>JAESGY010000048.1_pt1 | contig 124814 bp, 114 predicted proteins | sample 9269841 | NCBI WGS metagenome assembly JAESGY01 (sample SAMN17022865, study PRJNA683097) | algae metagenome | isolation source: Spirirestis rafaelensis WJT71-NPBG6 and co-occurring heterotrophs from... | place: USA: Pinto Wells, Joshua Tree National Park, Colorado Desert, CA | collected... | reverse complement strand
GGCGATAACAATTTTCTAGTTCGTCAATACTTAGATGAGGTTCTATGGAAATGCGTCTTGGCATATACTTCGTAATCTAATCCACTTAGACGATTATACTATGTGCAATCAACCGGATTTGATATAACCTATGCCTTTTCAAAATTTTGTCAACACTTAATGTTTTACCATCCAATTATGCAACCATCACAAGGTTAACACTGGGTTTGATAATAATTATATTAACTAAGTATAAACACGTAAAAATAACTATAAAAACACAAAAAAGTCAACTAAAAGCAGATTTTGCTGCATTTAATTGACTTTTTTAGGTGAAACCAAAGTCACCGAAAATAAATTTGTTAAAACAATTACTTAAAATACTTGAAGTTCGTCGGACCTGTGTAACCAGAATTTGTTGCTAGTTCCTGCAAGTTTTGCACTCCCCCATAGCTTTTACCATTGATGATCCAAGTAGGGAAACCTTCAACTTTAGCGGCTTTACACACATCTGGTTTACCTTTTGGGCTATCGCCAGCGCACTCGACTTTGACATTACTATCCTCGATTATCTGTTCTGCTTCTTTACCGAAAAGCAGCTTCTGTTCGTGGCAGTGAGGACACCAATAAGCACTGTATTCTTTAGCGCCAATTTTCACCAGATGGCGTGCTAGCGCTAATTCGGCTTCCCCAGAAGTAGTGGTAGTTTGCCAACCGAATTCGGCATTGGGCGCTACTGTTGGTGTAAAGCTAATTTGTACAGGTTTGCCAGAAGTTGATTCGGCGATCGCACCTGATGGATTGATACCAGCATAAACGCCTAAAGTACCAATTAGCGTTACCATGCCAACAATAATTGCGGTAAAAAATATTTGTCCCAAATCTTCCCAAACATGACCAATAAGGGTCAGCACCAAAAGACTGAGAGAAAATAAAGCTGAACCAATACAGTAAAGACAGACAGCTTTGATTTGGAATGCTAGCAGGTACATCAAGTAGCCGCTGAAAACTGTCATGGCGATCGCTCCTGCCAGCAGCAGCAACCATGTGACATTTTCCAGCTTTTGACGCTTCTGCTTATTTTCGGCTCCTTTAATTGCCAAGGGAGCCAAAGCAAATATCAACATGCTAGTGTATGCCAAAAATCCAAACAAGGCTAATGGTTGACCAAAAACTGTTCCCCAAGGACTAGAAAGAACATCATTACAGCCTTTAGCACCAGCCTGTGCGACACAAGCTGCTTTGCCTCCTGTTAACTTCTCAAACGTCAGATAAGCTGTGGTCAAGGCACCACATGTGGCGATCGCGGCAATCAAAATACGCGACCATCTTTGAATCCAAGGCGTAGAACGACGGCGAATCATAACCTAAACAAGGGTGGATGGGCAATGGGCATTGGGCAATGGGCATCGGGCATTGGGCATCGGGAATTGGTAATCACAGATGACGCGGCTATGCCTGACGGAGACGCTGCACGAACAACGAGGGAAAATACGCACGAAACTAGCGCTCCCCCATGCCCCATGATGCCAGATGCCTCTCCTTTCGGAGACGCTGCGCGAACAACGTTCGTGACCTCCGCACGAAACTAGCGCTCCCCCATGCCCCATGCCCTATTACCCATTACCCAATTAAGATTGATTTTTTTTCAGCCTTAGAGTTCCAACTCCGATGTGCGGCTTCGACAAATTGACTCACGCGAATCGGGTCAATTGGTTGCTCGATACGACCGTGGCGTTTTAAGGAACTGGAAACTATCACACCATCTGCTGCCTGCAACAGTGTAGCAATATTTTCCCAACTCGCTCCACTACCGATAAATACCGGCGTGTCATTTGCTGCACCCGAAGCTAGTTCTAAATCTTCTTCGTTCGGAGGACTACCAGTAGCCCAACCAGACAAAATCACGGCATCTGCTAAACCCCTCTCAATTGTATCTTTGACGGCGACGGTGAGATTTGGGGAACTTAAAGGACGGGCATGTTTAACCAACACATCAGCAAAAATTTTCACATCGCTGCCTAACTCCCGTCGATAGCGCAATAATTGATGTGCTTCACCTTCAATTAATCCTTGATCGGTTGCCATTACGCCTGTGAGGACGTTGACCCGGATAAATTGCGCCCGAACACAGGTAGCGATCGCCATCGCACTTAATCCATCATTCCGCAAAACATTTAAGCCTATAGGCAGCGTCACTAAATTCTGTATCCGCTGCACTACTACAGTCATCGCACTTACAACCGCTGGATCTACTTTATTTTTAGTAAACGGCGCATCGAAAAAATTTTCTACAATAATCCCGTCAACGCCTCCACTCGCCAGGGCTGTTGCTTCTTGTTCGGCGCGGTCTATCACTGCCTTTAAGCTACCTCCCCAACGGGGGGAAGTAAGCAGCGGCAGTAGGTGAACTACGCCAATAATCGGTGTTTGGGTTTTAAATAGCTGATATAAGTCCACGTCTCTAACCCGCTTTGCGGAGTCCAAAGTCAATAGTCAATAGTCAATAGTCTAAAGTCAATAGTCAAACATCCTTGGGCTGTTGACTGCTGACTGGGGAATGGGTAATTTCACTCTTGGAACTCATGGTAATTGGGTTGCATGGTATAACGTGAGAAAGAAGAAATATTTTTCCTTTTTCCTTTTCACGCGGCTATGCTCCACTTTCACCTTCCTCCTGCCCCCAATCGAGCGTGCCCATTAACTCATTACTAATGACTGATGACAAATTTGTTTAAAACACTTTGTTTTACTGCCTCCCCCTTCAGATGGAAATTGCCGTAAAACATTCCATAAGATATGTTAAGATAAAAACTGGCTACAAGAGGAGTTTGCCACTCACTCATACGCGAGGCACTTTCTTTGTAGTTTAGGTGTTTCCTTTCCGCATACTAGGATCGCAATGCTTGAACACAAAGTTTGCTTACCGCTTTCCAGGCGTAGTCGCGAGTTGCGATTTCCCAAAGGGCGAGCGACTTCTCACAACCAGCCCTTAGGGCGGCTTCCCGATGGGTAAATTAACAACCCGCACCCTGCGGTAATCTAAAATACAACAGGATATTTGTTAAGATATATATTATAAAGTGTCCTATTTATCCGAAGACACTTTAGTTTAACCCTGGGAAACAGATTAATAAGAATATAATAGCATGAGCTCTATTCAGCAATTAGAGTCATACTTTTGTGGGCAATTGAGTGCGAAAATAGCCTTGACAGGTGTCCCTCAGAGGGTGCCTATGACTAAGAACTCATTTATTGTGATCTAGTAGTTGAGTCTTGAACAAACAAAGAAAATTTGTTAGAATATATTAAGTATGGGTGATAAGCCAACAATTGCAATTTCTCACCTGGGCTGCGAGAAAAATAGAATTGATACAGAACACATGTTAGGACTGCTGGTAGAAGCAGGCTATGGTGTAGATAGTAATGAAGAATTAGCAGATTACGTTATTGTTAATACTTGTAGTTTTATTGAAGCGGCAAGAGAAGAATCCGTAAAAACATTAGTAGAACTGGCGGAAGCGAATAAAAAAATCGTGATCGCCGGTTGTATGGCGCAGCACTTTCAAGCGCAGTTATTGGAAGAGTTGCCGGAAGCAGTAGCGGTAGTAGGTACTGGCGACTATCACAAAATTGTTGATGTAATTAAGCGGGTACAATCCGGAGAACGAGTCGAGCTTGTTAGTGCCGAACCGACCTACATTGCTGATGAAACCACACCGCGCTATCGGACGACAAGCGAGGGTGTAGCCTACCTGCGGGTAGCCGAAGGATGTGATTATCGTTGTGCGTTTTGTATTATTCCTTATCTACGGGGTAATCAGCGATCGCGTACTATTGAATCGATTGTCGCCGAAGCGCAACAGCTAGCGAGTCAAGGTGTAAAAGAAATAATTTTAATTTCCCAAATCACCACCAATTATGGATTAGATATTTACGGCGAGCCAAAATTAGCCGAATTACTTCGCGCTTTGGCAAAAGTAGATGTACCGTGGATAAGGATGCACTACGCTTATCCCACCGGATTGACTCCAGAAGCGATTAAGGCGATAAAAGAAACACCAAACGTGTTACCTTACTTAGATTTGCCCTTGCAACATTCCCATCCAGAAGTTCTGCGTGCCATGAACCGTCCTTGGCAAGGGCGGGTAAATGATGGGATTATTGAGCGCATTAAAACCGCGCTACCAGAAGCAGTACTGCGGACAACATTTATCGTTGGCTATCCTGGGGAAACACAAGAGCATTTCGAGCATCTGCTACAGTTCGTCCAGCGACATGAATTTGATCACGTTGGTGTCTTCACCTTTTCCTCAGAAGAAGGAACTCCTGCTCATAACTTACCAAATCAGTTGCCCAAAGAATTGATGGAAGAACGCCGTTCAGCATTGATGGAACTACAAATGCCGATTTCTTGGCATAAAAATCAACAAGAAGTAGGCAAAGTAGTTGATGTGCTGATTGAGCAACAAAATCCGGAAACTGGAGAATTAATCGGTCGTTCTGGGAGATTTTCTCCAGAAGTCGATGGACAGGTATATGTAAAAGGCGAAGCGAAGCTAGGAGAGATTTTTCCAGTCGCGATCCACAGCGCCGATACATATGACCTTTATGGTCAAGTTGTCAATACTAACAATTAAGTAAGTGTCGTTAAAGTAGTCCAAAAATTCAAAATAAATCTTAGGAGAATTAATGAATCTTTCCTTTCAAGAATTAGGTATTTCTCAAGAACGCGCTGAACAACTAGAAAAACTAGGTTTCACCACACCAACCAATATTCAAGCGCAAGCAATTCCCCAACTCTTAGCCGGTCGTGATGTCGTCGGTCAATCTCAAACAGGAACAGGCAAAACCGCAGCATTTTCACTACCAATATTAGAACAGCTAGATGTTAATCACAGAGCTGTGCAAGCCATAGTTTTGACTCCAACTCGTGAATTAGCAATGCAAGTTCACGACGCAATTGATCAGTTTATTGGTAATGATGGATTGCGCGTGTTGGCAATTTATGGAGGTCAATCAATTGATCGCCAAATTTCCCAACTCAAGCGCGGCGTTCACATGGTCGTCGGTACACCCGGACGTGTGATAGACTTGCTCGATCGCGGCTATTTGAAGCTCGATAGCGTCAAGTGGTTTGTGTTGGATGAAGCCGATGAAATGTTGAGCATGGGCTTTATCGACGATGTAGAGAAAATTCTCTCACAAGCACCCAAAGAACGGCAAACAGCTTTATTCTCAGCAACAATGCCGCCTTCGATTCGCTCGTTGGTAAACAGATTCTTGCGATCGCCTGCGACTGTCACAGTCGAACAGCCAAAAGCTGCACCGAATAAAATCAATCAAGTAGCTTACTTGATTCCCCGTCACTGGACAAAAGCTAAAGCTTTACAGCCGATTCTGGAAATGGAAGATCCAGAAACAGCTTTAATCTTTGTTCGCACCCGACGCACTGCCGCAGAACTCACCAATCAATTGCAATCTGCCGGTCATAGTGTAGATGAATACCACGGTGACTTGTCGCAACAAGCGCGGGAACGCTTATTAAGCAGGTTCCGCAATCGTCAGGTGCGCTGGGTGGTAGCAACTGATATAGCCGCACGTGGTTTAGATGTCGATCAGCTATCGCACGTCATTAACTTCGACTTACCCGATAGCCCAGAAACCTACGTTCACAGAATTGGTCGGACAGGTCGCGCTGGTAAAGAAGGAACCGCAATATCTTTAGTGCAGCCATTTGAAAGACGCAAACAGCAAGGATTTGAGCGCCATGTGCGCCAAAGCTGGCACGTATTAACGATTCCTACACGCGCTCAAATTGAAGCGCGACACATCCAGAAATTGCAAGAACAAGTGCGGGAAGCCTTAACTGGCGAACGTCTAGCTTCATTTTTGCCGATTGTTAGCGAATTAATTGAAAAATACGATGCCCAAGCGATCGCAGCTGCTGCATTGCAAATCGCTTACGATGAAACTCGTCCCGCTTGGCTGCAACAATCAGATGCTGACATTCCAAGTGAAGATATGTCGGGTCCCAAGCCGAAGCTGGTTAAGCGTCGTGAAGGTTCGAGCGATCGCCCGCGTACTTCTTGGAATAAATCTGATGGTAATTCTGAAGAAGAAAGACGTGGTACTCCCAAGCCCAAACCTCGCACAAGCCGTCGCGATGTTTCGATGACACCGAAAAAGCTTGGTTCACCTACAGCTAGAGAATCTGCTTCTTAATTAGTTAAAAGTTAGGAATTAGAAGTTAGGAGTTAGGAGTTAGGAATATAACTCCTAACTCTTGAGTCTTAATTTCTAACTACTAATCACGAGGACAGAAGCATTTTGGTAACTGGGTGCGTCTATAAATACTACGACGAGTTACTGGTTCCAGTGCTGGTTTTATTTTGCCTAGCTTAGAAGAAGCTGATAAATTAAAGAGAAACTTACGCGCTCCTGATGTATCCTTTGTTCGTGCTGATCGCCTGAAAAGGACTAAGCGCGATTTTGTCGAACTAATGCCAGACTTGATGGTTGAAGTCAAATCTAAAAGCGATCGCCTCAAAACTTGATGGTTGAAGTCAAATCTAAAAGCGATCGCCTCAAAACGCTACAAGAAAAGATTCAACTATTCCTGCAACTTGCATCGACTGTAGGTATTTTAATTGATCCTGACGAATTAACTTAGCTGAGGTAAACGCAGAGAGTCGCAGAGTTTTCGTTACTTAATGCAACCAAGGACGGCTAACTTCATCTAACTGGGCAACTTCATCATCAGTCAATTGCCAGCCCAAAGCGCCTGCATTTTGTCGTACCTGTTGAGCGGTTTTTGCTCCAGCAATCGGGATTGTGTTTCCCTGAGCAATTAACCAGTTGAGAGCAACTTGGGCAGGAGTGCGATCGCGTTTTTCGCCAATATTGCGTAGCAAAGAAATCACTGGTGCAATCTTCTGCAAACCTTCCTTATTAAATCGTGGGTCAACTTTCCGCGCACCATTGGGAGTTTCAGTGCTATCAGTTGTGTACTTACCTGTAAGTAACCCCTGAGCTAAAGGACTATACGCCAAAATTGTCACACCCAACTCACGGGCAGCGGCAAAAATGCCATTACTTTCAATTTGCCGCGTCAGTAAAGAGTAGCGTACCTGATTCACAGCCAAAGGCACACCCCGTTTAGCCAAGATATCGTGAGCCTCGCGCATTTGCTCTGCCGAGTAATTACTTACACCAATTGTACCAATTCTGCCCCGCTTCACTTCATCTGCAAGGGCATTCATCAGAGTTTGTTGACTCATCAAAAAGGCGAAGGGCCAATGTACTTGATACAAAGCAACTCGCTCGACTTGTAAGCGTTTTAAGCTAGCTGTTAAAGCATCGGCGACTGATTGAGATGTAAATCGCCAAGGTGCGGGACCGTATTTAGTAGCAATTTGCACTTGCTCTTGCCGTTGCTGCATAAATTGCCCTAAGAATTCTTCACTCTTTCCCAAGCCGTAAACTTCCGCAGTATCAAAGAAAGTGACACCAGCTTCTAACGCAGCGTTGAAGGCTTCTTTGAGTTGTTCGGAACTATAGCCATTGCCATAATTCCAAAAAAGTTTATCACCCCAAGCCCAAGTACCGATGCAAAGGGGTGTTACAGCCGGTCCGTTTTGTCCTAATGTGATGGTTGCCACTTTTTTTAGAGATTAGAGGTTAGCAAGAAAAAAGAATCATATTTAACCTTTTATCTTTTTTCATCTATCCTACTGAGGTTTATCCTGGAAAATAGATAAAAAAATCCGATTAATCTCGAAAACGAATATGGCAAGCGGTAATTTATCTGATTCTCAGTCAGCTTTTGTGAGTGTGCCGCGAATCAAAGTTTTGACAATGTTTCGACTCGGCTTATTTCAGATGGCGTTGGGTATTATGTCGATTCTCACTTTGGGAGTGCTGAATCGAGTCATGATTGAAGAGTTGAAAGTGCCAGCGTTAATTGCAGCTGGAACCATTGCGATGCATCAATTTGTCTCGCCAACCCGTGTCTGGTTTGGGCAAATTTCCGACTCTAAACCGTTGTTTGGTTATCACCGTAGTGTTTATATCTGGCTGGGAGCAATTTTGTTTGCGATCGCTTCTTTTTTAGCGGTACAAGTAGTTTGGCAACTCGGTTTAAGTTTACAAGCACAAGGTTGGACAACTCAAACCTCTATTTGGGCGGCATTTCTAGCTTTTATCTTCGCACTCTACGGTATGGCGATCGGTTTGAGTGCGACACCATTCGCAGCGCTGTTAGTCGATGTTTCCGATGAAGACAACCGCTCAAAACTAGTAGGGGTTGTTTGGTCAATGCTGATGGTGGGGATCATTATCGGGGCAATTATTAGCAGCGGCTTACTCAAGCAAATTGCTTTAAATGCACCGTTAGATGTACTACAATCTCAAATCAATCGTTTGTTTTTAATTGTGCCGACAATTGTTGTCGGATTGTGCATTGGCGCTACAGTTGGCGTAGAAAAAAAATATTCTCTATATACTACTCGTTCGACGGTGGTTGAGCGCGAAGATAAAATTACTTTGGGCAAAGCGCTGCGAGTGCTAACAGCGAGTCGCCAAACAGGGATATTTTTCAGCTTTTTGCTACTAATGACCATCAGCTTGTTTTTGCAAGATGCAGTATTAGAACCTTACGGTGGTCAAGTGTTTAAGATGACGATCGCCGAAACAACCAAGCTGAATGCTTTCTTTGGTACGGGAACGCTGGTTGGTTTGAGTGTCACCGGCTTCTTGATTGCCCCCCGTTTAGGAAAGAAAAACACAACCAAGCTGGGATGTGTGGGGGTAGCGATATGTTCGCTATTGATTATTTTGGCGGGGACAACTGCGAATCCGAAGCTGTTGCAATTGAGTTTAATTTTCTTTGGTTTTGCTTCTGGTGTGACGACAACCGGAGCGTTAAGCTTGATGCTGGATCTGACTGCCGTGGAGACTGCGGGGACATTTATCGGTGCTTGGGGGTTAGCGCAAGCAATGGCAAGAGCGTTAGCTACAGTACTTGGTGGTGGACTGTTGAATTTAGGGAAAAGCTTCTTGGGAACGCCACTTCTTGCTTACGGATTAGTGTTTGCCACGCAAGCTGTAGGTATTTTGCTGGCGCTGTGGTTTTTAAGTCAAGTAAATGTCAGAGAATTTCAAACTAATGCCAAGCAAGCGATCGCCTCTATTATGTCAAATGATTTAGATTAACTTTGTTTTGCGCCAAGTCCCAAAGGCGCGAAAATAAAATTATGAGTGATTTTTGGACAACTATTCTCGAATTTGCCCAAACCACTACCACCAGGGTAGGTAAGCAGCTAATGCTAGATTTTGGGCAGGTGCAAGCTTCGCAAAAAGCTGATGGTACTTTAGTTACGCAAGCTGATAAATGGGCAGATAAGACAATTTGTGATGCGATCGCTTCCACTTTTGCGGGTTACGGCATCCTCAGCGAAGAAGCTGATAAGGTGTTTCCCGGTACAGAGTGGTGCTGGGTAATTGACCCTCTCGATGGCACAACTAACTTTACACGCGGTATTCCTATTTGGTCAATTTCCCTGGGTTTGCTGTATAAAGGTGTACCTATTTTTGGTTATGTTTACGTGCCGCCAACAGACCAAGCTTTTCACGGCTTTTGGCAAGGTGCATCTGGGTTAGCAACACCTACCGGGGCATTTCTCAATCATCGTCCCATCCACAGCAGTGCTGACGATCCGAGCAACAATCACTTTTTTAACCTTTGTTCTCGCAGTACAGCAGCCATCCAAGATGGTTTTCCCTGCAAAATTCGCATGTTAGGCGTTGCTAGCTATAACTTTCTCACAGTGGCAACTGGGGCAACATTGGGCGGTATAGAAGCCACACCAAAAGTTTGGGATCTTGCTGCCGCTTGGGTAATTGTTCAGGCATCTGGTGGCAGTTGGGTATCTTTGAAGACAGAGCCGTTTCCTTTATTATCGGGTGAAGATTATAGCGATCGCTCTTTCCCCACTCTTGTTGTCAGTCGTTCAGAATTGCAGCCAGTATTTCAACCGTTTGTGGATAAGGTGAAAATTTAAACTCTTAAGTAGTAAGCGCTTCAGCGCTTTAAATTGAGCGATAAATCGCTCACTAGGAACAAGAGCAAGAAAAAAGTTTAGGGCTGAGGATATAATTTTTGCGGAGTTTCGTGTTCGGAACTCGGAGTTTCATGTTGGGAACTCGGAGTTTCGTGTTCAGAAGCTCAAGTTTCGTGTTCGGAACTCGAAGTTTCATGTTCAGAAGCTCAAGTTTCGTGTTCGGAACTCGGAGTTTCATGTTCAGAAGCTCAAGTTTCGTGTTCGGAACTCGGAGTTTCGTGTTCGGAAGCTCAAGTTTCATGTTCGGAAGCTCAAGTTTCATGTTCACCCGAATTGCCAAGCTCGGTTACGTAGTTCTCGCGCCGGATTTATACTATCGCGAGTTGCCGAACAACAAATTCGGATACGACGAGGTTGAGCAAGCAATGGCGATGATGTGGCGGCTCGATTTTGGCAAGCCCGTAGAGGAGGACATTGGGGCAGCGCTGGCTTATGTGAAGTGGTGACCCGATGTAAACCCAGATAAAGTAGGCGTTACAGGGTTTTGCTTGGGTGGCGGATTGACCTTTCTCACTGCCTGCAAGATGTCGGACGCGATCGCTGCGGCGGCTCCCTTCTATGGTATGGTTTTAGACGAGTGGAACGACGCAGTAACAAACATTACTGTAACCGTATACTTATTCTTCCGTGGTGTTGATCCATTCATTCCTGAAGAACGTGTTAAACAAATCGAATCCCGGTTCAAGGAACTCGACAAAGAGTATACCTTGAAGGTTTACACTGATGCCGACCACGGGTTTTTCTGCAACGAGCGTTCTTCTTACAACCCCTTGGCAGCGGAAGATTCTTGGCGGTAGCTTACACGGTTCTTCGATAAATATTTGCAGGAAGTCGTCTAACAAGACGCTGCACGAAAACGTAGCAATACGGTCGGCTGAGTCTTTTTTGAGAACACCTGCATCGGTTTTATTGCTGGGAACTTAATTAACCTTGGCGACGAGGACAAGGCAGCCTATCTTTGTACCTCATAAGAGTGCAACCAACCGATGAAATTGAATATTCGCTCAATGCCAATTATTGGCTTAATGATAGCCGAATCTTTGTCCCTGGTGGGGAACCAAATTGCGGCGGTTGCAATACCGATATTGGTCTTGCAGTTTACTAATTCTCCTATAGTTACCGGAATTGCTAGCGCAGCTAACATCGCTCCGATTATATTGGCTGCAATTGTGGGTGGGCGAGCTATTGATAGATTCGGTGCGTGGAATATCAGCGTGGCTGCCGATCTGTTGAGTTTTTTCTCTGTTCTTGCCTTACCCTTCGCATTCATTTATTTTGATCAAGTTTCCCCATTCTTGATATTTTTGTTGGTATTTTTAGGGGCACTGTTCGATCCTACCGGCATATCAGCCAGACAAACACTCGTGCCAAACTTGGCAAAGTTCTCCGGTAAGTCGTTGCCAAAAATCAATTCATGGCGAGGAGGACTTGAAAACGCCGCTGATTTTCTTGGTCCTGCGATCGGCGTTGGTTTAATTGCTGCAACTGGAATCGTTTACACTTTTTTTATTAATGCCGTTACTTTTTTGCTTTGTGCAGGGATATTTTCAATCACGGTTCCCAGAAAGCACGAGATTACATCGATAGGCAATGAAGGTGCTGCACCGAGCAGCGTGACTTTTATTTTTAAACACCCTCAACTCAGACCGTTGGCGATCGCCGGCATGATTGCGAATTTCGTCATCCTGCCATTTTTGGGGTTGCTGCTTCCGGTGTTGACCACACAAAAGTTTCACAGCACGACTTTACTCGGTGTCTGTTTATCAGTTTTCGGGCTGGCAGCAACCGTTGGTGCAGCCTGTTTCTCGCAGCTTTCTCATCGCTACTCTCCTTCAGTCATTTATTATGGCGGATTATTAATGACAGGAGGTTCTATCATCCTCTGCGCGGTTTCCACTCATCAATATCAAGTTATATTTTGTGCGGGTTTGGCTGGATTGTTGCTAGGTGCGGGCAATCCTTTGCAGCAAACAATTTTGCAACAAGAAACGCCAAAAGCGATCGCCGGACAAGTATTCACCTCAATGACAGCGATTCACTTTATTGCTGGACCTTTTGGACTGTTGTTGGCTGGCATTTTTACCGAGTTCTCGAATGTTGAGCAGGTGCTTCTGTGGTTTGGCTGTTTGTTGCTAACCTCAGCAATCTTCGGTTGGTTTCGGTTGCCATTGAAACGGTGAGCAATCTTGTAGGGGGCAGGGGTTAGGTCTGTATTGGACAGAAGGTGCAAACCGCTATATAGTTTATCCTTCATACTTTTTTATCCTTTATCCTTCATACTTCAGATAACACGCTCGTTTCCTGCATCCCGTGTTTTTCTATGAATACTGTAATTACAGCAGAAAAAATTGAATTGCCTCCTGGCGCTGTGTTGAAACTTTTGGGGAACTGGCAAGAGTACCTCATGTTGGTTTTGCAGTTGGGCGATCGGGCTTTCCCCCGTATTAAATACCGACCAGGAGAAATTTTGTTGATGGCACCTTTACCTGAACATGGAAGAGATGCAAGCTTGCTGGCAGATATTGCTAAAGTTTTTCTAGATCGTTTAGAGCAAAGATACGACTCATTTACGCTCATAACCATGAGCTTGCCAGAAGTAAGTGGTATAGAACCGGACTATTGCTTTTACATTGAAAATTGGAGAGCAGTAGTAGCTAAGAAGCGTATTGACTGGAAAAACGACCCGCCCCCCGATTTAGCAATTGAAGTAGACGTTACTAGTTATACCGATATTAATGATTATCTTCCTTACAAAGTGCCAGAGGTTTGGTTGTTAAAGAATAACCATTTGTTGGTTTATAAATTTGCCCTTGAAAGCTATGTGCTTGGAGAAAGCAGTTATTTTTCTAATGTGAGAGAAATAGTGCAGCAGTGTTTGCAAATTGCAAGTGAGCAAACAACAAGTGAGGCAATTAGGTGGTTAAGGAACTTTTTGCAGTAGACACGAGCGTTGAGCATCTGTTGCCGTACTCAGCATCGCCTGCATATGAATTATTCTTTCTCTGTGACAGTACGATAATCCAATAGCTATAGTTAATGCTCTTTTATTACTCTCGCCAGATGAAATTGGAAACCCTCTTTTCAGATTAGTCCGCCTACGCGGACTTTGTTTGTGTAGCCGCAATTTTAATCGCCAGGGCTTAAGCTTGGTGTATATCAGCTTTTATATCTAAATAAATAATAATGAAAGGACTTTGGCTGGAAAATAAGCAACTACAACTTCGCACAGATATCCCCATTCCTCAACCACCACCAGGAGAAGCACTAGTGCGCGTTAGAAGTGCGGGTATCTGTAACACTGATTTAGAATTGCTCAGAGGTTACTATCCCTACACGGGCATTTTAGGGCATGAATTTGTCGGTGTTGTCGCCCAAGGACCAGAAAACTTACTTAATAAGCGGGTAGTGGGAGAAATCAACGCCGTCTGTGGGAAGTGTCGCTTTTGTCGCAGCGGACAACCGACTCACTGTGAAAACCGCACTGTGTTGGGTATTGTCAACCGCAACGGCGCTTTTGCCGATTATCTGTGTTTGCCGATAGAAAACTTACATCCCGTCCCCGATAATGTCCCCACAGAAGTGGCAACATTTACCGAACCCATAGCCGCAGCTTTGGAAATTCAGCAGCAGGTGCCGTTAAGTGTAAGCGATCGCGTGCTAGTGGTGGGAGATGGGAAGTTGGGGCAACTTGTAGCGCAAACACTCGCTTTGACAGGCTGCGATTTGTTAGCTGTGGGGCGTCATCGTGACAAACTCGCCAATTTAGAAGTACGAGGTATCAAAACTGGATTCGCGGAAGCTGTTACAGACAGAGCTTTTGATGTATCTGTAGAGTGTACTGGTAATCCCGAAGGATTTGCGATCGCTCGCCGTGCCCTGCGTCCCCGTGGTACATTGGTACTTAAAAGTACCTACGCAGGCAACCTCAGCCTTGATGTTTCCTCTTTAGTAGTAGACGAAATCACCCTCATCGGTTCGCGTTGTGGTCCATTTAGTGCTGCTCTCGACTTGCTTGCAGCAGAAAAAGTAGACGTAAAACCTTTAATTCACGCTACCTATCCCCTTTCTGACGCGCTTGCCGCTTTTGAACAAGCTCAAGGTAAAGGTGTTTTGAAAGTGTTGTTAGAAATTAGTTAGTGGATAGTTGTTGCTGGATAGTTGTTGTTGGATAGTAGATAATGCCAATGAAAGGAACCGACACCCTAGAAGGGTGCGGCTACACGTACAAAGCCCACCTGCGTGGGCTAGATGTTTGAAGCCCACGTAGGTGGGCTTAGTTTGTATAGCCCCAGGCTTCCAGCCTGAGGGCTTTTTGACAACCAACAACTAACCACTAACAACCCAACAACCCCTAATAAAGCATCGGATTTGTCTTCGGTTGATAGTCAATACAATTTATCGCTTCTTCTGTATTTGCAAGGCTGGGATGTACAGTGCATTTGAGACGGTAATCGTCGGTAAAAAATTGGCAGCCACTACAAGGGATTTGATGCATTTGCTTGGCGATGCTGATACTATCTCGCGCTGTGGTCCAAAGACTCCAACTTACAATAATAATTAATGTCCAAGCAGTAACAAAACAAATCGGCACTACAAACGGTTGAATACTATGAATTAGGAAATAAGCTATTTTTAACACGAGCAATTCCAATCAAACCTATAAATTAAGAGTGAGAAGTTCTAAAGTTATGTTACTTCTCACTCCTGACTCTTATCTCTTACTTAGGAAGTATAAATCAAATGCCGGCATGATGACCTAGTGCTATACCGGTCACAAGCATTCCTAAAACCAGAAATGGTTGAGCGCTTGCCTGGTATTTGACGTCATTGTTTATTGGGTCGCGCAGGAAATACATATCCTGGAAGGTGATTTGCGGGATGATTAGCAGTACGAGAATTGCCGCATATAAATTTTCATGGATGCTGACGAGATAAGCTGCGATCAATCCTTGAAATAAATCAATCATGACTACACAAATCAAAGCAGCATTGGTGACGCCAAACATTACGGGTAATGATTGTAATCCTAATTGGCGATCGCCTTCGACACTCTTAAAATCATTGACAATGGCAATGCCTAATCCAGCTAAACTGTAGAACATTGTCAGAATGACAATAGTTAAATTCAGGTCGCCAAACAAAGCATGACCTGTACACCAAGGAAAGGTGATATAACTTGCACCCAAGGCATAACTACCTAACCAGCCGTTTTGTTTCAGCTTTAAAGGTGGGGCAGAATAGATATAGCCAATGAAAGAGCCGATAATCGCGATGGTTGTAATTGTGGGAAATTGATTACCAGCCCATTTATCTAAAGCAAAGGCGATCGCTAACCCTGCAATAAGTAATACCCAAATCTGTGTAATTACCTGGGGTAAAGAAATTGCGCCAGAAGGAATTGGACGGTAGGGTTCGTTAATGGCATCGATTTCGCGATCGTAATAATCGTTCATGATTTGTACGTAACCTGCCATCAAAGGTCCTGATAGCAACATACAAAGCCCCGCCTTTAAGACATTTTCCAGCGTCCAGGTATAATTTCCACTTGAAGCGGCACCGCAAACTACGCCCCAAATTAAGGGAATCCACGTAATCGGCTTCATCAGTTGCAAGCGGATTTTCCATACCGAGGTTTCCCCTGCTGCGGCACCTTTCATGCCCAGGAGTTGCCTAGCTTTAGAGCCGCTTTCGACAACAGCTTTTACTTCTTCGTCGGCATTAATTGCCTCAGTAGAATTAGAATTTGGGGTAATCGGAGTTGATTCAGACATAAAGCATATTGGTTAATTGGGCATAGGGCATGGGGCATGGTTGAGGAGGGGGAAAGGGAAAAGGGAAAGGGGGAAAGGGGAAGAAAAATAAACAGGAGTGATTTAAATAACTCTTTATTTCTATCCCTTTTCCCTTTAACGCCACATGCGTGACTGTCGGCACAGCCGCTTTCTTGGCAGTGGCTCCTCTTTTCCCCTCTTCAAAAAGCCCATTACCTAAAAAGAAATTATCAAATAATTATTCTGAAACTTGGCTCCAGCAACAGATTTGCCACTTAAAGCCGGAGGTAGAACAATATTGCGTCGTTGGTCTCCGGCTTCTACGGTGACTTCCGGACCGAATTGGGTAAGTTTGACCTGTTTTTTATCGAATCCAGGCAAAAATAAGCGTACCTGACGACTTGGGACATCAATTTCAATTGGTTTAGGAGCTTGTACTGCTTGCGCCACAAAGTCGGGTAGGGCGTTCATCAGCGGTTGCCAATCGCCTGCTTTTAAGTCAGGAACAATACTAACTGGCAGGGGGGCAAATTCCTGCGACAAATTGGCGGGTGTGTCGGAATTAACTAAGATAAGACCGCCAACAGTCAAACCGACTTGTTGAGCGCTACCCCACAAATAACGGGCAGTGGCAACTTCTATCGGATCTTGTGTAGTTACCAAGAAAGCCGCCATCCTCTTAGGGTCTGCAAGAGCGGCTTTACCCTTTTCTAGTAAATTATTCGCGGTGTTGGTGGGTTGGGCGAAATTATCCGCCGTCCAATTGACGTTAAAAAAGGTACTAACTAGCGGTTGAATAAAGGGTGATTCGGAAATTGCCTTTCCTAAATCGGAGTTAACAAATAATTGCCTAAATCGCCGCAGATACCAACTCATAGACTCTGGCAAACCGAGCATCCGCAAAGTGGAAGAATCGCCTGTGCCATTGTATACTATGGCATCATATTTGCCGCTTTCGTCGTACTGACGAATGGCATTCAAGGCAAGGGCGCTGTCCATCCCTGGCAATACTGCCAGTTCTTGACCAAAAACCTCTTTGAGGATGGGCGTGCGAAGGTATTGAGCCTCAAGTTTTTTCACTACCTCCCAACTGCGTTCTAAGAGTGCGGATGCTTGAAACTGCACTACTTGTAAATTAGGAGCGATTTCTTGGGGGTCTGCTGCTAAAGTCGTACCTAGGAGAATTGGTAGTTCTGGTTCTGCTAATCCTGCTAGGAGTACCCGCTTTCCTTGGCTTGCCAATAATTTGGCGGCGGCGATCGCGCATTTAGTACGAGCGGTGCCGCCTTTGCCCAAAAATGTCAATATCTGGGTCATTAGTTGATTCTCTTTTTACCGCCGATTGTGTCAACTCCAACTTAGCACTCGGCAAATCATCTGAACTTCTGCCTTGAAGTGCAAAGCAGAGGCTTCCAGGCTCGAAGTTTCGAGCCGAAGAACTCTATCTCTGGACTTTTGTTTGCGCTTTAGTTCTCTTTATTGTTCGGGTCTGAGTTCATCTTCAAAAAACCAAGTGGCGAAATCATCTTCAAACTTCACCACCACGCCGACACCGCTAGCATCAGTCATTCTGAAGCCTTGGATGACACCGACTTGTCCTAGCCTTTTGACTACAGGAGGAGACACGCGATCGCGCAAACGACAGACTTTAACCTTTTGTCCGATTTCCATGCCTATTTACAATGCAATAAACCAAGTCTCAGTGTAGCTGAATCCGTGACTACAGAGGGAGTAGTTATTGGTTAGTGCTACTGTTTGACACCCAACAACTAACTTATGACTATGAAGCGCAGCAGGCATCACAGGCGAAATTGCGTTTGCAAGAGGAACAACAGCGATCGCAAATATTGCCGGAACAACTGCGATTGTTAGGAATTGATCTAGAAAGTGTAAGTGAGCTAAACAAAGCTTCACAAATCGTCAAAGTATATTAATACCTGACAAATTTACTGTATAATCTTCCGCAAATGTGAGTTTTCCAGTAGATAAATAGTTGATTATCAAGGCGATACAACAGGAACTTTCATAGCTAACAAACTTCATTGAAGTAAATTTGGTGTGTATGTAGTGAGCGAGGAAGCAGGAATTGTTGCAAACAATGCGAGGTGTTGTCCGTAAGGCAGGGAAGCTGAGGCGCATTCTACCAGTTAATGATAGGTGGTGGGCAAAGTTTGACTTACTGAGAATTTTAGTGCGGCGGGACTTAGAGGCGCGGTACAAAGGTTCTATTTTAGGTAACCTATGGCCTTTGTTGAATCAGTTATCACAATTGCTGATTTATACTTATGTGTTCTCTGTAGTGTTGAAGGTGAAGTCTCCAGTCAAGAATTTGCCAGAAAATAACTTAACTTTTGGTTTGTGGTTATTTGCTGGATTGCTTCCTTGGATCGCCTTTAGCGGTGGATTGATCCAATCTGCTGGTTCGGTAATAGGACAGCCGAACTTAGTCAAAAAAGTAGTTTTTCCCTTAGGATTATTACCATTAGTACCGATTTTATCAACGTTTATTGAAAGTTCCTTTGGTTTAATGGCGTTGATTTTTTTTGTAGCGGCAACTTCCCATACTTTACATACCACGTTGGCGCTGTTACCCTTAGTCTGGTTACCACAGTTATTGTTAACAGCAGGATTAGGTTATTTTGCGGCAGGGCTGACAGTTTTTTTGCGAGATATTCCACAAACCTTAGGAGTAATTTTAAACATTTGGATGTATTTAACACCAATTATTTACCCAGCCACGGCTATTCCAGAGCAATGGCGGGGTTGGGTATTTTGGTTAAATCCGATGACAGCGATCGCAGAAGTCTATCGCGACTTAATATTAGTTGGAGAAGTCAAACACTGGGGGGAATGGGGAGTTTCCTCACTAATTGCCTTAGTAATTTTTTGTGGCGGACTTTGGTGTTATCGGCGTCTGCGTCCGGCATTTGCCGATGTGTTGTAGATTAAAGGAATTGATTAATTATGATCGGCAATCATACTGGATAAGAACACTAAAGCGATCGCGCTAAAAAACTGGCAGATGACTTGCATCAGCAAGGAATTAATCCCAATAATTTGCCGACTAAATAAAAATACTATTTTTTGCACTTAATCTGGGAGTTTATTAAGAGAGACCAGGAACCAATCGTGATATTACGGTGTCTTACACAATAAATAAGATTTTAAACACAAGATTGTTACATATAAATTGCAAGTCACAATATGATAACGGAATATAGAGCGATCGCTTTATCATCCCATGTTTAACTTGAGCCCGCAGCGCTAAAGCTAAAATCTCAAATTCCAAATTCAATGTCGGACAAATACGATGAAATACAGCAATTATTTGGCGTGTTCACAATTTTTGGTGGTAATGCCTGCGGTTAGTCTGATAGGCTCTTGGTGATAGTGTGGAAGTTTTGAGGAGTAAGGGCAACAGCATGGGAGAAGAAATTGCTATTTCCCTAAAAAATGTCTCGAAGTGTTTTAAGCGGTATGCTCGTCCTGTAGATAGACTCAAGGAACTGTTGTTACCTGGGAAGAGCAGAGCCGATAAATTTTGGGCGCTACGGGATATTAATCTGGAAATTCCCAAGGGACAGACAGTAGGAATTGTTGGGCGAAATGGCTCTGGTAAAAGTACAATGCTGCAAATTATTGCTGGCACATTGACACCAACGACGGGAGAAGTACAGGTTAAGGGTAGGGTGTCGGCGCTGCTGGAGTTGGGGAGTGGGTTTAATCCTGAGTTTACTGGGCGGCAGAATGTCTTTTTTAATGCGCGGTTGTTGGGGTTAAGTCAAAGGGAAATTGAAAATAAGTTTGATGAGATTGCAGGTTTTGCGGATATCGGTGATTTTATTGAGCAGCCTGTAAAAACTTATTCTAGTGGGATGTTTGTCCGCTTGGCTTTTGCAGTGGCAGTAAATGTTGAGCCAGAAATTTTAATTGTGGATGAAGCGCTTGCTGTCGGGGATGTAGTGTTTCAACATCGCTGTATGCGGCGGATGCGAGCCTTGATGGATTCAGGGGTGACAACGTTGTTTGTCTCGCACGATTCAGGGGCGATTAAAACATTATGTAATTCAGCCGTAATGATTCATGACGGGCAAATATATACTACAGGATTGCCCAATGCCGTCATCATAGAATACATGAAATTAGTTACAGAACTAGAATTGGACTTAGGGCAAGTTGATGTTGAAACTAAATTTAGCGAGCAGAATAATTCTCCTGCCTTACGTTGTAATGGAATTGACGTAAAACAAGAATCTTCCAGCAATGTCAAGCTAACACGTAGAGGAAACGGCAAGGCTGTTATAGAGGAAGTAAAGCTACTTAATCAATTTGGAGAGATTACTAGCGAAAGTCCCATTTTTGGATTTAATGAAGAAGTAACGTTAATAATTAATTTAAAGGTAAACCAGCCACTTAAAGAGTGCATTGTTGGTTTTTATATTTGCGATAAAAATGGAAATGAAATTATTGGTAGCAACACTTTTGAAGAAAATTATCCCATTAGTAATTTGGATACAGGAGATAGGTTAGAAATCCAATTTAAATTTAGCTTGCCTTTAAGAACAGGTTCTTACAGTTTGACAGTAGCAGGAACAGAAACTTATGCATCCATGACTTTTGACTGGATAGATAATGCAATGGTTTTTCAGGTGCTTCCACCAGATACAGGTAAGCGAGTTCATGCTTTAGTAGATCAGCCAATGAGCGTGAATGTAATCAACGAAAAAGTATTGAAATCTTATATAAAATCGGGAAATAAAAGTATTAATATATGACTGGGAATGACAGTTTTAAAAAAGATTATCCATCCTACCAAGAGCTTACTGAAGATGAATTGGACGAAAATCATAGTTTAAAGAAAATGTTCCGCTTGGTAGGAGAAAATAAGCGAGTAGCAGATTTTGGTTGTGCAACTGGTTATTTTGCTCAACTACTATCAAACAAAAAATGCAAAGTAACGGGAATTGAGATTAACCCAGATGCCGCAAAAGCTGCTGAAAAATATTGCGAACAAGTAATCGTAGCCGATTTAGATTTTGTGTCTGTGACTGAAGTGCTGGCTGGTGAAAAATTTGATGTAGCTGTATTTGGAGATATTTTGGAACATCTGCGGAACCCGTGGAGAGTTCTAGAGGAAACACAGCACTTATTGAAGCCGGATGGATATATCGTAGCTTCAATTCCCAATATTGCTCATGGGGCAATTCGTTTATCTTTGTTGCAGGGTAAGTTTGAATATACAGAACTAGGAATTTTAGATGCTACGCATTTAAGATTTTTTACACGCAAAACACTCGTGGATATGTTTGAGCGTTCAGGATACTTAATTGGTAATATTGATTGCACTAAAGTACCTGTATTCTCTGATATTCCTTTATTACCACATATTGATAAAAATGACTTTAGCATAGAACTAACTCAAAAAATTGAACAAGATGAAGATGCAGATTCTTTTCAGTTTATTATACGTGCATTTCCATTATCCCTAGAAGGTAAATATGCAGCATTAAATGAACAGTATTCTCAGCTAAAAAATCAGATTGAACGATCGCAATCACAACTGCAACAGACTCAAGCAGAACAGGAGCATTCGCAGTCGCAACTGCAACAAACTCAGGCAGAATTAGAGCAATCACAATCGCAACTGCAACAGACTCAAGCAGAACAGGAGCATTCGCAGTCGCAGCTGCAACAAACTCAAGCAGAATTAGAGCAATCAAAATTGCAATTGCAACACACTCACCTAGAGCTAGAGCAATCAAAATTGCAACTGCAACACACCCAAGCAGAATTAGAACAATCACAATCGCAACTGCAACATACCCAAGCAGAATTAGAGCAATCACAATCGCAACTGCAACACACCCAAGCAGAATTAGAACAATCACAATCGCAACTGCAACACACCCAAGCAGAATTAGAAGAATTGAAAGCCACTATCAGCTGGATAGAAACAAGTAAATTTTGGAAGTTGCGGGCTCAGTGGTTAAAGCTGAAAAAACTTAGTCGAATGGTTAAAGGATCTTAAATCAATTGTCGTAAATATAACTGCTATAAATTTAGACTGACACAAATTTTAAATCGCTATTGATTACCAGGAGTATTTATTATGTCTAACCTCCCTAGCGTCACTGTTATTGTACTTAACTATAATGGATTGAGGCATCTGCAAGATTGCTTTTCTTCATTGCTCAAGCTTGATTATCCCAAAGATAAGCTCGAATTGATGTTAGTAGATAATGCATCAAAAGATGGTTCTGTAGGGTATGTTAAAGCTAGTTATCCTCAAGTACGGATTGTTTGTAATAAAGACAATCTTGGCTTTGCCTCAGGAAACAATTGCGGTGCGCGTGAGGCAACAGGTGAATATATTATCTTTTTGAACAATGATATGTGGGTAGATCCCCAATTTGTCCGAGGATTAGTAAAAGCTGTACAGAGCGAACCAGGAGTGGTCAGTGCAGGAGCCAAAATTCTCAATTGGGATGGAACTCGGATTGATTTTGCAGGGGCAATTTGTAACTATGCTGGGTATGCTGCACAGGTAGGTTTCGATCAACCTTATGACCCTGAACAGTTTAATGAAATAAAGCCAATGCTATTTGCCTGCGGTGGTGCAATGATAGTTAACCGACAGGTATTTCTAGACGTAGGCGGTTTTGATGATGACTACTTTATTTATTTTGAAGATGTTGACTTAGGCTGGCGACTTTGGTTGTTAGGATACAAAGTCGTTTTCGCTCCAGATGCCATTACTAATCATCGTCACCACGGAACGATGAAAAGTTTTTCAAATAGCAGGCAGATGGTGCTTTACAAACGCAACTCTCTCTACACGGTAATAAAAAACTATAGCGATGAAAATTTAGGTCGAATTCTGCCTGCCATTTTACTATCTACAGCTAGTGGTGTTGTTGAACAAGCTGTAGCTTCTGGACAGTTAGATAAAGACGCTTTTTATATTAAAAGTACTAACAGGTTAGACGATTCGCCTATCTCACTTGATAAGTTGAATGTGAGTGCGTTAGTGGCTATGCAAGATGTGGTGGAGAATTTACCACAAATTATGGAAAAACGACGTTTTATCCAGCAGCGACGTCAGCGTTCAGATCAGGAAATAGCTCATCTGTTTCAACCGTTCTTCTTAGAGAATATTCCTGGGGTTAGTCAGCGAACCTCTTATGCAGCTACAGCCGCATTTGATGTTCAAAAAATCTTTGCCAACGTTTCTCGGCGAGTCTTAATTATCAGTCCAGACCTTTTACCATATCCTGGTTTACCTACAGTCGGTTCAGGGCTTCGTGCATGGGGTTTAGGGCAAGGACTCAAAAGTCGAGGTCATGAGGTGATATTTTCCATTCCACTTGCAGCACTTAAGGCATTTGAGAATGTTGTTGCTCCGGAAGTACTCAACAACGCTTGGGATCATAGCAGAATGATCGATACCATTAATAAGGTTCAACCAGACATTATATTGGTATGTGGTTGGGCAAATATGCCTTACTTCCCTCAATACTTATCTCATATACCTGTGATTATCGATCAACATGGTCCCCATATTCTAGAAAGACAATTTCAAGGGCATGGGGAGCGAGAAAGTAATGCCCAGGAAAAGAGCCGCGCCTTGCAAAAAGCTGATTTCTTTACTTGTGCTGGAGACAAACAATTAATTTATTTCCAATCTTGGCTGGAGCAAGCTGGCTGGACAGAGCAGGAACGGCAGGAACGTTCAGCAGCAATGCCTATTTCGCTCTCTCCCAACCTACCAGAACGTAGTCCCCAAGATGAATTGAGTTTTGTGTATGGTGGAGTTTTTCTACCTTGGCAAGACCCCTCCCTGAGTTTATCAGTGTTGATCGATATCATGGAGCAACGAAATGCAGGAAAATTATACTTATTTGGTGGCAAACATCCTTGGTTATCGATAGATACCGGAATTTTTGATACTCTCCTAGCACAATTGCAAAAGAGTAGTCATGTCATTGCACCAGGTACAGTACCACACAATGAATTGATTGCGAAATATACCTCTGCCCATGTGGCAATAGACTTAATGAAGCGCAACTCAGAACGAGAGCTAGCGTTTACTACTCGCACAGTGGAATATTTGTGGTGTGGATTGCCAGTCATCTATAACGACTATGCGGAACTGTCTGACTACATCCGCGAATACGACGCTGGGTGGATTGTAGATCCAGAAGACACCGAAGCGATCGCTGCTGTCATTAATGAGATATTCGACCATCCCGAAATTGTGGCAGAGAAAAGCCAGAATGCACAACGTTTAGTTCGAGAGAAATTAAACTGGGAAAAGACTATTGATTCAATAGATCAATTCGTCCGCCACCCAAGTATGCGATATCGCCCACTACTCAATCCTCCCACTGTGCCAGTAGTAATAGAAAAATTACGAACTGCGCCAGTAGAAATAGAGAAATTACAGGCACGACTTAGAGGAATGAATAGCAGTAAGTTTTGGCAATTACGGCAAGCATGGTGTCAACTGAAGCGGAAAATCGGGTTGGGAAGAAATAAGGTCGAGCTAGTGGAGCAATTACAGCCTCTAATTCAATCCAATCAGGTAGAACCAGAGACATTATCCCAACTTATTAGAGCAATGGAGAGCAGTAAGTTTTGGAAATTACGAACAGCATGGTTTCGACTGAAGCGAACAGTTGGGTTGGGAGCAAATGAGTGAGCAGAATCATACTCAGATAGGATGTGTATTAGCAATAGGTACAGCTTTTAATGGCACATGTATTGGTAATTACCCCCGATATCTTACCCCTTGAAGGTCAGTCAACTACAGGTGCTGCTTTACGGGCATGGGGTTTGGGGCAAGGTTTACGCAGTTGCGGACATAACGTAGAGTTTGCCATGTCGCGGGAGGTTGCCGAGGCATGTAAATACACGGGGAAAGAAGTTCATCTATTTGAGCCAGAGACTTTGGATGAATTTGTTAGCAAGATAGACCCAGATATCTTGCTGTTTCAACATTGGCCAATGTTAGATGCCTTGAAGAAGCAACCAAGGGGTCACATAGTGGTTGATTTTCACGGTCCACTAATGCTAGAAACTCATTTCCGCGAACCAAAATACGTCGAGGAAATAGTCGGTATAAAGTTAGCGTGTCTATCGCGTGCTGATTACTTCACGTGTGCTGGGACTAAACAGCTATACTATTACCTTGCCTGGTTGTTAATAGCGGGGCTGGACTTGCATGAATATCCTATTTCTGTCATACCATTCTCTCTATCTCCAGACTTGCCCGCTCGCTCTTGCGGGGCTGAAGATCCAATCTTTGTATATGGTGGAGTTTTCCTGCCTTGGCAAGATCCGACACTGGGACTTTCAGTGCTGACTGAGGAATTAGAAACAGCTAGACGTGGAGAAATACGGTTTTTTGGTGGCAAGCATCCTTGGATGACACTACCTTCTGAGCGTTTTGAAAACCTTCGCCAACAACTTATGGGTTCCAGCCATGTACGCTTTTACCCTCCTACACCAAGAGACAAACTTATTGAGGAATATACAAAAGCTAGCGTTGCATGGGATGTCATGTCCCGGAACCCAGAACGCGAGATGGCTTTCACCTCCCGTACTGTCGAATATCTATGGTGTGGCTTGCCTGTGGTTTATAACAATTATGCAGAGCTAGCAGAGTATATTGCAGAATATGACGCGGGTTGGATTGTAGATCCTGCCGATGAAGCACAAATTCGCCAAGTTGCACGAGAAATTCTCAATAATCCAGAACAAGTGCGCTGTAAAGGCAAGAATGCTCAACAGTTGGTTCGAGAAAAACTCACTTGGAATTTGACAATTGCTCCGTTGGATGCATACTGTCGGCAACCATTCCGATCTGCTCGTTGGAGCGATCGCCCTATTTTACAAAAACCAGAACCTGCGCTACTCGCTACTCGGCTGATCAAGCAAGTCAAGAAAATACTGCCTCCTACTACTCGTAGAAAGGTAAAGCGTCTCCTTACCCGTATGTCTAGATTCAAACAATCCTAACACACAAGTTTGCTGTAGTGTTGCTTTGCCCTATCATCTCACAAGTTCTCAAGTCAGTAAACTCTTTATATATGCTTTTCCAGTCAAGTTTTTAACCGTATAGTTGAAATTAATTCTGCAAAGAAAACAAGTTCAAGACTAATACACCTTGATTTTGCAATACTATGAATATCCTTGATTACTATATTACTTCAACACCGAGCATACAGAATGCACTCAACATTTTTAAGGAAGAGTGGACTTCTAAATTACCTGGAGATTTAGCTTCATTACAGGCAGGACAACTTCCATTGTTTGAGGATTCACGTATTGAGTGGGCTGTTAAACAATTAGGTGGCGTTGAAGGCAAGCGTATACTTGAACTTGGTCCACTCGAAGCAGCACACACCTATATGCTAGAGCAGATGGGGGCAGCGTCAATTACCTCTGTTGAGTCAAATACTCGCGCTTACTTGAAATGCCTGATTATCAAAGAAGTTATGCAGCTAAAGCACGCTCACTTCTTATGTGGCGACTTTGTGGAATATCTACGTAGCAACCCTGGCAAGTTTGATATCTGCTTCGCTTGTGGTGTACTTTACCACATGGCTAACCCAGCCGAGCTGATAAGTTTGATAGCTAAAGTATCAGATCAAGTCTTCCTTTGGACTCACTATTATGACCATGAGATTATCTCCCGCCAACCTAACCATGCCCATCGATTTCCTAACAGCATATCAGCAGAACATGATGGTTTTAAGCATACACTCTACCGCCAAGAATACAGTACCGCACTCAATTCAATGAGCTTCTGTGGTGGTAGCAACAAGTTTAGTTACTGGATGAGCCGTGAAGATATTCTAGCTTCTCTTAGGCATGTTGGGTTGAGCGACATCCAAGTCTACTTCGATAAATCTGATCATCCTGCTGGACCAGACATTGCACTGACAGCCGCTCGACCTGTACAGCAGGGTCTATGGAATAATGAAATATTCAATCATCCTGAAATTGTGGCACACAATGATTCTTTACCCCCACTTGTGCAGCAAATACCATTACAACTGCAAGCCAATCAGGTAGAGTTGGAGCGATCGCAATCGCAGTTGCAAGCCACTCAGGTAGAGTTGGAGCGGTTACAAGCATTAATTGACGCAATGAAAACCAGTAAGTTTTGGAAAATACGTACACAGTGGTTTAAGCTAAAAAAGCTAATCGGCTTCAAGACTGATTAATACTGTGTTTCAAGCCCTAGCTTCAACAGTGAAAGTTTTGAAAATTTTAAGTTGTTAGTTTTCAAAAATAACCACTAACTACTAACCAAAATAACGAAGTCATTCAGGAGATAATTAATATAATGAGAGCATTAGTAACAGGCGCAGCAGGATTTATTGGTTCACATGTTACCGATCATTGTCTTTCTTTGGGCATGGAAGTAGTTGCAACAGATGACTTGTCGGGTGGATTTATAGACAATGTTCCTACTAGCAGTAAATGGATTGAGGGTGACTTAAAAGATCCAAATTTTGTGACATCACTTTGGGAATATGGTCCGTTTGACTACGTTTATCATATAGCAGCCTATGCAGCTGAAGGGCTTTCTCATTTCATCCGACGTTATAACTATCAAACAAATTTAGTTGCTTCGATAAATTTGATTAATGAATCAGTTAAAAATGATGTCAAATGCTTTGTATTTACATCTTCAATAGCTGTTTATGGTGCAAACCAGCTACCTATGACGGAGGCTCTGGCTCCAGAACCAGAAGACCCTTACGGCATTTCTAAATATGCTGTGGAACTAGATTTGAAAGCAGCTCATGAAATGTTTGGTCTAAATTATGTAATCTTCCGCCCTCACAATGTTTATGGTGAACGGCAAAACATTGCTGATAAATATCGTAATGTTATCGGTATTTTTATGAATCAGGTTTTGCAAGACCAACCGATGACTGTTTTCGGTGACGGTTTGCAAACACGCGCTTTCTCTCATGTGGATGATGTTGCACCTTTGATTGCTCGTAGTCCCCTAGTAAGCGAAGCACTTAATCAAGTGTTTAACGTTGGTGCTGACACGCCGTATACAATAATTCAGCTAGCAGAAGAGATTGCTGAAGCATTTGATAAACCCCTTAATATTAAGCAGTTAGAAGCACGTAATGAAGTAGTACACGCTTTTTCAGATCACACTAAAGTTCGCGACGTATTTAATCCTCCCGCAGCGATTGATCTGAAAACAGGTATTAGGCGAATGGCAGAATGGGTAAAATCCCAAGGACCAGCAGTTCCTGTGGAATTTAAGGATATTGAAGTCTATAAAAAACTGCCACCAAGTTGGGCTAAAAAATAAGGTATTTGTGAGGAGAAACAAAGTAGCGGCTTACATTACTGCTTACAAGGATTATGCAGCTTTGAATCAGTGTATTCAGGCAATTAGTCAACAAACTTACAAAGTTAGTGCTGTCTTTGTATTAGACAATTCGCCTGTTTCACTACTAAAAAATACTGACAGTTCAATTGTAATAAGTCATCACCCAAGTAATATTGGTATTGGAGAGGGTTTAAGGATAGCAATAGAGTGGGCAATTAGCCAAGGGTACGACTTTTTGTGGACATTTGATCAGGATAGCGTACCCACTCTTAACTGTCTTGAAACTCTCTTAGAAACCTACGATAAACTGGGAAGCGATAATTACAAAATTGGAATTATCGCTCCTACTCCTATAGATAAAAGAACAAATGAAGTTGTAGAGGGCGTAATATATAATTGCGATCGCTTTACTGCTTGTAAGCATATTAGCAAAGTTCGTTTTTATGAGTGTGATGCGCCTATTACCTCCGGTTCTCTAATTGCGCTGAGTGTAGCAAAAACTATTTCGCCTCCTAGAGGAGATTTATTTATTGATGGCATTGACCTTGATTATGGATTACGTATTAGACAAAAAGGTTTTAAAAATTTAATTGTCCCTAGTGCAATTATGTACCATAACTTTGGTCAGCCTATTAAAGTTAAGTTTATTAATAAAGAAATTTTTATACAAAAATACTCTGCTCTTCGGCACTACTATATTTGTAGAAACCACACATATCTATCCACACGTTATGCAAAAGGATGGTATAAATTAAAAAGCTGTCTGCGACGCTTAAAATTTTTAATCCGTACCACAGCTTTTATATTAATATATGATTCTGAAGATAAAGTGATAAAAGTTTGGGCTTGCTTATTAGGAACTTTTCATGGTTTAAAAGGTAAGCTTGGGAAAACTTGGTAGTCAACTATTAAAAATCCTCATTTTAATTACAAATAAAGATGCTATAACCCTGAAAAAGCAGCGCATAAAAATATTTAATGAACATCGAACCTACTAATGGTATACCTGATGTCTTACTCATAGAACCCCAAGTTTTTGCTGATAATCGCGGCTTTTTTTTTGAATCATACAATCAGCAAAAATTTATAGATAAAACAGGTATCAATCTCAACTTTGTTCAAGACAATCACTCGTTCTCTAAGCAAAACGTTTTGCGAGGGCTACATTACCAAATCCTACAACCCCAAGGTAAATTAGTCCGCGTCGTTGTTGGTAATATCTTTGACGTAGCTGTAGATATTAGAAAAAGTTCTGTTACTTTCGGTCAATGGGTGGGTTATGAACTTAGTGCCGAAAATAAACGTCAACTTTGGATACCACCAGGCTTTGCTCACGGTTTCTTGGTGCTTTCCGAAGTTGCGGAAGTTCTTTACAAAACTACAGATTACTATAATTCCCAAGGCGATCGCTGTATTGTTTGGAACGATCTAGATTTAGCCATAGATTGGCATCTTAGCGCATCACCAATTCTATCTGCCAAAGACCAAGCGGGTAAACCTTTCGCAATAGCTGAGGTATTTCTCTGACGATCGCCCAACGATGTTTGACGATAAGCCTCAGAAGGTATCGGCAGCATTATTAAACAACCAAGCGTGCGATCGCATGTTATTTGTTCTCAGAAGCGTGTGATCGCCATGATTAATCAATTGAATATTTTGATATCAGGTAGAAATTACACCGAAATCTTGCGTCCAGTAGAAGTGCTCATTGACATTCCCCGTATCATTTGCGAGGTAATAGTAACCAATGCCAATTTCTCGATAACTGGGATTAAGAATGTTAGCGCGATGTCCTGGACTGTTCATCCATCCTTGAACAACATCTTCAGGTGTAGCGTAGCCTGCGGCAATGTTTTCTCCAAGTCGAGAAAATTGATAGCCTGATGCTTTAGCGCGATCGCCCATTGAAGATCCGTTTGAACCCTTATGGGCAAAAAAGTCATGAAGCGCCATGTCTTCACTATGCGCTTGAGCAGAATTATTCAACTTACTATTCAACGTTAATGGAACCGCACCAGCTTGAAGGCGTTGAGCATTCGTCAACTCCAAAACGCGATTTATAAAAGAATTGCCAGATGATGGCAAGTTGGGAGACTCAGCTGTGGGAGATGTAGCTATGATCGCAGATTGAGCAGACAGGCTCAAATTGTAATTACTATCGCCTGCCTCAGCAGCCTGGTAAACCCGGATGTAGTAAGTTCCAGCCTGTAAGTTGCTGAGATTCAACAATTCACTAGCATTACCACCATTACTTCCACGAGCGATCGCTTCTCCGTTGCTATTGAGCACATCTACATCTGCATTCGCAACCAAACCATTCACGACTACTTTCAAGTTACTAATTTGACCCAAATTGACGCTAAAAAAGTCGGTCTTGTCAGCATTACCTACAGAGTCTCTAAAGACTACTTCTTTAGAGTCTATAGCTAACTTGTGAGCCTGATTCAATATATTACCGACGCGATCGCTCTTAATATACTCGCTAGCATTACGACCCTCAGGCAAGCCATAATAAACAAAGTGTTGCAATGCTTGATAGTAGTTAAAATTTGCTAAATCAGAATTGTTACCCAGATAAAACTTCGCGTTGAAAGCCTCTGCTGATGCGCGTCCCTCATTTTCTCCAAAAAGTGCAAAATGGTCTAAAAGTTCCTGATTATTTAGCTTTTTTGCCGCTAAATCCGCGTTAGCATTTCGATAGTAATTCACATCAAAGGCAACTGAAGATGTGCGTCCTTCATTCAGTCCATAAGTTTCAAAGTGATTAAATGCGCCCTCTTTGCTACGATTGTAAACTTGAGCTACATCAGGATTATCAGCAACATAAAAATTGATATCGAACAACGGTGAAAATTTGCGTCCTTCAGCTACACCGTATTTTTCTAGATGCTCAAATGCTTGTTTGTTACTGAAGCTAGCCAAGTCACTATTGCTTGCACGATAGAAGTTTAGATCCACAATTGGAGAAAAACGAAGACCTTGGTCTAGACCGTATTTCTCAAAATGTGATAATGCTTGTGCATCATTCAAACCGAGCAAATCAGAATTTGCGGCGCGATAAAAATTCGCGTCGAATAAATTTATGGGCATAGGTAAGTTTGACTTATTAGTGTCTACTTTTTCTTGAATTTAGTATTCCCTATGCCATAGAACTTCTAACCCTAAAATGAAAAACTTTTAGGGTTATAAGGACACTTAATTTTTCTGGGAACACACGTAGGTATTGTATCAGAGTGACTACACCAAAACTTGTATCTGTCATTAGATACAAAATCAGAAGCCAGGTATTAATGATTGCGCGATCGCTCAAAATCCTCGAAAAGTCTAAAATTTCCTAAAAATTAGACTAAGTAAGCGATCCCCAAAAAAATTAACGAGTAGCAAATACTGATTTAATGTGGCATTAAGAATAAGTATAGGTTATGTATTAATTTTATCTGATGGTATAAAAAAGAAGTGTTCAAAGCTATCAAAATGGACTTTCTTGATTAAGATTTTGTAGTACTAAACTCTAAAAAAGTTGTGCCTAATGGTATGGTTAGCATTAGGCTTTTGATGGGGTTTTGACCCAACAGCGAGATTTATAGCTAATAAAATGAGTAAATCAATTTTGCTGATCGGCAATAATGGTCAACTGGGCAAAGAACTAGAAACAATTCTCACCCCTGACGGTAATATCATTACAGTTGCACGCCCCACCGTAGACCTTACCCAGCCGGATATTCTCCGCAGCATCATTGCTTTAAACCAACCACAAATCATCATCAACGCTGCTGCTTACACCGCTGTTGACAAAGCCGAAAGCGAACCAGAACTAGCAAAAATTATCAATGCAACAGCACCTCTGATTCTCGCGGAAGAAAGCCAAAAACTAGGAGCTTTTTTAATTCATATTTCCACCGATTACGTCTTTGATGGCTCATCTTGCAGCCCCTACCAAGAAAGTAGCGCAACTAATCCTCTAAGTGTCTACGGTAAAACTAAACTTGCAGGAGAAGAAGCGATTCGGCATACTTGCAACGATTACCTGATTCTTCGCACTGCTTGGGTGTATGGAACATATGGCAAAAGCAACTTTGTCAAAACTATGCTGCGATTGGGTGCAGAAAAAGAAGAAATCCGCGTTGTTGCCGATCAAATTGGTAGCCCTACTTGGGCGAAAGATATAGCGGGTGCGATCGCCTCTTTAATTGAAAATAGAATTACCACCAAAATCGCCGGGATCTATCACTACACAAACAGCGGTGTTGCTAGCTGGTACGACTTCGCCGTTGCTATCTTTGAAGAAGCACAACAACTAGGCTTCCCCCTGAAAATCCAACGAGTTGTCCCCATTACCACTCCCGAATATCCCACACCAGCTTGTCGCCCTGCCTATTCCGTCCTTGCTTGTGAGAAAATATCCGCAGTTCTGGGAACTTATCCCCCCCATTGGCGACAAAGACTTCGGAAAATGTTAAAGGAGTTAGTTGTTAACTGATATTTGTTGGTTGATAGTTGATAGTTGATAGTTGTTGGTTGAACAAAAACCACTAACAGACGGGATATATCGCGTCTCTACAACTCCTAACCCTTATGAAAGCACTAATTCTCTCTGGTGGTAAAGGTACACGCTTGCGCCCTCTTACCTACACCGGGGCAAAACAACTCGTACCAGTTGCCAATAAACCAATTTTGTGGTATGGCATCGAAGAAATGGTTACTGCCGGTATTACTGATATTGGCATCATCATCAGCCCAGAGACGGGGGCAGAAGTTCAGGCAAAAACAGGAAATGGAGAACGTTTCGGGGCTAACATCACCTACATCTTACAAGATAAGCCAGCAGGACTTGCTCATGCAGTGCAAGTCGCCCGTCCCTTTTTGGGAGATTCCCCGTTTGTCATGTACTTAGGCGATAATGTGATTCAACAAGGCGACTTGAGTTACTTTTTGAAGAAATTTATCCAAGAACCCCAAGATGCGTTGATTCTCCTGCGTCCAGTTGCCAATCCTAGCGCCTTTGGGGTGGCAAAAGTAGATGAAACAGGGCGAGTGTTGCAATTGATTGAGAAACCGAAAATTCCCCCCTCAAATTTGGCATTAGTGGGAGTTTATTTCTTTTCTCATATCATTCATGAGGCGATCGCTCACATCCAACCCTCCACCAGAGGTGAACTAGAAATCACCGATGCTATTCAATGCTTAATTGATCGACAATCATCAGTTATGGCTTGTCAACTTGAAGGCTGGTGGTTAGACACTGGGAAAAAAGATGACTTGTTAGAAGCTAATCGACTGATTCTTGACACCTATCTGACAAAATCAATTTTAGGTATAGTAGACTCTGAAAGTCAGGTTATTGGACGAGTGCAAATCGGTGAAAGGTCTACAATAATTAATTGCACAATTCGCGGTCCGGTAGTGATTGGTAGCGATTGTCATTTAGAAAACTGCTTTATTGGTCCTTATAGTAGCATCGCCGATAATGTAACCTTAATCGATACCGATTTAGAACATAGCGTTGTTTTAGAAAATGCGAAAATAGTCGGTATTCATCAACGTATTATTGATAGTGTAATTGGGCAACGCGCACAGTTAACAATTGCACCTCGTCGCCCCAAAGCCTTGCGGTTTATGATAGGAGATGACTGTCACATCGAACTGACGTGATTTATTTTTTAACAGTTAATTATTATTCAACAAATCTTGTTGCTCAATTAATCAGTTCTCTGTCTTGCATAAGTATTCAGTACAAAACAGTTATCATCAATAACTCACCTGAAGATGATTCTATTAATAATCTTCAGAGTGAATCAGTTATGATTATTGATGCCGGTAGTAATCTCGGTTTTGGCAATGCGTGCAACTTAGGAATTAAATGGATTTACACTCAGGATACTGAGGCTATTATTTGGATAATTAATCCCGATGCCTATCTGCCAGAAAATACTTTAGATATTACCCATTTTTTTAAATTACATCCAGAAATTTCAATTCTCGGCACAATTATTCATACTCCCACAGGTGAAGTCTGGTTTGCTGGCGGTCGCTTTATTCGCACAACTGGCTCAATTATGACTCAAGATATGTTAACAAATACAGATGCGGAGTATGTTGCTTGTGATTGGGTTTCCGGCTGTAGTCTCATAATCAATCTTGCTAATTTTGGTGAATGTCCGTTATTTGACCCTGCTTACTTTCTCTATTATGAAGATTTTGAATTTTGCAGGCGTTACGCCAATGAAGGATATTTGATTGCAATAACAAAGCAGTTTGGTGTATTGCATCAGCCTTCGTCAATTACTAATAGAAATGTTTTTTTAAAAATCAAATATAGTACATACAGTTATTTATTAAGTTTAGAAAAGCATACAAATAACTTAGTTTTTATGTTGAGACTAATTAGGTTAATTTGTTATGCCATATTATTAATGTTTGTCAAACCTAAAATAGGGTTGGGTAAAGTTTACGGTGTGTTAATTTATTTCCGAGGATAACATTTTGAACTTATTTTCAGCCAATTGCCAAATTGCCCACTGTCAGATTTATAGCGTTTCCCGGTCTAGTGAGGTACGATTGAGAAATAGGTTGTGCATTTTACTCAAATAGAAATGAAGGCATACTCGCTGGACTTACGTCAAAAAATTATTGATACATACAGCAATGGTGGTATTTCTCAACGCCAGTTAGCAAAACGATTTCGAGTAACCTTGAGTTTTATTGAAAAATTACTGAAACGATATCGAGAGGCTGGAACTATTGCACCCAAAGTTCGCACTTCCCAAACGCCAACTAAACTCTCGGAGGAGCAATTAAGCGTTCTATCTTCAATCGTAAAAGCTAATAATGATGCAACATTGAACGAACTTCGCGGTCAATTAGAGGAGCAAACAGGAGTCCTCATCGGTCGCTCAACCCTGGATAGAATGTTGCGTTTTCTAAACTTGAGCGTCAAAAAAAACACTGCACCCAACCGAAAAAGAAAGTGAGCGGGTTCAATTACTACGGCTATAATTCTGGCAACTACTTGAGGGTATCCCCGCCGAAAACCTAATCTTCATTGATGAGTGTGGTATAAATTTATCTTTAGTGCGTTTATTTGCTCGCTCACCTAAAGGACAACGAGCGATCGCATCCCGTCCTCATAAACGAGGTAAAAACGTCTCTTTAATTGGTGCGATCGCGCTCAGTGGGTTACTTACTCAAATCAGTCTACTTGGCGCAACTGACGGACTTACCTTTGAAGCATTCATTTCACAAAAATTAGTTCCTAAGCTTTGGGCAGGAGCCTGTGTTGTCATGGATAACTGCTCAATCCATAAAGGAGGTGAAATCGAGGCATTGATTAATCAGGCAGGGGCTAGAGTGATTTACCTACCACCTTACTCTCCTGAATTCTCTCCAATTGAAAACTGCTGGTCAAAGATTAAGAGTATATTGCGTTATGTCGGTGCTAGAAATTATCCTTCTTTAGCAAAAGCAATTGAAGAAGCCTTTGATAAAGTATCTCTAAAAGATATTCGTAGCTGGTTTACTCACTGTTGCTACTGTACCTCATGAGAGTGGGAAACGCTATATGAAAGAGTTAAGTTTGAATAAATGAGCAATATATTAGTTAATTTATCAATTATTTTTTCCAAGCCCACAGGTATAAGTAACTATGCCACAAATCTTTTTCCCTATTTAAAAGTTCTTAACCCAACTTTATTAACGGCACAAAATTACTGCGAATTTAATTGCTATCCTGTCCCAGATAATCTTACTCCGGCTCAAGGCACAAAAGGGCATTTAAATCGCTTACTTTGGACACAATTTGAACTGCCACAAATTTCTAAAAAGCTGAAATCACAACTTTTATTTTCTCCTCTGCCGGAAGCACCTTTATTTTCTCACTGTCGATTTGTTGTGATGGTTCACGACTTTATCCCGTTGCGCTTTCCCAAACGCTTTTCACCTTTGTTGCCTTATTATCGCTACTATATTCCCCAAATCGTTGCCCAAGCACAACACGTTATCTGCAATTCCCAGGCTACAGCAAACGACATTATTAAGTTTTGTAAAATTACCGCGAGGAAAATTACGCCTATTCCTTTAGCGCATGATGGTAATCATTTTCGCCCTTTGTTTGGGAGAGGGGGAGACGATCGCTTCTACTATCTTTATATTGGACGCCACGACCCTTATAAGAACCTGCATAGACTAATTGCTGCTTTTGCTGCAATTCCTAATTGTAAGGAGTACGAACTATGGTTAGCCGGATCAACCGATGCACGTTATACTCCAGCTTTGCGATCGCTTGCAGAAGAACTAGGCATAAGCGATCGCATTAAATTCCTCGATTACGTATCTTACAGCGAATTGCCGAAAATAATTAATAATGCGATCGCCCTCGTCTTTCCCAGTCTTTGGGAAGGTTTTGGTTTCCCAGTTTTAGAAGCAATGGCTTGCGGTACTCCGGTCATCACCTCCAATCTCTCCTCATTACCAGAAGTCGCCGGCGATGCAGCGATTTTGATTAATCCCTACAACACCAGCGAAATAACAGAGGCAATGCAAACAATTGCTACTGATAGAGAATTACGCGATCGCCTTTCTGCCCAAAGCATCACCAGGGCAAATCAATTCAATTGGGAAAAAACCGGACTTGCTACCGTCGAAGTCCTCAAAAAATATATTTAAGGGAATGGGGAATGGGGCATTGGGCATGGGGGAAAAATTCCTTTCTCCTGCTCCCCCTTGTCTCCTTGTCCCCTTGTCCGCTTGTCCCCTTGTCTCCTTGTCCCCAGTCCCCAGCCCCCAGTCCCTAGTCCTATGGCGTTCTCACTGCCCCAGAGTAAATTAAACCCCGTTGCATATCCATTGTCAAAATTGCCCCATCGCGAATTACTTGCGTTGCCTTTTTCACGCCAACAATCACCGGCACGCCGAGACGCAAGCCAATCACCGCAGCGTGACTTGTGAGACTTTCCTCTTCAGTAATAATCCCGGCAGCTTTGCGAATCGCCTCAACAAAATCTGCACTTGTGCGGGGGGCAACCAAAATATCTCCGTGATTAAAGTTACTTACATCCATGCCACTATTACCCACTCGTGCGCGACCGCTGACGGAACCTTGTCCGAGTCCAATTCCTTGACCTAATATCGCCGTCACGACTTCAACTTTAATCAAATCCGTTGAGCCAGAAATCCCTTGGAGAGTCCCAGCGCTCATTACCACCAAATCCCCCTCAAACAAAAGCTGATTTTCTTGAGCAACATTGATCGCAGCTTGAAAAGTCTGACCGGCGGAAGGTAATTCTAGCACCAAAAGTGGTTTTACTCCCCACACCATCTGTAATTGCCGTGCCACATTAACGTGAGGAGTTACAGCCAAAATCGGTGTTTGCGGACGGAATTTGGAGACATTGCGAGCTGTTGCGCCGGTTTGCGTTAAAGTCATAATTGCTGCCGCTTCGAGTTGCTCGGCAATTTGCCCTACCGCTTGACTGATGGCGTCAGGAATCGATCGCCTGGTATCTCTAGAGAGACGATTACTTGATTCTCGCGCTTGTTCTTGCTCAATGCGTTCGGCAATTCGTGCCATTGTTGCTACAGCTTCCACTGCGTATTCGCCCACCGCAGTTTCATTAGAAAGCATCACCGCATCCGTGCCATCTAAAATTGCGTTTGCCACATCCGACACTTCGGCGCGAGTCGGACGGGGATTGTTCACCATACTGTCTAACATCTGGGTAGCGGTGATGATGGGAATTCCCATGCGATTTGCCGTCGCAATCAGCCGCTTTTGGAGTATGGGGACATCTTCTGCGGGTAATTCTACGCCCAAGTCGCCTCTAGCCACCATTACACCATCGCACAAAGCCAGAACCGCTTCCATTTGTTCGATCGCTTCGTGCTTTTCAATTTTGGCAATTACTGGCACTTGCTTACCCGTGCTAGAAATTAGCTCTTTAATTTCTATCATGTCCTGCGGGTTGCGGACAAAGGAAAGTGCTACCCAGTCTACACCTTGGTCTAGACCGAACATCAGATCCTCGCGGTCTTTGTCAGTCATCGCCTTAATTGAAAGGTAAACTCCGGGAAAGTTTACGCCCTTGTTGTTAGAAAGTTTTCCAGCCACGGTGATGCGACAATGCAAATCGCCTTTTTCGCGATTAATTTCCTCCACGACCATTTCCACTCGTCCATCGTCAAGAAGGATTTTTGCGCCAACAGGGACTTCCTCCGCTAAATAATCGTAAGTGACGCAGCTTATATCTTGTGTGCCAATTACCGGGCGATTTGTCAAAGTAAAGCGATCGCCTTTTGCCACAACTATAGACCCATTCTCAAACTTACCCAAACGAATTTTTGGTCCTTGCAAGTCTTGGAGAATACCCACAGGCTGATTTAGCTCAAAGGCAGTTTGCCGAATTAACCGAATACTACGTTGATGATCGGCATGAGTACCGTGGGAAAAGTTTAGCCGCAGCGTCGTTGCGCCAGCTTCAATAATAGCTTTGAGCATTTCTGGGCTGCTGGTAGCAGGACCAATCGTAGCGACAATTTTTGTCCGGCGTAGAGAATCTCTTAGTTGCATAAGGGCTGAATCTAGCGATCTATCCTGGGAGTCATACTAAGTTAACTTGATCTATATTTCAGTCGCTGCTATATCCAAGCAGTTAGAAAATATGGGGGATGAGGGAGATGGGGGAGAGAGTATTAAATTTTGAATTTTCCTTGTCCCCCTTGTCCCCTTGTCCCCCTTGTCCCCAAGTCTCCTTATCCCCCTTTAGGGTTCGTCACAGAATCATATCGTTATTCAGCTACAGATATCCTAAAATGGGGATAAATCTTGCTACACAAAACTTTATTATTAATGAGTTTGTATGGTAGTAACTACAAAATTTGATTAACAAGGAGTTAAAAATGGTAACGTCGGAGGCACAAAAGCCACTGACAGTCCCACCGAAGGAATTTTTAGCGCCTCCGGGTGATTTTAATCCCACGCTGCTAATGTTTTTAACGGCAGTGACGATGCTTGTTTTATCTAACTTCGGTTACTGGGTGTGGGAATGGCAGCACTGGGTATGCTTTACTGTGAATACGATCGCTTTGCACATAGCCGGCACTGTAATTCACGATGCTTGTCATCAATCTGCTCATCGGAACCGGGTAGTTAATGCCATTTTGGGACATGTCAGTGCATTGATGCTCGTTTTTGCTTTTCCTGTGTTTACGCGGGTACATTTGCAGCATCATGCTCATGTGAACGATCCAGAAAACGACCCAGACCATTATGTCTCTACCGGGGGACCGCTGTGGTTGCTTCCAGTCCGCTTTTTATACCACGAGGTATTTTTCTTTCAGCGGCAACTGTGGCGCAAAAATGAGCTTATGGAGTGGTTTCTCAGTCGCTTGTTTGTGGCGGGAATTTTCTATATCTCAGTTCAATACCACTTTTTGGGTTATATTCTCAATTTTTGGTTTATACCTTCTGCGGTAATTGGTTTAACACTGGGGCTGTTTTTTGATTATCTGCCGCATCGTCCTCATGAAGAACGCGATCGCTGGAAAAATGCCAGAGTTTACCCTAACCGAATTCTCAATCTTTTAATTATGGGGCAGAATTATCACCTAATTCATCATTTGTGGCCCTCTATTCCCTGGTATAATTACCAGCCCACATATTATATGATGAAACCCCTTTTAGATGAAAAAGGCTGTCATCAAACTTCCGGACTCTTACAAAAGAAAGACTTTTTTGAGTTCGTTTACGACATCTTTTTAGGAATTCGCTTTCATCACAAAAAAGTAGAATAATAGCCTAGAGACGTTCGCTCGTGAACGTCTCTACGAAACATGCCCGGTTAAAATATAAGAAGAGTAAGCAGTTTATTCAGTTGTTCTAAAACTTCAAACTGGTTAATAAATTATTTACTCAGTTGGGGAAATCAAATTTAATCTTCACCACCACCTTGAGGAAAAAGGCAAGACTGTCACTATCTCTAAAACACCCATAGGTAAATACTTTGCTTCTCTTCTTTTTATAGGTTGGCGTAGTAGTTCACGCTCTTTAAGAAAGCATTGGTAATAAAAAATGAAAATTTGGATGTGGAGTGCCGTAGGGCTTTTAGTTATTAACTTATTTGTAGTTGCGATTGTCGCGTTTTTGATTCACAGAGATAGTACACAATTAAACCAAAACCAATCACAAAGCCAACAAAAGCAAGTATATTCACATCTTATATCGTTTTTATATGAAGATGCGTCTAAGATCGCCCACGCAGGTAAGCGCAACCTAACATAGAATTCGCCAAGGTTAACGATAAAGCCCTGATGGTTTAGGCTGGGAATTTTCGACTTTAGCAGGAGCAATTATCTGCAAAGACCAATAACTTACAAACATAAGAATTAAACCAGAAACCGCGCCAATTAATAAGCCCATCATTAAAGCAGATTTATTAGTAAAAATAGAAATAGTCGTATCATTTGTATAATTCTTTAAAAGTGGTGCTGATACCTCCGATTCAAAAACTTCGTTAGTGTTATTTGTCGATAAAGGTGTTTGAGGTTGAAATACAAACTTTTCTGATAATAAAGTTGCATCTGTATGCTCTAGTGGCACGTATAAATTTCTCAATGGCAGAAGTGCCTCTAATACTTCTTTTGCCGACTTGTATCTATCTTTAAAGTGATAATGCACCATATTATTGAGTACCGAGGCTAGCTGAGGATTAACCTGAGTTAGGTGTTCCCAAATTAGCTCACCTGTATTCCGGTCTTCTGGTAATTGTGTTGGATGTACCCCTGTTAGAGCTTGGATGGCAATTATGCCTAAAGCATAGATATCGCTATTGGGGCGTGGTTTACCTCGCTGTTGCTCCTGCGGCATGTAGCCCGGAGTGCCGATCGCGATTGTAGAATATTCAATAGGGATGAAGTTTTCTTGACCCTTAATCAATTGATTCCATATTGGTTTAACAGCACCAAAATCAATCAAAATTAATCTATTATCGTGTTTTCTTCTAATAATATTACTTGGCTTTATATCTCGATGAATCATTCCCTGGCTGTGAATAAAATTCATGATATCTAAAATCTCTTGCAGTAGTTGAAAAACTTTTTTTTCAGACCAACGTTTACCAGGTAGAAATTCTGCATTTAAGGGATGCCCTTCAATAAATTCTTGGACTAGGTAGAACTCCTGATTATCTTCAAAATGAGTCAAAAAATGAGGAACCAACTCATAATTATTCAGTTTTTTTAGAGCCTCTACTTCTCTATTAAATATCCTTCTGCGAATTTCCTCTGGGATGAGACATTCACTGCTAGGTAAGAAATGTTTAACAATGCAGGTAGGATGCTCAGGCAGATGAGTGTCTTGAGCCATGTAAGTTCGACAGAATATACCTTGACTTAAAACTTGAACAACCTGGTAACGTTGTTTTAGTAACTGGCTTAACATGTTACGATCTACCTAACGGTTGTATTAAGTAATTTTACTTAAATAAAATTATCTATAAAATTAATATATAGTTTTTATCTAAGAAGCCTTACGTAAATTACCTACAGTTGTATTTAAACTTCATAAAAAGTATATCTAGCTTTTGTGAGAGGTTGGGAAAGTAGGTAAATTGAGCAGTGAACCGGAAACTGATATTAAGTACTCATTGAATCCTGTTTATGACCAACTAAATTACAGGAAGAAAAAAATGAAAAATGCTAGCAAAAAAAGTCTCCCACTAAGCAAAGATGCCCAACAAATGATCAGAGGTCTGATATTTGGCGAACTACTTACAATTGTAATAATTGGGGGACTGTGGTTGTGGCTAAGACCGCGCTTGTGGGTCAACAATGGTACTTTTACGAACTCTGGTCAAGATGCAAACACTGCCTCTAATTCTGCGACTTCAACGTTTCAAACTGTTAGTGATGTGCCAATTGGAGCATTTAAATACGGTGGAAGTACGACTTGGGCACCAATTCGACAACTAGTAGATTCTTATATTCAGAACAATCGTCCGGAACTACAACTGCAATATGTAGACCCTCCTAATGGTAGCCCTGGTTCCGGAGCAGGTATTAAGATGTTGCTTGATGGGAAATTAGATTTTGCTGAATCTTCCCGTCCCCTGACAGCCGAAGAGTATGCGATCGCTCAACAGCGAGGCTTTACACTTGAGCAACGTGAAATAGCTACTGATGGAGTAGCAGTAGCAGTCAACCAAGCACTTAAAATACCAGGCTTAACCGTTGAGCAGTTAAAGCAAATTTATTTAGGGCAAATTACTAACTGGAAGCAAGTAGATGGACCAGACTTGGCGATTATCCCTTTGTCGCAGCAGCCAGATAACGCAGATACAGTATTATTTTCTGACAAGCCATTAAAACAGGCGCTTGGTTCTAATGTTCAGTATGTCTATTCTACCACAGAAGCACTACGCCGACTCAGTAAAACTGCTGGTGCTGTATATTACGGTTCTGCGCGAGGTGTAGTACCTCAGTGTACGGTAAAGGCTTTACCCCTCGGTCGGGTGTCTACGCAGCTAATTTCTCCTTATCGTGAACCGTTGACACCTTCAAATCAGTGTCTGCAAAAGCGCAATCAGGTTAACACCGAAGTTCTCAAAAACGGTAGTTATCCAATGACTAGCAAATTGTTTGTGATTATTAAGCAAAACAACGGTCGAGAAGAAAAAGTTGGCGAGGCTTATACTAGACTTTTGCTAACTGACCAAGGAAAAAAGGCGATCGAGCAAGCCGGGTTTATCCCTGTTCGTAGTAAAGATTTTAAGGGCTAGAGCCGCTTACTACGTTTAGGAGCGTTTACTTAATAAAACTTTATAGTCAATTATAAAAGTTGGGACTAACTCCAATCAGGGCGCAAGTTAGCAGCGTGACGCAAATAGACATGGTGAATTGGCTCGGAGGGTGGGAGGTAGGCGTGAACTAGAAAACGGACGCAACGTTCCAAACTACCCTCAACGTGCATTTGCTGCACATCTACCATTGCCACATTATCCCAACAAGGACGAGATCGTGCGATCGCCGCCGGAAAAATAGCATCCAAATCCTGTGTCACTGAGAAAGTAACACTAATCATGTCTGTTGGATGTAGGTGATTCCGTTTTTCCAGTTCATCTAACAGTTCTATAACAGCTTCACGCATCGCCTCAACGGTATTTTCGGCAACAGTTGTTGCTCCGCGAATAGCCCTCATTCGCCACTCCACGCCAATATCCTCCTTCATTAGTCATTAGTCAACAGTCAAGAGTCAAGAGCCATTAGTCAAGAGTTATTAGACCTTTTACTTTTGAACGCCAGTTGCTTCTCAGATGCGGAGACGCTGCGCGAACAAGTCGGGGAACCCTTTCAGCAGTCGCTCATGGGGGAAACCACGCCACATGCGCGACTGCCGGTAAACCCGTAAGGACGCAGTGGCTCCCCTTGCCGAAGCGCCTCTCTATGAGGGAGAAGACCGCGCTGCCTCTCCCTCATAGAGACGCTACGCGAACACCAACGCACTGGCTCCTTTTAACTTTTGACCATTTATGGTCGATACAACCACAAAGGCTGACCGCTGGTGGACATTTCAAATTCCATCCAATCAATCCTAGCCCTAAGTCCTGACGAAACCTGAGCGCTGCCTGGTAGCAAGCGACTCAATAACGGTTTAGGTTCTTCTAAGGTGTAAGTGAGTGTTTTTTCCGGGTCAAGACCAACTAGTTCAGCTGTCCAGCGTCGCGCGTCTTCTTCTGTTCCCAGTCGGTCTACAACACCCAACTCTAAAGCTTGCTGTCCGGTAAAAATCCGACCATCGGCGAAACTTCTTACAGTTTCTTCGGCTAAATTCCGTCCTTCGGCTACTGTTTGCACAAACTGTTGGTAACTTGTGTCGATTAATTCTTGCAGGATGTTTTGTTCTGGTTCAGTCAGTTGCCGGTCGAATGACAAAATGTCTTTGTAAGGACCGGACTTGATGACCTTAAACGAAACACCGATTTTTTCTAGCAAGCGTTCTATGTTATTGCCACGCAAAATTACACCGATACTACCCGTAATTGTACCAGGGTTAGCAACGATATGTTCGGCTCCTACACCGATATACACACCGCCAGAAGCGGAAATATTACCAAAACTAGCGACAATTTTGATTTTTTCACGCAAACGCTTCAAGGCGCTGTAGATTTCTTGGGAATCTCCTACTGTACCACCAGGACTGTCAATGCGTAGCAGCAATGCGGGAAACTTGCGTTCCTCTACAGTTTTTAGGGCTTCTAAAACACGTTTGCGAGTAGCACTGGCGATCGCTCCGGTAATTTCAATCCGAGCAATTTGTTTACGAAACTTGGGCTTAAAAGGCCATACCATGAGCAGTCAAAAACCTCGTTATAAACTTAATATAAAATGCCCAGCGCTCATCTGACTTGATGAATCTATATGAATAACAACGAGCAAGCCGCAGTGCTATCGGCATTTTAATTGAATTTTTGTGATTTATGCGTATCTTTACTTATTATCTTATCTCTTAGTCATCAAGCCTAGTCAGCCTTTATGACAGCGTTTTGGGTAAGTGATCACTTTTAAATTAATATTTCAATAATAATTAAGTTTTACCAATCCCTTTCTAGATAAGGATTAGCAGCTTTTTTAAGTTTTGTTTTATCTATTTTTTAGAAGACGTTGCAATTCATGAGCTTTGTAAACTTGTGTTTGCCGCACTTAAGAATCACTTCGTAGTATTTGATACTTATAATAAACATAAGTGTCAAATAGCCCACCAACGAAACTACAAGTTAAACAAATTACAAATATTCCCCGTAAGGGAGTGCCACTGCCAAAGGTTGCAAGAAAACGGATAATATGAGTGGCGATCGCACTACTGATATCTTGTATGCCTGGAAAGTGACCGATGAGGGATAGAGAAAACAAACAAATGCCGACTAAAAACAAAGGAGCGACAAAACTAAAAATAATCGTCAGCAGCAGCGAGCGGAGAAAGTTAGTAAAAATAGTCATCTTCGGACAGGCTCCGTGAGTGAATTGGTAAAAGCCATATACCTGTATGTCACTTTCTACAATAAGTGCGATCGCCCTGCCAAAGAGAATATGTCAAAAATCTTAAGTTTTCATTAAAATAGTTATTTACCACTTTTAGTAGGTGCTAAGAGCATCGATAATACCTAAAATTCTTAAAACCCTCGACAAGTAAAGCTTTCCATCTAAGATTGCCGCACTTAAGGGATTACTAAGCAACCTCAGACACGCTTAATATTCTGAGAGGAGCTTTAAGCTAAGTTAATATTCCGCGCGGATGGAGCAGGGGAGCAGGGGAGGCTGTTCTTGAGCAGGTTGCCTAATGCGAGCGTGCCCAATGCCCAATTCCCAATGGCCCATGCCCAACTACTAACAATAAATAACTGACTTTCGCTATTGTTAAGGCAGTTACCGAGTTAACTTGTAAACTTTGAGCAAGACTACATCCAAATCCAGCTTAGGAATATGGAGTCAGCGAATGCTGGCGGCAATTCTTTTAGGTGGACAAGTATTAGTTCACCTAATTAAGGGCAAAATCCATCGGCGCAACACCTTAGAGCAAATGGCAGCAGTTGGACCCGATTCGCTCTTGATTGCTTTATTGACGGCTGTTTTTGTAGGTGCGGTGTTTACCATCCAGGTAGCGCGGGAATTTATCAACTTTGGGGCAGGAAACGTAGTCGGCGGAGTGTTGGCGATCGCCTTAACAAGAGAACTCTCACCCGTGCTGACAGCAGTGATTTTGGCGGGACGAGTCGGTTCGGCATTTGCAGCGGAAATCGGCACAATGCGCGTCACAGAACAAATCGATGCCCTACTAATGTTAAAAACCGATCCGATTGATTATCTAGTTATTCCCCGCGTAATTGCTTGCGGCTTGATGCTGCCAATTTTAACTCTCCTGTCTTTAGTAACAGGGATGTTGGGAGGATTGATAGTTGTTACGAATATATACAACCTCTCGGAAACGGCATTTTTAGATTCAGCCCGTAACTTTCTCGGCATTTGGGATATTTGTAGCGCCTTGATTAAAGCGGTTTGCTTTGGAGTTTTAATCGCTGTCATTGGTTGCAGCTGGGGGATGACCACAACCGGAGGAGCTAAAGGTGTGGGACAATCAACCACAACTGCGGTTGTTACCGCTCTGTTGATGATATTTGTGATCAACTTCTTTCTTTCTTGGTTAATGTTTCAAGGAGCTGGTAACGGATTAGTGTAAGGGTTCTAGTCGCTGCGCCACAAACAGTTATAAGGCGCAAAGTGAGGAGTTAAGATTATAACTCCGCGCCTCTTAACCCCCTAACTTCTAGAATATGAATAATGTCTACTAAATGAACGCAGGATTTGAAACTGTGACCAGAACTTATGCTCCTAACGCGGCATCAACCGTAGAATTAAAGCCTAGTTACAATATACCTGTAGTGTTGGTTATTGCTGCCATTCCACTGATTTTGGTGCAACCGATAGCCGGAGGTGCGATCGCCCTGTTTGGCTTGTTTCTCATGTTTCAAGCAGTAACCCTGCGTCTACAATTTACCGCCACAGACTTAGATATTTACAGAGGTGAAAAACTAATTCGCCGTTTTCCTTACCAGGAATGGCAAAATTGGCGTATCTTCTGGAATGGGGTTCCTATATTGTTTTACTTTAAAGAAGTCAAAAGTATTCACTTTTTGCCGATTATATTTGACCCCAACACCCTGAAAACTTGTCTGGAAGAACGTTGTCCACGCACTTAAAGTCAAGAGTCCACATTCCATAGTTGATTGTGAAAAAGTCAATAGTCGGTAGTCAACAAGTCCACAGTCCACAGTTCGTAGTCCACAGTTCATAGTGAAAAAGTTAATATTTTAACTCCTGACTCCTGACTTCTAACTTCTGACTCCTGACTTCTAACTTCTGACTCCTGACTTCTAACTTCTGACTCCTGACTTCTAACTTCTGACTCCTGACGCGCGATCGCAAGTGAATTGTAATATTTCACCAAAGTTATATATTGCACTATTTTTTATGAACCCTGAGGAATCTCAAACTCCAAAACCTATTAATGAGTCATTAATGGAAAAACAAGAACAAAGTCCTGTAGTTGAACATCCACAAAACTCACCTGTTGAGTCGCTGGGTGAAAAAGCACAAAGTTACATATCCCAAACACAAGAAAACTCAACTTATTTGCAGCCATCTAAAGATCTACAAACGCAAAATCTTACTGTTGAGTCCACACAAGCATCTGCTGAGGTATTAGGATTAGAAGCCCAAACTACCGCGCTAGAGTCACAAATAGAAGCATCAAAAAATAATTCCCTTATAGAGGAAACAGCGCAACGAATAGTAGAGTTGCAACGTACTGAACAAGCGCTCAAAGAAGAAATAGCTAACTTGCAAGTTTTTTACAAAACGCTTCAAGCACAGGTGAGTGATACCCAAGTAACTATGGGGAAAGTAGTGCAAGAAGCTTTGACGCAATTAGAACAACGCAAACAAACACTGCAAATTTCTGTAGAACAGTTGGAAAGGCGTCAAGAACGCATCCGCAACGAGATGCGAACTACTTTTGCAGGTGCTTCTCAAGATTTAGCAATCCGCGTACAGGGTTTTAAAGACTATCTCACTGGTAGTTTACAGGATTTGGCATCAGCAGCAGAGCAGTTGCAATTAATGCCGACTGTTAGAGAACGAGAAAAAGTAGCTGTAAAAGAAGCTAAACCAGTAGATGTTCAGCCAGGAACGCCTCAATTTGCCCAACAACAGTTTCAAGATACCACAAAGCAAATTCGCCGCTTAATTGACCAATACCGTACCAAACCAGATTATTATGGACCTGCTTGGCAATTGCGCCGCACTTTTGAGCCGGTACACGCCGAACGAGTTTCTAACTGGTTTTTCAGCCAAGGGGGACGCGGTGCTTTGCGGACGATGGGTAGTCGCTTGCAAAATATTTTGATTTCCTCGGCGGTGATTTCGATATTACATAAATTGTATGGCGATCGCATTCGCACTTTGGTATTAGCAAATACACCAGAGCGCTTAGGTGATTGGCGGCGCGGCTTGCAAGATTGTTTAGGAATCGGTCGCCCAGATTTTGGACCCGACAGAGGCGTGGTATTGTTTGAGACACCTGAAGCGCTGGCGCAAAAAGCCGAACGCTTGACGAAAGCAAATCAACTACCCTTAATCATAATTGACGATTCTGAAGAGCAAATCAGTTTAGGACTGCTACAATTTCCTCTTTGGTTAGCGTTTGCACCTGACCCGAAAATGATGCGAAATCTTGATGATGACTTTTAAGAGTTAGGAATTAGCAGTTAGGAGTTTAAAGTTGTTTTTGAGAACTAAACTCCTCCTCATTTTGAATTTTGAATTTTGAATTTTGAATTTATATGGCTATTTGGTTGACTTTGTGCGGAGGGATTGTGATTGTAGCTTACCTGCTGGGTTCGTTTCCCACGGGTTACATCGCAGTCAAGCAATTGAAAGGTATTGATATTCGCGCAGTTGGTTCTGGTTCAACTGGGGCAACTAATGTGTTAAGAACTTTGGGTAAAGTCCCAGGAGCGATCGTTTTACTGATTGATGCTTTCAAGGGAGTATTAGCGATCGCTCTCGCTTACTCATTATTTAACTATGCGCCTTTACAAAACTTTATACCCCCAACGGTAGATGCGAATTTATGGCAACCGTGGATAGTAACTTTAGTTGGGTTAGCAGCGATATTAGGACACAGTAAATCAATTTTCTTAGGGTTTACTGGTGGTAAGTCAGTTGCTATCAGTTTAGGTATTTTATTGGCGATGAATTGGCAAATAGGTTTGGCTACAGCGGGGGTGTTTGCGGTTGTAATTGCAATATCGCGGATTGTGTCTTTGAGTTCGATTGTCGGTGCTGTAGCTGTTCCAATTTTCATGACACTTTTGCATCAACCCTTACCCTACATTTTGTTTGGTGTAGCTGGTGGGTTGTATGTAATTTTGCGCCACCGCGCTAATATTGAGCGTTTGTTTGCTGGTACTGAACCAAAAATCGGGCAGAAGGTGCAAGTAGAAGCAGAAGAAAGTTTAAATTCGGCTGGAACAACTTAAGTATTTTAACTTGGGAGGAACCATCTCATGGTTAAGGTCAGCATAGAAAAACAACTCACCTTGGAAGAATTTCTGGCGCTTCCTGAAGGAGATGTAAACTATGAGTTTGTTGATGGTTATGCAGTAGCAAAAGTGTCACCAAAATATTTTCATTCAACTTTGCAAAGAGCTTTATTAATCCTTATACATACTTGGTGCAAAGGTAAAGGTAGAGTCGGTTCAGAATGGGCAATTCTATTAAATCGTCAGGGTAAAGATTGGGCACCTTTACCCGATGTGACGTATATTTCTTATGAACGATTGCCCAAAAGCTGGAAACGTAATGAAGCTTGTCCAGCAATTCCGGAATTGGTAATTGAAATTATCTCTCCAGACCAAACAATGAAGGAATTTGAAGACAAAGGTAAGGATTATTTTGCGGCTGGAGTGTCACGAGTTTGGATTGTAGATCCGGAAGCGATAAATATTAAAGTGTTTTTCTCGGCTGATTCAAGTCAAGTTTATACAGATACTACGCCGATTGTTGATGCGCTTCTTCCTGGTTTGGAATTAACAGTCAGGCAGATTTTTGAAGAGGCAGAATTAATTTGATTTTTGGGTGGTTTCGCATTTGGTTGAGTCTACCTGCCTGGGAATGAATTCCAAGATGATAATCATGCACGGTAGAGGGTCGGAATAAGCCAGCCTTGCTGGCTTATTCCGACCATAATTGACTATGCTTATGTGCTAACACTACAGTTAGGACTATTTTATCTTAAGTATTTATTGGTAATCAGACTTAAATTTTTGCTCAGAATCTTCACACCCACTTGCTATTGCTTCAAGTGGATATGTGAGTTATTAAAAGACTTTAATTTATTCACTCTATCAAGCATCATTTGCCGCCACGTTAAATTAAGATGCGTTTGCCCTGGAAGATCTGACGGTAGATAAGTACACATAACTTAGGTAACGACTGATTGCTTGAACGGCTACAACAGGCCATCTTCTTAAGGCTCCCACAAAGACTCTCCAATTAAACTTGGCAAAGCACGTGACAAGCATTTTCCGACTAAAACTATTAGAAAATCCTATTTCCCTAAGTTTGAGCATCACTTCAGGTATATCTGCATATTCTAATGTGACTAGAAGCTTGGGCTTTTGCATAAAATAATGAGTGCCTGCAACACATTCCAAATAATTATCTTTAGTAACTAAAGCACTAGCTTTGGAAGCGCAAAAAGCAGTCCAATATATTTGAACTGCCAAGTTATTTAAACCATAATTCCAACTTGCTATAGCAGATTTCGCCAAATCTGTTTTGTATACTAAAGCTGTTGTCAACCCTACCCCTCCAGTACTTTGTTCTACACAAATTTCAAACACTTCTTTACCGTTTGAACTCATTAAATCCGTCTCAATATCAAAGCAACGCTGTTCCAAAATTTGACCTGTTTTCGCATCACTTTTGGAGAAATTTAGAATGATTAATCCTAAATCTGGATCTTCGGTTAAAGACTTAACTATGTATGCTATGGAGTTATCAAAAATTTTGTCATCATCACTAATTGTCCAAACGAATTTGCTTTTAGCGAATTGAATACAAGAAGCGATGTTTCTCACTGCACCGATATTTTCTTGATTTTTCTTATATTCAAATCTTGTTTGATGAAAAGCAGATTGCCATTTTTCGACAACCTTTGACGTATCATCGGTTGAACAATTGTCAGAAATAACAATTTCACACACAGATTCAAAACCTTTAATTGACGAAGCTAACCATGCCAGTTGTTGGTCGAGTAAATTTGCACGGTTGTAAGTCGGAATAGCAATGGTAAGTAATTGAGTCATAAGTACCTCTCTACTTTAATGCAAGTTCGACGGGTTGAAAAAGTTGTAAAAAAAGGCTGAGACTCGAATTAGAAGAAACAAGGGAGATATTGAAACTAGATTATAGCGATAAATAATCTGATAGACTTCTCATGCTTTATTTACCTTTTTTGGCAGAATAAAAACTGGGATGCTCCCTTTTAAAAGCTGCTTAATTTTATTACTTCATCGTTTGATTCAATGTCGTTCTGTTTTGTATCGTTTTTGCACCCCCTGAACGGTTACAGAACGTCAGCCGTTAATTACTTGCGATCGCGAAACCCAACTTTATGGTTATATTATTGGCAAATCCGATGAACTGGGTAGCATTATCCATGCAATTGGTGGCGTGGAAAACCATATTCATTTAGTGGCTTCCATTCCTCCTAAACTTTTCATCTCTGATTTTGTCCAAAATATCAAATCCAATAGCGCTCATTCTCTCAATCATCCGCACTTTATCTGCAAAAATTTAGTAATTCGTTACTTTGCAATCTCACGAAAACTTTATAGGTTACATCTTACAAATTTGGACATAAGAAAAGAGAACAACGCCTGCCTTTTACACCATATAACTCACATAAGCGATCGCACTCCTGTAACCTGCAATTTAGTAGACGCGATCGCCAAGCTTTGCGATCGCTTATTCCACTGTTCATCAGAGATATTTATTTTATAGATAAAATTTCAGCCAAAAAATATTCATTTTTAAGCGATCACACTTTTGTAACCTGCACTCTAGTAGATGCGATCGCGCTTTCTATCCAAAAAAAGTAGTGTTTCGTTCTTTGTAATAACTGAACTTGTATGAAAGAACGTGGTCGTAAATAATACAGAGATAAACTTAGCGTAGGCGTAGCCTAACCCAGGCATCGCTAAATAAAAATGACCACTGTAATATTTGTACATGGCACAGGAATTAGGGAACCTGAATACCAGGAAACCTTTAAGATCATTGAGGAAAAAATTCACGCCCAACGCCCTGAGATTACGGTTGCTCCCTGCCTTTGGGGTGTAGAATTTGGTGCAAAGTTCAATGATAATCGCGCATCAGTACCCTTGGAAGATGCGACACTGGCTTTATCTCAGGAAGAAGAAGACGCAGAGATTGTACTGTGGGGGCAATTATACCGAGATTGTTTGTATGAATTGCGGCTATTGTCTTTGAAACCTATTGAGTCAGGAAATCCCTTTGGGGAAGAACCAGGGGATGTTTTAAAATCTCGTGTGGCGAATTTTACTCCGACATCTCAACTGCAAGCTAAGTTGCAAGAGGCGGGAATTTCAGAGGTATTTGAGCAAGCACGAGAAGCGGTTATCCACAGTGAACCGTATGATCAAGCGTTGCTTACGGTTTCCGAATCTGATTTGAGTGAATATTATGCACCAATAGCTAGAGCAGTTGTGGCTCAAGCAATGTTTATTAGCGAACAGCAAGAAAAATTTCCCCCCATACTCACCGATGCCCAATTGCGGGATAATGTTGTGGAATTGCTGACTCTGGCTTTGGGAGAGGCGGAGTTAGGATTGGGTGGCTGGTTATTAAAGCCACTTGTTGGACTAGCGCAGCACAGTGGAACAAATTATGTCAGAGGAAACCGTCTTGAGTTAACTGATAAAATTTCGCCTATGCCTGGTGATATTTTGTTGTATCAGACGCGGGGTGAAAAAATCAGGGCGTTTATCCAGGAACAAATTGCCCAAGCAGAACCGCCAGTGGTTTTAATCGCCCATAGCTTGGGAGGTATCGCTTGTGTAGATTTGCTAGTGCAGCAGCAGTTGTCTCAGGTGGAATTATTGGTTACAGTTGGTTCCCAAGCACCATTTTTATATGAGATTAACGCCCTCTACAGCTTAGAATATGGGCAGTTATTGCCAGAGCATTTCCCGGAATGGTTGAATATCTACGATTTACGGGATTTTCTCAGTTACGTTGGTAAGAAAATTTTCCCTGATAGAGTGCAGGATGTGGTAGTGGATAGTAAACAACCATTTCCCCGTTCCCACGGTGCTTATTGGACAAATGCCAAAACCTGGGAGGCGATTATTTCGAGGTTGCCATAATGGTTTACCCCACCCTAACCCTCACGCCACTTGCTTTAAGTCGGGCATTGCCCGCGATAGCGCAGTGGCTCCCCTTGTAAAGGCTACGGTGTACACACAAGTCTGAAGTTGTTCAAGAATCTGGGTTTTACCCCACCTTAACCACTGCCTGAATTCAATAAACGACCACCCGAATTCAATAAACGACCACCCGAATTCAATAAACGACCACCCGAATTCAATAAACGACCACCCGAATTCAATAAACGACCACCCGAATTCAATAAACGACCACCCGAATTCAATAAACGACCACCCGAAATCAATAAATGACCACCCGAATTCAATAAACGACCATCCGAATTCAATAAATGACCACCCGAATTTAATAAATGACCACCCGAAATCAATATATTTATTGCATAAATTCTCAAAACCTCACCTGAAACCTGATTTACTAAGAGGATGTTTGAAAAGTTGCAAAGTATACTATAAACCCCTCTCCAAACCTCTCCCCGAAACGGAGAGAGGCTTTGAAACCCCCATTCCCTTGTAGGGAAGGGAGCCAGTGCGTTGGACGGGTTCCCCGGCTTGAAGCATCTGGCGTGGGGCTAGGGGGGTTAGGTTTCCGAGGCTATTTTCCATAGGAGGTGAGAAACTAAATCATCATGCAGTTGCCGGCTAAACCTGAGCGGACATTTGGGTTAATTGTGGGTATTGAAAAGTACCACGAAACTGCTTGGAACGTGCCAGGTGGAGGGCCAGCCGATGACGCGCTGAAATTTGCTCATTGGCTGCATCGGCATGGTGTACCGAAGGAGAATATTCGGTTATGTTTATCAGCACTGGAAGAAAATCAGCAGTTAATTGGGGAATGTGGATTAACTGTAGAGTTAGCAACAGAGCAAAATATCTTCGATATTGTGACTAACTTTTTATCCCCAAAGTCGGGGGATTTACTCTACATTTTTTGGGCGGGACATGGTTTGATTACCTCAGAACGAGAGCGTCGGTTGCTTTGTGCTGATGCAAATAAACAGAATTGGCAGAATTTAGATTTTAATTCTTTATTAGTTTTGTTGGGTTCTGATAAATTTCAGATTCGTAATCATATTTGTATTATTGATGCCTGTGCCAATTATGTTTTAGAGTCGAAGGGAAGACCAACTAACTTAGGTGGGAAAGCTTTTTTGAGCGGTCAGCCACATAAAGATAGTCAACAATTTGTGTTACTGGCTACGCGGGAAGGAGAGCAAGCTAAGGTAAATTCTGAAAATAAAACAGGATACTTTTCTCAAGCTGTGAGAGAGGCTTTTGCCGCAGCTAATGGGAATTTTCCCCCGAATATGAGAGAAGTTACCGAGGCAGTTAAGCAGCGATTTACCAGTTTAGATAAAAAACAACTGCCGACTTATTTTTATTTTCGTAGTTCGGATGGAGATATTGAAAAACTTCATTTCAACCCGTTTGATATCCCGCATAATATCCCACAGAGTCAAGCTCGTAAGTTTGTTGGCAGGGATGAGCAAATAGAACAATTGCGTCAGCTATTGCAAGCAAATGATATTGTGGCTATTACCGATGTGACTGGGCAAGGTGGCGTGGGTAAAACAGAGTTAGCTATTCAATACTCATGGCAATATTTAGAAGATTATTCTGGCGGGTGTTGTTGGTTAAATCCCCAAGGTATTGATTTGGGAACCCAGTTAGTAGAGTTTGGAGTTGTGAATTTACCTAACTTTAAGCGACCGGATGGATTAAGCCCAGCAAGTCAAGTTGCTTATTGTTGGCGGAATTGGCAAGCTGGCAAAGTTTTATTGATATTTGATGATGTCAAAGACTGGAAGCTAATTCAACCCTATTTACCACCCAAAGGTTCTCGGTTTAAGGTGTTAATTACCACTCGTCTAAATACAGGGTTAGCATATCCACCACTGCCATTAGGTGGATTGTCAGAAGATGGAGCCTTAGAATTATTAGCAAAGCTATTGGGAGATGAATATGTTCGACAGGAGAGGGAGACAGCAAAAGGAATTTGCAAATTAATGGGTTATATACCCATTGGACTTTATCAAATAGCGGCTTATAGTCGAAACCGAGGGGGAGTATTATGCTAGCAGACATCCTCACACGGCTACAAAAGCAAGCATCAGCAGGCGAGTCTGGTGTAGCAGCAGCTTTTGAGTTGAATTGGCAAAGCTTAGAACCAGAAGCGCAAAAATTGGCTTGTCTGTTGAGTTTGTTTGCTTTGGCTCCTATTCCTTGGTCTTTGGTAGAATCAGCAGCAAGTTATAGCGATTTGGAATTTGACCTCAAAGCTAACTGCACTATTTTAGTTGAGCGTTATTTGCTGCAAGAATTAGCAGAGGATACGTACCAAGTTCATGATCGCATTCGAGAATTCTTGAGTGACAAGTTAGAAGAGTTAGCTGAAGCAAACGAACTTAAGCGCGGCTATTGTCAAGCAATGGTAGCTGTAGCCGAGGATATTCCTCAGACACCCACATTGATAGACATTGCTCAAGCAACCCTGGCTATCCCACACATTGAAGAAACTGCTACAGTTTACCAAGCTTGGTTAAGCAATGATGATTTAATCTCGCCTTTTGTAGGCTTGGGTAGATTTTATGAAGGTCAAGGAGCCTACGAGCAAGCTTTACCTTGGTATAAACAAAGTTTATTAGCCGCTAGAGAGCGTTTTGGTGAAGAACACCGGGATGTGGCAATTAGCTTAACTTATTTGGCAGGACTCTACGATTCACAGGGAAGGTACAGCGAAGCCGAACCTTTGTATATCCAAGCTTTGGCGATGTATAAACGCCTGCTGGGGGATGAACACCCCAATGTGGCAAGTAGCCTGAACAATTTGGCACTCCTCTACAAATCACAGGGAAGGTACAGCGAAGCCGAACCTTTGTATATCCAAGCTTTGGCGATGACAAAACGTCTGCTGGGGGATGAACACCCCAATGTGGCAAGTAGCCTGAACAATTTGGCAGCACTCTACAAATCACAGGGAAGGTACAGCGAAGCCGAACCTTTGTATATCCAAGCTTTGGCGATGACAAAACGCCTGCTGGGGGATGAACACCCCAATGTGGCAAGTAGCCTGAACAATTTGGCAGCACTCTACAAATCACAGGGAAGGTACAGCGAAGCCGAACCTTTGTTAATCGAAGCTTTGGCGATGAGAAAACGTCTGCTGGGGGATGAACACCCGGATGTGGCAACTAGCCTGAACAATTTGGCAGGACTCTACAAATCACAGGGAAGGTACAGCGAAGCCGAACCTTTGTATATCGAAGCTTTGGCGATGACAAAACGTCTGCTGGGGGATGAACACCCCAATGTGGCAACTAGCCTGAACAATTTGGCAGCACTCTACAAATCACAGGGAAGGTACAGCGATGCCGAACCTTTGTATATCGAAGCTTTGGCGATGAGAAAACGTCTGCTGGGGGATGAACACCCCAATGTGGCAACTAGCCTGAACAATTTGGCAGCACTCTACGATTCACAGGGAAGGTACAGCGAAGCCGAACCTTTGTTAATCGAAGCTTTGGCGATGAGAAAACGTCTGCTGGGGGATGAACACCCGGATGTGGCAAGTAGCCTGAACAATTTGGCAGCACTCTACAAATCACAGGGAAGGTACAGCGAAGCCAAACCTTTGTATATCGAAGATTTGGCGATGACAAAACGCCTGCTGGGGGATGAACACCCCAATGTGGCACAAAGCCTGAACAATTTGGCAGCACTCTACAAATCACAGGGAAGGTACAGCGAAGCCGAACCTTTGTATATCAAAGCTTTAGAGATTGCTGAAAAACAGTTGGGGGCAAATCATCCTAACACAATAACCTACCGTAAGAATCTGGAAGACTTGCGGCAAAATCGTCAGCCTTGGTTCAGGAGAATGGTTGCTTTTGTCTGGCGTTGGTTTCATTGATTTAGGTAATCTGCACCGGCTGCATTACCCACCTGGGATTCAAATCTTAGTCTAATAACTAGGCAATATAATTAATTACACAATGTTATTGCAAATGCAGCAAAGCGATTTTGTGAGGTTAAACAAAAAACAAGCGATCGCGAAAGTTAGGAGTAAACGATATGATTATAGGAACAGGCGATGAACAGTGGCTGGAAGAAGCGTAAGACAAATTCTCAAACAAATCGCGATCGCCTATATTTGCTAACTAAACTGCACCCTAATTTGCTACAATAGGGGTTTGCAGTATTCTGCACCTATATATGAAGTTACCTATTGTAGCAATTATTGGACGCCCGAATGTGGGCAAATCCACCCTGGTGAATCGCCTTGCTGGACAACAGTCAGCGATTGTTCACGATGAACCAGGAGTGACACGCGATCGCACTTACTTACCAGCCTACTGGGGCGATCGGGAATATCTCGTAGTCGATACTGGTGGTTTAGTATTTAACGATCAAACGGAATTTTTACCACTGATTCTCCAACAAGCAACTTTGGCACTCTCAGAAGCAAGTGCCGCTATCTTTGTTGTTGATGGTCAAGGTGGATTAACATCGGCTGATGAGGAAATAGCTGAGTGGTTACGTCACCAAAGTGTACCCGTTTTGGTTGCCGTAAATAAATGTGAATCCCCAGAACAAGGTTTAGTTCAAGCTTCGGAATTTTGGCAATTAGGATTAGGTGAACCCTTCCCCGTATCTGGTATTCATGGTAACGGTACAGGTGAGTTACTCGACGAGTTAATTAACCACCTACCAATTGTCGAAAATATACCAGAAAATAATGAAATCAATGTAGCAATTATCGGTCGCCCAAATGTCGGTAAATCCAGCTTATTGAATGCTTTCGTCGGTCAAGAAAGAGCGATTGTCAGCCCGATTTCAGGCACAACTCGCGATGCAATTGATACCGTCGTTGAACGAGAGGGACAAACCTACCGCTTAATTGATACCGCCGGAATCAGAAAAAAGAAACACATTGAATACGGAACCGAATTCTTCAGCATCAACCGCGCTTTTAAAGCGATTCGCCGCGCCGATGTGGTTTTATTAGTAATTGATGCTGTAGATGGTGTTACCGAGCAAGACCAAAAATTAGCTGGGCGAATTATCGAAGAAGGTCGAGCTTGTATTATTGTCGTTAATAAGTGGGATGTTGTCGAAAAAGACTCTTACACCATCTACGATTACGAAAAAGTTTTACAACAAAACCTGCATTTCACCGATTGGGCAGAAACAATTTTTGTCAGTGCCGTCACCGGACAGCGCGTAGAAAAGATTTTAGAATTGGTGAACACCGCAGCCGAATCGCATAAACGTCGCGTCAGCACATCCGTAATTAACGAAGTCTTGGAAGAAGCAGTTAGCTGGCATTCCCCCCCAGCTTCACGCGGCGGACGCCAAGGTAAGATTTATTATGGTACGCAAGTTACCAGCCAACCGCCAACAATAGCGCTGTTTGTCAACGAAGCAAAACGCTTCAATGAAAACTATCGCCGTTACATTGAGCGACAATTCCGGCAACAATTAGGATTTAAAGGCACACCGATTCGTTTGCTGTGGCGGAGTAAGAAAGTGCGTGACATGGAAAGTGGTAATGTCAATAGAGCAACTCGCGTCAAATGAAGTTATGAGTTATGAGTTATAAATTGTGCAGTATTTTAAGAAAGCAACTCTAAACTCTGTACAGACGCGATGTTCCTCGCGTCTCTCCTAACTTCATAATGGATTTACTGCGATCGCTTCCACTTGGTCTTTATCTAGAACAACCGATAACTTGGCTGCATAAACTCGATCCGCGTGTCAAGTTTTTCTGGTTGATGAGCTTTTTAACTACCTACATATACGCTAGAAACGAGTGGCGGATATTACTGGTATTAATTTTAATTCTCGCTACCCTCATAGCCAGAATTCCTGTGCGAGTATGGCAACAGCAAATGGGTTGGTTGTTGACAGTCTCATTTCTTGTATTTTTAATTGCCGCTATCAGTCCGGATGGACTGGGTATAAATTATCAACAGCGCCTTCCCACCGCCGAGACTTCACAGTTAAACAAAGCGAACTCAGGACAAGCACAAAGCTCAAAAAAACAAGTTAAGAACAGCAAAGAATATACTTACGTACTTTTTGAAGCCGGAGCCGTAAAAGTAACTCGCCGCTCTTTAGATTTGGCTATCAGCTTGAGTGCGATGTTGTTTACTTTAATTTACAGCACCAACTTGTATCTGCTGACAACCGCACCCGAAGAAATCACCGCTGCTATAGAAAGCTTAATGCAACCCCTACGACGGTTGAAAGTACCTGTCACCGAATTAACTCTAACTTTAACTTTGTCCTTGCGGTTTATTCCGCTAGTTCTAGAAGAAGTGCAAAATTTAATTCGCTCTGTGATGACAAGAGCAATAAATTGGAAAAAGCTAGGATTGAAAGGAAGCGTTAAAGTTTGGATGTTGGTAGCAGAAAGACTATTAGAAAATTTGCTACTACGGGCAGAACAAATGGCTAGTGCAATGATGGTGCGCGGTTTTACCAGTCCTAACGAACATCGGGTACAATGGCACGAATTACGGTTGAAAAGACGTGATTGGGTAGCGATTGCAACCTTAGTTTTATTTTGGGCAGTGCGGCTAGCTGTAGGAAGTGAGGTTTCTTAAAGGCTATGATCAAGCCTTGGTATTGGCGATCGCTCAAGCTATAAAATCGCAGCGTTCTCTTGTTTTCGCCACTTTATTTCAGTCCACCGATTCGCGCTCAATAGCTACTTTACTTGAAAGCCCTTACCCAAATAAAAGCGATCGCATCCAACTAACTCGCTATTCTATCTGTGCAGGCGCTCCTCGCATAGTCAACGGGCAACCCCAAATGTGGACACCACCACTAGGCAAAGTTCTCCCGTTTTTAGAAAAATTGCTTAGGGAGATAGGGACAAGGAGGACTCCTTGGAAGAATTTCTCCCCCCCTCCCCTTCACCGACGGTTGGTTATACCAAGTTGCGGTCAAAAATAGTATTCTGTCATTGCGACTGGAGCAAAGCCCAAGGAAGCAATCTCACCAACTCCTTTCCTACTACAACGGAATGCAACTTAGTATTAGGATGGCTAGGCTACGATATTGCTTGGGAAATTGAAGAATTACCCCGTCATAAAATTGATCCCCTACCGTTTCCTGTAGCTTTTTGCTATGAAACAGAGTGTTTTGCTATTTTGGATCATGCTCAACAAATTCTTTGGCTAGCTGCCAGTCATCCGAGTGGATTGGATGAATTACAGGAAAAGTTGGAAGAGACAACAAAACTTGGAGGAAAAGAAGGAATTTCTCCCTTGTCTCCCCCATCCCCCTCATCCCTCAACACCGTTTGGGGGCAAGTTGGTGTTGGAATTGTCGCCGATAGCAATCCTGAGAGAGAATGGTATGAATCTCTGCACAAAGCTCAGGCACAACTTCAGGCTTTGAAAATGCAAAAATGATTTTAGGGCACGCTCGCATCGGGGATAGAAAGAATTTATCATAGAAACATGCATAAATGCTCACGGGATGCAAATAAGGTTTTACTCAATTCTCATTGCCCCTTGCCCCTTGCCATCAAGCAGCTAGCTAGACATTACATATTGAAGTAAGGTGCTGTCAAGGCTTTGGAAGATTTCACAGCATCGGGTATACTAAACATTAAAATTTGCAAATGCGATCGCTCTTCTGGGGAAAGGATAAAGGCTAAAGAGAAAATAAAAATCAATTTATTTAACTTTTGCTCTTTCTATGCGGCTATGCTCCAATTCGGGAGCCACCCCGGTGGAAAGGGTTTCCCGCATTCGCTCGAAAAGCAACGTACCTCTGTCCGGCAGACTTTGCGACTTAAGGAGCCACTGCGAAGTCTCAGGTGCATTATTGGCAATTTTGCAGTCCCCAAAGCGGCAGCAATTATGGCAGCATGGGAAGAGGGTAGGACTGTTATGTGCCTTGTTCTGAATGGCAATTGAGTGTAGCCATAGCAATAGTTATACGTTAAACGTACCGCAGTGCTGCAAGGCGATCGCTACTTTTATTCTCCCAAAGCCCATTAGGAACTACATCAATGTCTTAATAACCGCGAATCGACATCAAAAGTTGGTTGTATGCTCGCATTTTGAGCAAATATTCTGTCCAGATAAAGGTATTATCGTCTGGATGTTTGTATTTCATGGCGAGAAGATATATGTACTTATACCTTCACTATTAAATGAACTCAGAAAACTCGGAAACTTACATAAATCATCCAACTTGGGGTTTGCTCTACAGAATCTGTATGGTTGATGAGAACCAAGAGATGTTTACTACACTGTACGCCCAACGCTTATTTTTTTTGGTGGGAACAGACGGTAAAGGAATTAAATTCCAGTCTATAGGACGTACCGAAGCCCGAATGATGCTGGAAAATCGCTTGCGAACCCTGCGGCGCGCTGGACACTCTCAGGAGTACGAACAGCTTCAGGGTGTTTTCCAACGCACCTTCCAATGAGTAGTTCGATTAACGAACGCATTACCACAATTCGCTCCTCACTTCCTAATTCAGTTCGGTTGATTGCTGTCACCAAGCAAGTTTCTACCGAGGTAATGCGTTCTGCCTATGCCGCAGGTGTACGGGATTTTGCTGAGAGTCGTATTCAAGAAGCTGCCAGCAAACAAGTTGAATTACAAGACTTAACAGATATTACCTGGCACTTTATTGGACATTTGCAAAGCAATAAAGCCAAAAAAGCGCTTTTCCAATTCTCTTGGATTCACTCTGTAGATAATTTACAACTGGCGCAGCGCCTAAATCAATTGGCGCAACAGTTAGGAGTGAGTCCCCAAGTTTGTCTACAGGTAAAAATTCTTCCCGATACCAACAAAGCTGGTTGGAGTCCGCCAGAACTATTAACCGATTTACCAGCTTTAAATGAATGCAACAATTTGACAATTCAGGGTTTGATGACAATCCCTCCTGCTGGATTGGATGATGCAAAAATAAAGTCTGTATTTAATCGTACCCGCGAAATAGCTGAAGAAATCGAGGGGCAAAACTGGTCAAACATAAAAATGCAGCATCTTTCGATGGGGATGTCTGGCGACTATAAACTCGCAGTGGAGGCGGGTGCAACGATGGTAAGATTGGGAACGATCTTGTTTGGCGATCGCTCTGTGTAAGATATTGGTTCACTCCTTTTGATGAGCAGTACTGGTAAATACAGGATAATTTCTTAACCAGCTCGTTTGTGTAGGTGACAAAAGATATAGTATGAACAAAAGCAAAGAAAAATTAAAATATGGGTAACAAAAAGTTTTTTACGGACAACTATTAGTATATAATTCGGACTCATTATTGCAAACAAGCCTAGGTCAACTGAAGGCTTAAGTATGAACGATAAAATACCTCATTCATAAACGTATGGGGCTTGAATTAAGGAAAAATCTCGCTTCTTTGCCGCGCACAAAGAACGAAGTTTGTACCAAATGAAACATTTATTTTTTATCAATCATGCTTTATACTTCAGATTTGTGTAACTCAATTTCTGACCAAAGTCTGTAAGAGATGCTACAAAGAGCTATAAGATTGCATACCTGTCAGCTTTTTGTAGCGATGAAAGTTGAGTGAATCAACTTTTGTCACATCAGTAAAGGTGGTTAATTCTTGGAGCGTAAACAATGAACAATATATTTTCCAAACTCAGAGACTTCGTTGGTCTGAATGAGCAAGTAGAATACGAGTACTACGAAGAAGAACCAGATACACAAAGCTACCAAAATATATATCAAGAACAGAACGTCGCCGCAGCAGCACCTCAAGAGACTGCCGCGCAAAATCGACGTTGGCGTGAACCCATGCCTACAATGGAAACTGATGTAGCAACAGGATCAAAGGCTATGAGTAATGTTATTGGCATGCCAGGAGCAATAAATGGAATTTCTGAAGTATTAGTCCTAGAGCCACGCACCTTTGAGGAAATGCCCCAAGCAATTCAAGCATTGCGAGAACGGAAGTCCATAGTGCTAAATTTGACAATCATGGATCCGGATCAAGCACAACGCGCAGTAGATTTTGTGGCAGGTGGAACTTACGCACTCGATGGACATCAAGAACGCATCGGTGAAAGTATATTTTTGTTTACGCCAAGCTGCGTACAAGTTAGTACTCATGGTGGTGTACTTCACGAAGTACCGCAGCCCCCAGCTCGTCCGGCACGTACCCCAGGAGCAACTCCCACTTGGGGAAACGAAGCCAATCGGGTGGCACAATAAAGTTAGTCCAAAGTCAGCAGTCAAAAGTTCAGAGTTTATAGTTTTTGACTATTGACTCTTGGTATTTTATTTGATTATTGACTCTTGACTATTAACGAATGACTATAAAATTTGGCTTAATTGGTGGTGGGGTAATGGGAGAAGCGCTGTTATCCCGCCTTATTGATCGAGGCATTTACCAACCTTCAGAAGTCATAGTAAGCGAACCCCAAGCTTCACGTCAGAGCTATTTAGAGCAGCAATATGCTGTAACGGTCACGCCAGATAATCGCCTGGTTTTCACTTCGGCAACAGAAGTTGTATTTTTAGCAGTGAAGCCGCAGGTGTTGAGCGCGATCGCTCAAGAATTAGCAGATGTCATCGGTACAAATTCCTCGCCCCTGGTAATTTCTATCTTGGCAGGTGTGCCTTTAAGTCAGCTAGAAGGAGCATTTCCCCAGCTACCCGTAATTAGGGCAATGCCCAATACTCCAGCAACTGTGGGAGCCGGAATTACCGCAATTTGTTTAGGTGCATATACACATGCGAGCCATTATAAAAAAGCACATGAACTGTTTGCCGCAGTTGGGGAAGTTGTAGAAGTTCCCGAAAACCTGATCGACGCAGTAACAGGACTTTCTGGTAGTGGTCCGGGTTACGTGGCGTTGATGGTAGAAGCATTAGCTGATGGTGGAGTAGCCGCAGGTTTACCCAGAGCGATCGCCTATCAATTAGCTCTTTCTACCGTACTGGGAACCGCAACACTCCTGCATGAAAGCAAATTACACCCAGCAGAACTAAAAGACCGCGTTACCAGTCCTGGTGGCACAACAATCGCCGGTATTGCTCAACTAGAAAAAGCTGGTTTTCGTTCAGCCTTAATTGAAGCAGTCAAAGCAGCCACTGCGCGATCGCAAGAATTGGGGAAATGAGGGAGTAAATAGTGGTTAGGAGTTAAAAGTTAATAGATAAACTAAAAACTATCAACTATCAACCAACAAGCAAGAAGGCTCCAACTTAACAAAGTTGACAAAATAGCCGTTAATATAGTAAACAGACTGGTTGCAAATGTCCCATACGTGAATTATCCTGCGCTGTCTCCACAACTTGACCCTCATACGATATTTCCCTTTGAGTTGGATCAATTTCAGAAGGATGCGATCGCCTCGCTGAACGCTGGAAGCTCCGTTGTTGTCTGTGCGCCCACCGGCAGCGGCAAAACATTAATCGGGGAATACGCCATTTATCGCGCTTTGTCGCGGGGTAAACGTGTATTTTACACCACGCCTCTAAAGGCGTTGTCAAATCAAAAGTTACGTGATTTTAGGGAAAAATTCGGTTCCGATCTCGTCGGGCTGTTAACTGGCGATACCTCTGTCAACAGAGATGCGCCAATTGTAGTCATGACTACAGAAATTTTCCGAAATATGCTCTATGGCACACCCATCGGGCAAGTCGGCACCTCACTCGTAGACGTTGAGGTGGTGGTGCTGGATGAGTGCCACTATATGAACGACCGTCAACGGGGCACAGTTTGGGAAGAATCGATTATTTATTGCCCCCGTGAAGTTCAACTGGTAGCTCTTTCCGCCACAGTTGCTAATAGCGACCAACTCACCGACTGGTTAAATGAAGTTCACGGTCCAACTGACCTGATTTACTCTGATTTTCGCCCAGTTCCCTTAGAATTTAGCTTTGGCAATCCCAAGGGGCTGTTTCCCTTATTGAACGAAAGCAAAAATAAAATTAACCCCCGCTTGGTTAAGAAAGGGAAAAGAGGATCGGGAGATAGAGGTAGAGGTGGTAGACCAGAAGCTCCCAGCATAGATTACACCCTAAGCCAGCTACAGCAAAGGGATATGCTACCCGCGATTTACTTTATCTTCAGCCGGCGGGGATGTGATAAAGCCGTGGCTGAGGTCGGTGATTTGTGGCTGGTGAATAATGACGAGTCCCAAGTGTTGCGGCGGCAAATTGACGATTTTTTAACTCGCAATCCCGAAGCCGGACGTTCTGGACAAATTGCACCTTTGTATAGAGGAATTGCGGCACACCATGCGGGAATTTTACCAGCATGGAAAGTCTTGGTAGAAGAACTTTTTCAGCAAGGACTGATTAAGGTTGTCTTTGCTACCGAGACATTGGCAGCAGGAATTAACATGCCTGCCAGAACCACAGTGATTTCCACCCTTTCCAAACGTACCGACACCGGACACCGTTTGTTAAACGCTTCCGAATTTCTGCAAATGGCAGGAAGAGCCGGTCGTCGGGGGATGGACAAGCAAGGTTATGTGGTGACGTTGCAAACTCCGTTTGAAGGAGCCAAAGAAGCGGCATATCTGGCAACATCTAAAGCCGATCCTTTGGTGAGCCAATTTACACCAAGTTACGGCATGGTACTGAACTTACTGCAAACTCACACCTTGGAACAAACCAAGGAATTAATTGAGCGCAGTTTTGGGCAGTACATGGCGACGTTGCATTTAAGACCAGATTATCAGGAGATTGGGGAACTACAAGCAGAATTGGCGCAACTTCAGGCGCAAATAGCCGCAGTAGATGAAAAAGAAATTGCTGTTTATGAGAAATTGCGCCAGCGCTTAAAAGTGGAACGGCAAATTTTGAAAACCCTGCAAGAACAAGCTCAGTCAGATAGGCAAGAAGAATTGGGCATGATGTTGAGCTTTGCAGTGTCGGGGACGCTTTTAGGTTTGAAGGGGAAAAATATTCCCGTGTCTACACCTGTAACAGCGGTGTTGGTGGGGAAAACCCCCGGCTCTGGTCAAGCGCCTTACTTGGTATGCTTGGGGCAAGATAACCGCTGGTATGTGGCGACGACTGGGGATGTCGTGGATTTGTATGCGGAACTACCGCGAGTAGAAGTTGAGGCTGATTTGTTACCACCGCCGGAAATGCCCTTAAAACCAGGACAATCACGCCGAGGTAATGAACAAACAGCAGCGATCGCGCACCTTATTCCCGATGCGAGCGAGTTTGTGCAACAACCACAAGAGGTAGCTGAACAACTTAGCCGCACAGCAGCTGTGCAAGAGCAAATAGAAGCTCATCCTTTGCATCAAGCCGGCAATCTCCCAGCAATTTTTAAACGCAAAGCCCGTTGCGTCGAACTCGAAGCCGAAATTCAACTGATGCAGCAACAAGTTGAGCAACAATCCCAACGTCATTGGGAAGAATTTGTCAACTTAATCGAAATTTTGCAGCATTTTAACGCATTGGTTAACTTAGTCCCAACTCAATTAGGGCAAATCGCCGCCGCTATGCGCGGAGAAAATGAATTGTGGCTCGGTTTAGCCCTCGCTAGTGGAGAATTGGATAATTTAGATCCGCACCATCTAGCAGCTGCGGCTGCGGCTTTGGTGACAGAAACTCCGCGTCCAGATAGTAAAGTACACTTCGAGTTGAGTAATGAAGTAGTAGAAGCACTAGGAAAATTGCGGGGAATTCGCCGCCAAATGTTCCAATTGCAACGTCGCTATAGTGTGGCGCTGCCTATGTGGTTGGAATTTGAGTTAATTGCCATAATCGAACAGTGGGCGCTGGGTATGCCGTGGACAGAACTGTGCGAACATACCACTTTAGATGAAGGTGATGTAGTCAGGTTGCTGCGCCGCACTTTAGATTTATTATCGCAGATACCCCACGTCCCCCATCTCCCGGAATCGTTGCGCCGCAATGCTTCTCGCGCAATGCAGTTGATTGACAGGTTCCCGGTTAATGAGGAGGTTGAATAATTTGGGGCAATGGGGACTGGGGACTAGAAAAAGAATCATTCCCCAGTCCCTAATCCTTAATCCCTAGTTTCTAATACACTAAAGGTTGCCCACCTTTGAGACTACGTAAAACATTTACACAATATGGGCAGTCGCAACCAAATAAAACGATCGCCTCACTACTTTCTTCTTCAGAAAAGTCCAAAATGGCAACATTTTTATCAGATTGCTGTACTGAACTCACTTTAGGTGGGGGTGTTGTCTGCGAAACCCGCGTACAAACAAAGTTGTTATAACCAGCATGTGGATGACGTACACAAGCTTGACCGTCTTTCATACGGAGAACTGGCTGTGCCGCATGTGCCGGGTTAACTACTCCTACTATAGACATCATAGATGCAAAAATAGTCGGGCTGGAAAGTAAAGTAAGTATTAATTTTCTGTTCATAAGTTATCAAACAACGTCTTACTGAACGCTTAGGTTATCCGATTAACTGTTACAGGTCAAGAGAGCTTTTTCAGGAAAAATAATTAGTTCTATTTTTTGATTTTTAGATTTAAAATTTGTAGTAGGCGTTTGAAGCCTTTTTAAGCACTGAAGTGCTTACTACGAATTAACTCAATTTCAGCGAGTAGTTCTGATTCAATGGGTGTGGTTGAGAGAATATCGTGTTTTAAGTCACCCCACTTTTTGCCCGATCGCGTTTTATATAAAGCGATAATTTCCGGGATGCGTGAAGATACCAATACTCGCACGGGTTGAAGTTGATTTAGAAGCCTTGCGTGGCGATATTGAGGAGACTGTTGCAATGCATCATCTAATTGTTGAGCGAGTTCTTGGGGATTTACATTCGTTTGGTCGAGTAACAAAATGTAATGTTGCGGCTGCTTGACAGCTACTAAACTTTTAAAGGATGTTCCTTGTAAGGGCAAAGAATCAAGAAGTTGACGAACAAACTCAGAATGTAGTTTCTCGCCAACTAAATCGCTGATTTCTTGTGTGCGTCCGAGAAATTCCAAACAAGGTGTATTTAAATAGAAATGGGTAACGCGAATGCGATCGCCTATTCGATAACGATATAATCCCCCTTTCTGAGAAAGAATTATCTCATATACGCCATCTTTTTCCACTTCATGCAGGCGGTAAATTTTGCCTGCTTCATCCTCAAATTCAAAGAACACCTCATTCAGCATTGGTACGCATCCTTGCGCTTCAATTAAGGGGATAGTTAGCGGTGCTTCGGTAGCGAGGAGTCCTTTACCCTGTACTAAGACATTGGGGAACAAAGAACGCAAAAATCCTGCACCATCCGCAGCGTTAGCGCTATCCCAACAAGAGATAAGTTTGAGTTCTTGCCAAAGTTGCGTCCAAGGAATCTCTGTATTGAGAAGCAGTTGGTAACGTTGAGGTGAAAGGCGATCGCCTATTTCTAATAAAAGTCGTGTACGATTACTTTGAATATAATCGAGGATAACTTTGAGAAAACTCGGACTCCAAATAGAGATGATTTCTAACTTCTCTTCGAGTAAAAGTGTCTGAGAAAGCTTATATTTAAATTCTTCCGCATCACTAAGGCGATTTAGCCCGCGAGGTGAAATTAAAAAAGGACTGAGAAACGACCTTAACCATCCATCTAAATATTCTGAATCATTGTTTAATCCGATTTTATCTTGTTTTTTCCCCAACTGCGGCGAAATGCAAAAGTATATTTTGCCTGTAGAAAAGTTTCCTTTATGTTCTATCAAGTCATGTGCCCAAACACAGAACATTTGATTAAAAGAACTCAGCAAATATTTTGTGTAAGGAATTAACTTAGCAGCACCGCGACTTCCGGAAGTTTTTTCATAAAAAAGGATTGATTCAGAGATTAGGATATGGTTTTTAGTTTCCTTTTGTTGCAAAATTAACTTTTCAATATCGTGGTATGCAACTATGGGGATGCGATGCCAATCAGCAAGAAATTTGATATTTAAAGATTTGCCATATTCACTTTTAACAAAACGTTCAAAAATCTCCTTTTGTATTGCTTGCTGTGAAGCTTGGGGATTTTTTAGAGCATGATGGAACCGACTAGCAGCAGGGGTGAGAAGCTTGGCGAATAACTTGATAATAAGGCGCATTTATGAATTAAGTTAAAGGTAATATCTTGCGTCAGTTGCATTAACCGCCAAGGAATAAATTCCCTGGCTAATAGTTAAAGTCTTCTTTAGAAGACTAACGCCCGGGTTTCAGTCCAATTTAATGGAATAGGCGCTATTAGCCCAGAACTTAATTTCTGGGCGGGATTAGTTGCATTTTAAAGAATGTGCAAGATGTAGTAAAGTACATCAAAATTCCGTTTTTTCTTCCGCAACTTCGCTATTTCCCACTCGTTTGTTTGGATAAACATGAGTGAAAACAGGAACGTAGGTTCCATCTGTAATTGAAACTCCAGGTGCTATGTGATTCCAAGCTCCTAAAAAGACATTATTACCGATTTTTACTTTTTTAACATATAGCAGTAAGTCTTGTTTTTTCGGTTTGATGATGTGGGAATAAATACCGACACCGTTACCGAATACTACATTATCGCCAATTTCAATTAACGAGCGATCGCTTATTTCTAATTGCGGTGTCCAATAAACATTTTTTCCTACCTTAGATCCCCACAACCGCAACCACAAAGAGAATGCACCAGGGATAAGACGCAACAGTGTTTCTAATGCGGGAAAGGCAATATATATTACTTGTATTTGGTGACTTCCCCACCAAGGCGAATAATTTTTACCTGCTAAATAGCTGATTCCTTCTTTTAAAGGATAGAAATGTTCGTGTATTATATACACCAATAAGGGAAATACGTATAAAGAAATAATAAGCGCCATAATACTTAATATTCCCGGATAAAAGCAAATACATAAAAAAGATACTCCTGTCATAAGCATCACTAGGGCAGGAAAAAAAGAGAGAATGGTGCTAAGGGGAGTCATGGAATTTCGAGAATAGCAAGAATGGTGTTAAGCGTGATTCAATTTTATTTAGACGAAATTTTTATACTAAACGGGTTATTGCTGGAATGCGTCACACCCCGAATTTTCTGATTTGATCAAAGGCGGGTAAGAACGATTTAATATCTGGATATAGCTAATTTCAAAGTGAAGAAATTATATAACTTTATCTAACCGGGGAGGGATGTTTTGACTATATACATATCATGCCTCCGTAACAATCTGGAGTCTTGAGTAAAAATTATTCAAAAAGGAAGCCGATGTTCTCAGAGGAGCACTTACAGCACAAACGTGATGCTTTACAACAGCAGTATGACCTGCTGGCTGAGAAATTGAAAGATTTGCGACGCAGTTATGCAATCGAGGCAAACACTAGTGTTCGCTTTCAGTTAGAAAAGGAGATTGAACAGACTGAAAAAGAACTGGATGAAGCTGCACAGCAACTTGATGGATTGGAGAGAGCATCATCTGTAGAACGGTTATATCGGGCACTGCTGAAATTAAACTATCGAGAACAAACGAAAAAATTCCGCAGGTTCATTCCGAGTAATTCAGTAGCGGCTTTTTTGATTCATGGCTTACCGGAATATGGACAACGCTGGTTGTTGAATCGTTTAGTGTTACATAATGTTGCCAACAGCATAACAGCAAAAGTAGTGAAATTTGACCTTCATCGGCTTGCTCGTAAAAGCGATGTAGCTTCTTTGTGGCGTGAACTTAGTCGTGGAGTTGGTTTAGGTGGGCAAGGTTCACCCCCAGATATTGCGGAACGAGTTTATCAATGGTGGCAAACTCAGAATGTGCTGCTAATTTTCTCTGAGATAGATTTTTTATCGGAAGCATATCTACACGAGCTAATTGCAAATTTCTGGTTGCCATTAACGACTAAAGTCGCAAGTGTTGCCGCAAAAACCAGTCAATATCAACTATTAATGTTTTTAATTGACGAGCGGGGCTGTGTGGACAGTTGGAATGTTCCGTTTGCAGAGCAATTTAACCCTAACTGGCAACCAGATATTCCTGTAAAATTACCTGAAATTAGCGATTTTTCAGATGAAGAATTGACGAATTGGTTAGAATATGAATCGGACGAATTGTCTAATACACTTACAGATGAAGTAGATCAAACAGTACAAACTGTATTAGAAAACAGTGATGATGGCATTCCAGAATTAGCAATGGTAGAAATTTGTCGCTTGTCTGGTTGTGACTGGTATGACGAAGAGGAAAGATGGTTGAAATACTAAATAGACAATTTGAATATACAGGCAAAATTCAACCGCACTTAGGAGAACGTTTGCCGAATGGAAAGCTTTTATCTCCTTATTTGCCCAGCCCGGAATTAGTGGAAGCGGTGAATTTAGCGATTTATTTAGAGCGCCCGTTACTGTTAAAAGGAGAGCCTGGGTGTGGTAAAACTTTATTGGCGAGTGCCGTTGCTCACGAATTGAATTTGCCCTTAGAAGCTTGGTACGTAAAATCCACAAGTCGAGCGCGGGATGGCTTGTATACCTACGATGCAGTCGGAAGGTTGCGAGATGCTCAATTAGCGGCAAGCGATCGCCTCAAGCCAGAACAACTCCAACGCCTTGATGATGCCGCATCTTATGTACGTTGGGGACCTCTCGGACGCGCTTTTGGGCGAGAACAGCGCAGCGTAGTGCTGATTGATGAAATTGATAAAGCTGATATTGATTTTCCTAACGATTTGTTGCTGGAATTAGATGAAAAGCGCTTTATTGTTGAGGAAACTGGGCAAGAAATTGAAGCAAAAGCTGCCCCAATTGTTTTTATCAGTAGCAATGATGAAAAAGATTTGCCAGATGCCTTTTTGCGTCGCTGTTTGTTTCATTATGTGGAATTTCCCACCCCGGAAAGGCTAATTAAAATTATGAATGTTTTATTTCCGACTGCATCTGAGGTATTAGTAAATCAAGCAGTGACACGTTTTTTGCAACTGCGGGAAGAAATGCGAAAAGAAGGCGTTACAGGTAAAAATGTTAGCACCAGCGAGTTGATTGATTGGTTTCGCGTGTTGCGTCGCTATCCAGAAGATGAGGTGCTAGCAAAACTCAAAGGTAAATTACCATTCTTAGGTGTTTTGCTCAAAAGTTGGGACGATCATGTTCGTTATTTAAGGCAGGCTAAAAGCAGTGGATGACTTGCCGTTACTAGAATTATTTAATCGATTGCGAGAGGCAGGTTTACCGCTAGGTGTTAATGATTATCAGACAGTTTTGCATTCTTTGCAAGCTGGTTTTGGCATTGCAGATCGTGAGGCTTTGGCGCGACTTTGCCGCACTCTTTGGGTAAAATCTGTAGATGAAGAAAGAATCTTTAATCACCACTTTAATCAATTAATTCCCGAAGTAATTGAAGCAAATACCTCAGAAAATTTTGACTCTCAAGAATTAAATAACACTGTCAAGCGACGCAAAAGAGCGCAAATTAAATTTTATTTAATTTTGGGGTGCATTTCTGCTTTTGTAATAATTGCAATTTCGATTGCGAGAAAACAAGTAGAACGAATAACTGCAAATTTGAATTATTTATTAAAGCTACTTTCTAAATCACAACCGCAGACACAGCCATTAAAGATTTCAATTGAAATACAAAATTTTTTGAAGATAATGGAGTGGTTAATAATTGTATTTACCATAATTATATTAATTCTCGCAATTATTGACTTTTGGAAAATTCAGCGCCAAGCTAGACATAACGTTGATGAAACTAGTCTTTCTCCAACTCCAATTAACTTGCCAAAATCGACTTTATCTGCTGAAGTGATTCGCAGGATGAACGATGAAGTCCAAATTGCCAAAGCGATAATTAAGTCTGGAAAAAAAAGTAAAGATTTACACTTAATAAGTGACTATTTTCCGGTAACTCGCCGCCAAATGAAGCAAAGTTGGCGTTATTTGCGTCGTTTAGTGAGAGAGGGACCAGCAATTGAGTTAGATGTAGAAGCGACTGTTAGCCAGATAGGACAGCAGGGAATTTTACTTAATCCGGTTCTTGTTCCGCGACGAGTTAACCGAACAGAATTGTTACTTTTGATTGATGATGATGGTTCAATGGTGCCTTTTCATGCTTTGGCTGAACGTTTGGTAGAAACTGCTCTCAAAGGAGGTCGCTTGGGAAAAGCTGGGGTTTATTATTTTCATAATTGCCCAGTTGATTATCTTTACCGCGATCGCACGCACTCCCAAGCCGAATCACTCAAAGCTGTTTTAGAACAACTGATAAAATCGAGAAATGTCGCCTTAATTTTTAGCGATGCGGGTGCAGCTCGTGGTGGATTGAGTGCAGAACGAATTGAGCTAACAAAAGATTTTCTTCAGCAGTTGCATTCGTCTGTGCGTTATGTTGCTTGGTTGAATCCAGTACCGCGATCGCGTTGGGCTACTTCTTCAGCTGGTGCGATCGCTCGTTTCGTGCCGATGTTTGAAGTTACGCGTCAAGGTTTGGATGATGCGATCAATGCTCTGCGTGGACACCATCATAATTTTACCCGAAAATAGTCTGATTTATGATATGACAAGCGCAACTTCTGCCACTGCAACCAAATCAAGAGCAGCGACACGACGCATCACATCGTTTCGTCAGCGCTTTGGCGAGGCACATTTTTATCTTGCTTGTCATGCGGCTTTTCCCTTAGCGTTAACCCCTGATTTACTATATCGCCTGTGGGCAACCTTTCAGCGTGATATTCACGGTGAAGTGTTGAATATTCCTTGGATTGCAGTTGCAGACTTGCTTCTGTCGAGTCTTTGCAAAGAGGTGGGATATGAACTTTACGAAATGGAAGCGACATTGCGGAATCTGCTTTTAAGCGAGTTAAAAGCGAATGTGAATTTTGGCATTGAGCGAATTAACGAGTTATCAGACTTTGTGCTTGCTTATGTATCGTCGCAAATAGATAGTCCGGATATTGATATCCGCGATTTTGCTCAAGCTCAACGCTGGACAGCTTTAGCATATACCCAACCCGCAGCAGCAGCAAACGAACTGGCATTGAACTTGAGCAAATTGAAACTAGAAGATAAACCAGAATGGATTCGCATGGCAACTTTAGCAGAAGCTTTTGCCGAACCGTTGATAGAAGCGCAATTCGAGCCATTATTAGTATATCTCCAGGGTATGAGAAACTTTGCGCGAGGCGATCGCCTTCAAGCCAAATCTACTTTTGAAACATTATCCGGACAAGAAAAACAAGTAGAAATTGCCGGCGTTACCTTACCAATTCCCGAATTGACGCAACGGCAACCGAGAATAGATTTTATCAGAGTACCAGTCCCCCCCTTAGAGGTGTTTCAGTTCGAGATAGCTCAAATGGTGCGTCAGCCAAGACTGTTAAATTTGGGTTCAAAATGGCAAGTTAATCTCAGTCGCGCTCAAGCAGAATTTTTTTTGGAAGATTTGGGCGAAAAAGTCGTTTTGCGAATGGTATCTATTCCTGGTGGTAAATTTATGATGGGCGCACCCGAAGGAGAAGGAGACTATCGCGAACGTCCCCGTCACTCAGTTAGAATAGCACCCTTTTTCATCAGCAAGTATCCAATTACTCAAGCGCAGTGGAGTAGGGTTGCACAGCTAGCCAAAGTGAGAATCGATCTCAACGTCGATCCATCCCGCTTTAAGGGCAAACATCTTCCTGTCGAGCAGGTGACTTGGTACGAAGCGATGGAATTTTGCGAAAGGTTACAACAGCAGACAGGCAAGCCTTATCGCCTTCGCAGCGAGGCAGAATGGGAATATGCTTGTCGCGCTAGAACCAATACCCCTTTCCACTTTGGGGAAATTATCACGCCTAAGTTAGCTAACTACGATGGTAAAAATCTCAACCACACAAGTGAAGTTGGTTCTTTTCGCGTAGCTAACGCCTTCGGATTATATGACATGCATGGAAACGTCTGGGAATGGTGTGCAGACTACTGGCGTGACGATTACACATTAGCACCGATAGATGGAAATGCTTGGATAGCTGAAGATGACAACCAATATCGAGTCTTGCGGGGTGGTTCTTGGATTAATCAAGCTAACTACTGCCGTTGTGCATACCGCAATGGAGTTCCACCTAATAACACCATACTCTCTATTGGCTTTCGCGTTGCAGTATCTTTCGGCATCAAGTAATTTTGGCTTTTTTGATAAAACACAATATTCATGAGAGGTTTTTAGTTATGCTAGCTGAACTTGAAAATAAGAAACTTGGAATAATTCCTCTACTTTCTCTAGCTTTGGATATCTATAAGAAAAACTTCAAAGTTCTTGTAGCAGTAGTGACAACTATCTATCTGCCAGTAGTAATGATTAATAATATTTTATTGTTTTTATCATTAGATAACTTTAATAGTCTCACTCTAACAATAGTTAACCCAATTGCATATTTTTCATCGATTATTTTTAGCTTATTTAGTATTGTCCCTATACACTTCGCCATAATGGCTACAACTGTTGTAGTTGAGCGATACGTACTTTGCGAAAAAATTACATATACCACAGCATTGAAAAAATCATTCTCCCGCTTGTGGAGCTTTTGCTTGCTGGGTGTAAGAGTTTTTATAGTTTTTGAGCTTCGTCTTTTACTGCTAATTATTCCAGGTGTTATTTACTTTATAAACTGCTACTTCTTCAGCCATGCTTTTATTTTACGAGATCAACGAGGCAATGCAGCGTTATCTTATAGCAGAGCATTAGTTAAAGGTAATTGGTGGAAAGTATTTTTCATTTACATTACTCAAATGTCCATTGTATTCGGTTCATTATTTATTACCTTACGTATTTTTCCGGCAAATGATATTGTTGCATTGCTCTTACGAACTATCGTAGCAATTTTGGTCGGTAGTTACATTTTTGTGATTAATACCCTCCTGTTCTTAAATCTAGACTATCGAAAAAATCCGATTGTCTAACTGTAGTAAGCGCTGTCTTCGCTTTAGCTTAATAAAAAATATTTCCTTCAGCTAAAAATTATGATTTACGAACTAAAAAATAAAGAACTGGGAATAGTTCGTTTATTGTCGATAAGTTTGGATGTTTATCTAAAAAATATCCGATTTATTTTAGCAATTATAGTAACTATCAACCTGCCTATCGCAATTCTCAATAAGATTGTATCTTTTTTAAGTAACGATCTTAAAGAAACAGCAAATTGGGAAATATTGATATTTGTATATATTTTAGATTTTTTGCTGATTATACCTCGTTCGTTACCAGAAATGGCGGTAGTCTTGATGGTTGAGCGTTACTTGATTGGTGAAAAAACTAATTTTTTTACAACATTGAAAAGAGTATTCTCTTATTTATTAAAATTTAACTGCTTAAAATTAAAAGTTTCTTTAGGAGTTTTTCTGGGATTTTTATTATTTGTTATTCCCGGTATTATTTTTTCGACAAACTACTACTTCTTGCCTCAAAGCTTTATCTTGCGAGATCAAAGAGGAAAAGCAGCCTTATCTTACAGCGAGTTTTTAGTTAAAGGCAACTGGTGGAAAGTCTTTTTATTTGGTATAAATCAAATACTAATTTCATTTGGTTTATATTTTATTAAATCTCATATCTCGGAGGCATTAACTTTCAATTTTATAAATTATTTCATAAAATTAATAGTAGGTAATATGATATCATATTTGATATCAAGTTTATTTTACGTAGTTAATACTCTTTTATTTTTAAATCTAGACTATCGAAAAAATCCGAGTCATTAAAAGGGCAAAAATAACTTCTGCGTTAAATTTAATTTCGTCTGCACACCTAACAAATCTGGTGCTTTGTCGCATTCAAAATAAGTATTGTGCATCTTATCCCAAAGCTTAAAATTTGCTCCATAATTACCAACAATACCGCTGCTGGCGTGATGCCAAGCATGATCTTGAGGTAGGATGAGCCAAGGTGATAACCAGCGGTAAAATAAAGATGTTGGTTTGGGTGTAAAAATACTATGTCTCCACAAATCTAAAGCCGAACTCAAGCTGACACCCGCGACATACCAGCTAGAATCTTGCAGCAGGTAGATAAATAAAGCATGAACCCACAAGTAAATAATTAGAAAGCTTGTCCACAAAGTATTGCGAGAAGTTCCCAAAACATCCATTTCCGTAACTGTGTGATGCACTTGATGCACATACCACAGCCAACGGGTATGAAATAAGCGATGATTCCAGTAGTAAAGATAATCGACAAACACAAAGCTGAAGCAAAATGCAACGATAGGGTGCAAATTTAAAGAACCCTCAACGCTTGGAAGCAAATGCTGATAAAGTTGATAAATAACAGTTATTTGCAGGATGGGAATCAAAATTCCCTGAAAAAATAGACCAATTCCATCCATAAGCCAGTCTTCACGCTTCTTTAAGCGAAATAAAGCCAGTTTGTTGTCATTAGCTACAGTCAGCGTCAGCAAAATCACGAAAGCAAAAAAAACTAACATTTTAAAAAACAGTGTTACTTTACACCATTTCAAATTTAAATTTTATTTATAATATTTCTCAGGTTCTACCTGGGAATTACGAAGTGGCTTTATTTTGCCACTTCTTTTTATGAGTGTAGTTCACACCCAAAATTTCATTTCTACAGATTTTTCTGGTAAGTTTCTTGGATCTTCCCCTTGAGCAATTTTGTTGCGGATAGACTCGACAAAGACGTGGATGGTATCTGCGGGGGTGTTGGCAAAATTGCAACCGTATTTTTCAATTACTTGCCACTGCATGTTTAAAGCTTCGACATCTTGACGGATAATATATTGAGCAGTCCATCTGACAAAAGGTTGCGCTAACTTGTTCCAAATGCCGTAGTTGAAGGTTACATCGGTGTAAACTAAAGTTGAGTCCGCAGCTTCGGGAATCGATTGGCTGGTGATGAAAAGTTTTCTGTGCGTTCCCATATCATACTCAACGCTGGTGATATTCGGCATGTGAAAGCTGTCGATATGACGAATTTCGTAACCTTGAGAGTTGAGGAAGTGTGTAAACCAACCGAGATTTGTTGTTTCGTTACGGTAGGATGCGAATACTGAACCGTTGCGTCTTTCCACCGTCATTTCTAGCTGTGAAGCGCGAGGTATGCGGAATACTCCCGGATGAACCGATGCGGTGTGGGGAATGTCGATAAAGTTTTCCGCGCAGTTGGTGACGTTGTTGCGAAAGCGGTTAATGACGCGTACTGTTTCCCATCCTGGTTGTTGGTAGTAAGGCATTTTGAAAGGCGCAAATTCTTGACTTGGCTTTTGCGCTAATCGCAGGGAAACATATCCATCTTGCTCTTTTGTGTCATAACATAACACGCGACGAGCATCGGTAAGTTGGAAATTTTCACCTTCAGCAGGTACAGCTACAACTTTGCCGGTTTTGTCGTAAACCCAACCGTGGTAAGGACACTGGATTTTGCCTGCACAGATTTTACCATGAGACAGACGGCTGTTTCTGTGCATACAGCGATCGCGCAATGCCACCGCTTTCCCATCATCACCACGAAACACTACCAGCCATTCATCTAAAACTGTACGTTGCAGTACTGTCTTAGATTTTAATTGCTTGCTTTCACAAACAACATACCAAAAATCCTCAAATCTCACTTTTCCCCCGCATAAATTTTTATTTCTATATCGTTTGTTAAATCTATCTGACAAGCAAGTCTTGCTTGTTCATTTCCCGGTGCAAATATCTCTAAAATTTCTTTTTCTTCTTCGCTAGGAGGTGGAATATCACCTTCTACAACTACCAAACAAGTTCCACAAATTCCCGTCCGACAGCCAAATAATACGGGAGAATTTTGTACTGTCAGATGTTCGGAAAGTTTTTGATGTTTTTCTAGAGGAATAGGTTGATAATTGCTTTTGGGAAAAGAGATGATATGTTTCTTCATGAGAAATCAAACCGCAGATGAACGCAGATTTTTTTATCTATGTAACTTCTTTACCATTTTAATTTCTTTCTCTGCGTCTCTGCGACTCTGCGTGAAAAAAAACATTTATACACGAAGTTTATAGTTCAAAAGTTATTTTTCGACCATACAGAAGGTTCAAGTTTATTTACATAATGCATATATTCAACTAACGGTTTGTCAATGCTAATAATTGCATTCGGATTGTAGCGAATATTGTCATAAATCATGCCATCTTCACCACGCAATAAATAGTAAGCTAATTTAGTTAGCAAAAGTAATATTCGCGTAATCACCCAACCAAAAATACCTTTTCTTTCTTTTGCAACATAAATAGGTTGAATGCGCGTTCTGACTGTTTCTAGAGGGGTGTAGGCGTAAATCATATGTAATTGTGGGACAATACGGACTTTTTTCATAATAGTTAAAAGTCCGATACACCCATCTGCATATCTCATAGTATATTCATAATTTTCGCCGATAATTTTTCGCCCTATTCGCTCTCTTGCTGTCGTTTGAGGAAATTCCCCATTGAGTGTAAAATCAACAACTGTACCGGATTCATCTTGTGTAAAGATAAATCCATTTTAATATTTAATTTATGTACAGTTTGCAGATGTTGAGCATCAATGCCATTCATCATGCAAATGTGGTAATGACAGCTTCTTTCAAAGGCTTTGTCGTGTATTGTCACCAGAGGTTTATCTTTAAGTTCATCAAATTCAACTACTTTATTTGGTGCTTCTGTATCTGGATAAACCCAAATAAAATTATATTTTTCATCTGTAGCATAAGATTGCAGCTTTGCTTTATCGGGAATTGTTGATTGACAAGGAATATCTTGACAATTTCCTTCGCCATCAAATGCCCAATGATGAAAAAAACAGCGAATAAAATTACCATCAACTTGTCCAATTCCTAAATCCGTTCCTAAATGTGGACAATAAGCATCTAATGCGCGAATCTTTCCATTTTCTCCGCGAAAGATAATGATTCTTTGTCCGCAAATATTGAAAGACTTCGCTTTACCTTTTGGTATTTCTTTGCTTGGACAAGCAATATACCAGCCTTTGGTAATAATATCCCAATTGTTAAAGATTTTCATCTTCACAATTGGTTGTGTGTTTTGATTTTGAAATTGATTCATTTTCTCGTTTCTCGTTCCCAGGTTCAACCTGGGAATGTAAATCAGGAGGCTCTGCCTCCTATAATAGAAGTGGCAGAGCCACTTTGAAGGCATTCCCAGGTTGAACCTGGGAACGAGGATTCATCAAACGAGGATGAGAAGGCTTTTTTTTGCGTTTCTAAATATTTAGGAATAGAATTTGATGCCATGAGGGACATTTGTTTATTACTTTGCCAAACGTAGTTGAGTTTATCGAGGTAAACTTTATAAGATTCCATCGCTTCGGTGTGAGTTTGATAGCTGCGATGTAGTCCTTCTGATTCTTGGGTGAAGCTAAGACGCATCATTTCTTTTGCTTCAATATCGCTCATATTAAAAACAGGCGATCGCAAGACTTGATAAATCGCTGAATACAATGCCGGATCGTACCAAAAAATCCCGTTTATAGCTGCACTAAAGTGATAATGGTCTTTTTGACAACCACGTAAACCCAAGTTAGCTACTAGTTTTTCAAATGCTGTCGGTGGTTTTAAACACTCAATCACATCATGGGAGATAATTGTCGAACTGTTAAAATGAAAGCTTTCATCCATGAAGTGATAGTAAGAAATATTTGCAGGGATGGGAGCATTTTCTTGGTCAGGATGTTTCTGATAATAATTGCTTAATTTGTGCTGTACTAATTTACCGTTGAGTGTTCGCACACCCCGGACGGTGAAATATTGACAAGCTAAAAAGGTATTATCTGATGATAAAAGTCCAAAGGTTTGCAATTGCAGCTTTTTCCACCAACGTTTGAAGGTGTTGGTGTCAGCGAAAATCATCGTTTCGTTAAATGGTCCCCGCATTGTATAAGAGAAGATGCGCTTACCAAATAATGCGGCTTCTACTTGATTGGAAACTGTTTGAAAAGCGTTTATATGAGCGCGTTCTTGTGCAGATTCCAAGTCGAGCATATCACAAACTAAACGAAAATCTTCTTGGGCATAAAGTCCGGCAGCACTAGTTTGATTAAAGAAGATTGTCGCAATTTCGGCGGAGATAATTTGCGAATAATAAGCTACCCAATAAAGTTGATTTAAGATAACTTTTTGACTTTGGCTTGCTTGTTCCCATACTGGTGTACCGTAAAGTAAAGAGAATTCTTCTGGATTCCAATAAACATCTTTGCAATCTTCATATTTAAATGCAGCAGCTGCTTCGTCAAGCAGTTGCGTGTGGTCTTGTTGTTTGTTGCGGGTGTGGTTAATTTGTAGTTTGCGGTAGATTTTGGGATTTTCTAGAAGTGTGTTTTGTTTGGGTTCGTTAAATGTTGTGTTCATATTAAATAATGTATTAAGCGCTAAAGCGCTTATTACGAGCTTTTATACACATTTTTCCGGTGGGAAAGGGTGAAATGATCCTCGCTGGTCGAGTTGTTGAAGTATAATTTCTGCATTGGGGTGACTCATAAGCGATCGCAACAATTTCAAACGACTACCACTGTGAGTTTCTGTATCCAATTCGGCAAAAATCTTTACTTTCTGTTGCCGCGATAAATCACCTTTGACTTTCTCAATTGCAGCTACGACGCTTTGAGGTCCCACCTGCACCATCTGCAAAAATGATGCAAGTGTCTCGATAATCGTATTTTGGCTTGATGATGTCACATCTATTCGGTCAAATAGCGTTACCCCGGTAGCGTGGTGACGACTTTCATCTTGCAAAAACGAATGTAACATTAAACCCATATCTTTATCTACACAGTTTTTAGCCAGACTGCGGTAATGGCTTAAACCCCAACCTTCAAGCACCACCTGTAGGACGAACAGCAGGACGGTTTTATCTTGACTTTCTATCAAATCTTCTAAAAAGCGTAAGAAAAGGTTATTCGCTACAGGTTCGGGAGTTGATAAAAAACGGCAAATTTGGTCAAAGTGGCTAGCTTCATCACCACAAAAAAGAGCATAAAGCATCCTTTCTTCTGTCGTTTCTGCGAGTAGCACCATTTTTGCCATGTAACCCATACCCGCTTTCTCGATGAAGTAGGATTCCTCTAGCAGTCCGCAGCTACAAAGTTGTAAAATTTCAGCTTGCTCGTTTGCAGTTGCATCGGTAAAAATTTCTACATTATGTAGGTTGAAGTGGGTGGCGTCCCAAGGAGGAGGGGAAGTGGGGGATGAGGAGGAATTTGCTTCTTTGTCTCCCCCATCTCCCTTATCTCCCTTATCTCCCTTATCTCCTCCTTTCTTCAGAAGGGTTGAGGACAATAAGCGATGCAGTTTATCTTGCTCTTGGAGGTGGGGTAAGTCGAATCCAGCGGTTTTGTGTTGAATATTCATTAATTTGTAGTAAGGGCTTCAGCCCTTAAAACAGAAGTGATGACGGCTTAAGCCGTCACTACATATTAATCACTAGTCATTTCATCTCGCCATCTTGAACGATCGCTACTTTCTACGTCACGCGATCGCGCATCTAGCCAAGTTTCCCAAGAAAGGGCTTTCTGTCTTTCCACATGATTGATAAACTGCATAATGGATTGATCTGCTTTGATCGGGGTTCTCATGTCAAACTTAATTGTTTGGAAAATCTTAGTATCACCTTTAGCAAAGTAGTTACCCACCATCTTGGTAAGTGATAGCACAACTCTGTTAAATAACCAACCGAAAATACCTTTACGTTTTTTCGTAATTAACAAAGTTTGACCTTCGGCTTTTCCTCCTTCGGTCATACGCAGGGTAAACATGATGTGGAAATGCAAAAAGTCGGGTCCAACTGTGACTGTACCGGTGCTACCGTACCAATAACACATGCTGTAGGTGACGGCGTTTTTGTAGAAGGGACGAATTAACTTGATGAAAAAGGAATCCTCACCACCGCGTGTAGTGTTGCTGAAGGCGATCGCATTCTCATTCAGTTCGTCTTTCTCAAAGACAATTTCTAATGGCAAATTGTGAACTGTATTGAAGTGTTGAGCATCAATTGCATTAATCATCATCACGTTGGGATGACAATTTTTAATGAAGCGAGAACCTAAAGCGCTGTAACATTCTTCGTCTTCCAATTCCGGGACAAAGGGTAATGGTTGGTGCGGAGTTTCTCCAGTCCAAACCCAAATCATCCCGTATTTCTCAGCTGTATGCCAAGATTTCAACTTCATCGGCAGGGGTTCCCCTAAACAGGGGATCTCAACACAAATACCATCAGCATCAAACTTCCAGTTGTGGAAAAAACAGCGCAATTCATTACCCTCAACTTTGCCTTCCGCTAAATGAGCACCCATATGCGGACAGTAGGCGTCAAAGGTGATTACTCTTTTATCTTGACCTCGGTAAATAGCTAGTTCTCTACCGAGAACTGTGACAGCTTTTACCTCACCCTTCCTCAAATTGCGTGAGGGTAATACCCAATACCACCCCTCGATAAAACGCTGTGGGTTATTGAAAGTCTTTTTTTGGTTCTTTGCGATAAAAATCTGCGAGTTGACGTTCATGTTGAGGTTTTCACTTCTGGTGAAGCAGCTGATTATATAATTCCCAATTTAATAGTCCTCAAAATGTTGCGATCGCGAAGCGACTCTAAAAGAGTATTGCAGGTTTTGCTTTCTGAGTCTTTTTTTCCAACCCCCATTCTGCTGGAAACTGTTGCTGCTGCTCAACAGGGGAATTAGCGAACCACATTCGTCTGCCTGCTGAAGTCAGGTTTTCTTCACAAATTTCCGTCAAGCAGACGAGTTCAGCGCCTTGGAGATGACCTGGGTTATGCTGCTCGAAAAAGCGGATGTGAGGATCTTGCAGTCTTTCTTGGGGAATCCCCCGCAGACAGTCTCGCAGCACATGGGGATGAGGAAAGCGGACTACTCCGGCTTTTGCGTCATAATATTCGCCAAAGCGATCGCCTGCAAGAAACTCGATCAACGAGGAAATATAAACTGGTGTAACTGCATCATATCGCGGATAAAACTCCCGCCAAAAAATCGGCAGAAAACGATAGGTACGATATCCCCCAGAAATTAGCAGCCAATATAGTCTACCTTGAGCATAATCACGGCGAAGCTGGTTTACAGAGGTTATCCAACAGCGAGAAAGTGCCGAACTCGACCACCCGCTAGGGTCCATTATGGTGTCCCCAGAATAGACTACACTTAGTTTTTCCCCTTCAAACTCAGTGTTATACATCAACAGAGTGGAAAAACCTTGCAGCCGATTTGTTTTCTCATCTTTGAGCAGAATTACCCAGTTTTTCTGACTTAAGTCTGTCTCAAAAACATCTCGCTTTACACCTTCAAAATGGATGCTAAGTAGCGAGTACATAGCTTCTTTATCTTCTGGTGATAAATCCTCCGTGTGAACCAATTGGCTTTTCATTGCTTGATCAAAACAAATTTTGTCGTTCCATTATATGAACTGTAATCATTTGTTTGATGTGATTATAAAGTTCTGTGTCAGAAACTCATCTATTCTTCTTTCTCAGTCCCCGATCCGCAGTCCTCAGTTTTCAGTCGCTAGTGTTAAAACAGATGTCAGGCTTTGGAAAAAGGCTCGTGAATAAAGTCTCATGAGGCTTTGATACTCTTTAATGAGTCTTTTATATAGATGAACGAGTCTTTTTTATAGATGAACGAGTCTTTTATATGCTACCTACAGGCTGGAAGCCTGAGGCTACACGGACAAAGGCTGCCTTCGCAGCCTAAGAGATTGATTTAAAGCCTACGAAGGTAGGCTTTGTTCGTTTAGCCCCACCCTTCTAGGGTGAGGGCGCCTTTTTTGCTAATTATGAAAATTCCGCAAGCGTAAAGCATTAGTCACCACAAAAACAGAACTAAACGCCATTGCACCACCAGCAATCATTGGGTTGAGTAACCATCCAAAGATAGGATAGAAAACCCCAGCAGCGATAGGAATTCCCGCAACGTTGTAGATAAAAGCAAAGAAGAGATTTTGGCGGATATTGCGGATGGTAGCGCGACTAAGTTTAATCGCCGTGACAATGCCTTGCAAATCTCCGGAAATTAAAGTAATGTCACTAGCAGCGATCGCTATATCTGTTCCCGTCCCTATCGCAAACCCCACATCAGCTTGTGCTAGCGCCGGCGCATCATTAATACCATCACCCACCATCGCGACAAGGGAGTGGGGAGTAGAGACGCGATTAATCGCGTCTGTACAAAAGTGGGGAGTGGGGAATGAGAAGTTTTTATTTCTCCTTGTCTCCTTGTCTCCTTGTCTCCTTGTCTCCCCCCCTCTCCCTCTCTCTTTTTGCAACGATTTAATCACCGCTACTTTTTCATCTGGTCGAACTTCGGCAAAGATGTTATTGATATTAACTTGAGAAGCGATCGCTTCTGCTGTTTGTCGATTATCTCCGGTAAGCATCACTACTTCTAAACCCATCTTTTGTAGTGCTTTCACCGCATCTACAGATGAAGGTTTTAAGGCATCAGCAATGCCCATCAACCCTTCTATTTTGCCATCAACAGCAATCCAGACCACTGTTTTACCAGCCGCTTCCCAGACTGCTTGGTAATCTTCTAATCTCTCCCCCAACCCCTCTCCTACAAGGAGAGGGGAGTCAATCTCCCCCTTCCCTAGGAGGGAAGGGGGTTGGGGAGCCAGTGCGTTGGGCGGCTTTGCCGACTTGAAGCACCTGGCGTGGGTTAGGTTCCCAGATTCTTCCAACCACCGTTGTGTACCGATTTGTACTAACTGATTTCCCACAACACCTTGGACACCGCTACCAGCAAAAGCTTGAAAATTGTCGGCTTCGGGGAAATTGACTTGTTGCGATCGCGCATAATTTACAATAGCTTCAGCCAGAGGATGTTCAGAATTACGTTCCACTGCTGCGACTAACTGCAAAAGCTTCATTTCATTGTTATTCGCACTGCCATTAACAGTTACAAAGTCGGTAACAGTCGGTTTTCCCTGAGTCAAAGTCCCAGTTTTATCCAGCACAATCGTTTTAATTTTGTGCGCCATTTCTAAGCTGGTTGCATCCTTAATTAAGATGCCATTTTCTGCACCTTTACCAGTTCCCACCATCACAGAAGTTGGTGTAGCCAAACCCAAAGCACAAGGACAAGCGATAATCAACACACCAACGGTGGTAATTAAAGATAAACTCAGATTACGTGTGACACTAAACCAAATAGTGAAAGTAACAACAGCAATAATAATCACTGCTGGTACAAACCATCCAGTCACCTGATCGGCTAATCTTTGAATTGGTGCGCTACTTCCTTGCGCTTGTTGCACTAGTTGAACAATTTGCGCCAAAAACGTATCTTTCCCAATTCGTGTAGCTCGGAATTTAAAGCTACCTGTTTTATTAATCGTCGCTCCAATTACCTCATCACCTGGTAGTTTTTTCGTAGGTAAACTTTCACCAGTCACCATCGATTCATCAACTGTAGAATTGCCTTCAATCACTTCGCCATCAACCGGAATTTTTTCGCCCGGACGCACCAAAATTACATCATCAATTCTTACTTCTTGAATGGGAATATCAATCTCCTTTCCGTCGCGAATTACTCTCGCATCTCTAGCTTGCAAGCCGATAAGTTGGCGAATTGCCTCGGAAGTTTGCCCCCTAGCGCGACTTTCCAACAACTTTCCTAAAGATATTAAGGCAATAACTACCGCTGCTGTTTCATAGTAAACCTCTGGCATCAAGCCTTGATTCACAAAAAACTGGGGAAAAATAGTAGCAAACAACGAATAGAAATAAGCTGCACTTGTACCCTTAACAATTAGCGTGTCCATTGTCGCAGAACCGCTTTTCAAAGCTTTCCAGCTATTTATATAAAATTTGTAACCACACCAAAATTGTACAGGTGTAGTTAAAATCAATTGCAGCCAAGGATTATGTAACCATGCAGGAATAAAAGGTAAATGTACGCCAATCATCATTGGCAGCGAACCGACAACTAGTAAAATACTAATTACTGCTGCTACTGCTAGCTTAATTTTCAAGTTGCGTAATTCCGCAAGACGAACAGCTTTTTGGGCGTCATCTTCCCCAGTCATCATGTCTTCATCTTGTAGAGAATAAGCCGAGTATCCTGCCTCCTCTACAGTTGATTGAATTTGCTTTAAATTAGTTTTGCGGGGATTATATTTAACTAAGGCTTGTTCTGCACCAAAGTTGACGTTACATTCACTTACACCTGTAATCGAGAGAATCGTTTTTTCGATTCTTTTGGCGCAAGAAGCACAACTCATGCCTCTCAGTTTCAGTGTGAGGGTATCCATATTCAACAATTCAAAATGCCTGATTCGTAGGATATAAAGGCATTTACGCATGTATCAGGATTTCGATTATTTCAGTACGTTAAACTAGATTAAAGTACCCTACGAATATCAGCTTTACTAAAATTATTCTAAAATCTCTAGTTAGGTGGAGAGTCAAGCAATCCGATGCAAAATTTTGGATAGCACCTACTAGTGTGTCAAAGACCAATTGACGGATAGATTTTCTGTAGAGACGGCGATTTATCGCGTCTCTCTAACCGTCAAAATGAATTTGATAGACTACTACTACCCTATAAGGGCTTGTCGTCACTAAAATGTTGGTTAATAGCCAAATTATCGTCAAACCGATAGCCCACCTGGGATTCAAATCCCTTTTCTTATAGCCTAAGTCGTCTCAACACGACTAATAAATTTCACAATTTACGCATCACCTTTGTTTTTCAACGTCAATATGTCATTTCAGCCAGAAAGACTTGAACAAAAATAAGGGGACTGGGGGTGTTTTGCGTAAATTGTGAAATTATTTGAGTCTAATTTAGTAGACTTGTGGTATTAGCCTTAGAATTTATTCTGAGGTGGGATACAGACAAGAGCGAGGGTTTTGAAATATGTTGGGAATGACAAGCCCTCTTTAGGTTGGGCTAGTGCAAGATGTGAAGAGGTATACTTTAGCTTGATTTTTATCTATCTGTAGTGTGATAAGTTGAGAAATCTACCGTGTTAACTAAAGATAATCAAGTGCTGTTAATTGGTCAGGTAACAGCCAAAAGCAAAGTCCCCATTAGAACAATTCGCTATTATGAAAGTCTCGGTCTACTCAAGTCATCTGGACGAACTGAGGGAAACTTTCGGCAATTTACCGCAGATGTACTTACCCGACTGTCATTTATTAAACGCGCTCAAAAGTTGGGGCTGAGTCTAGAAGAGATTGGCGAAGTCTTGGCAGTTTATGATGGTGGTAAATCAGCGTGCGATCGCATTGAAGAAAAGCTGGAAGATAAAATATTAGAGATTGACCGTCAGATAGAACAATTGTTAACCCTGCGAGGCGAATTAAAAGGAGTACTATCAGGATGGGAAAGTCTACCAATCAAGCCAGAAGATACAATTTGTCCCCTGATTGAAGAGACTTGATTGGTAGGTGAAAATCTCAAAGATTAACTAATTCTGTTTAATTTGCGCTTTAGTGTCACTGCACCTAAAGCGCCAAAAGCTATTAATCCAAAAGTAAAATTAGGTTCAGGAACAGCCGCAATACTTAGTTTATTAATTCCAAAAGGACGATTTGACACAGAACTACTAAAAACCAGCCGCTTAATATTAGCAATGTCGCTGCTAACACCAAGGAAAACAGCAGAGTTCTCCAACGCTAATGAGGAAATTGCATCTAAAGAAAAAGTCCCCAGCTCTTGATTTGCGTCATCAAAAGCTGAAACAAATGCTTTATATGGATTTAATTCAAAAGCTACAGCTAGTTGAGTGCCAGCACTTTTTACAGGCTTCTCAAATGTAATACTTAAAGGTCCCGGATTACCATCTAGTGGAGGATTGGGTTTAGCTCCTGTTAACAAGATATAATCGCCACTAGCAAAGGCTGTAGCTTCTGATTTTATTGTTTGAGAGCGTTCCGTCAGGTTGCGCTACTCCGCATCGCTCAGTTTCCCAAACGTGACATTGTTCGCAACAATGGGAAAAGCATATTTCCTCACTCTTCTTGACCTGACCATGAAATTAGTTTGCTCCCAAAGCGACCTCAGTACAAACCTCTCAATTGTTAGTCGTGCAGTCCCATCACGTCCAACTCATCCGGTACTTGCTAACGTGTTACTGCAAGCGGATGCTCAAACTAACTCTGTAAGTTTAACAGCCTTTGATCTCAGCTTAGGTATCCGCACCAGCTTTAGCGCTGAAGTTATCCAATCCGGAGCGATCGCACTTCCTGCTAAACTACTCGTAGATATTACCTCTCGTCTTCCCGAAGGAGAAATCACCTTAGAAGATGAATCCGCAAGTGTTGCCGAAACCCCAGGAGGCGAAGGTATAATTGTTACACTCACACCCAAAAGTGGGCGTTATCAGCTAAGAGCAATGGGAGCGGAAGAGTATCCCGAACTACCTGTAATCGAAAATATCGAAGCAATTCATCTTACCGCTGCTGCATTAATTGAAGGATTGCGCGGTTGTTTATTTGCAACCAGTAGCGATGAAACTAAGCAAGTGCTTACCGGAGTGCATTTAACACTCAAACAAGACGCGCTGGAATTTGCAGCGACAGATGGACATCGTTTAGCAGTTGTAGAAACGCTCAACGAAAGTGCTGTTGCTAGTGCTGAAAATCAACTAGAGGTGACAGTACCAAACAGAGCCATGCGCGAACTAGAGCGGATGTTGGCTCATAGTTCCTCCGAAGAAGAAACTGTAGCCTTATACTTCGATCAAGGTCAAATTGTATTTCAATGGCCAAATCAACGCTTAACAAGCCGAATTTTAGAAGGACAATATCCCGCTTATCGATTACTTATCCCTCGCCAATTTGAGCGAACATTAACGCTAGAACGACGACAGTTAGTTAGTACCTTAGAGCGAATTGCTGTCTTAGCAGATCAAAAAAATAATATCGTAAAAATCAGCATTGACAGTGACGCAGGGGAAATTACCTTATCTGTAGAATCTCAAGATGTCGGTAGCGGTAGAGAGTCGATGCCGGCGCAACAAATATCAGGGGAAAATATAGATATTGCCTTTAATATCAAATATTTAATGGAAGGCTTAAAAGCGTTGCCATCTCCAGAAATTCAAATGCAGCTAAATGGAAATCTAACTCCGGTGATTTTTACACCATTAAGTGGTTTAAAGATGACTTATTTAGCAATGCCGGTGCAACTTAGGAGTTAAAGGGATTAGGGACGCTTGGATTAGGGACTAGGATTTTTTTCTCTATTTAGGTAACTCCTAATTCCCGTACAGACGCGAGGAACATCGCGTCTCTACAATTCCTAATTTTTGTACAGACGCGAGGAACATCGCGTCTTCTAACTAATTTTCACAGCGTCAGCAAAGCGAATTTTCAAATAATCATCTTCCATCTTGGCGCCAGATGGTTGCAATGCTGCCAAAGCTTGGGGTAATACTAAATTACGGCGATGATTGCCTATTGTGATGTTTAATTCGTCTCCACTTTTACTAAGCTGCACTTGGTTTTTGGGAATCCCAGGTAAATAAAGTTCCAAACTGTATTGGTTATTATCTTGCACTATTCGGATTGTCGTTTCTTTGTAATAAACTTGAGTCGGGTCTTCATCTTTGTAGAGCGTTTCCTTCAATCTTTCTAACGCTGCTAAACCGCAAAGTTCTTCAGAAAAAAGCGGTGCTTCTTTCACAGGCAGAGGAAGAAAGTTGTCATGAATTTCTTGGCGATATTGCTGCTGATTTTCTTTCCAACGTTGGAAAAATGGATCTTGTACTTCGTCGGGAATGATGCGATTAGCTATAATTAAATCCGTTGCCACATTATACAAACTCAAATAAGCATGAGCGCGGAGAGACTCTTTAATCACCATTTTTTCTGGATTAGTGATTAGCCGCACTGAAGTTTGAGTATTATCAGTTAATACTTTTTCTAGAGCTTCAATTTGCTCATAAAATTCATAAGGTGCATCCATCACCTCTTTATCTGGCAAAGAAAAACCCGCGATCGGTCTAAAAAAAGGTTCAACTAAAGGTCTAAGTGCTACAGAGATGTTTTGAAACGGTTTATAAAATCGCCGCATATACCAGCCACTGATTTCTGGTAAACTCAACAGACGCAATGCTGTACCAGTCGGGGCTGAGTCGATAATCAAAACATCATACTCGCCTTCGTCGTAGTGGCGTTTCATTCTTACCAAGCCAAAAATCTCATCCATGCCTGGTAAAATTGCTAATTCTTCCGCTTGTACCCCGTCCAAACCCCGCGCTTGCAAAACTTGGGTTATATAGCGTTTGACGGCACCCCAGTTTGACTCTAGTTCTAACAGCGCATCGAGTTCTGCACCCCACAAATTTGGGCGAATTTCTCGCGCTGCATGTCCTAGTTCTAAATCAAAACTGTCTGCTAAGGAGTGTGCCGGATCTGTACTCAAAACAAGTGTGCGATAGCCTAGTTCCGCACAACGCAGTCCAGTAGCTGCCGCTACGGAGGTTTTGCCTACGCCACCTTTGCCTGTCATCAAAATTACACGCATGGATGATCTGTCCTAGCTGAGGATTATTTACATTTATTTACATTATCGACTTTTTAAAGGAAATAAATGCTGCTTTAGCACGTCTAGACGCGAACAATTCCAATAATCGATGTGAGAAATAATAAGACTATCAGAGTTGAGGCGTAACTCACTCCAGCCAGGGATAGAGATGTGTGGTTTCCACGGTAGAGGTGTATTCCAATTGAGTGTCCACTTAGTTTTAATTGTGTCTCCCTCTTTTTGAATGTCATGTAAATCCATTTTCGGATTTAAAAAGAAAGTCTCGATGAATTTAATCATCAGTTTGTACAGCTTGACACCACGAAATTTGTTAAGCGGATCTTGAAAATAAACATCTTCAGCGTAGATGCTGTAAGTTTGATTTACGGGAAATCTTTGATAGTCTTCTTTGAGGATTTGAACAATATCCATAATGAATCATCTGTTGCACATTAAAAATGCTTGCCACCACTTAGGAAAACTCTGAATGAGCGAATGCATCAATTGTTACGGTTCTACTTGATCCCATAGACTTTCTAACTGACGTTGCCAAGCAGCGATAACTTCTGCTTGTGCTTCTGGAGTTTGTTCTATTTCACCTAACAATCCTTCAGCGTAAAATCGTTCTAAATTTTGCATGGTAGCTTGCTGGGATTGTCCTTGCTGTTTTGCAGCTAGGATAATTTGTCGAATGCGATTTTCAATTAGCCGAGTGAAGACATCATCTAAACCAGCTTGATGTAAAGATGCTAGTCGGGCGATCGCACTCTCCAAATCCGCACTTACCAAAGTGTTACTATTGTGCTGAAATACTCCCCACACTACCCCTTCATACACGGCATAGCGTACTTCTTGAGTGTCATCAAAATTCGCTTCTAGCAACTGTTCTAACAAGGGTTGAGCCTCTTGTACTGGCACAATTGGCAGCAAAACTCGCACCCATGTATTATCTTCGCTAAGTAGCACCAATAGCCGAAAACCAGAGGTTTCTACTTGCCAAGATCCTGGTGCGATCGCTACAACAGCTGCTTCATCAAATAATTTTGTCAGCGTTACCGCTATTTCTTCGGATTTCATAGTTTTTTCTCATCTTTAGCCTCTAGGGTAGCGTTTTGCGGTTACAGCCGATAACGAACTATGTGCTTAGAGGCAAAAAACTCATTGAAAATCTATCTATCAGTCTGCTGTACTGCTTGCTGAACTACTTCTAAAGGTAAATCTAACAATTGGGCGATCGCATCCTCACTCAACCCAAACTCTATCATTCGTGGTATTGTTTCTAACTTGCTTTGCTGCTTACCTTGTTCTAAACCTTGCTGCTTACCTTGTGTTAAACCTTCTTCTAAGGCTTCCTGATAAACTTTAGTTTGTTTTAACTCACTTAAACCTAACATTGCTTCAATCTCCTCGCGGCTCTTTTTTGGTAATTTGTAAACAATGATTGTCTCAATTAAGTTGATGAGGTCACGCTTACTAACTTCATCAGTTAACTGTTGTTTTGCTTGGTCGATTAAACGTCTTGCTAATTGCGGTGCGGTTTCTTCAGCCTCAATAACAAGTTTAACAACACCAATACCAAGGGAGGTTTCTGCAACTTCTTCTAACTCATCTAAATAAATGCGTCTAACTCGATTTATAGCTAAAATTTCGCTAAACTGTGAAGCTTGCTGTCTTTCTATACCGCGAGTGGGATAAATAACTACAACTTGCCAAGGTGATACAGGTTTGTATTGCCGCAAGTAGAGAAATAATTCAGCAAACAAGCGGTAATATAGATCCTCATCGGCTTGAAACTGAACTTCAATCACATAGAAGGGTTTTTCTGGGTCATTGGTGGTTGGTAAGAATAAACCGTCAAGTCGAAAAGCAAGTTGTTTGACTTCGCAAGAGGTGAATTCATACCCAACAGCTTCCGCTGGAGATTTGTTAATTAGTTCAAAGAAGATGCTAGGAAATGTCTGAAATAAGCTATAGAAAATGCTGTCTGTTTTCACTGTGATTTCGCGTACCGAAAGCTGCTGATGATAGCTTATCGAGTTGATGGTAGGAAAACGAGAGTTCTGCAAACACGCACGCGATCGCTCGTCTACACCAGCACTCTTTGACACACATAAGATTACGGTTTATTTTTACCCTGGCATTCCTAAGCCGTCAGCGTAACTCTAGAGTATGCCACAATAGCGAAACAGAAGCGATCGCAATACATGGAAGGAGTTTTCATTGTGGAGTTCCGATATAGCCCAGCAGAAATTGAGGAAAAATGGCAAAAAACATGGACTGAATTAGGCTTAGACAAAACACCTACAAACAGCGACAAGCCAAAATTCTACGCCTTATCCATGTTCCCCTATCCATCGGGCAGCCTACACATGGGTCACGTCCGTAATTATACGATTACTGATGTGATTGCCCGCCTCAAACGAATGCAAGGTTATCGGGTACTGCATCCAATGGGATGGGATGCATTCGGCTTGCCAGCAGAAAACGCCGCCATTGATAGAGGTGTTCCACCGACAAAGTGGACGTATCAAAATATCGCTCAGATGCGGCAGCAATTGCAGCGTCTGGGTTTGTCAATCGACTGGGAACGCGAAGTAGCTACATGTTCCCCTGATTATTATAAGTGGACGCAGTGGATTTTCTTGCAGTTTTTACAAGCGGGGTTAGCTTACCAAAAAGAAGCAGCAGTAAATTGGGACCCCATTGACCAAACTGTACTGGCAAACGAGCAAGTTGATAGCGAAGGACGTTCTTGGCGTAGCGGTGCCAAAGTTGAGCGCAAATTGTTGCGGCAATGGTTTTTGAAGATTACCGACTATGCCGAAGAATTGTTGAATGATTTAGATAAATTACCAGGTTGGCCTGATCGCGTCAAGTTGATGCAGGCAAACTGGATTGGTAAATCCACAGGTGCGTACTTGGAATTTCCCATCGTCGGGATGGATGAAAAAATCGGCGTATACACCACCCGTCCAGATACGATTTATGGCGTTACTTACGTGGTGTTGGCACCAGAACATCCTTTAACAAAGCAGGTTACAACCCCAGAACAGCAAGCAGCGGTAGAAGCATTTGTCCAAGAAGTTACCAACCAAAGCGAGTTGGAACGCACTGCGGAAGATAAGCCGAAGCGGGGTATCCCCACTGGTGGTAAAGCAATTAACCCCTTTACCGGCGAAGAAATTCCGGTTTGGATTGCCGATTATGTACTGTATGAGTATGGTACTGGGGCAGTGATGGGTGTACCCGCGCATGATGTCCGGGATTTCAAGTTTGCCAAAGAACAGAATTTACCCATCAAGGTGGTGATTATACCACAAGATGGCGAACAACAAACGTCACAAGCATATACAGAACCGGGAATTATGATTAATTCTGGTGACTTTGATGGTATGGCGTCTGGTGAAGGCAAGCAAGCGATCGTGGAATATGCCGGAAAACAAAATTTTGGCAAAGCGCGGGTACAATATCGCTTGCGGGATTGGTTGATTTCCCGGCAGCGGTACTGGGGCGCACCGATACCAGTAATTTACTGTCCCAACTGTGGGACTGTGCCTGTGCCTGATAAAGATTTACCAGTGCAGTTGCCGGAAGATGTAGAATTTAGTGGGCGCGGTGGTTCGCCCTTAGCGCAGTTAGAAAGTTGGGTAAATGTGCCTTGTCCCACTTGCGGCACGCCGGCAAAGCGAGAAACTGACACGATGGATACTTTTATTGATTCCTCGTGGTATTTCTTGCGCTATCCTGATGCGAAGAATGAACAGCAGGTTTTTGATTCAGCGAAGACGAATGACTGGATGTCGGTGGATCAATATGTGGGTGGAATTGAACACGCGATTTTGCACTTGTTATATTCGCGGTTCTTTACTAAAGTACTGCGCGATCGCGGTTTGTTGAATTTCGACGAACCCTTCCAACGTCTGTTGACTCAAGGTATGGTGCAGGGTTTAACTTACAAAAATCCTGTCACTGGCAAGTATATCCCATCGGCACAAGTTGACCCCGCAAATCCGAGAGATCCAGAAACGGGGGAAACGCTGCAAATTTTCTATGAAAAGATGTCTAAGTCGAAATACAATGGCATCGATCCTGAGGAAGTTTTGGCGAAGTATGGTGCGGATACTGCACGCATGTTTATCTTGTTTAAAGCTCCCCCAGAAAAAGATTTGGAATGGGAAGATGCTGATGTTGAAGGTCAATTTCGGTTTTTGAATCGAGTTTGGCGTTTAGTGACATCTGTTAATAATAAAGACGCGAGAAATCGCGTTACTACGGGGGAAGTAAGTAAGACAGAGAAGGAGTTGCGACGGGCAATTCATACTGCTATTAAGGAAGTTACGGAAGATTTGGAGGGGGATTATCAATTTAATACTGCTATTTCCGAATTGATGAAGTTGAGTAATGCTTTAGCTGATGCTAGCTGCAAAGATTCACCAATTTATGCCGAAGGTATTCAAACTTTGGTAATGTTGCTGGCGCCTTTTGCACCACACATTACTGAGGAATTGTGGCATTTGTTGGGCAACAGTGATTCAATTCACACTCAACCTTGGCTAAAATTTGACCCTGCTGCTTTGGTAGCTGATGAAATCACTTTGGTGATTCAAGTTATGGGCAAAACTCGCGGATCGATTCAAGTGCCGGCGCAAGCTGATAAAGCGGCTTTGGAAAAATACGCCCGTGAATCGGAAATTGCCCAGCGTTACATTGAGGGTAAAGAAATTAAAAAGGTGATTGTGGTGCCTGGAAAGTTGGTAAACTTCGTCATCGGGTAAGTTTAAAGACCTAGAAGCTGGGTTTCTTAAATCCCCCACAGGCTATAAGCCTGTGGCTAAACGAACAAAGCCCACCTGCGTGGGCTGAAATATTTATAATGGCGAGAGGCAGGCTTTGTTTGTATAGTTGCACCTTTCTAGGGTGTTGGATTTTAGCGTTTGCGTAGGGTGTCCTTTAGAGCAAGGTATTATTTAAGAAACCGAACTTTAATTATTTTATACAAACACGAACAAGCGCTTGAGGTTTTGCTCACTCAAGCGCTTTCTCGTATAACTGTATACCAACCCACTTGTTTGATGCAACATTTGGAACCAGCAATAACCCCTAATTCAGGAGTACTGCGAAGATAACCTGTAGCAAACATATTATGAAGTGGTATCACTCCTTGCACTACTAAGAATATCTCTTCTGCTATTAAACGGGGAATCTGGTGAGTGACAGTTTCTTAACTGACACTTGTTTATCTCACATGACTTATCATTCAGGGTGATAAACAAGACGAAGCAGAACTATAAAGACTTTGGTCATCTAGTATAAAAATACACTAAAGGTTTTTGCCAGTGGTAGGCGATCGCACATCGACCAAATTAACAACGTGCAGAACGCGGTAGCATGAATTTCTCACCCTCTGCCGCAAAGTTGCCGCGAACCATCAGCAGAGAATCTCCATCGAGGATGTGAGACAATGCTTGCACATCGGCATTTAGGCGATCTGGGCTGAAATAAATCACAACTTCCTGAATGCGTATGTTAATTCTTTCAAGAATCTCAGCTAAAGTACAGATTCTCGTGCCAACCACATCGAAAAGGTGAAGTTGTGTATCTTTTATTTCCATACAAATGATGACATCCAAGTCTTCGGCATAGTATAGAGGGTTTCTTCCTTCATTGACGAAGAATACAGCCTTCTCTTTCACTATGCCTAGGATGTTGGAGACAGGTTCGCGTGTTTCCAACAGTCGGTGTAGCAATTTCACATCATTAGTATTAGAAGTATCAATTAATCTAAATCCATCCGTGCCACCTAGTGAGTTACATTTGGCGATGAAAATATGTTCTCCGACAACGCGAAAGCCGAAAGGTTGATATAACTCTGGTTGTGCTGTTGTAAGGACAAGCGTATCGTAACGGCTGTTACAATAATCAAGCACTTCTTGCATAATTTCACGGTAATAACCGCGTCGGCGAAATTCAGGATGGGTACAGACTCCGTGGATTCCCCCAGCGATGATACTTTCTCCCATCAGTTGCATGGGAATTTCTAACACTCCCACATGGCTAATTGCCATATCATCATGCAAGCGCATAAATGGAGTAGAAGCAGATTCCCACGATGCAGCAAGCATTCTACCAACTTGCGCTGCATCGCTAATTCTGATTTCCGGGAAGACAATTTCCAATAAGTTAAAAAGGCGATCGCTTATTGCATCTTCAGCAAATGACCTTTGAAAGCGATACTGATTCTTGTAATTTTGCATCTTCAGCAAATGACTTTTGAAAGCGATACTGATTCTTGACACTCCCCGCATCTATTGACGCGGGGATTCTTGGTTCCCGGACTCGCCACTAGACAGCAGGCTTGCGCCAACCGCCCAGGAGGGCAAATCTCCCCAAGCGTAAGTTCCCGTGTGCCCCACGGTACTGAGTCCTAATTTCAAAATGTTGATGGCTGCATTCACGTCTCTGTCCGCCACATATCCGCAATGAGGGCAAACGTGAGTTCTAGTAGACAGAGATTTCTTAACTTTCTTGCCACAGTTAGAGCAATTCTGGCTTGTATTGTAGGGAGGAACGGCAACCGTTATCTTCCCGTACTTGTGACCAAAATACTCCAACCATGACCGGAAAGTTGACCAGCCAGCATCACTAATTGACTTAGCCAGATGTCGATTACGTACCAAGCCTTTCACATTCAAGTCTTCATAGGCTACCAAATCGTTAGATTGGATGACGGAATACGCAACACGCTTGCAGTACTCTTTTCGCTGCCTACTTACTCTTAAATGCTTCCGAGCATATCTATTTCTGGCTTTGTGGTAGTTGGTTGATTGCGGTTTCTTGACTTTCTTTCTTGCCTTGTCGTACTTTTTGGATTTTTTGCGATTAGCACGGTTCAATTGCTTCTCAGCAGATCGGTAAAACTGAGGTGACTGCTCAACATTGCCTTTATTATCAGCAATGAAGTACTTCAATCCCAGATCAATACCAACTACCTGACCAGTAGGCTGTGTTTCAACCTTCAAATCAACATCAACGGCAAATTGAGCGTAGTAGCCGTTACTCCGACGTACTAGCCGCACACGTTTAATCTGTTTGATGTCGTAGTAGTTGAGGTCATAAGTTCCTTTTAATTTCAGAGTCCCGATGCCCTTCTTATCTAAAAAAGTTATGGCTTTGCGAGTAGTAGAAAGTTTCCATCCTGACGTTTTGTATTCAACAGAACGAGTGTGTTTTTTAAATTTCGGGAAACCTTTTTTACCTTTAACCTTTTTCTTGCAATTATCGTAGAACCGAGCTATCGCACCCCAGGCACGTTCAGCCGCAGATTGTCGAGCCATTGAATTGAGTTCATCCGCACTCGTGAACTCAGCAGCCAGGACAGCGCAATACTTATTGAGGTCGTATCTATTTAAGCTCGTACCTTTGTTATCCATCCAGTAACGCAAACACTTGTTCTGAATGAATTGCGAAGTGCGAATAGCCTCGTCTATTGCCCTGTACTGCCTGTCTTTTCCCTTGACCTTGAACTCGTAAATAATCATCGGCTCTCCTGCGGAGACGCTGCGCGAACGACCAACCAACTACTATTTTATGCTAACACAATCCACATAAGATACAGGAACATACCGCAAAGATTGCATGACCGTAGGATTTATCCTACGGGGCGTGGCTTTCATCCCTGGTCTAAAGCACGGAAGACGTTGCTACGCAACTGTTCCTCCAGGTTTTCAGCCTACCATATAAGAAACTTCCTCAATGTACTACATACACTACATTTCATATTTTGCATATTCCAGGGTGAAAAGCAATGAAAATTTTTGTTCCAGGACGCTTGTGTTTGTTTGGTGAACACAGTGATTGGGCTGGAGGTTATCGCTGTATCAATTCTCAACTGAAGGTGGGCTACACGCTGCTTGTAGGCACGAATCAAGGGCTTTATGCCGAAGTGAAGCCTCATTCAGATTCGCTAGTGCTACGCACACCTACTGAGAAAACGCTAATGCCGATGTCCAAGCAGGCTTTGTTGAGTGAAGCGAAAAAGGGCGGTTTTTTCAGTTATACTGCTGGCGTTGCCTACCAATTGCTGACACACTTTCATGTGGGTGGATTAGAAATTGACAATTATTTCACAGATTTGCCGATTAAAAAAGGATTATCTTCAAGTGCGGCGATTTGTGTATTGGTGGCGAGGGCGTTTAATCAAGTGTATAACTTAAAAATGACGCAGCGGGGGGAGATGGAGTTTGCTTATCTGGGGGAAATTACCACCCCTTCGCGTTGTGGACGAATGGATCAGGCTTGTGCTTATGGCGATCGCCCAATTACCATGATATTTGATGGCACTGATACTGATATCATCGAGCTTAATACTCCCCAGGATCTATTTTTTGTCATCGTAGACCTCGGTGCAGCTAAAAATACCCAAGAAATTCTTAGCAAGCTGAATGAGTGTTATCCCTTCGCCACCACCGAAGTAAGCGCGAATGTGCAAAAATATCTGGGTGAAATTAGTTATAAAATTACCCAAGCGGCAATTGATGCTTTACAAAAAGGCGATGCTGAACAAATTGGTTTTTTGATGAAACAAGCACAAGCTGAATTTGATAAACATCTCATACCCGCTTGCCCCGAACAGTTAACGGCTATTGTTTTGCACCAACTTCTTAATTATCAAGCAATTCAACCTTACATTTTTGGTGGTAAGGGCGTTGGTTCACAAGGCGATGGTACCGCACAATTTATTGCCAAAGATAAGGAAAGTCAACAAAAAGTTCTGGAAATAATAAAGTGTAACTTTCCGCAAATGCAATGTTTGCCACTGACTATTTATGCCAAAAAATAAAGTTAGAAAAGCTGTAATTCCGGCAGCCGGTTTCGGGACTCGTTTATTTCCGGCTACCAAAGTTGTTAAAAAAGAACTTTTCCCGATTATTGATAAAGATGGTCGAGCAAAACCTGTCATTTTAGCGATTATTGAAGAAGCGATTAATGCGGGAATTGAAGAAGTTGCAATTGTGGTGCAACCAGAGGATAAGAAAACTTTTAAAACTTTATTTAAAAGACCACCAAAAGTAGAGCTTTTTGAAAAGCTATCACCGCAAAACCAAGAATACAGCAAATATTTGGTAGATTTGGGTGATAGAATTACTATTTTAATCCAAGATAAACAAGAAGGTTATGGTCATGCAGTATATTCTGCAAAAGAATGGGTTAAAGATGAGCCGTTTTTGTTGATGTTAGGCGACCACATTTATGCATCTGATATTGGCAAATCTTGTGCGCGTCAAGTTTTAGATGTTTACGAGCAAGTCAATCATAATGTGGTAGGATTGACGACAATGCCAGCAGACTTATTGCATAAACTTGGCTGTGTTACAGGTGTTTGGCAAGAAGAAAATACGATACTTTCAGTTACACAAGTATCTGAAAAACCGACTATTGAGTATGCACGTCAGCATCTGCATGTGGAAGGGATGGCAGATGATGACTTTTTATGTATATTTGGTTTGTATGCACTCACACCGACAATCTTTGATTGTTTGGCGGAAGATATTAAAAATAATGTGCGGTTAAAGGGTGAGTTTCAGTTAACAACTTGTTTAGATAAGTTGCGGCAGAAAGAGAGAATGTCAGGTTATGTTGTTAAAGGAAAGTGTTTTGATACTGGCTTGCCAGATGCTTATTTGCAGACGATGATTGATTTTAGGAATCAGGGTTAAATTTGTCTCACGCAGAGGCGCAGAGGCGCAAACAAAGAGGATAAAGTTAGAGTTTAGGAGTTATATTAATTAACTCTGAGGACTACTGCGCGAGTGTCTACGTTTAAAACTTGTACTCTTTTGGGCAAGGTAGTCATCGGCACTTTCCAATGAGAATGACCGCAAATTACTAGTAAATCACTTGCTGTTGCTAGTTCAGTACGTATGGATTCGTTTCCCATAAGTTTCGCTTCTGCATCATTGGGTCCTTCATGGAGAATTAAAATATTTGGCAATTCTGTGACGATATCTTTGATGGCTTTTATAAAATCTTTTTCTAAACGTCGAAAAGGCTTATTGCTCTTGCCAATAATACCGGAAATACCTGCGATGCGAATTTCATCTACAGAAGTAATATTGCCATCTAAGTAGTGTATTCCTTGCTCGTTTTGAAATTCCATTATGTTTTCTGGGGTTTTGCCGAAACTGTCGTGATTTCCTCCGACTCCGACTACCCAACGAAAACGACGACTGAAAGCTTGCCAAACTTCACGCACATCACCTACACCACCGCGCTTATCTATCTTGGCGTAAAAGTCGCCTGCTAAAATAATTCCTGTTGTTTTTGGCGGTGGAATTTTTCCCTGTTCAGCTAAAATTTCTAGTTCTTCGGCAACAACATAACCAAGAAGGCGTTGATTATTTGGATCTCTACCTTGTAAATCGCTAGTGGCAATTATTGCTTCTAAACCAGGTGGTAATGAGTCAACTTGTGCTGGTAAAATGGGCAGAACTTTATCAACCATCCCGACACCACTGGACGCGGCGGTAATGAATGGTATTTGATGAATAGGATGGTTGGAAATATAGTTTATCCGCATTTGTTTTGATTGATTAAGCTGTCAGCACTGGAAATGAAAAATGCAAATAGTGGGGGACTGGGGATTAGGTAAGAGGGTTATTTTTAATAACTAATCGCCAATAGAACTTTTTGATTTTTATATTTCTATGTGACAGCAGACTCTAACATTTTTATTGTCCCAGCATTGGCATCTATTTCAACTTCTACGCCTACTGGTAAGGTAAATTTATTCTTAATATGACCAATCATTGAACCGTACCAAGCAGGAATACCTAAAGGAACTATATGGTGTTGCAATACTTGCATTAAAGTAAATGAAGGTTCATCCCCTAGATTACAATTAGTGCATTGCCCAAAGACAAAGCCAGCTATTTGGTTAAGAATTCCCGCGTTTTTTAATTGAGTTAGCATTCGATCTACACGATAAACATCTTCACCTACTTCTTCTAAAAATAAAATACTTTTGTTCCAAGAAGGTAAATAAGGCGACCCGACCATTGCCGATAGTACTGAGAAGTTACCACCAACTAGTTTACCTCTAGCCTTTCCCGGAACTATCGCCTGAACTTTTCCTTCATCAGTATTCAAATTTTTCATTGTCACAGCTTCACCGTTAAATAGGATGCGCTTGACGTATAAAAGCGCAAACTCGTTCCAGCTAGATGTAGCAACAGGACCGTGAAATGTCACAATTTTACTACGGGCGTTAATTGCTAACAACAGCGATGTAATATCACTGTACCCCATCAGGATTTTCGGATTAGAGCCGATGCTGATGTAGTCGAGTAGAGGTAATATGCGATTACAACCCCAGCCACCTCGCATGGCAATAATTGCTTTTACAGACTTATCTGCAAACATGGCGTTGACATCAAAAGCGCGATCGCTATCTTTACCCGCCAAATAGCCATAACGGTCTAAAATATGCTTCCCTAACTTGACTTTTAGCCCTAACTGTGAATTTATCGCTTGCTTTGCTTCTTCGACATCTTTAAGCTCAACGATACCCGCAGGGCTAATTAATCCTACCGTATCGCCCACTTGCAGGCGGGGTGGTTTAATTATGGTGTTTGGCGATCGCTTACCTTGGGCTATAAGCGGTTGCATCTGGGTAGCTAAGGCAGCTAACCCAAAGGTTGTGATAAATTGTCGGCGATTTATGCTCATGATCGCAGTTATAGTAACATTTGCCACCAATATTCCGTTCATGCAAATTAAAAATTCAAAAACTCGCTTTGTTCTGAAGAAGTTTTGGCTAGTTTAAGCAAAGAATGTCACCAATATTTAATAAGATTATTAAAGTATTATGTTCATTTTCTATTTCAAAACTGCATAAGTTGATTTTGGTAATTGGCTTGAAAGCTTTGAAAAATGAAAAATTCCGAGTTTCAATTTGTATAAATTGAACAGGCGATCGCTATTAAATTTTGAATAATTTGAGGTAACTGTGGTACGTAAACGCTTGATTATTGAGATGGCTATGGGGATAGATCAGCATGGACAGGAACCGACAGTAGCAGCTGCGAGAGCTGTCAGAAATGCGATCGCTCACAATGCTTTGCCTGGTGTTTGGGAAATCGCTGGTTTGAACGACCCAGATGAAATGATTGTGGAAGTACAAGTAGCAGTCCCTTACCCCGAACAAGTGCGAGAAGAAGAAGTACTAGCTGTACTGCCCTTTGGTCGTAAAACTCTCACCGTGGAGTCTGGGGGTATGGTTGTGCAAGGACGGGCAATTCCTTCACTCAATGATAAAAATGACGAAATGTTGATAGCTGTGGCAGCTGTGACAGTTTTAATTGACACTGAATAATAAATATATTTATTAAAACATTGAGTACCTAAAATTAGGGCTGACGCACTTTTTACAGATTAAAAAGTGCATAATTTGATGTTCCTGACACCCATAAATAATGTAAAAGAATGTAAAACGATAATGGATAATATAAGTACGGATACAATACCACAACTACAAAATTGGAATAATTTCTGTCAATATCATGCCAACAGCGACTGGCATGGTATTTGGACTAGATATACTCCTAATGGACAAGTAATTGAATCTTTTCAATGTGTCAGAAGTTTTCACATTAGTGAAGATAAAAGTGAAATAAATCACCAAAACCACTATATTTACGCAGATGGCACAAAAGAAACGAAAACTTTTGGACCCTATAAAAAACCGATTACCAGAGCCTTATTTTTAGACAACAGCTTTTCTTGGGGATCTACAAAAGTAGAATCAGGCTCAAATTTTGGTTTTGAGACAGGTTTCAGGTATAAAGATAGGCGTGTCAGTGTCGCTATTACCTATGGCGATCGCGCCAATTTAGAAAATATTATAGTCATTAGCGAACATTTATCAACTTTCGCATCGGCGATTAGTCATACTACAAAAGAGTTAAGCGGTAGCTGGGAAGGAACAGCTAAAACAATAACACCTGATTGGATAGTATCATCCCCCGTAGCAACCTCATTTAATAAACTAGAAAATTTAAGTGATGATTACCAAATTTTACATTTATTAAACGGTATTTCTATCGCTTGCCCTCACCAAATAGAAACTGGAAAAGAGTTTGTTACAACAATTGATTGGCTGGTGAATCCTGATTTATTACAACGCGGCATTCGCAAATATGACGCATCTAGTTTTACAAGTTTCACTCTGGAAATATTTAATATTACCGCCTAGGCACTCTTTAATCTGTCAAAAGTGCATAAGTTGATGTTCCTGACACCCATCAACAATGTAGAAGGAAAGCTCTCGCAGCTTAACTTTCACGTACAGTTTTTATGCTTTTGTCAATGCGTCTGTCTGAAAAATTATGAATTTACAAGAAAAAAACTGGGAAAATTTATTTGGACATATCACCACTGAAGGTATTTCTTGGCACGGAATATGGACTATGTATTCCCCAGACAAAGAAATCATTACATCCTTTAAAGCCGTAAGAAGATTTCAGGCTAACGAAGATAAAACCGTTATTACTCACATTAATAAATACAGCTACTCCGACGGCAGAGAGGAAGAAAAAATTTGGCATATTGAGAAGCAAACTTGTAACCAGCCTGATGGAATAATTCATCCAGGACTTTTATCTACAAGGGCAGTGTCCTTTGGTGAGGATAAAAATGCCGTGGTATCAAAAAAACTGGAAGCTGGAAAAAAATTTGCTGGAGAATTATTTTTCAGATATCAAGATTGGCGAACTAGTGTAGTTACTATGTATGCTGAAAGTGGGGATTTGCAGAGAATTACGATAATTCGCGAGCATCTAAATAGCTTTCCCAATAGACCAGCCAAAGCAGAAATAGAAAAGTTATCCAGAAAGTGGAGCGGACGAAAATAGTATATAAATAGTAATTTAAAAATATCGGCTTCAGCAGAAAATCAAGAGCTTGTGTTAGATCCAACAAAAGGAAAAAATAAGACGATATCTTTGCCAGATGGTATTGTTGTCAATGTGCCTGAAAAGGTGAATGTTGGAGAAGAATTTGAATTAGTAGCGGGAAAATTAGTTGCAGAAAACGAGTATAAAAGGCTGACTGCTCAGTATGATAATTCTGGGACATTCGCGATGTTGATTTCCGAAGTTTTTAGCCTAGAAGATGAAGCGTCAGGGAAAATTCAAAATTAGCTTTGAAACTTTCTACACTTGTAAGTAATACCAAGACGATATTACACATGTCTGAAAACAAGCTAAAAGTTGCCATTATCGGTGCTGGAGTAAGGGGTTTAGCAGTGGCGATCGCACTCCATAAACAAGGTATTAATGCTCAAGTTTACGAAAAAGCGCAGCAATTGCGATTAGTTGGTGCGGGTTTGTCTCTTTTTCCCAACGGTTTCAAGAAGGATGGAGGCGATCGCACTTTTCTTTATCCGAACATGCAAAGGCAAGTCAACCAGAGTTTGAAGATTGGCTTTATAGTTACAAATTATCCTAATAACTTTGGGCTAAACTATTAACTATTGAGGTAAGAATCTCTGGCAGTAAGTTTTATCAACGACTAATCACAATTACGCAGAGTGAGTATGTCTCAAAACAATGATGAATTACTCCAGATTCAGAAAATAGCCGAACTTAAACCTAAGCATTTTGCTGACTTAGTTAGAGCGGCACAATTGATTTACGATCCCACAGCGGGACTCTCTGGTAGACATATAGAAGTTGACTGGCAACATTTCGGTGTTCCTTTGGATGTCGTAGACAATCTTAAATTACTTGGTCAGCAGTATCAATATGCATCTCCCCATGTACCAGTTGAAATTGTTTGGAGCCAATTAACTCCAGAAACTCGTATTTGGTTCATGGAAAATAAAGATAGATTGTGGCAGTTTGAGGAAGCTTTTCCTGCACTTGATGAAGATTAGATTTCTTGTATAAGTTGTAGGCTGCGCTCTTGACTAATGTCCGTAACGCACCAAAAATAAGGGTTTTGGTGCGTTAGCTGGCGCAAAGATACCCGACAATAGTTTTATGTTTAATTTGCTTGGGCTACTTACAATCTAACTTCACGGTGCTGACAATTCGCGCAATTTAGTTAACACTTGTTCAGCATGACCTTTTGATTTCACAACTGACCAAGTATAGGCAATAAGTTTATCAGGTGAAATTAAAAAAGTTGACCGCACCACACCCATATATTCTTTGCCCATAAATTTTTTCAATCGCCAAGCACCATACATTTCTGCTAAATGATGTTCTGGATCGCTTAATAAGGTAATTGACAAGTTATGTTTGTTAATAAATCGACAATGAGACTTAGCAGAATCTGTGCTTACTCCTAATATTTTGGCTTTTAGTTGGTTGAATTCCTGGTTAAACTCAGTAAAGTCTTTCGCTTCAACACTACAACCAGGTGTATCATCTTTGGGGTAGAAGTAAAGTACAACCCATTTATCAGATAAATCACTGAGACTAACTTGATTCTCGTCTTGGTCTAGTGCAGTAAAATCAGGCGCTTGTTGTCCTGTTTGGGGAATGTTGTTCACGAAGCAAGTGAAGAAGTGTAAATTAAGTTCAGTCCTAAATATATCAATTGAAGGCGTTGTATATTTGACCGAAAAGTGGTTCAATAAACATAAATATTGCAACTTATGGTTCAAAGAACGCGTGCAAGTGTTAAATCTAGTATCGTTGAGCAATAAAAAATCAACGTGAAAGCACAGGTATTTAGAGGCGTTAATCAACTCTCTTACGAAGATATCCCAGTCCCAGAACTCTCAGCCGATGAAGTTTTGGTACAAGTGCGGGTAGTCGGGTTGTGTCAGTCGGATATCAAAAAGATTCGCTATCCGCTATATGAACCACCGCGCATCTTTGGACATGAGACGGCAGGAACCATTGCCGCAGTCGGTAATGAGGTGAAAAATTGGCAAGTGGGACAACGGGTAGCAGTAATGCACCACATCCCTTGTATGCGTTGTGCGTACTGCCTCAATGATAATTTTTCAATGTGCGATGTCTACAAAAACATTTCTACCACCGCTGGGTTTAACGCTAGTGGGGGTGGTTTTGCTGAGTATGTGAAAGTTCCCGGTCATATTGTGCGATCGGGCGGACTAATTCCGATTCCTGATAATATAAGTTTTGAAGAAGCAAGTTTTGTCGAGCCGACTAACTGCTGTTTGAAGGCAGTAAAAAAAGCCCAAATTATTCCCGGTCAAACGGTTTTGGTTACTGGTGCTGGACCAATTGGGTTAATGTTTGTCATGTTGGTGAAATATTTCGGGGCAAAAGCGATCGCCACTGACTTACTGCCCTCTAGAATTGAAAAAGCTTTAAATGTCGGTGCCGAAGCCGCATTTGATGCCCGCGATGCCGATTTATCTGCGAAAATTCAAGCACTAACCGATGGTATGGGTGTTGATGTCACCCTTCTGGCTGTCCCCAGTGATAAAGCTTTCTTTCAAGCTCTTGATTGTACCCGCAAAGGTGGAAAAATCGTCTTTTTCGCCGAGTTTCCCGATGAAATGGAAATTCCCATTAACCCGAACATCCTCTACCGTCGGGAAATTGACTTGATGGGCAGTTATAGTTCATCATATCGCTTGCAAAGTCTAGCAACTGATATAGTATTTAATCGACGCATCGATGTAGAAGCATTAATTAGCGATCGCTATCCCTTAGAAAAATTATCTCAAGCTGTAGAAATGGCGATCGCACCCACCCCAGAAACCTACAAAATTTTGATTTATCCCTAGTTTTGGGGACAAGGAGACAAGGAGACAAGGAGACAAGGAGAAATCTGCCTCCCCTGCCTCCCCTGCCTCCCCTGCCTCCCCATCCCCCGCTCTCCCCCCTCCCCCACCGAAATGCTTACGACTTTAGTTGCCTTACTAGCCTTATACGTTGCTTTCAACTTGGGAGCAAATGATGTTGCGAACGCGATGGGGACTTCTGTAGGTTCCAAGGCTATTACCCTAAGACAGGCTTTGATAATTGCTGGGGTATTAGAGTTTACGGGTGCTGTATTGTTTGGGCATGAGGTATCAGAAACACTGGCAACGAAAATCGCCAATCCCGCTTTGTTTGTCGCTGCACCGCAAATGCTTTTAACTGGGATGGTAACAGTGTTGATAACGTCTGGGGCGTGGTTACAAATTGCCACCTCACGGGGTTTACCTGTATCATCTTCTCATGCAGTTGTTGGTGCGATCGCTGGATTTAGTTGGGTCGCTTTAGGAATTAACTCAATTGATTGGTCTTCAATTGGGCTAATTACCATTGGCTGGATTGTTACCCCCGTGATAAGTGGTGCGATCGCTGCTTTATTTTATAGTCAAGTTAAGCGCTGGATTCTCGATCAACCAAATCAGAAAGCGCAGTTAAAAGAATGGATTCCTTGGTTGAGTGCATTGCTGCTGGGGATATTTGGAGTAATTGTCCTACCCTCGCTCACTCAAGGAGTGACAAATTTTTTGATTGAGCAATTTGGTTTAAATATACCTGCTCACGACATCCCAATTTTGACGGGTGCTGTAGCAGCAGTTGCACTGACTTTATATAGCTGGAGAGAATTGGAAGATAAGGGGGACAAGGGGACAAGGGGACAAGGGGACAAGGAAGAATCTTTTCCTATTACCCATTCCCCATTCCCCAATCCCACCGAACGCCTATTTGCTAAATTTCAACTTTTGAGCGCTTGCTTTGTGGCATTTGCTCATGGTTCTAATGATGTAGGGAATGCGATCGCACCTTTGGCGGCGATCGTTTACATTAATAGTACTGGGGCAGTTCCGATAAATGGCATTACGATCCCCATCTGGATTTTACTACTTGGCGGTGTTGGTATTGTCGCTGGTTTAGCGATTTGGGGCAAAAAAGTTATCGCTACGATTGGCGAAAGCATCATTTCCCTACAACCTAGCAGCGGATTCTGCGCCGAACTCGCCACAGCCACCACCATTTTGCTTGCCTCCCGCCTGGGTTTACCCGTTTCCACCTCCCATGCACTCGTTGGCGGCGTGGTTGGCATCGGACTAGTACAAAATCTTAAGTCGATTCAATTCCAAACTCTCCAAGGAATCGCCGCTGCATGGCTTATTACAGTCCCCGTCAGTGCAGCCCTCAGCGCAGGTATATTTACAATCCTGAATGCTAAGTTCTGGTAGGAGTGGGGGAGAGGAGGAGTGGGGATGGGGAGCAGGGGAAGCAGATTTCTCCTTGACTCCTTCTCTCCTGTCTCCTGTCTCCTGTCTCCTTGTCTCCTGTCTCCTTGTCTCCTGTCTCCTGTCTTCTTGCCCCCCACTCCTCCCCTCCCCCACTTTCCCACATCCAAAAGGGGAGATTTTGCAGAAAAACTTTTAATTCAGTAAAATGATTTTCAGGCAAAGGGGATACTTTTATTCCCACCAAAGAATATTTTCATCCACATTTGGGATGAAAGGTGTAACGCAATTGACATTCTACACAAATTTACAGATAGGTTTGAGAAGTTCGACAATTGCATCGAGTGAAACTAGGAAACGCAGAAATCCGTAAGTAATTGATAATTGCTATTGCCGTTAAAAGAATAGATATCTATTTTTGATGATATTTTATCCGGATAAAAATATCACTTGATGATAGCTGATTTCAATAGAACTTACAGAATAGTTGTCTGTGATACTGAATTAAAGGGAATCTCATTTATCAAAATAAAAGAGAAAATTATCCGGTTTGATAACGCTGTGTTCAGCATCACGCAATTAAGTTAAAACGCGTAAGTCCTGTTAAAATTTTTAGTTTATCTGACAAAATACAGGAAATAATATGAACGCCAAGCAATTCCACAGGAAGCTGCTATATCGTCAAGGGGTCAGAGGTTAGAGACTAATGGGGCGATTTGAGAACCGACCAGAAAACCCGCGTGCAAGAGGCGAAATATCTAGGGCAGCAGAAACTGCCTTGTGGGGTGTAGTTGAGGATTTGCAAAGCCTTCAGCAGAATTTGCTCAAATCCTTACAAGAAGATATAAATAGGCTGGAGTCTGACAAAAAACATTTAGCTGATGAGATTAAACGGCTACAAACCGAAAAAGAACAGCTACAACAGACCAAGCAAATAACTGAGCAACAAGCTTTGGTACGTCAGTTGGCGCAAGTTCTGGCAAATCACATATCTTCTCAATTACAATCTTCACTTTCGGCTTTAGCTAATCAAGCAATCGAACGCGATTTAAATCAAGGAAATGCGCTAGCGTCACATGAGGCTAACAGTAATATTGTTACAGAAATTAATAAAAATACCGAGCAACTCATTGGCAGTCTAGATGACACCTTAACTATCACCTTGAAGTTACTGCAACAAGAGTTAAATAACCATCAAAGTAGTATTTCTCAACAGTTGTCTCGGATGCAAAGCCAACAGCAGCAAGGGGAAGCGATGTTGGCAGAATTAACCAATCGCCTCAACAAGGAATTAGAAAAAAAAATCCTCGCAACACCAGTTACTCCAACCGCGAAGCCTCTTGAGTTGCCATCGAACGAACAAAAACAGGAGAATGTCAAAAACACTTCTCCTGCCAAAGAAGTCAACAAACCGACCGTTGAGCCAACTTCTGTTATTCCCAAAGAAACATCGACCAACGGAACTACATTATCGGTATCTTCTCTACCAGCCAAAGAAGTCAACAAACCCACCGTTGAGCCAACTTCTGTTATTCCCAAAGAAACATCGACCAACGGAACTACATTATCGGTGTCTTCTGTAACAGCCAAAGAAGTCAACAAACCCACCGTTGAGCCAACTTCTGTTGTTCCCAAAGAAACATCGACCAACGGAACTACATTATCGGTATCTTCTCTACCAGCCAAAGAAGTCAACAAACCCACCGTTGAGCCAACTTCTGTTATTCCTAAGGAAACATCGACCAACGGAACTACATTATCTCAGTCCTCTTTGCCGGCACCAAATAACACTTCAGCAAAGTCGCCAGAGGTCAATAAACCCCCCGAACCAACTTCTGTTGTTCCCAAAGAAACATCGACCAACGGAACTGCATTATCTCAGTCCTCTTTGCCGGCACAAAATAACACTTCGGCAAAGCCACCAGAGGTGAAGAAAGACCCGAAAGAGCCAATTTCTGTTCTTTCCAGGGAACTAAGCGACACTACATTACCTTCGTCCCCTCCGCCAGAAATCAAGGTAAAGCCACCAGAGGTGAAAAAAGACCCGAAAGAGCCAATTTCTGTTCTTTCTAGGGAACTGAGCGAAACTACATCATCTGGTTCTCGTCAGCGACAACGACCCTCTTGTGGCGCTGGACCCTTATCGCCCATGCAAATGGGTTTATTGCTGGTTGTATTGTCAACCGTGTTGTCCTCGCTTTACAACGTCGCTATTAAGGCACTTTTTCAGCCAAATTCCGTAATTTTGGGGGCGTTTCAAGTTGAGCAGTTGATATCGCCGACGTTGGGCAATTCTCTGTTAATTTTGATGCTGAGGATGATGGTGGTTGTACCACTAATGTTACTTTTAGCGCCAATGATGCATCAGCGAGTGTGGCAAGATTTGCAAAACTTGGCTGACTCAGTACGTGGAAATCCTTCTCCTACGAAAGCAAACACACGACAGGTGCTGATATTGTCAGTTGTGAGTGGGTGCTTTTTGTTTTTGTCTCAGTTGCTGATTTACCTGGCGATTGGTCAAGTGCCGACGGGGATGGCGATCGCACTTTTCTTTATTTATCCGATGATTAGCGGGCTATTGTCTTGGTTTCTGTTCCGCGATCAACCTACATTGTTTCGTATCGGTGCGATCGCATCGATTTTTATCGGTGAATTGTTCATCTTGAGCGGTTCTGGCATCGCCGATATTGGTAATAATTCTTTTGGAAGTATGAGTGCGATCGCTTCCGGAGTCAGTTTCGCTATCTACGTGGTTCTGACACGGATTTGTGCTGCTAAATTGCATCCTGTCACATTTACTTTAATTAACTTCGCTACCATGCTATGTTTGTGCTTCATCGGTTTGATGTTGCCTTTACCAACTAGCTCGAGTTTGATAGTTGATCCCAATAGGTTATTAGAACTTATCTTAAGCGCTTTTATCTTGGGTGTAATGACGCTGGCATCTTATGTGTTGAATAACGTTGGAATTAGCAAAGTTAGTGCAACCCGTGCGGCGATATTCGGAGCCAGTATCCCAGTTTTAACCGTAATTTTCGCTCTTGTAATTATTCAGGAAACTTTATCAGTTCCCCAGGTTTTAGGAGTCTTGCTAATTACTTTTGGCGCAGCCGCATTTAGCTTAGAAAGAATACGCGCATCATAGAGGCACTCGGACTAGGGACAAGGGACTGGGGACTGGGAATTTGAAGACGGGGAAACAAAAGCAGCGAGCAGGGTAGAGTAATTTTGCCCAATGCCCAATGCCCAATGCCCCATGCCGGCAGGTGCTTCAAGTCGGCAAAGCCGCCCAACGCACTGCCTCCCCAATGCCCAATGCCCTTTTCATAACTTAATAAAAATCAGCTTTTTTTGACAAAGCTATACTTTATTAAAAGCACAGCTAATTGATAAACTGCTGTATCCTAAACGCTGCAAGCATCTGCAATTACTTTTTCTTATAAGCTGCTAGGTAGACTATTCATCGTTACGCCAAAACGCAATTAATCGTAAGTGCCAAAGACCTGAAACAAGCTGAAAAAGGACATATATTGCTCTTTAACGCCACATAAGTTTCCGGTGGGGATCAAATCGACCCTATCGAGTTTGCGGATGTTCTTTATGTTCAGGTAAGATGCAAGAGTAACTATACTAACATTAATAGCTGTGCCTGTGTGTTATAAAATACGAGTTATTTTCTGTGATGACTACCAAGAATACTCATATATAACGCATAATTAAATAATCTGAAGTGAAGATATTGCCTTCAGTCGGGTGTATACTACTTACTTTCGCTATTGCTGAGAACTGTGTAAACGTGCTATTCAACTGTCTGTAATATGAGTAACGACATAGATCTGATCAAACGTCTTGGTCCGAGCGCGATGGATCAGATCATGCTTTATCTAGCTTTTAGTGCCATGCGGACTAGTGGGCATCGGCATGGGGCGTTTTTAGATGCGGCAGCAACGGCAGCAAAGTGTGCGATTTACATGACCTATCTGGAGCAGGGACAAAACCTGCGAATGACAGGGCATTTGCACCACCTTGAGCCGAAGCGGGTGAAAATCATTGTTGAAGAAGTAAGACTTGCGCTAACAGAGGGCAAGCTGTTGAAGATGCTAGGTTCGCAAGAACCGCGCTATCTAATTCAATTGCCTTATGTGTGGATGGAAAAGTTTCCTTGGCGACCGGGGCGATCGCGCATTCCGGGTACAAGTCTGACGAGTGAGGAAAAAAGGCAAATTGAACAAAAACTGCCGCCGAACCTGCCTGACGCTCAATTAGTCAGTTCTTTTGAATTTTTAGAACTGATTGAATTTTTGCATAAGCGATCGCAGGAAGACATGCCCGAAGAACACCGGATGGGTTTGAGTGAAGCTTTAGCGGAGCATATCAAGCGCCGTTTGCTGTACTCAGGCACGGTGACAAGGATTGATTCTCCTTGGGGAATGCCTTTTTATGCTCTCACCCGTTCTTTTTACGCTCCTGCTGACGATCAAGAGCGTACATACATCATGGTGGAAGATACCGCTCGGTATTTTCGCTTGATGAAAGATTGGGCAGAACGGCGAGCAAATTCGATGCGAGTCTTAGAAACTATGGATGTTCCACCAGACCGATTAGAACAGGCTCTGGAAGAATTGGATGAAGTTATCCGCGCTTGGGCGGATAAATATCACCAAGAGGGTGGAGTTCCAATGATTTTACAGATGGTATTTGGTAACAAAGAAGACTGATAATCAAGGGCGATTAGCGCAACGAATTGCTAATCGCTTTAATTTCTGGGGGGATTACTGGGAATTGGATTACTCTCAAAAACTGGTTGGATATTTTGCTGCGATCGCGTTGCCGGTATAAACGAAGGTAAATAACCGCTAACTGCTCGGTCACTCGCATCAATACAATTATCCATCGCTTGGATAGGAGCAGAGTCAATTTCCGCACGCAAACCCACAACACACTGAGCGAAACGCACTGGCAACAAACTGCGACTACAGTAATTTAAAGCAGCCGGGTTAACAGCCTCTTTGGCATTTGCACTAATACCTACTACACAAGCGGCTAAATCTTCAGGACGCCTTGCTTGGTTACAAGATGCGAGTGCATCCGTCGCTGCAATTTGCGTTTGCCGCTGAATTCTCGCCACGCATAGAGACAACTCTCTCGGACGCAGTGCGTTTGCACAACCAAGGGAAGCTGCATTAGCAGTTACGCCCACACTTAAAAGGCGACCAGCACAAACACGGTAATCATTCGCGTAAGAGGCAGTGACAGCCATACCAGGTAAAGGCATTGCCATCCATCCAGCCATAGCCAAAGCTGGGGCGAACAAGCGAATTGTTTTATTTTTTAGCATTCCAAAGGCATAACTTCCGTGTTTATTCGGACTAGTGCTGATTTTTTTTGCGATCGCTAACATTGCCATTCTCCAAACACCCAAGCATATGCTATCTCAAATTGGGGCAATGGGCATGGGGCATCGGGCATTGGGCATCGGGCATGGGGTAACAGGGAGAAGGCATGGAAAAAATCGTATTAGAACGCGCATTACTTTCAAAGAACTTGTTTAATTCCCATTGCCCATTGCCCATTGCCCTTTCCCCATTACCCAATTTGATATAAAAATTTATAATTTCTGGAAATAATGTTTTCCACATATTTATAATGGAATGTCTGAGTAAAATTAAACAGGATTTAGATTAAGGAAACACATGTCCCGATATAGAGGACCACGCCTCAGAATTACTCGTCGCTTAGGCGACCTACCAGGATTAAGTCGTAAAAGCCCTAGACGCGCTTATCCGCCAGGTCAGCATGGTCAGAACCGCAAAAAGCGCTCTGAGTACGCCATCCGTCTAGAGGAAAAGCAAAAGCTTCGCTTCAACTACGGTCTGACCGAAAAGCAATTGCTACGTTATGTACGCAAAGCTAGACGTGTTACCGGTTCAACCGGACAAGTGTTGCTGCAATTGCTAGAAATGCGCTTGGATAACACCGTTTTTCGCATGGGTATGGCTCCTACCATTCCTGCGGCTCGTCAGTTGGTGAACCACGGTCACGTAACTGTTAACGGTCGTCCCGTGAATATTGCCAGCTACCAGTGCCGTCCCGGAGAAGAAATTGCGGTGAGAAACCGCGAACAATCCAAGAAGTTGGTAGAAGCTAACTTGCAATATCCCGGTTTAGCTAACCTTCCTAATCATCTAGAGTTTGATAAAAACAAGATGCAAGGTAAGGTTAACGGCGTTATTGAGCGTGAATGGGTGGCGCTACAAGTTAATGAACTGCTCGTGGTTGAGTACTACTCACGACAAGCTTAATCAGGCACTAGGGACTAGGAATTAGGGATTAGCCCCCTATGTTTGTGTATCCCTCTATACTCTTACTCCTAGCCTCTAACCTCTAGCCGCCAATTTGCGACATGGTGCGAGAATAAACATCCGTGGTTCCAGTGTCGCGTCCTTTAAAGTTGATTTCTGGCTTGATTGCCAATAAATGTCTAACCTGCTCCCGCAATTTGGCGGTGCTAACACCCGCGCGGAGAGCAGTTTTCAAATCAATTTGCTCGCTTTCATTTAACAAACAAGGACGCAGCCAGCCATCTGCACTCAAACGCATCCGGTTGCAGCGATCGCAAAAACACTCTGACATTTGACTGATAAATCCTAGTGTCCCCTTCGCACCAGGAATCTGAAAAACATCAGCCGGACCATTACCACAAACTTGCGATTCTGTCAAACCCCAACGCTCGCGGATTTGTTGGCGCAACTGAGCAGAAGAAACCCAACCGCGATCGCCAAATAATTGCGAATTGCCAATCGGCATAAATTCAATAAATCTAACGTGCCATTCTTTGTCAATACTCAAGGCAGCGAGATCCAGAACTTCATGGTCATTAACGCCGGGAATTATCACCACATTGAGTTTTAGCGGGTTGAATCCCACATGGTATGCTTGTTGAATTCCTTGCCATACATTTTGCCATCGAGACCGTCCGCGATTGCCGATAATTTGGTCAAATATATCTGGGTCGAGAGAGTCTAAGCTAATGTTAATGCGTCGCAGACCTGCATCGTAAAGGTTTTGCGCCATTGGGGCAAGCAAAAAGGCGTTAGTTGTCATCGAGAGGTCTTGAGTTTCGGGAAGAGAAGCGATCGCTTTCACCAAATCCACCACACGCGGACGTAACAGGGGTTCCCCCCCAGTCAAACGAAACCGGGTAAAACCAACGGGGATAAATACCTCTTGAATTAAGGTGAGTAGTTCCGTATCAGTCAAAAGCTGTTGCTTCAGGATATAGTCTAATTCCGCCCCTTCTGGCATACAGTATTGACACCGGAAATTACAGCGATCGATTAAACTTATCCGGAGGTAATCTACCTGGTTCATAATTTTATGGGTTTTATAGCCTTATGCAGAATATATACTTTTTGTCAAGCCATAAATACTTACTTGCGATAGGAACTTTACTTATGTTCTTTTAAGCTAACGTGCATTGATTATATTTGCGAATAGCACCAGACAGAAAATGAAGCAAACAAAACAACTCACCGCAATTATTGAGCGCGAGGGAGACGGCTATGTATCCCTGTGTCCTGAACTTGATATTAGACTTATCCGGAAATGAGAGCTTTATTTGCCTGAAACCTAGCTCTGGAGAGGGTTTTAGAGTTTCTTATCTAAGATAAGCTAAAAAGCAAGCTATGTAAGGGTTTCAGCTATTTTGAGCTTTATTTGCGGACAGGTCTATTGCAAGCCTTGGTAGGACAATTGAAGAAGCACGGGATAATTTGGTTGAAGCGTTAGAGCTATTCTTTGAAATAGCAGCTCCCTCTGAAATCCAAGAACGGCTGCTAGCTTGATAGATTTAGAGAGAATGAGGCTTAAAACATGACACTTACAGAGTTACTTCCTGCTATTCGACAGCTTTCTGCACCAGAGAAACTCAAGTTGATCCGCATCTTAGCAGAAGAACTAGATACCGATGAGGATATTTCGCCTTTAGAGCGATTAAAAACCTATGACTTGTCAACACCCTACAACACTTTTGGTGCTGGCGAAACTCTCATGCAAGCGATGAAGTCAGCTGATCATGGTGGCTAAGTACCATGCGATTCAAGTACTCGACAACCGACTCATCCCAAAATGAGTTTGACAGCCTACCACGTATTACGTTGATTCTTCGCCGCGAAAGTCAAGTTGTTGAAGTTGTTGGACTGGTAGATAGTGGCGCTACTGTAAATGTCTTACCCTACGAAATTGGTATTGCGTTGGGTGCTATTTGGGATGATAGCAAAGCTATTATTCGATTAACAGGAAACCTTGGCAGTCAATCAGCAATGCCAGTCTTTGCGAGTGCGGAAATAGGCGAGTTTGCTCCAGTTCAATTAGCGTTTGCTTGGACAAAAATTGCTAATGCGCCATTGATTCTTGGACAAACCAACTTTTTCTTGGAGTTTGATGTCTGTTTCTATCGCTCTAAGCTTGAATTTGAGATACAACCCAAGCTTGAATAATGGCTCTAACACTTTATTCTCTCAAATAGGCTTACCTAACTAAAAACATAAAAGGAGTGCGATCACTTCTAGTAGGTGTGTCAGCGCCATCGCACTTCTGGGTTGATGATGAAAAGGAGTGCGATCGCTTCTAGTAGCCGTGTCAGCGCCATCGCACTTCTGGGTTGATGGTGAAAAGAAGTGCGATGGTGGGGAGCGATCGCACTTTTTTTCGCTTCATACATCCATGATGTTCACCTATTTTCCTCGCAAAGTTGGTTCTATGCGAGATATTTCAACTGCACGGTTTAATGTCAGTCCGTTAACTTTGTTCCAGCCAGAATGCAAAGCAAAAACATAATAATTGCCGTTAATATTGCCGATAATTGCACCGCCAGAAGCCCCGCCTTTAGTATCGCAGTTGTGGTACAGTAAATTATCCTTTTGCCGGAGAATGCTGCATCCTAAGTGAACGCCAGCAGTCATGCTTTCTCCACTGGTAAATTCTTGGTATTCCTTTTTCTTGGGGTTAGGAAAATCACCAGAATAACCAACCAGGGCAAATTTTTGAGTATCCCCTACGAGGTCGAAGGATGGTAGAGATTTCAAAGGGATAACGCCGTATTTTTTCCCAAGAGGTCTGTCAAGTTTGATAATAGCCCAATCGTCTACATAATCTGTCGTCCCGCTTTTGAAGTCGGTTCCAGCCTTAACAGAGGTTGCGTAGGCGATATCATTTTTATCGCCTACTTGACCGTTAATTAAATTTGGTAGAAAGGCGATCGCCCGACTAAGTTTACGAGTATCAGGATTAACAACGCAGTGAGAATTAGTCAAGACCAAATCATCAGCTATCAGCGTACCCGTGCAACTGTAGCCTTGACCGTCAGCATCTATCCCTTCAATTTTACCAACCGCTGACCAAGGTTTTTTTCTACTAGTCATCGGGATACGGTCATCTGCGCCAACAATAGCCCGTCTTGTGGGTGGTTCATCAATTTCTTTGACATCACTTGCCGAGACGGGTTTTTTGTCAATGGCTAGATTAAATTCTGCAAGATTTGTAACTGTAGTAAACTTCGGCGGTACAGGCTTAGACTCTGCTTGCACAGATACCGTTGCCCAAGCACCTAAGACCATCGTACCCACAATACGTGCTAAAAAAGGAAGAATAAATTGCCGTTTCATTTGTAGTTTCTCCTAACTCCAAAATTGTGAATTGTGAATTTTGAATTTTGAATTGTTACCGCCATTCCCCTTGCAGGGTAAAAGCCGCCCAAGAATAAGGGTTACGCCACTCCTCCTGCTTCCACATTTTTAGCTGTGCTGCTCTCATTGCTGCTGCTGGAGTTTTGCCCTGTTGCAATATTTCTTTGTAGAATTCGCTCATCAACTTTGATGTTGCTTCATCATCTACCTTCCACAAAGACACCACAACTCGCGCTGCTCCTGCATACATCAATCCTCTTGTCAAGCCCACTAATCCTTCCCCTTTGACTTCCTTGCCCAGTCCGGTTTGACAGGCACTCAGTACCAACAATTCTGCTGGGTAGTTGAGATTGAATAAATCAGGCAGTTGCAAAAAGCCTTTTTGTTGTCGGTTGCCGTTTTTATCTACCTGGGATAGCACTATTCCTGATAATTCTGGGTTGGTCTCGTTGAGTATGCCGTGGGTTGCAAAAAGCAGGTAGCGGTATTGGCTAAGTTGTGGGTTAGTTGCCCAGGTATAGTTAGCATCGAAATCAAAAGCATTTAATCTGTCTGACTGGGGCACTAGTTTCATAATTTCTTCAGCTTCTTTCCGCGTTCCTTCGAGTCGCGGAATATTGCCCATGTCTATGTCTCTAGTTGCCCGCGTTAAGGCAGACTTGTCTAGGTCAAGTGCGGAAGATGTATTTTGGGATGCCCCAGATTGCTGGTCATTGTTTTTGAGAGAACGGTTTTGGGTAACTCCTGTAAAACGTTTATCTGTGTTGCTAAACACTGGGTCAGCAAGAATGGCTAGGGACTTTGGTGCTTTTTGGCGTCCTTTGAGTTCTTGCCGGAGAATGTCAATGGTTGTAGCGGAAGGTAAGCTAACTATTTCGTGGTTGAGTAGCAATGGTTGGTAATTTTCTGCGCTAACAGATGATTTCGGCACAGTCAGCACAGTGAAAGGAATGTATTGCAATGCACCATCAGCAACAATTAGCAAGCGTTTTTGACCCAAATCTTTTGCAACAGGAGCAAGGATGAGTTGACTAAGTTGCTCGGCGGCTTTTGCTGTTTGTTCTGGGGAAACTCCAATCATCCCAGGGTCTCGTAAGAGTTTGCGTAACTCCTCTACTTTTTGCTCTATTTCTTTGCGTCCTGGGAGTTCGTAGCTTTGCATGGAATTTGGAGTTACCGCCCAAAGGTAGCTGCGTTCTTCACCCAAGGAATATTGCAATAGCAGCGTGTCTTTATCTAGCTGTTGCTGAATTTGCGGCAAAGTCAGGGGGTTGGGATACTTTAAATTTGCGTATTTAGGGCTAGTGGTGCGGATTTTTGCTTGCAGTTCGCGGTATTGGCTGAGGAGATTTTCAATTTCTGTTTTCAGGGCTGCGGCTTGGTTTTCGCTCGCTTTGTTATCAGATAATGATAGTAACTGTTTCTGTCGCGCTTCCAAAAGAGACTGTAAGCGGCGTTCTTCTGCTAAAAGTTGGGGGTCAACACCTTTACGGATATTTGCTCTAGCTTCGGTTAAAAGTTCAATTAAACTGCGGGCGCGCGATCGCTCGCTGATGTGTAGTGCTTCGGCATTATATCCTTTTGATGGGTCTTTTTTGTGCAGTTGCATCAACAAATCGATGTAGAATTTGTAATAATCCTGCACTGTGGCAAAGTAGGAAGAACGTAAGTCTTGGCTGTTGACTTTGCTACGTGTATTCTCAACAATGCCAATAACTGTTTCTATGTGCGTCTTGGCTTGGTTGAAATTGCCTCTATCGCGCTCAATAACGGCTATTTTATAAAGTGGGTAAGTTTGTTGGGATATGTCTCTTATTTGCTGTCCTAGCTTTAGTTGTTGGTTGTAAACCTCTATAGCCAGTTGCGGCTGCTTCATGGATCTGTAAATCTTACCTTGGATTTTGTAGACGGTGGCAAGTGATGTTAAATCTCCTAGTACCGCAAGGCGGAATTCAAAATTCAAAATTCAAAATTCAAAATTAATACAACGTAAGCGTTTCATTGATTTAGAATGGGTGGTTTATTTACGCCGTGTTGTACTAGTTGCTGTGATAGCGACAAATTTTGTTTGCTAGCATCAAGAGCGTTTTGATAATCTCCTGCGGGTTCATAAGCGGCGCTTAAATAAGCGAGGGCAGTCTTTTCACTATTTTTAAGGCTATATTTGCGAGATAATTCCAAAGCTTGTTTGGCATTGGTAATTGCTTGCTGATAATCCTCCAATAACTCATAAACTTTGGCAGTAGCTCCAAGAATATTGGCTTTTGTGGAAACAGAACCTTCTTCACTGACGTACTCTAAAGCCTGCTTGTAATAACATAATGCTTGATGACAATCCTCTCGCTTTTGTTGACTAGAGCAGCTTCCTACATAAGCAGTACCTATAGATAGGAGAGCAGCTCCGACTAAAGAGGGATCGCTTTTCTGATATATTGCCAAAATTTCTTTGCTTTTTTTGATACTTGATTCATAATCCCCTAAGTCTCTGTAAAGATTGCTGATGTGAAAGAGAATTGATCCTTGTAGACCGGAGTTTTGTTTTTGTTTAGAAATCTCCAGTGCTTGCTTGAGTGTATCTAAGGCTTGCTGAAATTCTCCTGATTCTATATGAATAGAGGCAAAGCCTTGAAGTGTGTTAGCTTCTCCTTCAGAATCTTTAATGTCATGTTGCAGCTTTAGAGCTTGAGTAAAATTATCTTTGGCTTTTTGTGTCTCACCTAAATTGTAGTAAGCTTCACCAATATTGGAAATCAACTTTGCTTCATCCTGGGTTCTACCTAACTTATGGGCAATAGTTTGTGCTTGTTTTAAGTAGACGATTTGCAGCTGTATATCACCCAACGTAAAATAGCTGGTGGCAATCTGCTGGAGAATAAGGATTTGATTTTCTTGAGATTTTGCGTTTTGTCCTAATTGGCTTTGGATTGTTTTTTGTAACTCTAAAGCCTGCTGGATATATTTTTCTGCTGAAGGGCGATTGCCTCTTGTACCGTAGACGAAGCCTATGTTAATGAGTGTCTGTACTTGTTCTGGTAAATCTTTTGTTTGGCGATAGATTTCTAACGCTTGCTGGTAATAATCAAGGGCTTTCTCTGTTTTGCCTAAATTTAGGTAGTTAAATGCGATGAATGTCAGTGTAGTGGCTTGTTCTGGTAAATCGTTATTTGCCTTGTGAATCGCTAAGGCTTTATCTAAATACTCAAGCTCCTTTTTCGGTTCGCCGAATTTACGATATACTTCACCAATTCCTGATAGTGCTTGAGCTTCTTCCTTCGATTGATTTTCAGCATGATACAATGACTGGGCTTGATTGTAAGCATCAATCGCTTTTTGCTTTTCCCCTAATTCTTTGTAAAACCAACCAAGTAGTATGAGCATTTCACCTTGCGGGGAGCGAGCCTTTGGTTCTTTGGATTCCCGCAAGATAGCTAATCCTTGTTCCAGATATCCCACAGCTTTTGTGTATTCAGTCAGGTTGATGCCGTAGATCTTGCCGATCTGAAAAAGCATACGAGCTTCTTCAAGACGATCCTTTAGTTCCCGCGAAATAGCTAATGCTTGCTCCAGATATCCCAGAGCTTTGGTGTTTTCATTCAGGGTACTGTAGGTATTGGCGATCACATTAAGTATAATAGCTTCGTTGGATCGAGCTTCTTGAGGTATTACGGCGCGTATTTCTGGTAATCTCCAGATTTTTAGCACCTCTTCGTATTTTGTAATTGCCTGTCGCTGTGATGCTGCTGATGGTTGCTGCTTCAGTTCATTTGCTTCTCCAGAGAGTTGAGTTGCTTTATCAATCAGTGGCTTTATTTTCGCTTCTTCCGGACTTAGCGCAGGTTTTGTGTTTTGTGGTTTTGTGGCTGGCGACTGGGCTATTTGCAGTCGTAAGCTTGTAATGTTGACACTAGCCGGAACTTTCCCAGGTATATTTTCTGAAAATGAATCTGAATACGCTTGTTTCGGCTGCTGTGCTATTTGCAACCTTCTCTCAGGCGTTGCCCCCACTGACTCAGATAAGAAAACGCCACTGAGTAATAAAATTAAACTGTAGCGGGTAAAACTGGGCAGCAAGCACCAGAAAGTCCGCTGAGACTTTGCACTTTTCTTCATCCTTAAGCCTCAACAAGTTATTAGTTGCAGCAAGAATACCGCCGGCACGAATCCTGCTTGTTAGTAAATTTATTTAGTTGACTTCAGAGAAATCACTGAAGTTTCATTGTTATTTTACGGGCATTGCTGGGAAAAATCTACTTGTGTTTCGGTTTTTGTAACAGTTTGCCCTCAAAGAGGGATGCGATCGCATTGTATCGAGACACAATCGCATTGTATTGGGATGCGATCGCATTGTATCCGGTGACAATCGCATTGCACTCTTGAGTGCAAAATTTAATTTGCTACTATCAGCGAAAACACGTTCTTGAGCGTGTTTTTAAACCAGATTAGGCGAATAAGTGCAAAAAGTCTAACGCAGAAGATTACAATGTTGACACACTAAATTATCTGGTGGCTATTGTTAGCGCTTATGTAAGTGAAAGAATAAATGACCAGATTTCCCTACGACCAATTTGCTAAAGATTATCTCCAAGAGTTGTTGTTGCCATTAGGAAAAGTGGAAACAAGCCGTCAGGTTGCGGCAGAAGTACGGGAAATTGATGTTTATTTTGCACCGTTACCTCAACCTTCAAGCAACACAACGCTACTAGGATTATTAGGGCGATTTGCTGCTACAGCAGCACTGTTTGAGCCGTTTAGAAATGCGGCAAGCAAGAGTGAAATTCGCGGTTGCATACACAAATTATTTGATGTATTTGCTGATTTTGAACGTCAGGCTAAACGTAATAATACTCGCGTTTCGGAGATTGAATTACCGCGTTTGTGGATTTTATCGCCTACCGCTTCTATGTCGCTTTTAGATGGATTTGGAGCTAGACTTGATGAAGATAACTGGGGTGCTGGAGTCTATTTTTTAGCAGACTTTCTCAAAACAGGTATTGTCGCAATTCATCAGTTACCACCTACCGAAGAAACTCTCTGGTTGAGAATTCTAGGTAAGGGGAGAGTTCAGCAACAGGCAATCGATGAACTAGAAGCACTCCCAGAAAATAATCCTTTACGTTCCAAGGCAATAGATTTGTTGGTTAGTTTGAAGACTACCTTGGAAGCTGGTCAAAATATAGATCAAGAGGATAGGGATTTAATTATGCGGTTATCACCCATTTATGAACAGGACTTACGCAACTGGCACAATTGGTATCAGTGCATCCGTTAAAGTTTAAAATAAAGCACCTTTTGTCAATCAGTTAAAATACTCAAACTTCCTGAGATGAAAATGATAATCGTGCAGCTTCG
>JAESGY010000047.1_pt1 | contig 125313 bp, 104 predicted proteins | sample 9269841 | NCBI WGS metagenome assembly JAESGY01 (sample SAMN17022865, study PRJNA683097) | algae metagenome | isolation source: Spirirestis rafaelensis WJT71-NPBG6 and co-occurring heterotrophs from... | place: USA: Pinto Wells, Joshua Tree National Park, Colorado Desert, CA | collected... | reverse complement strand
GAACTCGTCGCTTGGAACGTGACTAGAGACCTTGCCGCCACAAAAATCAACTGGCAATTCACTACCAATGACGCACGCTTAAAGCTCAAACGCCTATATCCGGTTATCGACGATTAGGAGCTACTAGTCCCCAGTCCCCGATTATGCCAGTAACAATTAACATATTGGAGTTAAACGTGCCACTATAGGAAATATAGCGCCAACCAAATTCAGCAATAGGAAGGCAGGCATAACGTAGTGCAGATAACATTTTTAGGGACGAGTTCTGGTGTACCCACGCGATCGCGCAATGTTTCTAGTGTAGCCCTGAGACTACCACAAAGGGCGGAAATGTGGTTATTTGATTGCGGTGAAGGCACTCAGCATCAAATTATACGGAGTGAACTAAAAATCAGCCAACTCTCCCGAATTTTTATCACTCACATGCACGGGGATCACATCTTTGGCTTGATGGGTCTTCTCGCTACTTGCGGTTTAGCGGGCAATGTAGACCGAATTGATATTTATGGTCCACCGGGATTAAATGAATATTTGCAAGCTGCCTCGCGCTACTCTCACACTCACTTTTCCTATCCCTTAAAAGTTCACGTCGTCCGTCCGGGGATAATTTACGAAGACTCGGAGTTCACCGTTAGCTGCGGTCCTTTGCAACACCGCATCACCGCTTTCGGCTACCGCGTAGTCGAAAAAGACCGTTCAGGACGCTTTGACATCGAAAAAGCTAAAGCATTACAAATTCCTCCTGGTCGAATTTACGGTCAACTTAAGCGTGGTGAAACTGTTACTCTCAACGATGGGCGAATAATTGACGGCACTCAATTGTGTGGACCAACAGAAATGGGACGCAAAATTGCCTATTGTACAGACACAGTTTTTTGCGACGGTGCGGTGGAATTGGCACAGGATGCAGATGTGTTAATTCATGAAGCCACTTTTGCCCATCAAGACGCAGATATGGCTTTTCAACGGTTGCACTCCACAACCACAATGGCAGCGCAAACAGCTTTAGGCGCCGGGGCACATCGGTTAATTATGACTCATTTTAGTCCCCGCTACGCTCCAGGGAATACCATAGAGTTAAAGGATCTACTTCAAGAAGCCCGTGCTATTTTTCCGAAGACAGACATGGCTTATGATTTTTTCACTTATGATGTACCCAGACGTCGCCAAGTAGAGTTAACAAAGGCGCAAGTTTGAAATTCTCAAATTGGGCATTGGGCATTGGGCAATGGGCAATGGGCATCGTTCATTGGGTCAACTTAAGCTAGAAATAGCTTAACTGTTGGCTTTCTCACCTGCCTGGAACTAAAGTTCCAGGCTAACAGCTAAAGTCTACTTCAGTAGACTAAAGATTTTTGGGTATATTTAGTCATCTTCAGATGACTTTTGCTATTAGCAAGGAACTTCAGTTGTGAGAATAGCTTCTTCATTTTCTGGTCTGTTCATCGCTCCCCAAAATAGTAAGCTTTTTTTCTCTATTTTTTCAGAATGGCGCTTGACTTGATAAATAAACTTACTAAATTTAGGAGGTTTGACAATAACTTTTTCTTCAGGGATACTAAATAAAGAAGTCAAAATATCGCGGTCTTTTTTAGAAAGAACCCATAACTCATTTGCTGTGGAGTAAAGAGTTTTTTCATAGTGAAAAACTCTAGCTAGTTCAATACCCAAAATAAAGTTACTCTCTGCCTTTCTTAAAAAGGATTGAGAGACAACATCATGTATACTGATTACAGTCTTAGTTTGGGTTGAATTAACTTGCTGCTTGATAAAGTCTAGATAGACCGCAGCGTGTGAATATTCAAAATGAATTATGTTGTATGTATTTTGTTTGAGTAATTCTTGCAGGTTTTTGATAACTGCTGTTTGCCAACGGCTAGAGAACTTAAAAGGAATCTGAAAAGAAGTTAAACAAGCGTGAAGTTTGTTGAGTTTAGAAAGTGGATAAGTGTAAAGGCGATCGCGGAGTGCGGTTATCTGGTGGTCAACGTCAGCGAATTGCGATCGCGCGAGCATTACTACGCAACCCAGAAATTTTGATTCTTGATGAAGCAACCAGCGCTCTCGACTCAGTTTCCGAACGCTTAGTTCAGCAGTCTTTAGAAAAATTAGCAGTTGGACGAACAGTGATTGCGATCGCTCATCGACTATCCACCATTTTTCGCGCAGATAAAATCGTCGTACTTGAGCAAGGTCGCATTGTCGAACAAGGAGGATATCAAGAATTAATCACCCAAAGTGGCAAGTTCTGGCAATATCACCAGATGCAGCATCAATTAGGGCAAGTAAACTCTAATTAAAAACATTCACTCTATATCCTCTGTTGCCATATTACTACAAATATTAGATGTTCTATTTCCGCAAAATTCATCAGCGAAAATAGTAACAACCTTGCTACATGAGGACAAATCTTAGGAGTTAAATTCTTTTATCTTCACAAAGATACTTGACAATAAAACGTTTATGGATACTGCTGTTGCTCTGATAATTTTTAACCGCACAGACACCACCAAAAAAGTGTTGCAAGCGCTGCGGCAAGTTAAACCAGCCAAGCTGTTAGTAATTGCCGATGCTCCTCCTCATAACCATCCTGATGATATAGAAAAGTGTGCTGCCACCCGTAAAATTATTGAGCAAGTTGATTGGAATTGTCAAGTAATTAAAAACTATTCTGAAAAAAAATTTAGGTAATAAGCTGCGGATATCAACTGGTTTAAATTGGGTATTCGAGCAAGTAGAACAAGCAATCATTCTCGAAGATGATTAGACCTCTTGCAAAAGTCTTTTTTGCACCCGAAGTGAGAGAGCTTTTTTCCTGCTCCTTTCCCCTTTCCCCTACTTGTGCAAGAAGTCTATTGTTTACCTCATCCAAGCTTTTTCCCATTTTGTGAACAGTTATTAGATAAATATCAAGACGACCAAAGAATTATGACCATAAGCGGAAACAATTTCCAATTTGGTCGCAAACGTACAGATTATAGCTACTACTTTTCTCGCTATACTCTAATTTGGGGTTGGGCAACTTGGCGACGAGCATGGCAACAGTATGATGTAGAAATGAAGCAATGGGCTTCAGTTAGAGATGGTAATTGGCTGCAAGATATACTTCATGATTCCCAAGCAGTTAAATACTGGTCTAAACTTTTCCAAGGTTGTTATGAAGAAAATATTAATACATGAGATTTTCCCTGGACATTTACTTCTTGGATTCAAAATGGATTAACTATTCTGCCGAATGTTAACTTGGTTTCTAACATTGGATTTGGTGCAGAAGCTCTCAATACAAAAGATGCTCACAGTCCTTTTGCTAATTATCCGACCCAAGCAATTGAATTTCCCTTAAAACACCCGCCATTTATAATTCGCGACGCACAAGCCGACCAATTTACACAGCGAACTCAGTTTGATATAGATTTGATGTCAAGACTAAGAAGCAAGGCAAAAAAGTTTTAAATAATTTGTATCTTTAGCGCTCTTTCGTCAGTCACAACAATATAAGTTTCTAACTTGGCAAAATACTTTGTCAAGTTTATCTGCCATTTTGGCAAGAGATGTCATATTGTATTTGTTAAAATTAGCATTAATCTAAACAACGTTGTCATACTGGATAAAATTTTTACCACTGAAAGTTTTATACATCATGTATAGCAGCCGATTTTGATTAACAGGTAAATTCTCAAATCAAGGACTTATCAGTTAAGTAAGTGGGCGAAATTAAACGTAAAATACTCTTTTAGTTTGTAGTGAGCCAGCGCGGTCTTGGGGGTCTCCCCCATGAGCGACTGGTGAACCCGAAGGGTGAGCAGTAAACCGCTCATATCAAAGGTTTTAAGGGATAGAGCCGCTTACTCGGTTATTTTTACACAACAGTATCTAACAAAAGTCAAAATTAACACTCTCGTTAATTAATTTACATATAAAATATTTTTTCCAGGAATCATAAACACCTGTTGTAGCGTCATTAATTTAGTGAAATTAATTTTCCACGCATTTTTCTTGCTCAACATTTGTCAATATTAGAGGACTTTGAGAGTGGCTAATACTGATCTGAATCAGGGGCAATTGATTACTACTTCCCCACAAAGCGCAGTTGACATCAGACAATTATCGAGAATTTTATTTCGCCGGCGCTTTCTCATCTTCGGTGTTTCTTGCGTAGTAATGTCCGTTGCCATTTTCTTGGCAACAATTGCTAAACCGAAATACCAAAGCTCTATGCAATTATTGGTAAGTTCCAATTTGTATGAAGGCTTACAATCAAGAAATATCCAAGGAAATACAGATAGCCAATTTACTGACCCCAATTTTCAAGTTGTTGATTACACTGCTCAGTTAAGGCTAATGCTGAGTACTAAGCTAATACAAAAAGCTGTAGATTTACTGCGTCCTGAATATCCAGATATTCAAGTAGAAGATATTTTAGGTAAGAAAGGTAAAGAAGCTAAACCAGGTTCTTTAGTTGTGTCCCAACTAGAAGGAGGGACAGGACTTAATAAAATTCCCAGCCAAGTATTTGAAATCACCTTCAAAGACCAAGATCCAATTAAAGCCGAAAAAGTACTGCAAGCATTAAAAAAGGTCTATCAAGATTACAACATAGAGCAGCAAAAGCAACGTCTGAATAAAGGACTTTCTTTTGTTAACGATCGCCTACCGACAATTAAACAAGAGGTGATTAAATCTGAGAATAATTTAGAACAGTTTCGGCGGAAAAATAACTTACTCGATCCCGAAGCACAAGGTAAAATTATCCTCGCTTCTCTAGCGGACACGCAAAAGCAGCTACAAACCACCCGTGCCCAGCTTCAAGACGTCCGCGCTCGCTACAATAACTTGCAGCGAAAAATGGCTGCTTCACCGCAGAATGCGCTTATTTCCTCTCGTTTGAGTCAGTCAACTCGCTATCAAACGCTGTTAAACGAGATTCAAAAAACAGAATTGGCTCTGGGTCAAGAACGATTGCGCTATACAGACACCTCGCCGGCGATCGCCAAACTGACACAGCAACGCTCCAATCAAGTATCATTATTACGACAAGAAATTGGGCGATCGCTCGGAGATAGAGCACCCGAAAAGCCTGCCACCGGAAAATTACTTCTGACACAAGGGCAAATGGGAGAAGTTGACCTCAAGTTGCTAGAAGAATTAATACAGGTGCAAACAGCTTCCCTTGGGTTAGTTGCCAACGAACAGAGTTTAGCTCAGTCAGAACAACAACTTCGCTCAGAATTAGCCAAATACCCCACCTTAATTGCAGAGTATAATCGTCTGTTGCCAGAAGTCGAAACTAATCGCAAAACACTTGAACAACTTCTGCAAGCGCAACAGTCTTTAGGAATGCAAATTGCTCAAGGAGGGTTTGATTGGCAAGTCTTGGAAGAACCCCAACCCGGAATTTATATGGGTAGCGGTAGAACATTGCGTTTAGCTGGGGGAGCGGTAATTGGACCGATTTTAGGGATTGCGATCGCCCTAATTTGGGAAATGTCTAAAGATGCAATTTATTCTTCACAAGAGTTACAAAACTTAACAAATGTGCGGTTACTTGGCAGAGTTCCCAAATTATCGTTGCCGCGAATGAAAAAACGGCTCCGAACCCTGTTTTCAAATAAAAAAGTCGGCTTAACTCCCGCGTATCCTGACAAACACCTTAGTGTCTACACCAGGTTGCCCTTTCACGAAAGCCTGGATATGATCTACCAAAACATTCAAATATCAAATCCCTACGCCTTCAAATCACTGATGGTGACTTCAGCACTACCCGGAGAAGGTAAGACAACCATAGCACAGGGGCTAGCGGTGAGTGCGGCAAGAATGCATCGGCGAGTTTTACTAATTGATGCCAACATGCGGCAGCCTCACCTACACAACATTTTGGAACTTTCTAACGACTGGGGACTATCTCTGTTATTGGTCGATGAGACAAATACCCCCGTTGCCGATTACATCCAGCCAATTCACCCCGCGATTGATGTTTTGACAGCAGGACCGACACCAGATGATACAGTGAAATTACTGAGTTCTCGGCGGATGAAAGAACTAATCGAGGTCTTTGAGCAAACCTATGATTTAGTGTTGATAGATGCGCCAGCAATTTTAGGCATAGTTGATGCCAGGATTTTAGCAACCTACTGTCATCAAATTGTATTTGTGGAAAAAATGGGTCAAGTGACTAGAACTGAATTGATTCAAGCTACAGACATTTTGGGCAAGTTGAATGTAGTGGGCATCATCGCTAATGAAGCGAATACAGCAAAAGTTTAACGAAAGAGCAAATGTCTACCTACATCTACAATTTCTCCTAGAGACGTTCCGACGGAACGTCTCTAGCATCAGATTGGTAGGGTGCGTTACGAAGAATAACGCACCAACGGCAGCAAATAAAAACTTGGCTTGATTACTAGAAGCTAACAAAAAGCTCCGCAGCCGCTAACGTAGACTAAATCCAGATAATCAAAATATTAAACATCCTAATCATACGGATAAAACTTATTTATTCACTCTAATAAAATAAATCTCAACGTGAACCAAAGGCAAACACCAATATCTGATAAACTGCCAAAAAGCTAGTACCGCTTTCTTAGAATTCGCGCATTGTCCTTATTCAAAAACCTTTCTTTATAGGCATTTGAGCTTTTGCTGTGGGAAATTTATTTATGCTTATCTCTGATACCGACTTAGCGGTTAAGCAAAATGCATAATCAATAAGAGGTATAGACGCTCAAGAGCTAGATAGTGTTAGAACTGTAGCGGCTATTACCTTATGAGCGATGTCTACACCAAAAACCGCGTCCTATGAAACTTGATAGTCCAAGATAGTTCATCTATATTTAGTGAGGTGGCGATGCAATCTCCGGGAAACTACCGAAAAGGATAACTGTAAACCTATACAAGCGTGAATAAATTATCAGCATGAAGTTTGAACTGTTATTAGGCTCTTTATTTTCCCAGATTAAAGTCCGCCATTGGTGGATAAGCATTCTTTTTTGGATTGTTCTGGTTGCGCCAGCTCAAGCATCTGTAATTTTGCGTGTGGCAATTGAAAGAGACGTTAATCAGGTAAAAGTCGGTAGTTCGACAACTGCGGTCGTCAAGGATGGTTCTGGTCGCACCTTGGGACAGTTGCCGCAAATGAGTTCCTATTATGCTCAAGCGATTCCTGGGGGAGTTGCTTTGGATAGATGGCGGTCTGGTTTATTTTGGATTGAGCCAACAGGTAAGGGATTTGTTTATATAGGCGATCGCTGGTATCGAGGCAGAACTCTGGTTGTCCCTACAAACAAAGGTTTAACCGCTGTTAATTGGGTTGATTTAGAAGAATATCTTTACAGCGTCATCGGTGGCGAAATGGATGCCAGATGGCCCCTACAAGCTTTACAAGCGCAGGCGATCGCCGCCCGTACTTATGCCCTCTACGAGCGCGAAAAACAACGCAGTAATCCCATTTACGATGTCGGCGATACTCCCGATCGCTGGCAGATTTACAAAGGCGTAATTAGTGAATCCGGTGGCATTTATAAAGCAGTGGATGCTACATCTGGGCAAGTACTAACTTATAAAAATCAAATTATTCTTTCAGTTTTTCACGCTTGTTCTGGGGGACACACCGAAAACGTCGAAGATGTTTGGGGAAACGCCCTGCCCTACCTGCGTGCAGTTCAAGACTTTGACCAGAATATTAGCGAATGCAATTGGGTAAAAAACTTCTCAAACGCACAAATCAGCGCCATGATTCCTGGCGTGGGCAACGTCAAAGATATGCTTCCAGAAGCGTTTTCCCCTTTCCGCAGCGTTAAAACCTTAAAAATTGTCGGCGACAAAGGTACTAAGGTGTTACAAGGCGAAGAAGTGCGTACGGCACTAAAACTCAAAAGTACTCGTTTTAACGTCAGCAAAGCAACAGATGGTAGCTTTGTACTGCAAGGACTCGGCTACGGTCATGGTTTAGGTATGAGTCAATGGGGAGCGTATAATTTAGCTCGGCGAGGAGCCAACCACCTGCAAATTTTGGGGCATTATTACCAAGGTGTAGCCCTTACCCCAATTCGAGCAAAGTAGTCAAAAAAAGTGGGGGAATGGGGAAGTGGGGGAGTGGGAGACAAGGAGACAAGGAGACATGGGGGCAAGGAGACAAGGAGACAAGGAGACTTGGGGAAATTTCTTCCCCTGCTCCCCCTGCTCCCCCTGCTTCCCCTGCTTCCCCTGCTCCCCCTCCTCTTATTCACCAGTAAAGCGATCAAGACGCCGTTGCCATTCAGCGTCCTCTTGTTCTAGTAAGTCAGTTTCTGTGGTGTATGCCAAATCTTCATTGCCAATGACTTTTTCAGCGGCAAACTGGTGAGCGTAGTCAATTTTATTTTGCAAAGAAGCATCTGCGCTTGCTAGTAGTTTGGCACGTTCAAGGCGATCGCGATTACGTGCCACAACTTTTTTATTCCGCCATTGAATCCAAAAATAACGCACTAGCGGTATCCCCAAGAAACCGATTCCGTAAGCCAACAGCAACCAGTAAATTCCTTGGACAAAAGCGACAAGTCCACCCAGTTTTGCAGCGACAATACCACCTCGCAACAAACTTCCCAACACCAACGCACCAACCAAATTTACTCCACCCAACCCAGCACTGAGCAAAATTTGTCCGGAAGTTGCCGCACTAAACCGCCAAGGAAATTCCTCCAGATATACCGACGTTGACTGACGAAGTTTTTTTGCAGCACTCACCTGCAACTCTGGGAAGTAATAGACAATCTCCCCTTGGGGACTTACCGCTGGTTGCCCATTAAAGCGAGTGAGAACAGGCAACATATAGTCTTCATATTCTTGTTGATATTTCTCACCGATATTATCTAGATAGGGAGAAATTTGTTCTGCTACGACTGCACCACGGTTGTTGCGAATCACACTCGCAATTTCTCGCCACCGACGTTCTTCTAATTTGGTGTTAGGATTGCCATCACCAAACAAAAATGAAAAGACAGCTTCAAAGAAATTCAAATCGCTTTTCGCTCGCCGCCGTTCTTGGTAGTGAGTGCGATAGTCTGGGCTAAAATACCAGAATAAATCGGGAAAATAGAAAAAGCCGATACCGCCACTACCAGAATTACCTCCACCGTTTCCGTCGCGATCTGAGTTGATAGCAGTAATAATGATGATCGTGGTGATCGTAATCAGAGCGATCGAAGCAATTAAGAAAATTGCAAAGGAAATGCGAATTAGGTAAAATAAAATACCCCAGATTTTTTTCCACCATTCCTGCAATCGCAATTGCAAAGATTTATTACGTAATATTGCTCGGAAATTTTTGGGAAATAGGTAAACAATATCACCTGTTTCCGCTACCTGCAAATGTGCGCCAGCTTCAGTTGCAAAAGTTAATAACCCTTGACTCGCCTCCGCAACATTCAATCCTGCCTGGGTTGCCACATCACCAACGGTGACACGGTAGCCCAATTGTTCCACAGCTTGCATAATGGTGGGATTGGGAGCCATTGCTCTTCCCTCCTATGAAAATTTATTCTCCCTTTATTTAGTATAAAGTTTTATTTTTGTTGCTTTGGTAAACTCTGCAAAGCGACTGCTCAACTGAAGCGCAAAATGTAAAATTATTTTGGGAGTTTTTAATTAACTTGTGGTTACTCACCTCATGTTAAAATAGTTTGCCTCGGCTTGGTTAACCAGCAACTTTTTTGCTTAGATATGGTTCAGTACACTCTTGCTCAAAGCCCAGAAATCATTCTCACTGTTCCCGGTAAAGATTCAGCTAAAGCCCGCGACAAAGCGATGGATCAGCTGATGGAACTGATGGAAGCAGGCAACCTACCCACGGAGTTAGAAGAAGGATTTGGTGCTCAACAATTAATTGAGGTAAAAGAAGCATCAATTGACACTGCTAGTGGTGAGGATGCGATTACACAAGCTGTCCAAGTTTTGAGCAATCTTGCTACACTCAAGCTCAAAGTTCAAGATTCCCGCACCGAAGCATTGGAAATTCGCAAAGCAGTTGATGTCCTCTTTAGCGATCAGTCAGTCACAGAGGAAGAAATTACCCGACTCAAAGAAGGTTTTAAAGTTCTGAAAAATTTTGCCCAAGCTAATATGCGTTATCAAGAAGCGCGAACCAAAGCAGAACAAGCTCGCCAAATTCTCGATCAGGCTCTCAAATCGCCGGAAAAATAAAGAATGGGGCATAGGGTATAGGGCATAGGAAAGAATTTGCCTTTATTCTCAATTCTCAATGCCCATTGCCCATTGCCCATTGCCCATTGCCCATCCTAACGTCGTTTTATGTTTGTGATTGACGCGGAATTAACGCTCTCATGATCTCCATCGTCGCTAAATCGTTCACCACTCATGTTCTGTCTGTAATACTGCTGGTAGTGGCTATAAGACAATGGTACGGAATCTTTAGATTTATTGGCGATCAACCCTAAAATGGGAGTGCCAGAAACTTGAATCTCTTCTAATGCTTGTTGGAGTACAGTACGTTTGAGCTTACCCAAACCAGCAACTAGCACCATACCGTTGGTGTTAGCCGCTAGTAAATAGGCATCTGCAAAGCCCAAAAGTGGTGGTGTGTCATAGATGACTAAATCGTAACTAGCTTGCAGCTCGTCCATTAAATCTTGCATTTTCTGAGAAGCGAGTAACCTTACCGAGTCTGGTGGAATGGGACCTGCACTCATCACAAAAAGATTTTCTTCTAAAGGCGATCGCTCAATTACATTACTCCACTCTAAATCTTGGGAAATTACATCGGTCAATCCCTGAATATTCATCAGCCCTACTCGATTGTGCAGAGTAGGACAACGTAAATTAGCATCCACTAATAATACTCGTTGCCCCATTGCTGCTGCTGCCTGCGCTAGCTGTACAGCAACAGTAGACTTACCGTCTCCCTGCCCCGCTGAACTAACGACAAGTGAACGAATTGGCGTATCCGAACCCAAAAGAAGAATATTCGTATAGAGAGAGCGAAATACTTCAAAAAAGGAGATGCGACCTGCTTGTTCCCCTATTTGTGGAACCAAAGATCCAAGTTCTTTTCTTAACGGAACTACACCTAACAACGGCAGCCTAGTAGCTTCTTTGAGTTCCTTAGAAGTATAGAAAACATTGCTGAGTTTATCTACAACTAAAGCTGCCCCTACACCCAACAGCAAACCTAACATTCCCCCCAATGCCAAGTTTCTCTTAGCACTATCTGAGACAGCATCAGGTTCAGCCACTTTAGTGAGTTTAGGATCGAGTAACTGCCAAGGTTGTTGCTTTTGGGCTTTCTCAATCTGCAACGCTTGTTGTTTGCTTGTAAATTGAGTCAGACCTTGAGTGGCAACTTGTAATTCTCGCTGAATGTTATCGTAATTACGGCTAGTAGTTGCCAAATCTTTGACGTAATTATTTAGACTATTTATTTTTGCGTCCAATCCTCGATCTCTGGCTTCTAGTTCGCGAATGCGGCTTTGAAAGTCTCGATTAACCCGCTCTCTTTCCTGCTGCAATAAGGAGAGGTTCGTTTCTTTCTGTTCATTAAGACGCTTGATGCCCTCTTCTTCATCCGTAAAGACAGATGACCTTTTAGCTATCTGAGCATTCACTTCCTGAATCTGATCCAGTAATTTTTGGTAGCGAGGATTATCGCTCAACAATGAATTACTAGCCGAGGCACCTGGTTGTTGGGCTAACTCTGTTTGTAAGTCCTGATACTTAGCTCGCATTTGCTCTAGCTGCACTCTATTTTCGAGTCGCTGTTGCGTCAAAGCTGCAATATGAGTAGAGACTTCTTGAGCTTTCTGTGCAGGATCAATTAACTTATTTTCCAGTCGTAAGTTTCGCAGTTTGTTTTGCCACAACTGAACCCGCTCCTCTATGGGCTGTTTTTCTTTGTTAACAAATTCAATTGCCTGATTTACCTCTGCCTCACGTTCTGCCCTACTATAGTCCAAATAAGCATCAGCAAGTAACTTTGAAACCTCGACAACTAGCTTCTCGTCTGCATCTATATACTGGACTTTTAAGATACTTTGCTTTTTGGATTCAATCTTTAAGTTCTCAAGAAGCTCCTCGTAAGTCAGTTTAGGATATTTATCTTGAAGCTGTTCTACAATCGGATTCAGGACTTTCCGACTTTGCAAAACTGCAATCATCGTCTGGACTTCTTGTGTGGGCTCAAGAACTGCTAGTTTTTGAGAACTTAGGGTTTGAGGGACATCAGTTATAGCTTTATTCTCGGCACTTAAAGACTTGGTTAAAACCTCAAACTCACCTTGATACACTGGAGGGTCGTGTTCTGCTTTCAACACCGCTGCCGTTGCTACTAAGCCTGTTACAGCAGCAACTAAGAATGATCGACGACGCAAAGCAGATCCAACTTGACCCAGATTTAATCCACCTTCATCAACATCATTTAACTGGGCTGTATTGGTTTGTGACAAAGGGTGAGGGTATTTTTCTGACTTTAGCATGGCAATGGTAAATTAAATTACTAACAGTAATTACGCACTTTGATGTGTTAATTAAATTTAGGCATTGGGAGTTAAACTTCTCCTACGCTGCCGTGGTTTTCGGCATACCTGGTTAATTACTGAACTGACTAATCTCATAGTCGAATCAATCTCAGGGCAAACTTGAGTATTACCGAAGACCTATCTGATAGAACTATTACCCTGGAAGACAGTATTTACAATCTGACCTGATTTGGAGCGATGCACTACAACTACAGTAACATTACCCAGCATAAATTGGTTTGTTAATTATACAGCGCTAATTAAAATATAGATATTTGTTATACAAAAAATTGCTGTAAATATAAAGGCTAATTAATTCTCCAGAAAGCTAAAAAGCTTGAGCTTTAAATCCCAATCTTGGAAGTCGGACTGGATTTAGTCACATCTCAAGCACTAGAATTTCCTCTGTTGGTCTATTGTGTTTAGTATTACTAATCAAGTTGAAACTTTTCCGGATAAAATCTGATGAGAAAGATTTAAGTATATTTTCTTGGTTTAATACTGATATTGGTAGACACAATAAACACTTTTTTCTCTTTTCTCAGGGTAATCATCGGTAGAGGTTTCTACAATTTCACATTACTCTATTCAGGATAACAGTCAACGTCAACGCAAATTACAATTCCTATTTCGCTACTGTCCCACCATAAAATATACTCACTGTCTGAGAAATAAAGCTGAAGAATATGAAACTCTGAATCACAAATATATATAAATTATATTAATAGTACTTATAATATGATTTTGCATTGCTTAAATTTAGAGAGTAGGTACTAAACCTCACTATCTCACTCATGTCAGCTCGAGTTTCTGCTTAAATCCCAGTTAAGGTGCAGGAAGTATAACTTTTATTTGAATAAACTGGGGCGCTAGGATTCGAACCTAGGAATGGCGGGACCAAAACCCGCTGCCTTACCACTTGGCTACGCCCCAAAGATTTCACTTCAATTAGTATAGCAGTCACTCACAGGCTACTGTCAAGTACTTTAAAATCTCATTTTCGACAAATGATATTACTCACTCCTCATGCACCTACCCTATAACGGTAGGGCTATACGTACAAAGCCTGCGGAGGCAGGCTCCAAAATCATTGATTCTACAATAGTCCAGGCAGGTTGATTTTGTACGCACAACGCGACATCCTTCCTTCTTGTCGGTAGTATGGTGCAAGATATGAAATTATTTACCCTTCACTACAGCCACATAATGACTATTTTACAAATTAAGGAGTTCAATGGTTGACAGTAGCTATTTTCTTCGTCTTTTATTTATGTCAAACATTTATGCCAGCATTGCGTTCTGAACCATAAAATCGTAGTGCAGGATAGACAGTCGGCAAGGACACTGCCTCGAGGTTTCAATTTTGGTATCAACATTATTGTTTTCAACTCACTTATGTCTTCTAGCAGGTCAGGCATCAACCTTAGGGTGATTTTTTCATCGCTGTTTAGCCTTTTATCAAATAAATTAAAACAGCCGCAGACTAAGACTTATGATTATAGCCAATACATTTGCGGACGTGACTATGTATTTGAACTTGTAGACGACCTGAAAAAAGGTTACATGACAGGACAGGGGAAAGGTATCAAACGTGGTGATTACATCATTTTAAAAAATGGCTCTAACTCTTGTCGATATCAAGTTGAGGAAATTGATTACTATTCTGAACCACCAGATATGTGGATGGCTTTACTCAATAAAGTAATCGTTGAGTAACTTGAGTCTTGAGTTGATTTGATTAGTCACATCAAAGTTAAGAATCGACCAGTAGCATAAGTTGACTGTAAGTTTTATGCACTAAGCTGATAATCTTTAAACCCGCTGCTGTGAAAGTTACTGCTAGCGAGGCTTGACATTGTTGATGAAAATTACTAAGATTACATTCCGCTTCACGCTTAATCAATCAATGGCTTTCGTGTTTTTTGGATGCTAGATGTGTTTCGCACTCTCATATATTTTTCTTTACACGCTCTTAACAAGAATGTGTTTTTTTCATGAAGCTTAAATCGAAACATAGCATACGTATGTATACTGCCATAAGATAGGGTACGTAAGTATCTTACCAATATAGATACCAGGCTACTTGTTTTAGTAAAATCTACCGTTGTGCGAATTGTAGCCTAACAAACTTTATCAAGATTTTATACCAGGGCTAATTAGTACTATCTGAACAAAGCGCGATCGGGTTCCTCCAAAGGCTATTGATGATTTTTGTATAAGTCATGGTCTGGCTGTAATGGTGGTGATTTTCGTCGCTCAACTGGCTTTGCTTTCTGTAAGTATGCACTTAGCAACAATCAGTTCTGATAGGTACTGTATGGCGGCATTGTTATATACTGAGTCCGCCTCTGAAGATCATCGTATAGATACTTGATGTCTGGAAAATACTTTAGAACTTTCGCCAATTTTCCGGATATTCATTTAATGAACAGATAGTTTTTATACAAGGATTTGATCTAAACTCATCAATTAGCCAAAGCAAATTTGAAAACCATGAATTCAAAACAACTAGACCGGGAAATTTTAGAGTCTTCAATAATAGTTGCAAATGAGGAGCAAATTTCTTCCGATCTTGGCGGTGAAGCAGTGATTCTCAATCTGAAGACTGGAGTTTATCACGGTTTGAATGAAGTGGGAGCAAGAATCTGGAATTTCATTCAGCAACCAAAGGCTGTGTCTGATATTGAGCAGACTCTTCTGCAAGAATACGAAGTTGAGGCTCAACAGTGCGATCGCGACCTCAAAGCATTGCTTCAAGACCTTCAGGCTGCGGGACTAATCGATGTCAAAAATAATACGACTATTTAATTTTTTTCGGATGGGAGCAGGCGATCGCCACCTTTTGATGATGACTTTAATTTTACTTGCAACCATCAGGATAGGGCTGTGGTTAATGCCCTTCCGCAATCTTTTAAAGGTGTTAGCAAAAATTAGTCAGCCAAGCGATCGCCTACAAGTGACAAACCCAGTTTCCGTTCGCAAAATTGCCTGGGCTGTCAACGCAGTTAGCCCCTATGTGCCTGGTGCCAAGTGTTTGGCTCGCGCTTTGGCAACCCAAGTATTGATGAATCGCCACAGTCTCGCTTGTGAATTCCGTATAGGTGTTGCCAAAGCAGAAGGAGGAAAATTAGAAGCTCACGCTTGGATCGAATATCAAGGACTAGTTGTAATTGGCAATCTCGAAGACCTTTCCCGCTTTATGCCACTACCATCTCTTGAAGGAGTCAAATTATGAGTGGCATTATGGGAATTCACTATTTGGGCGATCGCCCTGTAAACAGTGCAGATTTAGCACAAATGGTAGATATCCTCACCCATCGAGGACCGGATCGTGCAGATATCTGGGTTGATGGGGCTGTTGGTTTCGGGCATCGAATGCTGTGGACTACTCCCGAATCTTTGCTAGAAGAGCTACCTTTTGCTAACTCTACGGGTGATTTGATTATTACATCAGATGCCCGCATAGATAATCGTCATGAGTTGATTTCTGAGCTAGACTTTAATAACTGTCCACCTGATAAAATTACGGATAGCCAGCTGATATTGGCTGCTTATCAGAAATGGAAAGAATCTTGCCCAGAACATCTTTTAGGTGACTTTGCCTTTGCCATTTGGGACAAACGCCAGCAGTCTCTGTTTTGTGCTAGAGATCATTTCGGAGTCAAGCCATTTTACTACTACTATCAACCCAGAAAAGCTTTTCTGTTTGCCTCAGAAATCAAAGCACTATTGAGTTTACCTGAAGTGCCACACCGACTCAATGAGGTAAGGATTGGCGACTATCTGGCATTGACGATGGAAGATAAAACCATCACAACTTACCAAGACATTCTGCGGCTTCCCCCAGCACACAGCATGGTGGTTAATCAGTCGGGAATACAGTTATGGTCATATTGGGCACTTGACCCAAATCGAGAAATAAAGCTTGATTCTGATGAGGCTTATGCAAAAGAGTTTCAGAAAATTTTTACAGAAGCAGTCCGTTGCCGTCTCCGTAGCGCTTTTCCCATCATCACCCATTTAAGCGGTGGATTAGATTCTTCTGCTGTTACCTGTGTAGCGCGTGATCTACTTAGTAAAGAAAATAAAACTCCGTTACGTACAATATCCAGTATTTTTGATATAATAACAGAGTGTGATGAACGCCCTTTTATCAATGCGGTGCTAGAGCAAGGGGAACTTACTCCCCACTACGTCCACGGTGACGAGTTTAGCCCTTTATCTAATCTAGATAGCATTTTTCAGTACGAAGATGAGGCTCTACTTGGTCCAAGTCATTTTTATCCTTGGATGATCAACCGCACTATTAAGGAATTGGGGCTGAGAATTTCCCTTGATGGATTTGATGGCGATACCACAGTTAGCCACGGTGTAACTAAACTCACTGAACTTGGACGGCAAGGTAAATGGAAAACTTTAATACAAGAAGCCACAGCGATCGGACCACACCATAATGTCTCACCTTACGCTGTGTTTCGCAGTCATGGATTACCATATCTTCCAGATTTAGTAAAGCAGTGGCGATGGATAGCCTTTGCCAAAGCAGTGCAACTAATCCACAAACATTTTGGTGTCTCGCGCAAACTGTTGATTATCCATTACGGAATTAAACCTTTTTTACAACAAATACGTCAAGTTTGGCAACCGCGACCTAGACAAACTAAACTTGCTAAACCTTTTGTACCAGAGACTCCTTTAGTTAACCGTAACTTTGCCGAACGCATTCATCTTGATGAACGTATCCAGAAATTAGAAGTCTTCAGTGAAACACCCACAACGTTAAGAGAAGAGCATTGGCGTAGCCTGAATCAAGGTATATTAGCTTACACTTTAGAGCAGATGGATCAGTATGCGGCAATGTTTTCTTTAGAAGCGCGTCATCCCTTTATGGATAAGCGATTAATTGAATTTTGTCTCGCATTGCCTTCGGATCAGAAGTTATACCAAGGATGGGGACGCATGGTGATGCGTCGTGCCTTAGAAGGAATTCTACCTGAAAAAGTGCAGTGGCGTGGCGGTAAAACAGATTTGTCACCTAATTTCAATGATGGGATACTAAACCGCGATCGCCAAATTCTGGATGAGGTGATGTCTCATAAAATTAAAAGTCTTGAAAAATATATTGATTTAGATTTTCTACAAGCAGCTTACCAGCGAATAATATTAGCCGGCAACCAAGTCAGTAACGACGACTATATGGCAGTTTGGCAAGCAGTAATTTTAGCTTTGTGGCTGGAACACAAAAAAGTTATGCCATAAATGTAACTTCCTGGCAGGTTGTGGATTTGGTAGTTGCAGTATTTACTGCAATAAACTCACTCCGTAAGTCCATAAAACAGGGACACTACCGTAATTGCTAACTAGATAGACAACAGAGAACAGGAGTTGAAACTCATGAAACAAACGTATAGCACACCCATACTGACTACTCATGGCAACGTGGGAGCTATCACACAGGCATTTGGCAATAAAGCATTAACCGATTTTGTATTTTTTAATGGTGCTCAAATTCCAGACACTGATGGAATCAATGGTAATAACCATGATGGAATCAATGGTAATGGTTCAGTCGACGGAATTATCATTCCAAGGACATAGAGTTTCAGCTAACTATGCTGATGAATGTTCCTGAAAAACTCTTAATAACGGCTCATATCAGCAAAGCCCACTTTGACAGGCACTCATCTTGGCTTTGTAGCACAACTACAACCAAGTGATGCTATGAGTCCAATATCTTGGCAGGTTGTGGATTTGGTAGTTGCAGTATTTCCCGCTACCAAGCCACACCGTAAGTCCAACTTTCAGGGGCACTACTTCAGACTAAAACTACGTAAACAACAAACTCAAAACAAGGATATTCATTCATGAAAAAGCAGTACAGCACACCCAACCTGACCACTCACGGTAGCGTTGAGGCAATTACAGAGTTCACTGGTCAGACCGATAGGAACGATTTCTTGTTCTTCAACGCTGGTTCTTCTCCGATAACCGCAGGTGGTTCGCCCATTACTGGTAATGGTTCAGTCGATGGGGTCCTTACCCCCCCAAGCACCGAGGTGACGCCGAGAGGAACATTGCAAGGACAATAATTTTAGAAACAAAATCTTTGGATTGAGTTTTTATAAATTATTTCACTAGTACTTCACCACACAAAGTTTGATAGGTTTTTAATCGGTATATCGCTTTAGCGACTGTTACGAACTTTAATTAGTATTAAACTTTGTGTGTTGGATTACTAAATACATTACCACAGGGGCAAATGCCGCTGTGGTAATTAGATAAAAGTAAGCGACATAAGCCTTCTAAGTTACAAGTTGTATTAAGTTTATCTTCCATAATTAAAGAACTTCTTCTGTGTTATTAGGGAGGAGTTGCTCAACAAATCTGATGCTCTACAAGCGAAAACTATAAATAATAAAACAAACATAGTATTTAGCTACCCTTACATAAACGAATTGAGATATGATAATTTACAAAGCTTATAATTTATGCATTGGTTCACAACTATGTCTGCCGGAACTAGTTGAGAGCGAAGGCAAGCCAGAGGTGATTATCCGGTTTGGCAAAGCAGATGATGCAACTGAAACTCAACATAACGCTGGTAAGAATTTTCACGGTGAAGTCGCAGAAGTTGGTAAATTTTTAATTTACCAGGGACGTGAAATAATCATCGATCCTGTGCCGGGAGTTGATGAAGCTCTCCTGCGTACCATACTTCTAGGACCAATATTATGTGTACTACTGCGCCAACGGGGACTGCTAGTACTTCACGCTAGTGGTGTGAACATCAACAATAAAGCAGTGGCATTTATGGGTGGTTCTGGCTGGGGTAAGTCAACTTTGGCAACCGCCTTCCATACCAACGGCTATGATGTCTTAACAGATGATGTCATGCCGATCCAAATTGGCACAGGTTGCCCAATCGTTTTCCCAGCTTATCCCCAGTTCAAAATTTGGCCCGAGGCAGCTTCTTCCTTGGGACAAGATACAGCCAGCTTATCGCCAATTTACCAAGACGCTCCAAAACTATCCTACAAATTCGCCCGTGGTTTTCAGCAAACTCCCCTACCGCTACAGCGAATTTACGTGCTAGCTAAAGGAACTGAACACGAGATTACTACTCTACAACCGCAGGATGCTTTTGTGGAATTGGTACGTCATAGCCGCGCTATTAGTTTGGTAACAGATCCGGAATTTGTTGCCGATCATCTACGTCTTTGTAGTGAACTGATTAAAAATGTTAGCTTCTCTCGCTTCACTCGTAAGCCTTCTTTGGAAGATTTACCTGAGCTTGTGAAGCTAGTTGAGGATGACTTGGCTTCCCTAACCGAACAAGATGAATGTTCTGCGTTAAAAGCCCCTCAGACTGGAAGTCTGGGGCTATACGAACAAAGCCCACCTACGTGGGCTTCAATGTTGTAGCTAGCATAACTTAGATTTTAAGTACTTACACTACAGTTAGATTGATTATTTTTGAATTTACAGGGTTTTAATATCTTGATTAGCAAACTCCGTAGCGCGAACACCATATTCTCTCATTTAGTAAAAACCCTCAGCTTGGTGTGGGCAGCGTCTCGCTACTGGACTGTAGCTTGGATGATTTTACTGCTGGTTCAAGGATTGCTTCCGGCAGCTTCTATCTCCCTGACTCCACGGGCAATCAATGCTTTGGTGTCAGTAACTGGATCTGGCATTTCTGCGGCAAACATTCAGAAAATAATTATACCAGTAGGGTTGATGGCAGGCATCATGCTAGTGGGGGAGGTTTTGAATAGTGTCGCTGAATGGATTCGGACGGCTCAGTCAGAATTAGTAAGCGATTACGTCACTGGTTTAATTCAAACACAGTCAGTGGCTGTGGATTATGGCTTTTATGAATACTCTGAGTATAACGACAAACTTGACAGAGCGCGGGAGGGTGCAAGTGGGCGATCGCTTACTTTACTAGAAAATACTGGCAGGTTATTACAAAATACTGTCACTTTGTTTGCTATGGCTGCGGTCTTGGCTCCTTATGGATTTGCGCTACCCATAATTCTAATCATTAGTGCTTTCCCAGCATTTTATGTTTTGACTTATTTAAATAAACTTCAGTATCAATGGTCACAGCGTACAACAACCGATCGCCGATGGCTGATGTATTATGACTACTTGCTGACAAGCAGTGCCACCGCAGCAGAAGTACGATTGTTTGATTATGCTGATTACTTCCAATCGTCTTACCATAATCTGCGTCGGCGACTTAGACACGAACAATTCCAGCTATTAAAACTGCAAACTTTAGGTCGCTTTGTTGCTACCATAATCGCATTGATAATTTCTGGTGGAGCTTTAGCTTGGATAGGACGGCAGGTATTGCTGGGAATACTGACTCTAGGAGATTTAGCTCTGTTTTTTCAGGCATTCAGTCAGGGACAAAGCATTGTCAAGGATCTATTAAGTAATCTGGGGCAAATTTATCGTAATAGCTTGTTTCTTGGTAACTTATTTGAATTCTTACAAATACAACCCAAAATTGTAGAGCCGCGAAATCCTGTCCCCGTACCGTCAACACCTAAAAAGGGAATTCGTTTTCGGCAAGTCACCTTCCGCTACCCTGGTAGTGAGGAACCAGTGTTAGATAATTTTAACTTGACACTGCCGGCTGGCAAAATTGTCGCGATCGTTGGTGATAATGGTGCTGGGAAAAGTACGCTAATTAAGCTTTTATGCCGTTTTTATGACCCTGAATTGGGAAGCATCGAACTCGACGGTATTGATTTGCGTAACTTTTCGGTGAAAGCATTCCGCAGGTTAATTACTGTTTTGTTCCAATCACCAATTCCTTACTACACCACGGCTGGGGAAAATATTGGTTTGGGTGACATATCAGCAGCATCAAATTACTCAGAAATTCAAGCAGCTGCCAAAGCATCGGGTATCGACGATAAGATTAACCGCTTGCCCCTAGGTTATAACACCATGTTAGGTAAGTTGTTTCCTGAAGGAACTGATTTAAGCGGCGGTCAATGGCAGCGTTTGGCATTAGCACGGGCATTTTTTAGACGTGCCCAAATCATTATTTTAGATGAGCCTACTAGCGCTATGGACCCTTGGGCAGAACACGATTGGTTGGAACGTTTTCGCTCATTGGCGAGCGATCGCACTGCGGTGGTCATTACTCACCGATTCACTTTGGCGATGCGGGCTGACATCATTCACGTTATGCGTGCTGGGCAAATTGTGGAGTCAGGTACCCATGATCAATTGCTGGCTCAGGGTGGTTTTTACGCTCAGTCTTGGAAAGACCAAATGGAGTCTAGTTCAAGTAATTCACTTGAGAGCGGGATTGTTTAGCCATTAGGAATATTTAGGATGCGATCGCCTTTAAGGCGCTTGGCTTAATTACGTAAATTTACTGATACATTTATGAAAACTTTATCTAAACCCGATAATCAAAACCAGGCAATCAATGCTCGTCTGGAAATAGAGTTACTTCTTAATTGCGTTCGTCCGTTGGTTAATGATAGCAATGTTAACCGCATCAAAGCCTTAGTTGAAGGTGATATAGACTGGCAATACCTAATCCAAACAGCATATAGACACGGTGTAATACCCCTCCTTTACGGCAATCTAAGTAATATATGCCCACAATTAATTCCTGCAAGTTTCCAACAGCAACTTCAACGTAACCAGTATGCGAGAACTCAGCGCAACCTTATGTTAACAAGTAAGCTGATCAAGCTATTGGAGCTTTTTGAAGCAAATGATATACCTGTGATTCCATTCAAAGGTCCTATCTTAGCGATATCAGCTTATGGTGATATCTCGCGTCGAGATTTCTTTGATTTAGATATTCTAGTTCGCAAACAAGATTTTTTGAAGGCAAAAGAACTACTGACTACTCAAGGATACCAACCATACTCTAACAATAGTGAGAAAGAAGCAGCTTACCTTAGTTCTCTCAACGAGCAGCAACAAAAAGCTTACCTGCAATCCCACTGGGAACTGCATATGGTGGATCGCGATCGCGTTACTATAGATGTCCATCACGGGATGTTACCAAAGCAATTCTCATTTTTGTTTGATACTGAATGGCTATGGGAGTATGCTCAACCAAAGCCTTTTGCGAATAGAATGGTTCTCAATCTTTCTTCGGAGGATTCAATCTTAATCCTCTGTTCTCAGGGAGCTAAGGACTGTTGGCAACAGTTGAACCGGATTTGCGATATTGCTCAAGTGCTTTCTACCTGTGGTGAGATAAATTGGGAGCAAGTTTGCGATCGCGCAACTTCGCTACGTATGACCCGAATCCTCTTGCTTGGTCTTTTACTAGCGCATGAACTTCTAGAAGTAGAGCTTCCAAAAACCATTTTGCAGCAAATACAAGCTAACCCACTACTGAAGTCCCTCGCTTCCCAGATTTACACGCAGCTTTTCTATCAAACTGAAAGTTCACTTGCAAACCAGAAAGTTAATTGGTCATTTTTTCACTTAAGCATGATAGAACACCCATTGGATAAAATTTGGTACTGTTTTGAGCATTTAATTGTTCCAACAGTAGCAGACGAAGTGTTTCTGCCGCTACCTCAATTTCTATCTTTCTTGTACTATCCGCTCCGACTTATTCGCTTAATTAGAACGTATGGACTGAAGCGAAGATTTAGAAAATGAGATACTGGCAAGTTTGGACATATTTTTGTTGATGACCTGTTGATAAATTTCTATCAACTGCTGGTAATTTGCTTCAGGAGTATACCGGGCTTCATACACAGAATAGGCATTTTTTCTCATTGCAATCATCGCTTCAGGATGAGTAGTTGCCCATCTGATTTTGGCTGCAAAATCTGCTGAATTCCCGGCTTCAAAATGTAAACCAGTTACCTCATTCTCTACAATCTCTGCCATACTACCTAATTTTGCTGCAATTACAGGTAGACCACAGGCAAATGCCTCTGCAATTGTTAAGGGGAAACCTTCATACCAGATAGAGGGAAAGACTAAAAACTGAGCGTTACGCATTAAGTTCAATACAGCTGGCTTATTTTGCCGCCCAAGAAAGGTAATCATATTCTCTAACCCCAACGTCCGTACCTGCTGCTGTAGAACCTCGTTTAATGGACCTTCACCAACAATTTTTAGAGGAATACTTAGACTGGCTTGTTTGTAAGCATCAATCAGGGTAGCAACACCTTTTTCTTCTGAAAGTCGCCCGACAAAAAGTGCGTAGTCACCATCATAGCTGGTTTTTGCTATGGTATCTGGCGTAAATACAAAGTTAGGTTTAATGTAAATCTTCTCACTGGGAAGTCCGGCTTGCACTAGTTTATCTTTCTGAAACTGGGTCAGAGCAATGTAAGCATCTACCCGTTCCTGCCAAGTTTGCCTTAAGCGATGCACCGCTAACATACTTGCTACTACTGCACTTTCAACGCGGGAACCTCGGTAACAACCATGCACTACACCAGGCAGAGGTAAGGCTTTGCCAATACAGTCTTCGCAAACTCGACCCTCCCGAAAGAGCATAGCTTTTGGGCAAGCCAATCGATAATTATGTAGTGTCTGCACAACAGGCACAACCGCATCTCGACAAGCATCGTATACAGATGGGGAGAGTAGTGGGAAAAAGTTGTGTATGTGAACAACTTCAGCATTGTGTTGGGTGATCGCATTACTCACCAGGGTTTTAGAGGAAGCAGAGTAAATTGCCGAAAAGGCTGCTTTTGCTTTACCCCATACTCCTATAATGGTGTCGTTGTCTACTTCTAAAACTGAAACATCATGTCCGTAAGACTTTAACAATTCCGCTTCAGCCTGCACAACTGCATCCTCACCCCCAGCAAGTTGATAGCGATTATGGATAATTAAAATATTCATAAGGTGATAGATTGAAACTTAAAAATATTAGGCATTATATAATTCCATATAACAAGGTTGATTGTTAATGTATTATGCATTTGATTAAACCTAAAATTAGGCTTTTTCTCCTACTGGTTTTTGTTCATAAAAATAGTCTTGCATCCTGTGCTGCCATAATTTATTAGATTTATCAGCTTGATGTTTTTGCCATTGCAGCCCAATTAAACTAGCGACAAAAAGCATAAAAGCCGGTTCTTCCATCCACGAAAATATTAAACCAGCAACAAACACAGTAATTAGGAAAAATTTGGAAATTTTATCTATACAGATATACTTCCAGACCAAGAACCAGAGATACAAATATACTCCTAATCCTAAAAAGCCTAAATCTCCCCAAATACCTGCCCAAGAGAATAATAAAGAGTACATACTAGAGCCAGTAAGACTATTAGACCAGTAGTAGCTCTCTTGAGCCTTAAATACTGTATCAAAAACAGAAGTGCCAGTAACACCTAACGGTTCCAAAATTTGTAGATAATCTTTCATTAACCAACCTAACCGACTAATAGTATGACCTGGTCCCAGTCCAAACAACCAATTTAAATCTGATTTGTAAAAATTTAGAATAATAGAAAATACAGATAATTTATATTGAAAAGCTTCTGTAACTACCTCCATATCAGATATGTATCGTATTCCAGCGTACAGGGTGTTGATGATTTTCAGAACTCCAATAGTAATCGGAATAGCAATTCCCAAATACATTATTGCTTTCACTATCTCCTTCAACTGCGTAAGTATCAAGATAAACCAGGAAACTAGAAATGCAATGACTACCTGTTTCACATCAGCATAAAGAATGTTCCCTAGACCTAAAATAAACACAAATATGCGTAACCATCTTGAACGAACTCCAGACGCAAGAAGGAAGTAGAGTCCAAAAGTTAGAGCAACATCACCTCCTACGTGGTGTCCCGCTCCCATATTTAGAAAAATTCCTTTAATATAATCACCTTCGTATCTAAGAATAAATTTTTGAAAATATACAAAAAACAAATGAATATATACAAAGATAGATATCCATTTTTGAAAATTTTTAATACTAGATTTAGGTAGCTTTATACTGGTAATTGCTATTAATAGTATAAAAGGTTCTCCAAGCATCAAAAAGCTGAGGATAACATTGATAACCCCTGCTTTATTAAGCAGCGCACTAGAGATAGTTTCTGTCAAGAGAACAAGCAGTCCCACTAGCATTTGTACAGCAATTTTGCTTTTAATTCTAGGTATTATCCATACAAATAAGGCTATTGCGATCGCAAAATGCAGAAAGTTAATGACTGATGGGACTTTTAGTGCTGTAAGAACTCGTGGGAACATAACAGAAGCGAGGAATAGCACAATTATGCTAGACCGTTTGATAATCCCTGCCTGAGGTTGAGGCGATGTTGCTGAACTCATGAATTCCCTGCTATGGTTTGACACACTTGAGCTAAATACTTGCCTTTAACTTTCTAGTTGTATACTTTGCATACTCTTTTCGTTGCAGCCTCTCCCATATCAATTCTTAGTTCTGGCTTTTTTTCATAATTTTCTAACCCAATTTCAAGTAGGATTTCTCTTGGGTTGAAACTTCTTCGTAAAGTTCAGCAAAGTAGCGCCCTTTACTTTCCCAGCTAAAAGCTTCTCTCACCCTCTTGTGTCCAGCTTGACCCATACGCAACCTCAAATTTGGCTCTTTAGCTAGCACCGTCATTGCCTTAGCAAGATCGCTCACTGTTTGATCAGGCGTTTGAGCGTGAATCTTAAAGCCAGTTTCCTCTGTGATCTGGATAGCTGGTCCGCCTAAATTCAGGCAAACTACTGGACGCCTTGCTACCATAGCCTCTAAACAAACAGTTGGTGAAAAATCATGCAGAGCGGGATGTACTACTACATGAGACTTTGCTAATGTTTGAAAGGTTTCTTCACGAGATATTGCTCCCAAAAAAAATGTTCTGTCTGCAATTCCCAGCTGATTGGCAAGTTCCTCCAGCCTTTTTCTTTCGGGTCCTTCCCCAATAATCCAGTACTCACTCTGCTCTAAACCAGTCTGAGCAAATGCCTTGAGACCGAGATGAAATCCTTTCCAGTGTAGAAGACGTCCTATGCTGACAAATCTGATAACAGTTTCGTCAGATGAAACCGCAAGTTTTTCAAGACGAGCAAACTCTTGTTGATTGATTCCAGTTTGTCCAGGCAAAAATTCAATTCTTTTAGCACCTAAAACATTCAAATGGGTCGCGGTTTCTGGAGTCGTCACTATTGCAACAGTACTCCGGCGAGCCGTAAGATGTACAAATGGGTCAAGCTCACCCACCCAGCGCAAAAGGTTACGCAGAGTTTCATAAACTTTAGCGCGTCTGCTGAAGTCTTGCCAGAATGCTTCCGGTGTAAATTCCGCGCCTCCAACTGGACCCCAGATGAAGGGTATAGGAAGAAAGACTAGAAAACTCGGACTCGAATATCGACCGTAGGTTATGTGGTGTGCAAGATCAAAGCCAATCTCTTTATGAACCCGTCTGGCAACAAAATATGCCCAAATTTGCCACAAGTAATAGTGAAGGTAAACTAACCATTGCGATCGCTTTCCTTCAAAAGACCAGTCATAGACCCAACCAAATGGATCGAGATAAACGAAGTTCAGGTTGGGCGGTTGGTTACGAGCCAGTTCTGCCTCAAGTGCTGGACGATGAGTATTTGAAGTTATAACCCAGACTTCATGGTATTTAGCAATCTGGCAAGCCATGTTCCAGCCCACTCCTGGTTCAGATCCGCGACCTGGTTCACACGCATAAGCAGATAGAAGGACTTTCATGGATGAAATTCTCCAGTGTCAAATTTGATTTCTACAAAAATAAATATCTATGACTTGTCCTAGTTTGAAAAAGCTGTTTCACTATCTCAAAAGACTATGCAGTCAACACCATTATTGATTTTTCCTGGCGTTACTTTTAGCTACAGTTGCTGTAGAAATGTGAGCCACTGCTGGGCGATCGCTTCCGGCTTAAACGCTTCACTCTGCCGATGGCTTGCTGTAATCAATTGACTGCGCCATTCTTTTGAGGTTAACGCTTTGTAAATTGCTGTCGCTAGAGCTTCTGGATCATTTATTGGCACTAAATTTCCATATTTGCCATCTTCTAAGATGCTGCGAGGACCCCCACCAATGGCATCCGTAGAGATAACGGGTACTCCACAAGCCATCGCTTCTACCAATGCTAGGCAAAACGCTTCATCCAGTGACGACATGACAAAAACATCGGCTTTAGCAATGTTGCTCCAAGGATTAGCCACATGACCAGGTAAGCTGACACAATCCTGCAAACCTAGTTTCGCAATCACTTCCTCCAAGTGTTTTCTTTCTGGACCTTCTCCCAAAATAATCAACTTGACTTTGAGCTGGCTTCGGACTATTGCAAGCGCTTGCAATAGCAGGGGATAGTTTTTGCGCTTTACTAAACGCCCAAGGCTAACAATCACTGGTTGGTCTTTGTGCTGGAGCCAGGGATGTTCCGGTGCTGCTTGGCTGCGTATCAAAAAATCATCGACATCTACAGGATTCGGAATTACTGCCACACGATTGGAGGGAATCGGGATACGATCTTGCTTGAGGATGTCAAGGACACCTTGGCTGACAGTGGTTAACCCATTAGCTGTGGGATACAACAGCCTTGCTAGCCAAGGCATGATTTGCATCCGCAGGTCATGCTTGTGGTCGATTGCAATATCAGAGGTGAGAGTATCTCCTTGGTAAATCACAAATTTTGTCTGTCGCAGACCTGCTAATAGCCATCCCATAATCGCAGGAATGCTAATGATTGTAGGCATAGAGATGAGTACATCTGGCTTGACTGCTCTCAAAAACTTAGCTAGGGCGATGGGAGACGCCATAGACCGCTCAACACCTAGTGGTACTAATTTAACGCCTTCTGGAAAAGTGATATCTTCTCCCGGTCCTTTTGAGAGGTATAAAACGTATAAGTCCTTGACTCCCAAGTTCCAAAACCCTTTAGTCAGAGCTGCTGGCAGGTTTGCGAATGCTCCGCCATCTAAACCCCAAGTGAAAATAGCAATTGTTTTCTGATTCATCTATCATTCTTTTACGTAACAGTTTTCGACTGAAAGAGCTGAACATACAAAAAACCAAAACTTTGTGTGATGACTATCTTTTTGACAATGTCCTCACAATTAACCTTGCTATGCGTTTAAGCGTACTCTCGTGGAATATCTGATTAAACAATGCCAAAAACACAGCATTCGGCAAGCTTTCGCCGAATTGTAGCAGCCATTTCAAAGGTTTGTAACTGAAAGCTGCGTGAAACTGCGGATGAGTAACAAGCAAGCGATGAACCTTTTTTCTTTCTGACTTGGCTACGCCCTGAAAGCGAGCCAGCATGTAGAGATCATGATAGTGCCATGCGTTAGCTTCCACACCCGTTAGACTTTCTGCTACTTCTAGACCGTAAATCTTTCTCAGAAACTGTTTCTGCTCTTGGTGTATTCGCTTTGCTGTCTCCAATTCCCGTACCAATATATCTGCTGTGAGGGATGTAAAACTTGTAAGATTTGTCCCATGTAAGCGAAAGTGGCTAAGTACCTCTGATACAGGCACTATTTCAGTCACAAACGGAGCGCAGCGGAAAATCAGACTATCAGCATTGCGTGTAAACGCTTCATTCATCGGGAAGATTAAATCTCCTACCTCGCGGCGGATGCAAAGTGCAGAAGCGGGTGGTATATTTTCAAAGCTTCCGCCATTTTCTAATCCAGATAATGCCACCCAGCCTGATGCTAAATTTTTCAGCATAGGTGTCGGTTTGATCAACTTTCCTTGACCATCGATTTGATAAACATCGTGAATGACAAAGCCACCCTTGGCGTGAGATTGAAACGCTTCGACGACTTTTTGTACCTTATCAGGCATCCACACATCATCTGCATCAAGTAAACAGATGATTTGACCACTGCTTTCCCTGTAACTTGTATTTAATGCAGAAGCTACACCGCCATTTTGCTGACGTATCAGTTTGATTCTGGAGTCTTTCTGGACATAAGTTTCGATGGCTTCACAGGAGTTATCTTTGGAACCATCATCACAAATGATCGCTTCCCAATTTGGGTAGGTTTGAGAAAGTACACTCTCCAAAGTCTCCCCAATGTACTTTTCGTAGTTGTAGTTGGCAATCAGTATTGAGACTAGGGGGTTTTCGGGTAGTTGAGCAAGTTCGAGTGGTTGTAGCTTTTCGGTTTGAAGTTCTTGCATATATTCATCCTTAACTTTATACTCGACACCTTCTCAAACCAATAAATAAATTTACATTTTATTAGGTAGCAATCTTCGGAAACTACCAAGTTAGTTTCCCTTAGGAGATCCTGTCATATTCTTTCGGCAGATTGGCATATATTCCGGATTTTTTGATGAGAAAATCTACTGTTTAACTTCATTAATTTCAGACAAGAGTGTTGTAACACTTGTACAGTCATGCTTTGAGCTAGTTAAAGAATTAATAAATACGTGGCAATCTATGTAAGTCATTTATAAAGTTTTGATTTTTTCCGGATATAGTTGCTGTAGTTGTGAATAACTTATATTTAAATTTTTGCAAATTCAGTTAAGCATTAAATACACTTTCTAAAAATAGCTGGATAGATATTAAAGGAAGAAGTGATTATTAAAGTTTTATTTTTGACAAAATCAAAAATAGTACATAGTTAATAGCGATATACTTTAATTTAAGGTGCAGTGGCAAAAAACGACATTTCCAAAATTTTCAACTATTCAGCTTGAAGATTTTGGTGTTGCGTGAGGCTTACAGAAATATTCGGTGTAATCCCCAAAGATTTGCCGGTATTTTAGACATACAGCGGCTTTCCAATGGTCTATCTAAAATAGGGTCAACATATAGTTTGGGTATTGCTTGCAAGAGATGGATAGTTCTAAAAAAGTACAGTGTTGTTGTATAAATCCCTGCCTCTAGCAAAGGCAAAGATGGAAAAGCGTGAAAATAATTTCTCTAGCAAGAAACAAGGTTGTAAGGTTGTTATGGCAAAATTTCAGCGCAGATGGAAAGTCTTTTCTATACTTTCCATCCTTTGTGGGATAGCAGTACTTTCTCCTGTCGTTATCGCTAAAAAATCTACACTTATTACAAACATCTCCCCTCTGTTAGGGCTTTCTGAGGGTAAGTCTCTCAATGCACGAGAGAAGAAATGTGTTATCCCCAATAGTTCGACACAAGAGAAGCTCTTTCCCGATAGCATAGTGATTAATGTTAAGGCTAAATATGGAGCAAAGGGCGATGGTGTTACAGATGACACTCAAGCAATATTGAAGGCGATTCGGGAGAACGTCGGTCAAAACAGAATTATCTACTTCCCTCAAGGAACTTATTTGGTGAGCGATCGCCTAGAGTGGAAAAACACGAATGGAAAATGGCAATCGCAGCTATGGATTCAAGGACAAAACCGTGCCAACACTATTATTCGGTTGAAGGACAATGCACCTGGTTACAACTCTACTAGTAACCCTAGAGCAGTAGTCTACACCGCGTCAGCACTCTACGTAGAGCAGGCTAACGGCGGCGGAAAGGACTATCCCGCTAAGGGAGAGGGTAACGAGGGGTTTGCAAACTACATCGAAGACCTGACAATTGACACTGGTAATAACCGTGGAGCGATCGCACTCGATTATTTAGCCAACAACATCGGTGCGGTTCGCAATGTCACACTTCGCGGTCAAGGACTCGTCGGTCTTGACATGACTCGAAAGTGGATTGGTCCTGCTCTGGTCAAGAACGTCTTTGTTGAAGGCTTTGATCATGGAATTCGGATTGGGAGTGAGGTCAACGGTATTACTCTTGAGCATATTAATCTTTGCAATCAGAAAACTGTTGGTTTAGAGAACTTGGGAAATATTGTCGCAATACGAAACCTCTCAAGCAGCAACAGTGTCCCAGCGGTACGCAACAGCAACAGCACGAGCCTTATTACCCTTCTCAACGCGGATCTTCGTGGCGGCAGTCACTCGCTAAGTGCTATTGAGAACAATAGCCGTTTGTTTGCCCGGAATGTCCGCTCATCTGGTTATCGGTCAGCAATTATGCAAGATAATAAGGTCGTAAAGGGGACAAAGGTAAGGGAGTTTACCTCGTTTGCTCCTTTTACTTTGTTTAAATCTTCCGCAAACAGCTCTCTCAATCTTCCGATTGAGGAGCCTCCAAGCTTTCATGATAACAATCTCTCAAACTGGGTAAACGTTGAGGATTTTGGTGCAAAAGGGAAAAACGCCGATGGAAGCGATGAATGGGGGGACGATACAGTTGCAATTCAAAAAGCGATCGACTCAGGAAAATCCACTGTCTATATTCCACCCGGTCGCTACTTTGTTAGTGATACCCTACACGTCAGGGGAAATGTTCGCAAAATCTTTGCGATGGGTGCTACGTTTTCTCCTGGTGGGTCAGCTTTTCAGGATATAAAGAATCCGAAACCACTGATTCGGATTGAGGATGGAACAGCAACTGACGTGACTATTGAACATGTTAGTGTTCTAAATCTTGTTCAACAAGCCCCACCACTGGCTGGACTTATTGGTTTTGAACAAGCCACTTCCCGAACACTATTTTTGAAAGATGTGGGCTGTTGCTCATTAAGACCTAACGACCAGAAGTATGTGTTTCGGAATACGCCACGAGCCGGAAAGCTTTTTATTGAGGATGTATCTGCTGAAGGCTGGCAATTTGAGCATCCTCAAAAGGTATGGGCGCGTCAGCTTAATCCTGAAGGTAATAATAAGAAGATATTTAATAACGGAGGGAAGCTTTGGGTGTTAGGTTTGAAGACTGAAGGAGGTAATGTCAACACTGTGCTCCATACCAAAGGAGGTGGTGTAAGTGAGTTGTTTGGGGCACTGCTGTACGTAACTGGGAATGTACCACCAGAGGCGATCGCTTTTATCAATGACAACTCTCAAGTTGCACTCTCTTATGCGACAATTAATTATGGAGCCAACGACTTCCAGATTCACGTTCAAGAAACACGGGGGTCTAAGCGTTTTCAACTCACTCGCAATCGGCTCCTTGGGCATGGTAATGCCCGTGCGGTGCCGCTCTATGTAGGAAGGCAGTGAAGGAAATTTCTAGGTGCCATCAAGGCTGCAACCCCAATTATTGTGCTTTATGAGTCTGTATAGGCAGCTTGACTACACAAATGCATAATTTGTCTAGGTCGTCCTTTGTTGTACCTGTAGCTTGCTCGATAAAAAAAGGCAATTTGGGGACTGACATACTCAAGCATCTAGTGTGGCACTGTTTTTTCAATTTCTTCCAGAGTATTTAGCGCCTGCGGTGATGTGTTTTTATACAGGATTGACGCGATTTCTGTTACTGCTGCTTTTAGCCGTTGGTTTTCTTCGGGGGTAATGAATTTCGTCTAAATGAATATGATGTATTTTAATACCTCCATCTTCAGTATTTTTACTGAAGTACGATAATTACGCTGTATGGTTTAATCTAAGCTTAAGGGGCAAAAAGCGACTCTTCCAAAAAAAAAAGCAAGTATTCAGCCGGAATATTTTGGTCTACCGTAGAGCGCACACAAATATTCCGAGTCATCCTCAAATCTTTGCCGACATGAAACTCTATGGGTCTATCTAAGATAAGCTCAATATTTGGTTTCATTCGACAGATATTTGCTTTAGGCACTACTCACAAGAAATCAATAGTTTTAATGTACGGTGATGCACGAATCCCCGCCTCTAACTAAAGGAGGAAACGGGGAAGCGTCAAAATAAGTTCCCTATTAATAAGCGAGGTAGTTGTGACAAAGTTTAAGCGCAGAAAGAAGATATTTTCTAAACTTTCCCTCATGTGTGGGATAGGAGAAATTTCTCCTATTGCTAGCGTTAACGAACCTACACTTAGCGACGTAGCTGTGACAAAGTTTAAGCGCAGAAAGAAGATACTTTCTAAACTTTCCCTCATGTGTGGGATAGGAGAAATTTCTCCTATTGCTGGCGTTAACGAACCTACACCTAGCGAGGTAGTTGCGACAAAGTTTAAGCGCAGAAAGAAGATATCTTCTAAACTTTCCGTCATGTGTGGGATAGCAGTACTTTCTCCTATTGCTGCCGTTAACGAACCTACACTTGCAAACATCCCCTCTCGACCCCGGGTTTCTAAGAAGGTGGCTGTCAACGCAGAAAATAAATGTGTCACCGCCAATACTTCGGAGGATAAGTTTTTTCCCGAAAATATGGTGATTAATGTTAAGACACGGTATGGAGCCAAAGGCGATGGTGTCACAGATGATACTCAGGCAATCCAAAAGGCGATTCGGGAGAACGTGGGTACAAACAGAGTTGTCTATTTACCTCAAGGGACTTATATTGTAAGCAAGCGCCTTAAATGGCAAGACACGAACGGCAAATGGCAATCCCAGCTAAGGCTCCAAGGACAGAACCGCACCAGCACTATTATTCGGTTGAAGGACAATGCAGATGGTTTCAACGATCGTAGCAACCCTAGAGCAGTAGTCTATACCGGGTCGGGACTGTATGTGGAAGATGCTTATGGCGGAGGAAAGGACTATCCCGCTAAGGGAGAGGGGAACGAGGCTTTTGCAAACTACATTGAAGACCTGACAATTGACACTGGTAATAACCGTGGAGCGATCGCACTCGATTATTTAGCGAACAATACTGGTGCTGTTCGCAATGTCACACTTCGCGGTAAAGGATTCGCAGGACTTGACATGAGTCGAAAGTGGATTGGTCCTGCTCTGGTCAAGAACCTGGTTGTGGAAGGCTTTGATTATGGTATTCGTATTGGGAACGAGGTCAACAGTATAACTCTCGAACACATTAGTATCTGCAATCAGAAAATTGTCGGTCTAGAGAATGGGGGAAATATAGTCGCAATACGACGTCTTCAGAGCAGCAATAGTGTCCCGGCGATACGCAACACGGGTACCACGGGTCTTATAACCCTTATCGATGCCGAGCTTTATGGCAATAATCCGTTAGTAAGTGCTATTGAGAACAATAGCCGTATGTTTGCCCGGAATGTGACTGCATCTGGTTATCTGTCTGCAATTATGCAAGATAACAACGTCTTGCCGGAAACTACCGTAAAGGAATATAGCTCGAATACTCCTTTGACTTTGTTTACATCTTCCGCAAACACCTCTCTCAATCTTCCAGTTGAGGAGCCGCCAAGCTTTCATGATAATGATCTCTCAAACTGGGCAAACGTTGAGGATTTTGGTGCAAAAGGGAAACACCCCGATGGAAGCGAAGAATGGGGCGATGATACGGCTGCAATTCAAAACGCGCTTGATTCAGGAAAATCCACCGTTTACATTCCACCTGGTCGGTACTATGTAAGTGACACCCTATACGTCAGGGGGAATGTTCGCAAAATCATTGCGGCGAACGCTACGCTCTCTCCTAGGGGGGCTGCCTTTCAGGATGCAAACAATCCAAAACCATTCTTTCGGATTGAGGATGGAACAGCACCTGAGGTGACCATTGAACGTGTTGGTATCATAAATATTACTCCAGACGCCTCACCTGGATTGATTGGTTTTGAACAAAACACTTCCCGAACACTGGTTCTGAAGGATATAAGCTGCTGTTCATGGAGAACCAACGACCAGAAGTATGTGTTTCGGAATACGCCAGGAGCCGGAAAGCTCTTTGTTGAGAATGTATCCGGAGAAACTTGGCGCTTTAAGCATCCGCAAGAGGTATGGGCGCGTCAGCTTAACGTTGAAGGTAGTAATAAGAAGATATTCAATAATGGTGGAAAGCTCTGGGTATTAGGTCTTAAGACCGAAGGAGGTAATGTCAACACTGTGATCCATACCAAAGGAGGTGGTGCAAGCGAGTTATTGGGAGCGCTGTTGTACGTGACTGAAAGCGTGTCACCTAATGAGATTGCTTTTATCAATGACAATTCTCAGGTTGCACTTTCTTATGCCACAAGAAAGTATGGAGCTAACGATTTCCAGATTCATGTTCAAGAGGCACAGGGTAATCAAAGCCGTAAACTCACTGGCGATCACGTTTTCCAGTACACTAATGGTAGTACAGTGCCGCTCTACGTAGGAGGGCAGTAAAGGAAAATAATTTGTGACTTTCACGCAGACTCCAACGATCACTCTAAGTCATAACAGAATTAAACCGTTGAAAGGCGAAAAAGACTAATAGACCTCTCGGAAAAATAATGTAGAGACGCGATATATCGCGTCTCTACAAGGGTTTCGGGTAATGCATAGTTCATTTCACTCCTATCTCTAATCATAGAATGTCTAAATTGACCCTAGGACGTATGGGTCCATCGGAGGAGTTTTAGCTGTGATTTGTGATTGGGCACACCAGCCCAACTACCAAAACCCCGTGGAAAGTCTTCAGGCTGGTCTACAGGACAACACGGAGTGCGTAAACGCATAAACCAAAAAGATGCGGTAAAAAACCAGGCGACTGCTTAGTCTGACTCACGCCATGCATAGAGAAGGCGACGCTCCTGCCAGGAGGATACTTGAAAACCAATGCCTTGCAAATGTTCAATTAAAGCATCAAGGCTGCCAAATTCAGGATGATACTCTAGCGCAATACGCTTTACTTTTTGCAACAAAGAATGTGAGCAATTCATCAATATTGCAAATTCTATTCCTTCGATATCCATCTTCAAAAAATCTACTTTAGATAAGCCGTTGATAATACTCTCAAAGCCCACCTGAGTAACTGTTATAACGCCTTTTGAACCTGGTTCATGATGAAAATCTTTATCAGGTACAATCATGCTGCATCCTGGATCTTCAGCTAAATAAAAATTTACTGTTCCGTCTGAAAGTCTTACAGCTGAATTAAAATGATCAACATTTTGAATACCATTAATTTCTAAATTTTCTACCAAAGATTGATATGTTTCAGGAGAAGCTTCATAAGATATCACCTTTCCTAGTGGGGCATTTTTAGCTGCAAAAGTAGTGAATATACCTTTGTGAGCGCCACAATCTACTATAATATCAGTTGATGAAATTTCAAAACCAGGCAAGCTCGTATATTGTTTATCGATGAACATTTCACTTATGAATTGACAGTCCAAAGTGTTAGATTCAGCTACAAAATTTATTCCATTACGTAATTTGTATAAAACTTTTTTTCTAGGTAATATATGAAGTCGGTCAAAAAACCACAGAGGAAAGTTTTTGTAAGCAGCAATAACTGAAAATGTCCTTTTGGCTAAATAACCCAATTTTGCAGAATGCTTTAACATGGCTAGCTCCGATTTTTTATATTGGATTTAGAATTTTGCCTATTTACTTATACCAATTCTGTGTGAAGTTGCGCTTTATCGTCCTCAGGCTAGAAGCCTGGGGCTACACAAACAAAGCCCAACTACGTGGACTAACTAGGCGCATCTTCATAAAGAAACGGTATTAGATGCAACTGAATAAGAAGATTGATTGATATCTTCATATAGCTTGAGGTAATTCATAGCCACCGTACGCGGCTGGAAATATTCCTGAGCAAAGACTTGTGCCTGCTTTGACCAATTCACAAGCTGATCTGGTTGCTCAAAAATTTTTGACAACTCAAGCGCAGCTTCTTTGGGGTTTAATGGCAATACACAACCGAGCTCGTGCTGACAAAAAAGTTCAGCAAAATTAGGCATATCACTCACTGCACAAGGTAAGCCAAGATGCATAGCTTCAGCAATGGAGAGAGGAAATCCTTCCCAGCGGGAAGTTTGGATGTAAAGGCTAGCATCAGCCAAGACTTGAAACTTATCTACTCCAAAAACTGGTTTATGAAAATGAACATTAGAAGGACAATTGCCTCGAATACGCTCCAGCCACCTCTTTGTTTTTGAATCTTCAGTTCCATACAAATGAAATTCAATATCCGGCACTAAGCGTGCAATTTTTATTAAAATATCTATTCCCTTGTGTAGAACATCAAAACGACCTAAGTAGACTAGTCGTTTAGCGCCCACATTACCTTTCCAGTTTTGCTCCGCTAACTTACAGGTATCAAAAGGATTTGCCACCCAGCGGATTATGCCTGAGTAACGAGGTGCAAAGGCACGCACCGTTTTTTCCTCTTTGGGAGTCACTACAGTAATCGCAGATGCCTCATAAAATCTGCGCTTCTCTGCAATCAAACTATAGACAATTTTCTTCGCCCACCCGCGCAACGAGTCTAATCCGCCATTTGGAGTAATAACATAGGGAATTTTGCGTTGGACTATATTCCTAGCTAAAGTAGCTTGCTTAGGAACAAACACAGAATGCATATGCACAATGTCCGGAGCGTCAGAATAAAGAAGTGACTCTAGCATTTTCAGGTCATAACGCCAGGTATTCGCTGGGATGTGGATTAACTGAAAACCAGCTTCCTCAGCTGATACCTTGGCGGCTTCATCTGACGGGGAATGTAGCAACAGAGTCACTTGATGACCCAGCAAAGCTTGCTCTCTAGCAACTAACCAAACAGTCGTATTGATTCCATCCACTGTTTGTGGAGAAGAAGAAGAACCAACATGCCAAATCTTCATAGTGATTTCCAAAGTGCTTCAGTTTTTAGATATTGTCTAGGGGCTTAAGGCATCAGGATTAATTGAAATCTCGTCCATTGTCCTAGCCAAGAAATTAGTAAAGCCAAATAAAGCAATCGTCTTCAATAGTTAGTTTTAGCCTCTCTCACTCTTGATTGAACTAAATAGAAGTTTCCTTCTAAAAAGTCAGAGCAGTTACTGCACATCAAGTTGCGGCTCGCTATTTTCCCATTGCTCAGTACCGCATAGGGCTTCTCTAAAAGGTATTCCCTCCTAACCTGTTAGCCTCACTGCGCCACTTCTTTCTCAAACAAGCCTAGTGCCCTCAGCACAGCTTGATCCATGTCGTAGTACTTGTAATCTGCAAGTCGCCCTGCAAACAGTACGCTACCGTTGAGTTTCTCTATTTCTTTGAGGTAAAGGTCTAGACGCGCACGGTTGTCCTCATTGAGGATGGGGTAATAGGGATCGTTTTTCCCTGGTACATAAGCTTGGGGATATTCCATTACCAACGTGGTTTTGGGTGAGGTTTGTCCTGACAGATATTTCTGTTCGGTAATGCGGGTGATATCGTAATCGTTAGGATAGTTGACTGTACCAACCTCTTGATACTGCTCTTGATCCAAAGTCTCAAATTGAAAGCGCAAGCTTCGGTAGGGCAATTCGCCATACATGTAATCGAAGAAGGTATCAATCGGACCAGTGCAGAGTATCCGGTTAAACTTAATGTCGTTGATAATCTCGCGGTAATCTGTGTTTAGAAGCACCTTAATGTTGGGGTGAGCCAGCATTTTGCGGAACATTTCAGTGTAGCCAAGCTTGGGCATAGCTTGGTAAGGGTCTTGAAAATAACGGTCATCCCGACTGATGTAAACAGGAACACGTCCTGTAACTCCCCGATCTAATTCCTCTGGTTTCACACCCCACTGCTTCATGGTGTAGCGGAGAAAGACATTTTCATAAATGTAATCAGCGAGGAAGGTGAGGTCGCCACTGGCGCTTTCACGCAGTTTTAGAATGGGTACTTTCACCCCAAAACCGAAGTTTTCTAGCAGCAAATTCTCCAGCTTCTCTGCATAGCGCGGTGGAAAAAGGGCGTAGAGAGAATTTAGATTAAAGGGGATGGGGACTTTTTTGCCTTCAACTACTCCTAGGACATGGTGATAGTAATGTCTCCACTCAGTAAATTGAGATAGGTAATCCCAAACTTTTTTAGATTTGGTGTGGAAGATATGAGGACCGTATTTGTGGACTAAAATTCCATGCTCGTTGTAGTAGTCGTAGGCATTGCCACCAATGTGGTCTCGCTGTTCTACAATTAGCACTCTTTGTCCTAGCTGATTAGCAATTCGTTCAGCCATAACGCAAGCTGAATAGCCCGCTCCAATAATTAACCAATCAAATTTCATTTGGCTTTTCTCTCATTTATGTTACGTGAAGTATTAGAGTGCAGGTCTTGCTTACAGCAGTTTGATACCTTTATCAAAAAGATTAAATTTGACAAATTATTTAAGGACAGAGTTTGTTACCTGCTGTATATGCTGTTCAATTTGATTTAAAAATGGTTGATACACTGCTTGAGGAGAAAGTTTCTCTTTTACATATTGGTGAGCTTGCGCCTCCATCCACTTACGTTTTTCTGGATTGGTTATCAGTGTGTGAATTGCTGCTACAAACTCTTCGCCTGTTTCGGCTACAAGCACAGCATGACCGACTATATCACTTAGTCCTTGAACACCAATACTTGTTGATACGCAAGCACGCCCAGATGACAGAGCTTCTACAAGCTTAATCTTCAGCCCACTACCCATAAGAAGAGGAACTATACAGACCTGAGCGGCTCCATACTCTGGCTTAAGGTTGGCAACTCTGCCTAAAAAGCGAACATTTGGAAAACTTCCTTGAATCTGAGCACATACGTCACCACAAACATGGAGACTGCAATATGGGGCTGCTTGTAAAACAAGTGGCCATACACTCTCCAAGAACCATCGTAAACCATGAACATTGTGAGGCGATCCACTACCTACAAATAAGCAGCGACCATCAACTTGCTGAGTCTCGTGAACATGGCAAACAACAGACATAGGCATACTAATCACCTTGCTTGAAGGAGCCATCTCTTTAAGAATTTCAGCCTCTTGTTCCTGAATAGCTAACAAAACTTGTGCTTTTCGCAACAGTGCAGATTCCTTGTCCCAATTCCAGTCTGAAAGATGGGAATCTACGCCGATTTTTCTAAAATCGGCAACTCTTTGGTGAAGAATGTCATGAGTTAATATGGCTTTTAAGACTGATTGCTTTTGCGGGAGAGCCTCTAATAAACTCCCTAACCAAGTATAGTTAGCAATCACAACATCTGGCTCGAAGCTGACAAAGCGTGAATTTGCAAAGGCTACTTCTTCTGGTGTTGCCAAAGCATCCCAAGTTTGAGGGGCGATCGCATTCTCGCGCTTGTTCCGTAGTTTATTCCAAACAGCTCGGTAGAAACTTTTCCAATTGTTTGGCACTTGTCTGTAAGCTAGCTGTAATGGGGCAAGAAGCCATTGTGATAAGGAGTTGAATTTTAACAGAACACGACCAATTCGCAAGTGATCCTTGGCGGACACAGTGGCGATCGCTCCCAAGGTCGATGGAATAATACAGAAAGGAATTCCGCCATTTGGTGATGAACTCAGAACTGTGTACTCTATTTCACAACCTGCATAATGTAAGTAGCGGATGAAGTCCAAGATATAAGTGGCATTACCAACAGTATTCTGGATTGGAATATGCCGACTAAAAATCTGAACCTTAATAGGTCGATTCATTACAGGTTCTTGGATCTTTGCAGGAAAATTCATAAGATGATTAAGCACTGGTGTCCGATCAAGTTTGCGATCCGAAATTGAGTATTGCTAAGTAAGTAGATGTGATTAAATCAATAGTTGTGCTTTAGCGCTATAGACGTGGAGCGGCTTCTCGCAGAGTAGCGCAACTACGAACCGCAAAAACTATTTTATTGTGCCGATCTACTTACGACCTTAGTTCTAATAATCGAGAATAATTGTTGGGTCTGTTTTAATAAATATTTCACTTTTTGTTTGTTTTTATAAATTTCTAATTTCATAAATATTTTCCACTGAATAACTAGAGGCAGTTGTTTTTGATAACTCTTTAAAAGCTGTTTTCCACGAGATGCACTTTCACCAGTTTTTATATCATTAACAGTTTTAGTTCCCTCTAATTGGCGATAATTTCCCCAAGTTTCATTTACATATTTAACTGTAGCTACTTGAACCGCTCTCAGTAATAAATCTAAATCCATCACATAATGTTCATCCACTTTATAAAGCCCAATCTTTTGATGTAGCGAAGTGTGGTAAAAGTAGGCAGATGGATTCATTGGGTGAGGATTTAACTCACATCCCAGTAGTAAGTCATTCAACTTTATTTTTGCTGGTTTATTTATATGATCAAGTTTACCTTCATTATTCCACACATTACAGTTACCAACGAGCAAGCTAGGCTCTGGTAATGTTTTAAATATTTCTGATACGCGGTTTAGCACATTCGGTTCATAGTAGTCATCAACATTCAAAATCGCCAGTATTTCACCCTGAGCCATTGCAATTCCTTTGTTCATTGCATCCGACTGTCCCTTATCTTTCTCAGAAATCCAACGGATGTGTGGATATTTTTCTGTGTACTGTTTGATGATTTCTACTGTTTCGTCTGTTGAGCCACCATCTACAATGATGTGTTCGACATGTGAGCAATTTTGGTCAATCACAACTTTAATGCAAGACTCGATAAATTTTGCGCCGTTGTAAACTGGGGTGATAACACTAATCATCATGATTGGCTTGTTTCAGATTGCAGGACTATTCTTTGATGGCGATAAAGTAGCCGAAAATTTTCCGTGTAACTACTGAACTCTTCTGTAACTAACAAAAGAATCAGGATTAATTGCAAGAGCTTTTTATAAAGTTTTGTAAAATTTAGTATTATGTCATTCTTGACCAAGCTGAAGAAGGCAAATATTGGGCGGAGGTTCCTGCTCTACCTGGTTGTATTATTGAGGGCGATACTTGGGAAGGAGTTGATGGCTAATCTCAAGGATGCGATTAAAGGATGGCTACAGGTTCCTAATGCGATCGCTTCTCCTCTAAATCAACACGAGTAAGCCAATGTTCCTCCCTGCTTCTCTAAAATCTGACGGTACAAATCAACGTATCGCTGTGCCTGAAGTTGTAGGGTGGCGATCGCTCGACAATGTTGAATTATGCGATCGCGGATTGCTGAAATTTTAAAATTTCTTGAATTGCTAAAGCTTGTGCTCTTTTTTTCGCTTGGTAAAAGCGGCGCTCCTTTGGATTCATTTTTGAAAGTCGAAAGTATGCAAGTACTTTTTTTTCCCATGATGTAACCGATGGGGTTGGAGTTTTACCCCGAAAGGAATCTAAGATTATGTGAGAATATGTGATGCCTTCAACTAATCTAACTAGATATTCTTCAGTCAAACGACTGGCTGGTATTAGATGTGTCAGCTTCAAAGCCGTAAACTGTCCTGTGCCTAAACCAAGGTCACAGGATGTAAATGCTAAATCTGAATCCCCACAAGAGAGTAAGATTTCACCCTGACGAGCTACACCTTTTCGATCTAAGCCCAATCGAAGCGAATCATGTTTTAGTAAGTCAGCATACTTCTGTGCCACAACTTTTCGTACACACATCCCAGCCCCACAAGGAGTTGTTTCATGCTGGTGCAGCAAGTTTGACCATTTATCTTGCTCGAACTCTCGAATAGCCAATTGTGGTAAGTAAGGTTTAGCCCAGTCAGGGGGTGTTGTCTCAAAATCACCCTTAATTTGCCCACCCCAAGCGCCAAGGAATGGGAAGTCTTTACTGATTCCTAAGGTTATTTCAAGATATTCTGAATCTAAGACGTTATCATCGTCAACAAAGACTAATACTTCGGCTTGTGCTTCCCGAATTCCACGCAACCGAGCAGGAGTAAGACCTAGTTGCTCTTCTCGAACATGACGAGCGTTAGGATGCCAGGTAAGGTCAATTTCAGCAGAAAGTAATTGCTTACTTGCATTATCAACTAGTAATAGTTCCCATTGCTCAACTGGCAAAGTCTGGCAGTTTAGTGCAGTCAATACTTTATCAAGGTAATGATGTCGAGGATTGTGAGTACAGATAATAACGCTAAGAGCTGGTTTCATAACAAAAGTACAAAGTTTTTTGCAAAATGGTACGTGTAATTTTACCTATTTATTCTGAAAAAGCATGATTTCTAGATGAAGAAAATTTTTTTTAATAGCTTTAACTTCCTATTAGAAATTAATCCCCATCTGGGATGAAAAATTCTAGGACCAATATCACTATTTATTTCTTCTGCTATTTTTTGTAAATTTTTATGCCTTCCATGAAGTATCTTAACTGTCCCACAAACTCCTACAGGATATACAAATCGACAATTGTACTCAGGCGCTAAAATAACCTCCCTCAAATCATTCTTATGAAGAGTTGGTACAAAAGCAGGTTGATCGCCATGTTTGATTCCTCTTTCCTGCATTTGTTGCTTTGCTAATACAAACCAATCTGAAAAAAAATTGTTTATTTTACTAGATTTTCTATATAAGATCACTCCGCTATTAACTATAGGATATAACCATTTATCATTACTGTCTTTTGAAATTTGATAATCCCAAGTTACTCCTGAAGCTTCACCTGTTCGATGCTCTGCAAGAACTACACCGATGTCATATTTTTCAGGAAGTGTAAATAACTCTGAAAAATCACTACAAATGTATGTGTCAGTATCTAAAAATAAAGTCCAGTCATATGGTGACTGAGACATACCCATTATTTTATCTAAATATCCATTTTGAGAGCTTTTTATAACTATGCATTTATCAATGCATTCAGCTTTTACACTTTCATCTGAAAAAAGCGTAATATCTAAATTGGGCATTTTTTCCTTTAAACTTGCAGCTGAATTAAGTGCTTCAGCAATAAATTTACTACCAGTAGCAACGTAAATTACTCCTACATTCATAAGCTATACCTTTTATCAAATTATTGTTTTTTTACAATTAACTATTAATCCAATACTGACTAAAAATTAACAATAACAGCAAGGAATTTTCGGTCAATACCTGGAGTTTAGACTATCAAGAATAATTGATTATCTTTCAAAGATGTTTGAGCCAATGTCAATTTCAAACTATGTCATTTCTTTTTGTAATCCAATGGTTGCCTATAAGTAGAGCAAGATAAGTTACTCTTTTAATAGTCGTTAAGGAATGACTGAAATTGAGCAATTCCCTTAGCTGGTTAGTTGCTGCAACTAAATCTCCTTCAGATATCATCTTGGGTACAAGTTCTTTCAAATAATAACGTGCAAAATTTTCTCTAGCTTGATGAGTCAGTTGACTCGCAATTGGTGTTCGTAAATATGATTGTGAAAACTCTATAATCTTACGTAAGTCACGAATATTCTGACCAGTGCGCGCACAACGTCCAGTAAGAGATTTTGATTGAATACGATACAGTGCTAATGGCTCAGTTTCATACCATATCTGATAATGGGATGCAATCCGAAGCCACATTTCCCAGTCTTCCGCACAGCAACATATACGACTATCAAAGCCTCCATGCTTCTCGTATACACTACGCTGCACAACCATTGATGGTGGTTGGATGCGCTGCTGAACGGCAATTCTCTCCAACCAATTATCTAAAACACCGCTCTCTGGCTGCTCCAACCAAGAAATATGTTGCCAATGACTATGCTCATCAATATAAATGTAGCGACAGAAAGCAGCACCAATTTCTGGGTTCTCCTCAAAGCCACGCTGCAACTTATGATAAAAGCCGTCCCGCACGCAATCATCACCATGTAGTAAATGAATTAAATGTCCGCGCGATCGCTGCAAACAAGTGTTAAAGTTTCTAATGCTGCCTACATTCTTTGGTTGGCGATAAAAATTAACGCGACCACGACCTAGTTCTTTAACTACTGCTGCGGGGTCATCCTGGGTTGAGTGATCATCAACTACCTCAATGTGCATGACCTCAGGACCTGGATCTTGTGCCAACACACTTGTTAGGGTTTCACGTAGATAATCAGCACAGTTATAGGTAGGAATCATCACAGACCACAAAGGTCTTCGACTATCCTCTGGCACGAGTGGAATAATAGCTCGATATTCGTGTTGCTCACTCATAACTGTTGGTCTGTCATCACTTCAAAAAGTTAAATAATTGAAATATATTTCAAGGTGTAGAATTTTCTAAGGATCAAAGATGCTTACAAAAATTAGCTTGGCAAGAATGTAGTTTACTCATAACAGTTAACCCCCTACCTGCTTCAAGACTTCCTTTGCCAAGGTTTTCTCACTTAAACTCTTGAGGGTTGATATATCTGATTTAAAGAGAAAGTTGCGTAGTTGCTTGCCAACTACCTCTAGCGAAAAGTGTTCTTCCACTCGATGACGGGCACGCTTGCCTAACTCGCGTCTCAAAGGTTCATCATCGAGGACACGCCCTAGAGCCGACGCAAATGCTGCTGTATCACTGCATGGCACCACTAGCCCACCTGATATCTCGCCATCCTTCAAAATATCGGGTATCCCAGGCGCTTCGGCTGCCACCACCGGCAAGCCACAAGCCATTGCTTCAATGGGGGCTACTGGAAAGCCTTCGACACGCGATGGAAAGGCATAAACATCAGCAGCAGAGAGGAAACGCCGCATAGCCGCACGGTCATTGATATACTCGTCTACCCAAAGTACGTTCTGCATTGGCAACGCTGCGATGCGTTGGCGCAGTTTTGCTGCGTCTGTGCCTGTGCCAACAAGTAGTAACCGCAGGTTCCGTCCTGCCCGTTCGCCACAAACCCGTTCCCAAGCATCTAGCAATACATCTAGCCCTTTGATATGTAACTCAACACGACCATGCCACATTACTACTTGGGCATCAGGTGGGAGACTGAGTGTGGCTCGTGCTTCACCACGTTCAACAGGACTCCACATTTGCAAATCTACTGGGTTAAAGATTTGTGCTGTCTTGGCAGGGGGCAGATTATAGCGGGTAGATACTCGTTGGATCTCAGTTTGGGGACCGATGACCAAGCCTGCACAGGCTCGTATAGTTAGGGGTCGTAAAACACGTCCAATGCGGTTTGCATCAAAGGTAGTGCCCTGAAAAGTCCCAAATACGGGCAAACGCATTAGTTGTCCCAAGAGAACGCAAGCGTTAAAGCGAAAATACTCGTACTCTTGGCATAAGATGGCACTGCAACCCTCGCGTCGAAGTTCACGAGCAAGCAACCCTAAAGGTGTTGTGAGATAAGGGGCTATCTCCCTGAAAGCTTTAAACACAACTCGACGGCTGCCTTGAACGTCGCCAAATAATTCTTCCACACTTCCGCCAAAGGAAGGGTAGGGTTTAATCATGTGGCGGCGAATGGCACGATAATTCTTAGGAACAGGTAGCAAGCAGATTGTGCATCCTGTAGGAATGTGCGTAAAGCGCGATGGTTCGGTAACGCGAGTCGATGGGTAAATAATAACTGTGCGTACACCAGCTAGTCGTAGAGCGTCAACGTAACCAAACTGCCAACCACCTGTCATTTCATTGCAGAAAGTCTCAAATGAAACTCCAATACTGTCATGGAAGTCTTCCCATACATGCCCCCAGGGCAATAGCGCGATGGTCGGTTCTGGATGAGTATTCATAGAATAAAGTCTCATGTGTGTTGGCATTAATTAGCGTCTTAGCAACTCATACTTTTCTCAGCAGGCTAAAAATATTGTGCGTACTAAGTAGGTAGGCAGGAAAATTTATAACTATGTCATTGCGAACGGAGCGAAGCGCAATGAAGCAATCGCAAGGGTTTCGAGCGTTTTACGTTTCGTTACATAATTAGATTTATTTGCGCCTAGCTACTTATCCATTGACATCAAGTTATGGTCTTATCATTCAGATTAGTTTTGGTATTTGTTTTAATCCATTGCATATATTTTTCAGATACAACTAAAAAATCATTTTCTACTAAAGTATTCACATTTTCTAGCAAGCAAGCTGTCTCCTGCTTAAGGTTAAGATCCGGATCTTCTTCCAATCTCTTCCAATACATTTCATATTCATAACTAGCAGACATAGCATACCTATCTGTTTTTACAGCATCCTTCACCTTGTCATAAAAAGAACTTAAAAAGGGATAGTGTAGCAATACGCATGTAAAATCAGCTATATATGCATTATTAACCTGATGACAGTTAACAAAAAGATTAATTTTTTTGTCAACAAAAACTAAAGCTGCCTTCGTTAAGTAATTATTACTGCCAAACAAAGTTTTACGAATCCCACCCCAGTGCCATTTTACATTCTTGTTTGACGCAGTTCCATAAGGATACCTTTCCTTCTGAATATTAAAAATATCATAATAAGTATAGATATCTTTAAGAGAATCATCCTTTTGACTTTTCAAGCTAGCTAAACTTTTAGCTGAAAATAAATCCAACATCTGTGCTACAACGGCTGTGTAGGAATTATTGTTGAGATAAGTTAGAAGAGAACTTAGGCTAATAACATCAGAGAAAGGATAGTCAAATAGTTCATCTATATCAGAAAAAATATTCCATCTATTCTTTGAGAATCGATTGACTAAATAATGTTTCATTACAGTTTCATATTTTCTGTAAGGACATTTCGTTTGAAGAATAGTTACCTTGTCATAATTCCGTGCTATTTCAATAGTGTTATCTGTTGAATTATTGTCTAGAAAAACTATATGCTTCACTCCTAATGAAAGATAATGCTCAATAAATGATTTGATGTACAGTTCTCCATTTCTAACGACACAAAGCACTATCAACTCGTCAATTGTATAATTTATTTTATCTAGTCCATAAATATGTTTTATAGTAGTTTTTAGAATTAGAGGACGAATATAGAGCTTCATAATTTTTGCTGGATTCTGGCAGAGTGAAATGGCTGTACGTAATTTCCTCCAGAACCATCGTGCTGCAACCTCTATGAATAAAGGTCGTGGTGTCTCATTTGCAACAGGTTGAATTGTTGCACGATTGAGATGTGGTTTATTCATAACAGTTAACCCCCCAACCAGCTTCGACATTTTTCTTGTTAAGTCTTCCCACATATGCCCCCAGCCTATTAGTGCGATATTTGGTTATGTGTAAATATTTATGAGCCTTGTTGCATCCTTCGAGAAAAGCCGTCTCTTATACAGTTATCACCGTGCAGGAGATGAATTAAATGACTGCGCGATCGCTGCAAACAAGTATTGAAGTTATTGAGGAGTAACTAGTTCATATACCCGTTTGTAAGCAGTATGCCCCAGTTCAACTTGTCGTTTAGCAACTTCCAGTAACTGTGGCCTTAACTGCTCAGCTGATTGCCAGGCGCGCTCAAGACTGTCTACTAATTTATTCTCCAATTCCGGATCGTCCAATAAAATAACTTCGCAACCCACACCAAACTGATCTGCTAGTCCAAGAAACTTATTTGCATAATACTTAGACTTAGCCAAACCAATAGCTGGTATGCCTTGGGCGAGAGCAAAAACACCTGCATGATAACTACCAGTGACGACTACTCGGCACTGACCTATCTGCTCAATAACCTTTAGTGGTGTATCAAGGCTTTTCCCTCCATCGGAGGTATCATCATAACCTTTTAATAGCTTCTGAATAGCTGCACTGTCAGATTCTGCATATCCCTCGTCAGATGAATGGTCGATAGGTGCTGGAATCAATGGAGTATTCAATTTTTTAGCCACATTGTGTAAGGCTGATCGAACTGTTTCGAGGAGAGATAAGCTTACACCTGAATACTCAGCAACCCTAAGATTTACGCCAATTCCATCACATAATTCTATATTACGAGCTTTGTAAGCCAATTCAATTGCGTCATCACCTGTTGTCATTACACAATTTTGTGAGACACCGATTGAATTAAGAAGTGGAAGCCCAGCACGTTTTTCTCGAAGAGCAATTAAATTGATTGAGGGTAGAACAGTTTTGGATCTAGCCAACAATTCCCGATCCTGAATAGGACCTAAACCAGTACCAAACATAGCTGTTACTTTATCAAGCCTACTTGCTAAACCTAAGGTCTCTAGAGCCACAATTGCACCATTCTTAAATGGATCAGTGATGTATCCACCTCCAGAGGTAACCACCAAGTCGGCACTGTAAACTGCTTTCATATATGCCTCAAAATTTCTAGCCTTTTCTGGCTCCCTTTTTAACTTGAAATTGATTAAAGAGCGTACTAAAGATGGCGAGCGCCTACGAAATACCCATTCCATGTCTGACCATTGTTGAGCTAGTTGATGGTTAGGCATAAGCTTATATACGCTATGCACTAAAGGAGAAGACCAGGTTTGACTACCGCAGCGTAACAGAGGATGTACGTTTGGGAATAACTTGAGCAGCCCCTCTGGTGACGATGTGAACACTTCAATAAAGGCATCGGGCCACAAATTGCTCAACCTTTCTATCAAAACTTGGAGCATTGCAATATCTCCCAAGTTTAGTAATTTATTGGCACCATTGTCTACAAGAATTCTCATGATATGATTGCAATTTAAATTTTAAGTATTAGTCAATTATTTATTTAATGAATTTACCCAGCTAAACTCCAGCGATGGGGTATGCAAACACTTCCATACCCAGTTCCTATCGCTACAGGACGACCTCTTAATTGCCCTTGTTCAACTTCCAAAATAGCGGCTGCTTCAACATGATCTTGTAACTCTCCATTGGTAGTAATTGCAACATTCATTCGGTAACGACCAGGAACAAGCAATAACTCGCCAATTTCGCAGATCAGCTTCATTCCTAGTTCAGGAATATTCAAATCTTCTTGACTGTTAGTGGCACTATTAAAGTTTGTAACAGGTTGACCGTGTTGGTCGTAAAGGCTAAAATTGCACGACATTCCCGGTATTATACTAGTGACATGAAAAACAAAACGAGCCGGACGACCTGTTGCTAAAATTGTTGATGAATAATCTTCACCTGGGGAAACATCAACTTGAGCGAGTCGCACTTGTCCTTTGCCTCTTCGGTCGGTTCGTTGTAACAAATTTTTGGAAGCAGATTGTTCTAGGCTTTTCAGATAAATGCTTACTCCTTCAGATGCCGAATCATCAGCAAAAACAGAGCCTTGTTTCAAAAAAATTCCCCTGTTACAGAGTGTCTGTAATACAGCTAAGTTGTGGCTGACAAAAAGTACTGTTCTGCCTTGTTTGCCAACATCTTCCAGTTTTCCCAAACACTTTTTCTGGAAGTGGGCATCTCCTACTGCTAATACTTCATCTACAATTAAAATATCTGGCTCCAAATGCGCTGCTACGGCAAAAGCCAACCTGACATACATCCCAGAGGAATACCGCTTCACTGGCGTATCTAAAAACTTTTCAATCTCTGCAAACGCCACAATTTCATCAAACTTACGTTGAATCTCAACCTTGCTCATCCCCAAGATTGCACCATTAAGAAAGATATTTTCTCGTCCCGTTAACTCTGGGTGAAAACCTGTTCCTACCTCTAATAAACTAGCAACTCGCCCCTTAATCCGGATAGATCCGCTTGTTGGTTCAGTAATTCTGCTGAGAACTTTCAGTAGCGTTGACTTCCCAGCACCATTACGCCCAATAAAGCCTACGCGATCGCCTTGCTTAATCTCAAAAGACACATCCTTCAGCGCCCAAAACTCTTGACTGCTTGGGTTAAAGTCTTTTTTAATACCGGGTTTGAGAACTTTTTTACCGAGCGACTTTGCCCCATTACTCATAGATTCGCCCAGAGACTTGTAACTACTACTGCCTTCTTTCTGATGACCGAGAACGTACTTCTTACTTAAATTTTCAACTCGAATAACTGTATCAGACACGTCAATCTACTCCTCGTTAAACCACGTCAGCAAATGTGCGTTCCATCTTGCGGAAGTACCAAATTCCGCTGACAAGCATTAGAATCACTAAAGCCACAGACAGTGCAAAACCAGGTAAATATATCTGCGATTCCCCGCCCAGAATTGCCCAGCGGAAACCGTCAATCACCCCTACCATTGGGTTAAGCGAATACAGCAACCGCACCTGTTCAGAATATCGTTCAGCAATAATTTTGCTACTAAACCCGACAGGGGAGACATACAAACCAAACTGGACGATGAATGGCACGACATAGCGGAAATCCCGATATTCAACGGTTAAAGCCGCCAGCCATAACCCCGCACCGATTGATGCGGCAAAGGCTATCAATATAAATAGTGGCAAAGTCAGAATGCGCCAGTCAGGAACGAAGTTGTAGTATGCCATCAACCCCAGCAGTATCATGCCTGAAATCAGGAAGTCTACAAAGCTGACAATCACCGCACTGGTAGGGACAATCAATCGGGGAAAGTAGACTTTAGAAAGCAGGTTGGCGTTGGAAACTAAACTGTTGCTGCATTCGCTTAAGGCACCAGAGAAAAACTGCCAGGGTAGTAGAGCTGAAAAGACCATAATCGGATAAGGTGCATTGCCCTCTGGGGGTAGCTTCGCCAAATTTCCAAACACAAAGGTAAACACTACCATCGTTAGAAATGGGCGAATCAATGCCCATGCCATCCCAATTACAGTTTGCTTGTAGCGCACCAAAATGTCGCGCCATGCCAGAAAGTAGAATAGCTCTCTGTATTTCCACAAGTCTTTCCAGTACTGGCTTTCAGTTCTACCCGACTCAATGATGAGTTCTTTGCTGTCCATCTACTTACCTGTATGTTGCATCAATTAGAGAACGTGTGATTGTTTTGCAGTCAATAGACTTCTCCGAAAAAATACTGCCTTTGTTATTTCTTTAGTATTTCCTTGCTTAATCTTCATATCAGGAAACAAACATAATTTTGTTTAAGCTTTAAATCAACTGGAGTTTTTGGCAAAAAGTATTAAGTCAAGATGGAAATTTTAGCTTTAAAACTCTGTGAGGCTTACACAAACTTACTTTAGGCGACATAGACAACTACAAAATTCTCCGAATTATTTGTTGATAATTTATGGTCAAATGCTTCACGAACAATGAATGCATTAGTATTTACTCGGAGAATATTCTGTAATATATTTCTAAGTGCCTTACTGGTATTCCGGACATTTTGCTCAGAAAATCTACTGCTACTACTTTGAATTTGATGCAAAAACTAAATGTACGTCGAAACAGCATAACGAAGGAAATAACAGTGCAAAAGCATGATTAAATCGTAGGAAAAAGTTTGTGATGCCCCCTGATAAAAGTTGAGCAGCAAGCATAGCTTAAAACTTTGATACAGTCATCTAATGTCCGTTGCTATCGGACTTTTTGCTCTTGAGCGATCGCGCTTACCTTAAATCACCACAATTACTAATCTCTCCATCCCAAGTAGCGTTCGCGTATACGAAATGGAGTACTAAAAGAACTCGACATCAACAGTTGCTTCAAAGCCAACAATATAAACGCTGGAATGGTCTGTGTATAGCGATTCCACAGACGACGAGGTTCTTGCAACCAGCGATATAGCCATTCAAAACCCAAGTCTCGTATCATGCGGGGTGCGCGTTTATGAATTCCTGCATAAACAGGGAAAACTCCACCCAACCCAATCATCACCGACTGGATTTTATCTTTATGTTGAGCTATCCAATTTTCTTGTTTTGGACACCCCAGAGATACAAAGACTAAACCAGCACCACTGTTGTTAATCATCTTAATCAGAGCTTTGTCTTCCGTTTCAGTCATGGGACGAAAGGGCAAAGGTTCCATCCCTACAATTTTCAGTTTAGGAAATTCCTGCTCTAACCTTTTTTGCATTCTCGAAAGAATATCTGGTTGAGAACCCGCAAAGAAAACACTGACGTTTTGTGTTTGAGCTAGCTTACACAATGCTAATAAAACATCCATCCCCGCTACGCGGTCTTGGTAACGTGCTCCCAAAAGCCTCATCATCCAAACTAGAGGCATCCCATCAGGAGTGATTATATCTGCGTTCTTTAAAACACTAGCAAACTCTGGATTCCAATGAGCCTCCATGAGCATGTGTACGTTGGCTACGCAAACAGTTTTACTTTCGCGAGCGATCGCCCACCTCAGTATTGTCTGTATCTGATCGTCAAAGCGTAAAGCTGTAATCGGAAAATCAAGCACTCTTTGTTTAGGCAGAAAAATTCCTACCATAAGTTACTCCTTGTGTCAAATGGGAACTTAGAACAACGACTAACCATTTCAAATATTGAAAATGTCAGATTTGATTACTCTCGACTTTTTTCAAGGATTGAAGCATGGTAGAAGTTAACACATGGAGATGCAATAGCTTTTACTGTAAATTATTGGCTTCCCTGGTAATAATTATTTCTTCTTAGCCTGTATAGAATTTACCCTAAAAAAAAGCCGATTTCATATTTTTTAGGTAATCTTTATCTTAAGTTTATATTTACTTTTTATTTTCTTTATATAAACATTGCAATAGCTATAAAAACAGGAAAACAAATATTTACTTTGCATAAATATTAAGGTGTCTTAGCAAAATCTTAGACAGTCAAATAGGCAAATATTAATACTTGAGGATTGCAAATGAGAAGTATAATTTATATTTATTTTTTTTATTAATTAACAAACAACCTGCTGTTATGTAGCTAAAATAACACTAATCTTTTAACTTTAAAAAAAAGCTCAAAAAAATAGGGGGAAGATTAACTTTTCTTCCCCCTGCTTATTATTTTTGTTGTTGTGTACGTTCTCGCCTTCTTTCAGCCTTTTTCGCAACATTTGTCGTTGTTTTTTAAGTTGTCGCTGTCTTGCAGAACCACCTCTGCCTTTATCGTTTCTGCCTTCGCGACGGGGAGATTCCCATCTCTTTAATCGCATAACTATTAACCTCTCTTAACTAAAAATGAGTGCTGTAGGAAAACCGAACTTTTATTACTGCGAAGTAACTGATAATTTATTTTTCTCGCAAGTAATATTAATTATATATTTTAGTTCATAATTATCTCATCGTCAAATCAAAATGTTCAAGGTGAACAAACACCATTATTAAAAACGGCTGCAATTACCTTAATTTGATGCAGCTTGACAAGCCGTTATCCATGCAACATCGCCAATCAAAAAACTAAACCCCCATTTACATTTATCATTGGCAATGGAAACAATCTTTGCTATATTTGGCAAGTTTATTTCTCAAATACATCGCATAGGAAGAACTATCTGGGCTATTTTATTGCCTCAATTAAAACTATAGGAGAGAACTCATCCTCTAAGCCGCCATAATATCGTGTTGGGTTGAAGACTTATTATTAAGACCGCAGGGGGTAAGGAGCAGGGGGAAAGAAGATTTTCAAATTTTTGCACAGATACCCTAAATACTAACTAATTTACCGAACATGATATAAATAAGCGCTTGCTAGCTTCCTTTATAGATTCATGATTTTTCCATCGCGATCCGGAATTAAATATATAAATCGCAAATAAATGTTAGAAATTTATTTAATACCGATTCAAAAAATGTTTGCGACAGATTACCCCACCCGCCTTATCGGGCACCCTCCCCTTAGCAAGGGGAGGGTTGGGGAGGGGTTTTGCCAATGTGTTGCATTCTTTTTTCAAATTGGTATAATATCCAGATTAACCAAAAAATGGTGAAAATTCTGGATAGGCAAATATTACAGGCTAATTTAACCCTTGTAACAGCAATATCTTTTTCCTATAACCTAATTTTTGCTTGAGATAGTGCTTCTATTCAATAAAAAACAAAACTAAAAATATAGGGTTCCAGATCGCTTCGCTGAAACCCTATATTCATCTATATTTTTACAGTGGGCAGGAGGAGAATCGAACTCCTATGACCGTAAGGCCGCCACATTTTGAGTGTGGTGCGTCTACCAATTCCGCCACCCGCCCTTGGGTGCAACTTCATTATTATACTCTTTTTCTGACGAATGCAACAACTTTTGATATTCTTTGCTGCTTGCCCAGCGATCAATTTCTCGTGCCCGCAGTACTGGCACTGGATGCGACAATTGAGCGGTGCGAGCTACTTTGACCATTTCACCCAATTCTGTCTTGCTAATATCATCGTAAGCGCGAGCTTGGGCAACAAAGGCATCAAGGTTGAGTTGGGGTGCTAATGTTGGGGAACCACCGGCAAGCTTCATCAAGACTGACATGACAACTTTGGGATCTTGGGTGGCTAATAAAGCGGCGCGATCGCATGTAAACTCAGCACAGCGTACCCATTCTAAAAGTTGTGCTTGTATGCTTTGTGCTAACACTGCTCCGACATTTGGTAGACTTGCGGCTGCTAATACCAATAAATTTACCGGAGTCAGGTAAACGCTGTGATCGCACTTGAGATGTCCTAACTCATGGGCAATCACTGCCTGAATTTCTTCTGGGGTGAGTAAATCAATCAAGGAAGTGTGTACGACAATAAAAGGCTGCTTCCCCCGCATGGCAAAAGTATAAGCGTTGGGAGCCGGATGCTGACGGATATAAAGTTGAGGAGGCTCCATATCCAAAATTTTGCAGGCTTCTAACAACAACTTGTGTAAATGAGGCAGTTGTTGTTCGCCTACCAAAACGCTGGAAGCAATATTTTCTACATAAAAAACTTGCTCTGCCAATGGTCCGAGCAAATTCCGCACGAGCATGTCTAATCCTGGTATCTGCTTTAGAGCAAGAGTTGCTTCCAAGTCTAAAGGATGACGAAAAGAATCTGCTTTGATACCAATCAGCTGAGTCTTAAAAAAGGACATAGCAATTGCTAGAAAAGAAAATAATAAATGGTGGGATGTAGCTGCTGATATACACAGCCTCCCACCGTTAGTATAACGACAACTGAGAAAGAGGGGCAAAGGGGAAGGGGGAAAGGGGAAAGGAATAAAAAAACTTTCTTTTCTACCCTTTGCCCTTTACCCTTTAACACGAGTCCCCTCATTAAAGTCCTTTTTACTTTTACCTTGCCCTACCTACTACGTTGAAATTGACGCTTGAGAATTACTAGCTATTGCGGGTAATTCTGCATCCGTCGGTGTTTCGTTCACGCGGAGGATTTTTGCTCCCAATTGTTGCAACTTCATATCAAGGCGATCGTAACCGCGATCTAAATGGCGCAATCCCTGAATTGTAGTTTTGCCTTCAGCCGCAAGTCCTGCTAAGACTAACGCTGCTGATGCCCGCAGGTCTGTACCTAATACAGGTGCGCCAGACAACATCGGTACTCCCCGAACGAAAGCTGCGTTACCTTTAACGCGAATGTCTGCCCCTAAGCGATTCAACTCGGAAGCGTGACGCAAGCGATTTTCAAACACAGATTCGTTAATTATGCTGTCGCCTTCTGCTACGGTTAGCAAAGACATAAATAGTGCTTGCATATCCGTGGGAAAGCCAGGATGGGGCAAGGTTTCAATATCCGTTGCCCTTAGGGTTTGAGCCGGCAAAACGCGTAAGCAATCAGGCGCTTCTTGAATTATGGACACACCAATATCGCGCAGTTTAGCAAGTACTGGAATTAAATGCTCTGGTACAACTGGCGAGAGGGTAATTTCCGATCGCGTGATGGCTCCAGCAACTAAAAATGTGCCTGTTTCAATGCGATCGGGAATAATGCTGTAGTCAACAGAATGCAACTTGGGGACGCCAACGACGGTAATCGTACTAGTGCCGGCACCTTGAATCTTTGCTCCCATCGCGTTACAGAAATTCGCCAGATCGACTACTTCTGGCTCTCGTGCGGCATTTTCCAGGGTCGTTTCCCCATCTGCAAGGGTAGCCGCCATCATCAACGTTTCCGTTGCGCCAACGCTGGGGCTGTCGAGGTAAATCTTGGCTCCTTTGAGCCTACCATTGCTACCTGGGACATAAGCATTACAAATGCCATGTTCTATCTGCACTTCGGCTCCCATCGCTTGTAGTCCCCGGACATGCAGATCAACCGGTCTTGCCCCAATTGCACAACCACCAGGTAATGGCATCTGTGCTACTCCCAATCGTGCCAGAATTGGACCAATGGCAAAAAAACTCGCCCGCAGTTGGGTAACTAGTTCGTAAGGAGCTTTGGATGTTGTAATTTCGCTAGCGTTGATATCTAAAATATCGTCGTGTAGCTCTAAACGAAGACCCAAAGCCGATAAAACTTGACCCATCCGCTTAACGTCAGCCAATAATGGAACGTTGCGGATGCGGCAATCTCCCGAACATAGTAAGGCTCCAGCCATGATTACCAATGCTGAATTTTTTGCCCCACTAATTTTTACATGACCTCGCAAACGATGCCCACCCCATATTTGCAAGACTGAGGAGTCTGCTTCAGGTAATTTGGCATCTGGTAAGCTGGTATTCGTATTAATAAGCCTACCCTCCAAAATAAATTCAGTAATTTTTAAGATTTGAAGTTGGTTTCGATTCTACAGTAAAGATTTGATTTGTCTACATTTTTGCCCTAGGTAAGCGCATTGATTTAATCAGAATAAGCGACTCAAAGCAATCTGGAGAAACCCTTTTGGGGATTTGTAAAATTAAGTGCGCTCAGTAATGCATAGTATAGCGGGAGTGGGTAATCGGGAATGGGGAGTGGGGGAGAAATATCAAAGATACTCGCATCCTACGCATCGCGCAAGGTTGACAATTCCTGATTTTACGGCAAGGGCGTTGACAAAAGCTAGAAAATGAGTGATAATAAAAAACGGTGATTAAATAATACCAGCGGAACTGGCGGAATTGGCAGACGCGCTAGATTCAGGTTCTAGTGCCGCAAGGCTTCCGGGTTCAAGTCCCGGGTTCCGCATATGAATTAAAAGTTAGAGTTAGGAGTTAGGAGTAAAATTTTTTCTCTCTTAACTCGTAGCTGTTGACTCATCACTAATAAATTTTAATGTTAACGAGTTTACAGAATTCCTTAGTAAAGCAAATCCGCAAATTGCACTCCTCGAAGGAGCGTGACAAGCAGGAGTTGTTTTTACTGGAAGGGACGCATCTCGTGGAAGAAGCTTGTGCGGTGAATTATCCGCTCGAAGTGGTGTGTTGTACGCCACAATGGCAAGCGAGTCATTCTGCACTTTGGGAGCAAGCTTGTAGTCGGTGCGATCGCTTTGAAATTGTCAGTGAAGAAGTAATGAAAGCGATCGCGACGACAGTACAACCCGATGGTGTTATCGCTACCGCCAAACGAGGCTCGGCAATGCAAGTTCCGTTTACTGGGTTGCTGCTAGCTTTAGAAACTGTGCAAGATCCGGGCAATTTGGGGACGATGATTCGCACTGCTGCTGCGGCATCAGCATCGGGGCTGTGGCTGAGTGCTGATAGTGTAGATTTAGATAACCCCAAAGTGTTGCGTGCCAGTGCAGGGCAGTGGTTTCGCTTACCGATGGCGGTGAGTACAGATTTAAAAGATACAGTCAGTGAAGCCAAGCAAGCGGGAATGCAGATCGTGGCAACTTTGCCAAGTGCAACTTTAACTTATTGGCAAGTAGATTGGCGAAAACCAAGTTTAATTTTATTGGGTAATGAAGGTGCGGGTTTATCGGCTTCTTTAGCCGTAATGGCAGATTTAGAAGTCAGAATACCCCTGAGTCCAGGGGTGGAGTCTTTGAATGTGGCGATCGCCGGAGCTTTAATGTTGTACGAGGCTCAACGGCAGAAAATGAGTCAAGCTGACTCCTGAATTCTGACTCCTGAATTCTGACTCCTGACTTTTGTTTTTTTCAGATAAAGCTATTCGGTGTAATTTTCTACTAGCAATCCAGTAGGAATCGGGCGCGGGCGCATTGTTTTAGCTTCCACCCATACCCACAGCGCCTCAGCCGTAACTAATAATTCATCTTGGTTTTGTTTGCGGATTTCGTAACGGCGAATGGCACGACTACCCCGCATTTCCTGTAACCAAGTAGTGATTTCTAGGGTATCCCCTGCGACTGCTGGGCGCAGATACTCGATCTCTACGCGCCGCATCACAAATACGCCTGCCAATTCTCGGTACACGTCTAAAGTTAAGCCTAAGTGTTCTGAGTGTTCAATGGCTGCCTGTTCTAAGTAGTTTTGGTAAACGGCGTTGTTGACATGTCCCAGAGCATCCATTTCGTAGTGCCGAACCCGCAATAAAGTCTTGAATTTTTCCATTGGTTGTGATTGCTCAGTGATGCACTGCTCAATGTAGTCGGCGCAAAGAGCGCTGTTAGCCGAGCTTTCTCGTAGGGTAGACTACTAAAGAGTTATCAAGCGTGCGTTAAGAATGTTTTCAAGTTTATTAAATTTTCCTAGTTTAAACGCTCAATTATGAGAAGATAAAAATTAGGTTAAAAAGAAAAATTTTCTTTTTGTAAATTTTTGTTTTGGCAAGGCAACGCGTTAGCCCCTGCTGTATTTTTCCATGTATTTAAATCGCTGTTAATTAGTCTTTGGAAGTAAGCACTTTTGAGCTTATTACTTTCAAGGATGAAGTTAACTTGACTTTAGTACAGGTTTAGCAAAAATTAGAGGGGATAAAATGGCTGTTCGTAATAACTTAGTTACCAATTTGTGGCAGAGAGTACAACAAGATTCTGTCAGTTGGGGGTCATTGCTACTTTGGGTGTGTGGATTAGTTGTATTGTTATCGATGTTGGGGATGTTTGCCAACGCTTAAAAGCAGGAAACGTAAAAGTAACCGGAATGCACCTGGCGATTAAAATCGCGGCTACACATACAACACCCGCATGACAAGGGTTAAAGAACCCTTGATTTTGTTAAGTGCGCGATGTTCTGCGGACTTGGTTAGTTTAGCCGCGATTTCTAGTCGCCAGGACTTAATTTTTACCTATTAGCTTAAGTGTTAGACAACAATTAATTCAGGCTCGTTTTCTGCTGGTGCAGCATCTTGGACTATGGAAGGGGTATCGCCTTTGCGCTGGAGGATACCGCCAAGCATTGCTAATAAGGCGTTCACTTTGCGGGTGCGCCACTCTGTAGTGAGTTTCTCCACTTCTAAAGCAGGCATCCGCCGCATCATTGCCTCGTAAAGATAAGCAGCATGACCGGTTTCGTCTGTGACAATGCTTAACATTCCTAATTTGAGGTTGCGATCGCTTGGGTTATCATCAGGTAAAACGTTCGCCATCCGCCGAAAGTCTTTGCCGGCATCCAATTCTAGAATGTAGGTACTAGCCATAAACACATTCCAGTCAATGGTGTCCGGTTTTAGCTGTTCTTGAGAATAACCTTCAAAATAAGCGGCAAAAAAGGGACTGCGATTCTGTTGTGATTTCTTTTCGTCTGTTTTCTTGGGCAAACTCTTAAAATCAATCACTTCTTTATTAAGCTGTTTTAAGGCATGGGCAAAAATTTGACCGTGCCTATTTTCATCTGATGCGTGTTTTGCAAGTTTTTCCGCCAGCCATGTATCGCCTTCTTTTGCCGCGCGTTGGCTAAGGGCTTCGAGAAAAGGTACTGAACCAGATTCAGCCAGCTGGAATCCCGCTAGCACATTGGGGCGCGTTTTGCGATCGCGCATCTGACTTGCAGAGTAATAAGCCGCAGCACCAGAACCCAGCAAATGCATGAAGTGCGTAAATAAGTTCATCAAAGATTCCCGCTGATTTTGCGTCGTCTACATTACCTATACTAATCAAAGATAATTTGAATGATAACTTTACTTTGTTATAAAATCGTGACGCGCCAATTTATGGATTCTCTACCATAATAAAAAAGTTAAAGTAGTAAATTTTAATTTTAGTAGTATCATCCCAAAGGAAGATTTTGGTAGTTTAAATGAACAAATTAATTAAGCGATCGCTAACTTGGTTTTGTGCCGGTATCCTGATTTTATCTTTGATGGGATGTGACCGTATCTTCCCCCCTTCCGGAGATGTAGTAGAAAGAATCAGTGATGGCGATACTTTAACAGTGAAAGATGCTAAAGGTAACAATATTACCGTGCGCTTTGCTTGTATGGATGCGCCAGAAGTACCGCATTCCAAAAAAGAAAGAGAAAGTAAACGTGCAAGCGATCGCAATCAATTTAGTTGGGGTGCGAAAGCGCAAGAAAGAGTGCAGGAACTAGTGCAACAAAGTAGCGATCGCGTCACTTTGAATATTACTGATAACGATCGCTATGGGCGCAAAGTAGCCGAAATCCGCTTAAAAAATGGCACATTAGTTCAAGAAGTATTGCTCCGTGAAGGTTTAGCAAAAGCGTATCGTCCTTACTTAAATAAGTGTCCCAGTAGAGACTTAGTTGAACAAGCTGAAGCTGAGGCAAAGCAACAAAAGCGTGGCGTTTGGAGTGATGCTAAGTTTATCAATCCGTGGGAATATCGCAGTTTGTATAAATAATCTTTGAGGGCTGAAGCCCTCACTAGCAATAATTTTAAGATTTAGGCGATCGCTTAACCGGATTCATCCACGTTTCCAACTTACTAAACACTTGTGAAGAAAGCAGTGTCAAGCATAAGTAAACTATCGCCACAGATGCATAAATTTCAAAGGCGCGATAGTTTTCTGCTACAATCAATTGCCCTTGGCGGAACAATTCTTCAAAGCCGATAACAGCGACTAAGCTAGTATCTTTGAGCAAACTAATAAATTCATTACCCAAAGGTGGTAACATTCGTCGCAAAGCTTGGGGAAAAATCACATAGCGTATTGTTTCTGTTGAACTCAAACCTAGTGATTGTGCGGCTTCTGATTGCCCAGTTTCTATCGATTGGATACCAGCACGGACGATTTCCGCAATGTAAGCAGCGCAATTCAAACTTAATGCCATTACCGCTGCTGCTAGACGATTGAAGTTGAGAGGGAAACCAAGTTCTTGAGCGATGGCAGGTAATCCAAAGTAAATCATAAAAATCTGCACTAGCAAAGGCGTTCCCCGGAAAAAATCTATATACGCCCTCGCCAGCCAACGCACTGGCGTAATATGAGAAAGGCGGATAATTCCAATTAATGAACCGCCAATTAAACCCAGCACTAGAGAAAATACTGTCAATTGCAGCGTTACCAACGCTCCCTGTAATAGAATGGGAAAATACTGCAAAATTACGCCAAATGAGGCAGATATTCCCGATCCGCTAGCGGTTGTCTCATTTTGAAATGGTAATTTCAACGGTAATGCTGGCGGTTGTACTTTAAACCATTTTTGGTATATTTGGGAATAAGTTCCATTTTGCAGCACCCTATCTAAACCATCGTTTATTAGTTTTAGATTTGGCGAGTTTTTCGGTGTGGGAATGCCGTAATATTCTTCTGTCAGCAGTTGATTGATTAGTTTAATTCTCTTAAGATTCGCCGTATTAATCGCGTATAAAATAACAGGCGCATCATGAATTACTGCATCGACATTACCGTTAGCTAATTCTTGGAAAACTAAAGGTGCTGAATCCAAACTGCGAATTTGTGCTCCGGAAATTTCCCTAGCTGTTGTTGCACCAGTTGTGCCAATTTGTACAGCAATTTTTTTATTTTTTAGATCATCAAAAGTAGTAATATCTTTGTTATTATCGCGGATGGCGATCGCTAACCCCGCCTTAAAATAAGGACGCGAAAAAGAAACAGTCTTCGCTCGTTCCTCCGTAATAGTGAAAGAACTAATCGCCGCATCTACAGTTTGTGCTTGCAATGCCGGGATAATGCCATCAAAAGGTATACTTTGCCACTGAATTTTAAAGTTAGCTACCTGTGCGATCGCATTCATTAAATCAATTGAAAAACCTTGCGACTTACCACCCTCCCCCTTAAACTCAAAAGGTGGAAAAGCAGGTTCATTCGCTACCCGCAAAGTCTTGCCTTCATTAGTCACATTAGAATTGAAACTACAACCACCAAGCACCAACAGCAGACAACTCAAACTTACAACCAAACTCAACCGCAGCCAATCAACAACCCTCAAACAAACTCTAACTCTGTTCATTTCCTTTCTTCTCCTTTGGAGACGCTGCGCGAACGTGCCCTACTCTAAGAGAACCCGCTTCCCGAACGCAGTTCGTTAAATAAAATCAACTTTTATCAACAATCATCTAAACTAAAACCAGATTACTTGTAGTGTAGTTGACAAGGGAAATGAATAATTCCATCCCCGCCATCACTTTTGACAACATCGAGAAAAACTTTGGTTCCCTCAAAGTTCTCAAAGGAATCAGCGGTGAAATCAACCGAGGCGAAGTTGTGGCAATTATCGGCTCCTCTGGTTGTGGTAAAAGTACTCTCCTACGCTGTTTTAATCGTTTAGAAACGATTAATGCAGGGCATCTGACAGTTAATGGTATTGACCTACACAATCGAAATTTCAGTAATCGACAACTGCGACAACTGCGGACGCAGGTAGGCATGGTTTTCCAGCAATTCAATTTGTTTCCCCATCTTTCAGTGCTAGAAAATCTGACACTTGCTCCGCGTAAAGTATTAGGGAAAACGCCGAAAGAAAGCGCTCAACTAGCAGGGTTGTATCTAGAAAAAGTTGGACTTTTTGACAAAGCGTCTGCATATCCTGAACAACTTTCGGGTGGACAAAAACAACGAGTAGCGATCGCTCGTAGTTTGTGCATGAATCCGCAAATTATCTTATTTGATGAACCCACCAGCGCTTTAGATCCAGAACTTGTCGGCGAAGTTCTGCAAGTCATGCAGCAACTAGCAGGCGAAGGAATGACAATGGTAGTTGTCACCCATGAAATGCAGTTTGCGCGGGAAGCAGCGCATCGGGTAATATTTATGGATCAAGGTATTGTCGCAGAACAAGGACCAGCTTATCAGGTGATCTCACATCCTCAAAGCGATCGCCTGCGTACCTTCCTCAGTCGTCTCAACGCCGTTTAAAATTGGTAATTTTGAATGCGTGAATTTTTTCCCAATTCCCTATTGAATGAAAGCGATCGCCTGTGCATAATCAAGCGATCGCAAACGAGCATGTAAACCAGATGAACAATAGTACAAGATTACTATGTAATGCGATCGTTGTACAGTTTCCGCAACATCTTTTATTAGGAGTGCGTACCATCAGAAATTTGTTGTAACCAACTCAATAAATCTTCCTCAGTAGAAAAGTCTAGCAGCGCCTCAGCCAAATCTTCCAATTGAGTCAGGGATAACAGCCGCAAGCGCTCTTGTAGTTGAGGAGTTACCCCACCAAGTCGCCGTATTAGTTGGCGCTGAATGATGGTTAACTCTCCTTGCTGTAGTCCTTCTTCCCTTCCTTGTTCCCTTCCTTGTTCCCTTCCTTGCTGTAGTCCTTCTTCCATCCAACTGGTAACAATTTCCATAATTACCTCCTGTTGCGTTGGCTCCATAGTAGCAATTTCAGCTTTTAACAGATTTTCTTCTTCTGGACTTAACCGCAGATAGGTATCTATGAACCCGGAAATTAACTTCATTTTTGCCGGGTCTAAATTTAATCTAGACATTAGGCGCAAACATTCATATTTCACCCGGCGACGGTCTTGTTTTGCAATGTTCATTCTCGACATCAGCGCCGTAGCAACGGGATTTTCTTGCTGTAAGAAATCCTGCCAATCCAGGCGATTTAGCTGGATCGCATCATAGTTGAAAGTCAAAACAACTTTGTTGGGAAATTCTATCTGATGAATGTTTGGCTCTAGGTCTTTTGGCGTGTTGTACGAGAACAAAGCAATGGGATAGACTGGCAAATTATATTTTTCGTACAACCGCGAAAAGTATCGAAACATCCGTTGGGGAAAGGATTCTTGATGTTGTGCTTGATGTTCTAGATGAACCAGAAAAAATGACTCTTTCCCTTGGAATCTAGCTTTTACAAGTAAGTCTGTTTCGTATCTTTCCCCAGCAGTAACATCAGTAAATACTTCTTTGTCAATGAAAGAGATTGAGTCGCGTTCTAGATAAACAGCCACCTCTGGCAAGAAAAACTCAATAAACTCCCAAAAAAATGTTGTCAGAAGTTCTTTGAATAAGCGGTCATGATCTATCATTTTTACTTGACTGTACTTCTATCAATTCCACATTAAATACTTCTGCAAAAGATTTTGCCACACAAGGGCGTATTTCTTGACAAGTTATATCAGGAATGAATTGAGCTAAACTGCCTACAGGTTTATCAGCAATGCCGCAAGGTACAATTTGCTCAAAGCCTGTCATATCAGGGCAAACGTTTAACGCAAAGCCGTGCATCGTAATCCAACGGCTAACTTTAATTCCGATAGCGGCTACTTTTCGTCCTTCTAACCAAACACCAGTGAAACCCGGAATGCGATCGCCCTGCAAACCATAAACTGCCAGTACGCGAATTAATACGGATTCAAGTTGTCGTAAATACCAGTGCAAATCTTTGCAATAACGTTGCAGATTTAAAATTGGATACCCTACCAATTGACCGGGACAATGGTAAGTAACTTCACCGCCTCTTTCCACTCGATGCACATCGTATGTGCTTTTGTCAATATCAAAATTGATAAATTCTGTAGTGGCTCCCTGTCCCAAAGTGTAGACCGGTGGATGCTCCAGCAAGATTAACACGTCCTCGAGATTCGGATTTTGGATGCGTTCATTTAAAAGCGATCGCTGCCACAAGAGAGCATCTGAGTATCCCATCAATGCTTGGTTATATAGCGAACAACGGTTATAAGGCTGAGAATTACTACGGTTCATGCCAAAAATCAACTGATATAGGAAGTAAAAAGTGCCTAAAGGTACAATGTAAAGTCAAAAAATGTCAAGCTTTGCAAAGGATTTTAAAGGAAAGTCAAGGGACTCCACTTTGGAAAATACAAAGTGCTAGCTTGAATATATAACCTCAATGGTGTTCGGAGGAATTCTCTGCAATAATCATCACGCGACGAAAAAAAAGAACAAATGAACGATTCTGATATAGTCGGCAAAAATTATGTTCGCAATTTATTCTGGCGTTAGTGATAAACCTTAGTGTCATTTCCTTTCAAACAAACCAAATACACATCAAACATTGAGCGGGAGATATAAGATGAAGCTTGTCATCCACGGCAAAAATATCGAAATCACCGATGGAATTCGGGAGTATGTGCATCAAAAAATTGAAAAGGCAGCAAGTCATTTTCAAAACTTAACAAACCAAGTGGATGTTCACCTTAGTGTTGCTCGCAATCCCCGAAATAGTACTAGACAATCGGCTGAAGTGACTATTTATGCAAATGGTAGCGTCATCCGTGCCGAGGAAAGCAGCGAAAATTTGTACGCCAGTATTGATTTAGTCGCAGATAAAATTGCCCGTCAATTGCGAAAATACAAAGAACGGCGTCAAGATAAGAAAACTAATGCTCAAATAACGATAGAAGGAGTAGTGCAACCAGAGGTAGTTACAGATTTAATTGGCGATCGCACTCCGGAACTACCCTCAGAAGTTGTCCGTACTAAATATTTCTCCATGCCGCCAATGACAGTTAACGAAGCTTTGGAACAGCTGCAACTGGTGGGACACGACTTTTATATGTTCCACAATTCGGAAACCGACGAAATTAATGTCATTTACGAACGCAACCACGGTGGCTATGGTGTAATTCATCCCCGCAACAATAACGGACACACTAACGGTAAAAACGGTAAGGCAAATTCTAATAATATCGTCATGCCGGAAAAGTCACACTCGCATAAGTCGTAAACTCCTAGTTAGCGCTTCAGCGCTGAAGCGCTAACTACAAATGTCACACCCAAATATCAGAGGTGCAATCACCGCCAGGATAACGCATTTCATGGGCGCGAGAAGCACCTGCTGGTTCTTTTCCAAAGTCAACGTAGAAGTTTTCGTTGAGTTTCAATCCGCCGTTTTCAGTATCGCAGTCAATCTGCAACAAATATGAGCCAGTTTTTGACAAGTCAGGATAAAACTGATTGTCCCAAGTGCTAAATAAAGAATTTGTCACATAAAGTCGCTTACCGTCGAGACTCAATTGCAACATCTGCGGTCCACCAGCCAATTTATTACCTTGAACTTCAGGACTTTTACCTAACAAACCACCGCACCAAATCTGCCCGACGAGTTTGGGATGAGAGGAATCACTGATATCATATTGACGAATATCTCCATGCAGCCAATTGGAGAAATAAAGATAGCGATCGTCCATTGAAATCAAGATATCAGTAATCAACGATGGCACTGGAATTTCCCAGCCGGAAACTTCCACCGATGGTACATCAATCACTTTCTCTACTTGCCAATTATCGTTGTTTTTGTACCAATGCCAAACATTGCTGCTAAGTGCCGCACCGACAAAGCCATGAGTGCTATCAGGATGATGATGAAAGCGCACTTCTAAAGGAATTAACCCTTCTTCGCCCAAGTCTACAGTTTGGATTATCTCGTGCTTCAGCCAATCCCAGAAATGCAGCTGATGACCGTAGTTTCCATCTGCGACATCTTTGAGATCAAACCCAGGATAATACGTTTTTGGTGCGCCCCACTCGCTACTTACCATTACGTTATGACGTGGCTGATACCAGAAGTCGTAATTAAAGCGCATTTCCTTGGCTTTATTTTCCCAGCGTCCAGCAATGTCAAAATTCTTATCCAGCAACAAAAAGCCACCAGGCGCATTTCCTTCGCTGTCGCCCAGCATAGAAATCATGATATTACTATCTGCGAGGCAGTGTACTGTGTGTGGGGCGCTTAGGTTGGTTTTTGCCTTAATTTCTTCTGGTTCAATAACTTTGTGCAGTTTTGGCGCTTTTGGATCTGCTGTATCTACAATATAAATGCGGCTAGACCGTTGACCAGGAATCACCATAAACCGTCGCGATTTACTTGCATCCCCATGACAAGAACTGCAAGCATTCCAACCAAAGTGATGTAACTCGTCACCAATATAAGGCATTGGCAGACGATGAATAATCTGCGAATATGTTGGAGAACTGCGATCGACATCTACAGTTGCAAGATAATCTGGCTCTTCGATACCCGTACCCGTGTAGAGTGCAATTGTATACAGTATTTTTTCTGATTCTGCCTTCATCGCCGCTTCTGGAGAAGCGTAGCCTGGTCCGCAACAAGTTTGAGCCATGTTTTTATACCTTGGTATTCATAGTTAGTGTTGAAGAAGGCACTCTTCGTGCCTACTACGAGCTTATAATTAATATTTGTCTTATATATAAGTCTCAAGCCGATCGCTTAGTTTGCTGTAATTGGTGCATATGATGAAACAAACTCCAGCAATATTCTTCTGGTAAGCCGCAGGTGAGGGCACCCCGCAAAACAATATTAAAATACCAATCGTTGGGCGCGACTTCTGCTGTCAGTTTGTCAACTACTACATAGGTGCGAACATCTTTGTATACTTTATTTTGGCAATGAATATCTACCAATTCTTGCCGATAGCCACCATGAGGTACATCTTCTCTTATATCGAGGCGATCGCTTAATCGCCAAGGTAGCTGATAAAGTACACCATTCACGCTAGCTTTAGCATCTTTGACTACATCCAAAACGCCACATTTGCGCGTCGGAGAAAAGCGATAAAACCCCAATTTATAATTTTTTAGCGTGGCAGCACCGACCACATAAAGATGAGTGTTTTCACCAAGCGATCGCTTCAAATCTACAGGACACATACAAGAACCATACGCAAAATAATAAAACATTGGCTCTTGTTGCTTTTGTTGCAGATTTAAATCCAGCTTGGCTGAATCATCGACTTGCACCCAAATATGATGAGAATTTCCCCCGTGATTGCTCATCTATCGTTATACGTATCAATTACACCGCATATTATATCACAATACACAAATGAATACATCTATATCCCGATATACAAACCGGAGATTATGGACTAGGAACTGGGGACTGGAGACTAGAAAAAGAATTATTACCAATGCCCAATGCCCAATGCCCAATACCCAATGCCCCAATTACTGATATTTGCGAATTTCATTCCAGGCTTTGACAATCGCCTGTAAATTCTTGGGTAGGTTATTTTGAGACACATCGTTGTAGCGAACTGTAGTGTCATCGCTGCTGACAGTGTAGGTGATATAATCAGCAGAACCGCTGACTGCCGGGTAACTTAGATTTTCAGATTGATTGAATCTATGCTCTTTGAGGAGTTGTTGAAACTCTTGCACCTTTTGCTGAGAAACCCGCCAAACTCGACGCTCGGAATCATTCGCATCGCCGATGCGGTACTGCACCAAACGCCCATCATTAAGTAAAATTGTTTCGTAGGTTTTGCCGATAAAGCCACCGCTAGAAATTTGTCGAAAAACCACATTGCGATCCACGGGTGGTGGTAACTCGCTTACAGGAATAGGTAAAGGTTTAATTTCATCGGGGATTTGGTTAGCGATCGCACTGCCGAGAATTTCATTCCAAGCTTTGACGACTGTCTGCAAATTCTCAGGCAAATTACTTTGCGAAACATCGTTATACTGAATTGTAACTTCTTGGGTGGTGACAGTGTAGGTGATGTAATCCGCAGAACCTTTAGTTGCTGGGTAACTTAGATTCTGGTATTCACTCAATTTGTTTTTTTCTAACAATCGCTGAAATTTTCGCATCTCTTGCCTGGAAATCTGCCATACTTGACGTTCCGAATCGTTAGCATCACCCATCTCATACCGAATCAAACGTCCGTCATTGAGCAATACAGTTTCGTAGGTTCTGGGAAACAAACCACCACTAGAAATTTGCCGAAAAATTACATTGCTATTTATTGGTGGTGGTAACTCACTTATAGGAATTGACACAGGTGTAATTGCGTTATCGGCGATTTCGCTAGCCTTTTCATTGAGCCTAATTGCAGACCCAGAAGCATTGGTATGATAAACTAAGGTTTGGTCAACTGCACCTATAACTACCTTCCAACCGTTGACGATCGCCTGAGTACAACCCTCATCAGGACCTGCTAGATTCAAACAACCATTATTCCAAGTGCGCTGTTTCGCCTGAACGATATTTAGTTGAGAAATCGGCAGATTCAAACGTTGGGATGCAGCTTGGAAAACAGCATTCTTGAGTGATTCTGGTAATTTGGCTTTTGAGTTAAGCTCAGGATGGGTAGAAGCTATGCGTAACAAACGTCCGTTACTATTGGTGTGATAAATCCATTTTTGTTTACCGTCAGACACCACAACCTTCCAACCAGGAACTAACGCTTGGGTGCAGATTTCATCAGGTTGTGATAATCCCAAGCAACCATTATTCCAAGTTTGTGGAGTAGATTCAATAATTTCCAGTTCTTTGGGCGAAATTTGCCATCTTTTTGATGCATCTCGCAGCACCGCACTAGCTACTCGACGCGGCAAGTTGTTTGTTGTAAGATTTTCTTTAATTAATTCATTTGCGCTTTCTGGCATTAGATTCGCAGGCGCTGCGGTAGCATTCTTGATGAGGGTGAAATTGCTACCAATCGACAAAATGCCAGTCAAAATTAAAGCAGTAAAAATTCGCGCTTGATTTGTGGTAAGATAAACCTTGATGAGAGTTTTCATAGCCAGAGTGAAAATTTAGTAGTTAATTAGTAGTTATTAGCTAATCATTAAGCGCTAGTTTAATATCTAAGAATTTATAACTAGCGAGTAAGGAGAAAAAAGTATATTATCCCACAATACAAGCAGTTGGGATGAAATTAACGGCTATATTCGGTGATCCATGTGAAGATAGACACCGCCATATGAGCTACTTGTTCCTTACTTTTAGACTAAATTTATTTCTGCTAAATAACATCACCCAATTGAGTTACCCGGAAGGGTGATTTTGGCTACCGACAATCCACCAAAGCTTCAAGCGACTGTTAATCGACTTTTTTAACGATATCAGGCTGAAAGTGCTGTTTGCTGAGTAAACTCATGATTTGGCACATCAAATCTAATACTACTACCTGCCCAGTCTTTGAGATCAGGCGCTAACCAAACGAGCTTTCGCACAATTTCATCGTTAACCCATAGCACCACAGGAAATGGAAACTGTTTTCTAAACTCATCTCGCATGAGATTGGTAGAGATGATGAGTTGATTAATTTCTACTACCGATTCTAAACCTCTGACTATCAAAGCTTCGGGTTGACTAGTACCTATCGCCTCAATTAATGGTGTATAAAGTGTTTTAGCAGAAGGTGGGATCACGACTTCTCGGATATCTGCTGAGGAAAATTCTTTTAACCAGTTTAGTATTTGCTGTTGCTTTTTGAGATTGCAGCACACTAACACTAGTGAAAACTCTCCATCAGACATGATAATTGCCCGTGCCAGACGAGTAATAGCTGCTGTGTAGTTTGTCCTGCTGTCTTCGGAATTAACTAAGCTAATCATTGCTAATCTTGAACTAAATTTTAATAATTAAATTGAATTGTTATACTTGGGGAAACTACCCCGTTTTGCAATTTTGGCAATTCGGGGTAATTTTAATAAGCTAATTCTACCACTGATGCGGTTACTAGGCGTGTGGTCTAAGACCCCGCATTTCTACATAGAAATTAGCTAATTGAGAAATGTGTTGACCATCAATTGTGCTTGGGCGTTAGGATACAGTTCAATGAGTGCTTGAATTTAAATTAATTTTCTTGTCAGGAAAAGTTCGTAAAAAGTAATATATGAGCGGAGGCGATCGCAATGCCTGAGTTATTAACAAAGTTTGAGGTCGTCATTTGTCGTGAAAAGGGCAAAATATCCTTAAATAAGGTTTTAAACGCCATTTTCCCAAGGCTGACCAACTTAGTGCAACCATCTTAAGACGGATTGTACGGCGAATAATCAAGTAATTCCCAACGAAATGACTGGGGAAGGCTTGATTCTAACCATTGTTCAACGAAAAGCGTCCAATAGCGTCGGGTTCCATTAGTTTCATGGGTTGGGTCGTCTAACTCCCACAAAATTTCCGGACGACCAATTATTTGCACAGACATATCTCGCTCAAAATCCAAGAAAATCAGACCAGCATGGGGATTTTCCACAAAGTTACCTTTGTCTAATATGAGTATTCACAATTTTCCCCCTCCCCCTTTCCCAATACGGTTCGGATAAGCCTTTTTTCTCTCCCCCTGCACCCCCTGCTTCCCCTCCTTGCCTCAACAGATAACTTTCGCGATTGACCAAGCGTATTGCCCCCTTTCCCCGTCTTTTGAGCTAAGGCACTATTTAGCCTGGGGGAACCGAATGATTTATTTCACTCTTCAAATAAGTGAGGCACTGAATGTTTAAATTGATAATTTGGCACATGTGTTAGAAGAGGGGGGTTTGTCTCAAATGATGGCACGTCAACGTGCAGAAGATGCGGTGATGCAGATTCAAGGTGCGCTAGTTTTAACGCGAGGACTTGATAGTACTGCACCTTTTGAAAGGGTATTGCAGCAACTTCCAGATCGGCTTTTAGAGAAGGTTGAGTGAACAGAGGTAAAAAATGAAATTTGTTAAGCAATTGATGAGGCTTGTGAGTAAACAACAGGCGTTCTTTTCTGCGGTGGTAGCTTTAAGTATAATAGCGACGGTAATGTTGTCTTTTCCTCTGAACGCGCAAAATCTGCGTGTGCCAGCAGCGGAGTTGCGGGGGGTGTGGTTAACTAATATTGATAGCGATGTGTTGTTTGAGCGATCGCGTCTGAATAAAGCTTTGCAACGCTTAGACGAATTAAACTTTAATACTGTATATCCGACGGTTTGGAATTGGGGCTGGACATTATATCCTAGCAAAGTAGCTCAAAGTGTAATTGGGCGATCGCTCGATCCGACACCGGGATTGCAAAAGCGAGATATGCTCAAAGAAATTGTCGATGTCGGACATAAAAAAGGCTTGACAGTCATTCCCTGGTTTGAATTTGGCTTTATGGCACCGGCTGATTCGCAATTAGCTAAACGTCATCCGCAATGGCTGACAAATCGCGCTAACGGTACGCGGATTGTCAAAGAAGGCACTCACGATCGCGTTTGGTTGAATCCCTTTCACCCAGAAGTACAACAATTTATCCAAAATTTAGTCGTCGAAATCGTCAGAAATTACAACATCGACGGCATTCAATTTGATGACCATTTTGGTTTACCATCAGAATTGGGATATGATCCCTATACTGTTGGACTCTACAAAAAAGAGCATAATGGCAAAGCTCCACCAACAGACTTTAAAAATCCAGAATGGGTGAGTTGGCGAGCAAACAAAATCACCAACTATATGAAGCGGGTATTCACAGCCATCAAAGCAACGAAAAAGAATTGCATCGTTTCCATTGCACCTAATCCGCAGCGCTTCTCCTACGACTTCTTTCTAGCAGATTGGCAGAAGTGGGAACGCATGGGACTAATCGAAGAATTGATTGTGCAGATATATCGCAATGACTTGAATGTTTTTAACACTGAATTAGAGTATCCAGAAGTCAAAGCAGCACGCAGTCATATTCCCGTGAGTATCGGCATTTTATCAGGTTTGAAAGGTCGATATGTGCCGATGCAACAAATTCAGACACAAGTGCAGAGTGTACGCAATCGCAAGTTTGCCGGTGTATCCTTCTTCTTTTACGAAACTTTATGGAACCTCGCTAACGAAAAACCCCTGCAACGCCAAACTAGCTTTGGAAAGCTTTTTCCCACACCTAAACCTTACCCGAATTTACTAGTAAGTTGGAAACCGGAGAAAGTATCAAGTAAAAGCGATTAGGATTGGGTACCAAATCGAAAAATTATGGTGGGAGGTTTGACTCACCACCAAATTTTAAAAAGCTTTTCCTATTTCCCAAGTGTTTGCAATACTTCTAAGCAAACTTCATGAATGTAAAGATTAGATGAACAAATTTAATAAGATAACATTACACTTTTTTTAACTGAGCAACATATTTAACCCAGACATATCCTTGGTGATGCGCTTATGATGAATTTACCGACAAAAAGAATACAAAATTATTTTTTGTCAACTATCTAAAGCATCAAAATTAATAAATCTAAGGATTGTTAGATATGAAAAACACATTTTCCGCTCTACTAATTTCTGCTTCATTAGCTATTGGAGTTGCGGCTGTAGCTGCACCAGCACAGGCAGCACCACCTAAAGAAGCAGCAGCTAAAGAAGAGAAATCAGTAGCTAAAGAAGAGAAATCAGTAGCTAAAGAAGAAACTGCTAAAGTTGCGACTAGCGTGATGTGTAACGTTAGTAATATATCGCTTGGAGGAACTGCTGCTACTGATTGTAAAGGACCTTTTGAAGGTAATGACACAGGAGATAAAGGCACTTTACTTCATGCTTTGAATCAAGGTTTGTTTGCAAGTAGTGTAGGTTCTAACCTTGACTGGATTTTAGATGGAAAATCAGATGAATCAAATCTTTCTATACAAGCAGATAACTCAAATATTGGTAACTGGAGTCTGAAGCAGCCACTAAGTAGCGGTACATTTGTAATTAGCCTCAAGAGCAGTACTGCATACAGCGCTTATCTCTTCAAAGATATTGATTTCTCTAAACCTGGTGGTTTACAAGGAATTTTCAATACCATTGGTGTTGCTTTAAACGGAAGTGGTGACGCAGGTAAGGATCTATCTCATGCTTCATTATTTGTTCCCAAAGTGCCATCAGGACCTGGTACTAAAGTTCCAGAACCAAGCGCTCTGATCGGTCTAGGTTTAGTTTTAGGTGGAATGGTCGTTGCTCGTCGTAAGTCTAGAACTGCCAATTTTTAATTGGCGATTTTGTCGCTAAATAATTTTCCAATCAAACGCCCCATCCTATAATCGGATAGGGCTTGTAATCTTTCAAGGTCTAAAGTCCAGTTATGACCCTCCAATTCCCAAACGTCCAGCCAAAGCGGGAGTTAAAGGTAAAAGGGTAGCTATCATCAAGAATAAAGCTAAAAGACCCAAGGCGGCGCGTGCATCGTCGGGTTCGGTGATTTCATTCAAGCTGGGACGTTCTAAATCCCGTTGTAAAAATAGAATGACGATCGCCCAATACATGGCAAGCGGATTAGCTAAAGATGCTATCCCTAAAACAATTAAAGTCGCTACTGTGACTCTTCCTGCGGTTTTGCGTCCATAAATCGCTTGGACAATGCGTCCACCATCTAATACACCAGCTGGCATTAAGTTTATCGCGGTGATGACCAATCCTAACCAACCAATCACCACTAAAGGATGAATATCAACCACAGACGATTGTAACGCTGAACCCAGAATCACCCGCGCCAAGCTTCCTACCAAAATCGAACCTTGGAAAAACTCGTTTGGCAATTGAAACAAGCTACCCGGATGAGAAAGTAGCAAGCCAATTATCAATGTTACCAAAGAAGCTATTCCGCCTGCGGCTGGACCTGCTATGGCGATATCAAATAATACCTTGCGGTTCGGTAATAAAGATTCAAACCGAGTTATTGCCCCAAATGAGCCAATTTGTATTGCGGGAAGAAAGAAGGGTAAACTTAAGCGGATTTGGTGACGACGCGCGAGTAACCAATGACCAATTTCGTGAATTAGCAGAATCGCCAAAAGACCCGCACCGATGGGTAAGGCTTCAGCAAACCGCGATGGTGTGTCAAATAAATCAAATCTTAACAGTAAACCGGCGGCTTCCAGACTGGTGGCGATTGTTGCTATAAATAGAATCCCAGCAAAGATTTTTTGCGATAATGTTGACGGACGCGGGTCATTGCTGCTGGGTAAGACGATAATTACAGGTTTGGTATCTGGGTTTTCCATGAGGAACAAGCGATATTTATCACCCAAGCGTTCCTCTAAACTAGCGGTGAGACGTTTGTGAACTTCTTCTGGTTCTCCCCGCAAATTACCTTTGAAAATCGCTCCTTGTTGATAAGCGATCGTTTCTGTGGCAAAAAATGTATCTAGACCGAAAATACCTTTAATTGCGTTCAATTCCTCTTCGGGAATTGGCGGATCTTCAAGCTTTAATTCCGCATTTACTGTATTTGTTACAGTTTCTGGTGCTGGGGTAGCGGCTATTCTTTGAGTTGCACGTTCTCTGAGGATTGCATCTTGTCCGGCTGCTCGCAACTTTCTTCCCAGAAAGATATACAAGATAGTCGATCCCACCAATAAAAATAACACACCAACTATATTGATGTAAATTCCAGCGGCAAACAAGCCAAAAAACAACAGCCAAGGAGTCATCAACACCACCGACTGCAACCAGGCTAAGATGCCCAATTTACCAAAAGGTCTGGCGCGATAAAAGCCCCAAGCCAAAATGCCGAAAAAAACCAGCACGATTGCCGTAAGAATAGGAGTTTCTGAAGCAGTAAGCATTTTCAATCTATTTTTTTTAATTTTCGCACGGGCGACGGTCAGTTTTTCCAGACATTACTACTAATCTATAACGGTGCTTGTAATGTTCTCAAATATGTAACATTGCCAAGATAGTGGCTACATAGATGTTAATTTTACTTATGAAACCTGAGAAAGTATCTATATAAAGTAGAATTACGGTGATCAACCCAAAAATCAAAAGTAGTAAAATCCTGATTCATCGTTCTTTAGCGGCGATTGTTGGTATTCTGATGTTGTCACACCCGGTTATGGCAACTGCATCTATCACAGGTGTGATTGCTCAACAAGTACCAAATAAATCTCCAGAATACGTTAAGGGAAAACAATTGCTGGATGAAGCACAGAAGCTTTTGCAGCAAGGTACGGGTGAATCTCGACAAAAAGCGATCGCACTTTATGAACAAGCTCTGTTAATTTGGCGAAAAATAGGCGATCGCGATTCGGAAGCTACTACACTTTTAGGCATCGGTACGCTTTATTATACGCTTTCGCAAAACCAAAAAGCTTTAGAATATTACAATCAAGCTTTAGTTATCAGACGCGAACTGAAAGATCGTTTTGGCGAAGCTGTGATGCTTTCTTCTGTTGCTGGCGCTTACTCGAATTTGGGCGATAAGCAAAAGGCATTACAATTTTATAACCAAGCGCTGTCATTATTTCAAGCTGAGAAAAAAGTTGACTTTGCAGCGATCGCGCTAATCAGTATTGGCGGAGTTTACTTTAATTTGGGCGAGACGCAAAAAGCAATCTCAGCATACAATCAAGCCTTAGAAATTCAGCGTACCACAAAAGATACTGCCTCTCAAGCTAGTACACTCAATGCGATCGCTTTAGTTTACACGACCTTAGGTGAGTCGCAAAAAGCTTTACCAATCTTAAATCAAGCATTGGAAATTCAACGTTTGAGAAAAGATATTAACGGACAAGCTGAGATTTTTAATAGAATTGGTTTAGTTTATCTTTCCTTAGGCGAAAATCAGCAAGCGCTTGAGTCGTTAAATCAAGCTTTGAAACTGCAACAACAAGCGCAAGGAAATCTTTCTGGAAGTGCGCTTGTCTTCAACCTTTTTGAGCAAGCGCAAATTATCATCGGTATCGCTGCTACTTACAAATCATTAGGCGATTATCCGAAGGCAATTTCATATTTCAATAATGCGCGATCGCTTTTACAAAAAGCCGGAAATCCTTATGGCGAAGCAGAAGTTTTAGCGCAGACTAGTATAGTATACGATGAATTGGGCGATAAACAAAAAGCTCTGGAATCTTTAAATCAAGCCTTAATACTTCAGCGAGCGAATCAGGATCGCGCCAGAGAAGCTTTTACTCTTGGTAGTATCGGCGACATTTATCAATCTTTCGGCGATTATCAAAAAGCGCTGGATACATATAATCAAGCATTAACTCTTCAGCAAGGAGTGCAGGATCGTTCTGGAGAAGCGAAGACGTTAAAAAATATTGCTCAAGTATATAGTTATTTAGGGGATTATCAATTAAGTACGGATACTTACGTGCAAGCATTAGAGATATTTAAAAAAATAGGCGATCGCTCATCAGAAGCGCAAATTCTTGATAATATTGGTACAGTTTACCGAATTGCTGAAGATTATCCTAAAGCACTAGAATATTACAATCAAGCACTAAAATTGTGGCGTGAACAAAAAGATGTATTTAAAGAATTTGCCACACTCACAGGTGTAATTAGAGTTTACGAATCATTAAAAGATTATCCGAAAGCGCTGGAAGCTGCCAACCAGGGACTTTTATTATCCCAGAAACAACAAAGCAGCTTTGCTGAAGCTTCCGCATATGCTTTTATCGCAAGGGTATATCTAGCAGCAGGAAATTATCAAAAAGCTATAGATGTCTCACAAGATGCAGCATCTAGATTTGCAAAAATCGGTATTCCCATAGCAAAAGCTAACGTTTTAGGCAATATTGGCAAAGCTTACAATTCATTAAAGCAGCCAGAGAAGGCAATCAACAGCTACAATCAGGAACTAAAGTTGCGGCAAAAGTTAGGCGATCGCACAGGTGTTGCGGATACGCTTTATAATATTGCCGTTACCGAAAGCGATCGCAATAACTTTCAGGCAGCGCGAACTCAAATAGAATCGGTAATAGCGATCGTTGAAGATATCCGCACCAAAGTTACCAGCCAAGAACTGCGAAGCTCGTATTTTGCCTCGATACAGAAATATTATCAATTTTACATCGACTTATTGATGCGGTTGCACAAACAGCAACCATCTAAAGGATACAACGCAATAGCTTTGCAAGTTAGCGAACGCGCTCGCGCCCGCAGTCTTATAGAATTGTTGAATGAAGCTAACGCTGATATTCGCCAAGGTGTAGATCCCAAGTTGCTAGAACTTGAACGCAACTTACAGCAAAAATTAGATGCTAGCGAGAAACGCCAAATTCAATTATCCAGCAAACAAAATACAGAAGCGCAGATACAAGCGTTAGAAAAAGAAATCGCTGCACTTTTACAACAATATCAACAAGTAAAAGCACAAATTAGAGCCACCAGTCCCCGTTATGCTGCACTAACACAGCCTCAATCGCTGACTCTAGCACAAATTCAGTCCTCAATACTTGATAAAGATACCCTGCTTTTAGAATACTCTTTAGGCGAGGAACGCAGCTATCTTTGGGCAGTCAGCAAAACAAATATTACCAGTTACGAACTACCCAAACGTGCAGAAATAGAAGCTACCGCAAAGCAATTTTATCAATCGCTGAAGAAACCTAGAAGAATGTCGGAGGGATCTGCTTTTGGTGAACCAAAAGATGTGGAAGTCGCAACCAAATTGAGTCAGATGCTTTTGCAACCCGTCACCAAAGAGTTAGGTAATAAACGTTTACTAATTGTTAGTGATGGTGCTTTGCAATATTTGCCGTTTGGGGCTTTACTGAAGCCGAATAACCAAACACAAAAGACACAATTAACGCCTTTATTAGTCGAACACGAAATTGTCAACTTACCCTCAGTATCCACTTTAGCAGTTTTGCGGAAAGAGTCAAATGATCGCCAACCCGCACCCAAAGCGATCGCTATTATTGCCGATCCGGTTTTTAGCAGCGACGATCCACGTCTCAAATCACCGCAACAACTAGACAAGCGTAATCTAAACGACTTATCAAGAGCCGCTAGAGATACGGGTGTATCTTTTGAACGCTTGCCGTTTACGCGCACTGAAGCCGATCGCATTTTGGCTTTAGTTCCTGATGCTTTACGCAAAGAAGCATTTGACTTTGCTGCCAGTCGTGCGATCGCCACCAGCCCGGAACTTAGTCAATATAAGATTGTCCATTTTGCAACTCACGGCATCCTTAATAGCACGCAACCAGAATTATCTGGGGTAGTGCTGTCGCTATTTGACAACAAAGGAATGCCGCAAAACGGTTTTTTACGACTTCACGATATTTTTAACCTCAACTTGCCAGCAGAATTAATCGTCCTCAGTGCTTGTGAAACAGGTTTAGGCAAAGAAATCAAAGGAGAAGGGTTGGTGGGCTTGACAAGAGGCTTTATGTATGCTGGTAGCCCGCGAGTCGTCGTGAGCTTGTGGAGTGTCGATGACGAAGCCACATCAGAATTAATGACAAAATTTTATCAAAAGATGCTGCAAGACAAATTAAAACCTGCGGCAGCATTGCGATCGGCACAAATAGAAATGTTAAAAAATGAGAGCTTTGCTGCCCCATATTATTGGGCAGCATTTACACTTCAAGGGGAGTGGAAGTAAAAAGTAGTAAGCGCTCTTGGTGCTAAAAAAAGGCGTTACAACGCCTACTAAAAAATATTTTCATCAGTGCATAAAAACCATTAAACTGAAAAGATTCGCCTCAACTTTATTCGGTTATATTCTCATCTGTGTTTTTCATAACAAATACCTTTTTAGCAATTGTCAGTTAACTTACATTCTGATTATTTCAAAAATCTAAACTAGATACATTTTTAAAATCTTTTTCTGATATAAAGCTACAGTTAAAACTTTTATTTTGATTTGTTTGACAAAACTTAATATTTTGCATAACCTAAAAGTTAGGTAACACTAATCCCGCGTCAGACAAAGATTATTTTTAGCCACGTTTAGGCAGAAGCAAATGAATTGAAGTAAAAATCAAGGAACTAGAAATAAAAGTAAACTTACCTAATTTGGCGAAAAAGCTGAAAAATTCAGTCACCGGATAACGCTGCAAAAATCTCAAAAAATTCCGGTTACATCTGAAGGGTTTTAGTGATTAATAATCATGGAAATTTAGGTGAAATAAATATGCTAAGGAGATTATCATGCTTAAGTATTTTACCTCATTGAACGACCACAACTTACCGTATCCCGATACAATTCATCCCATCGTCGTCCACTTCGTCATCGCGTTGGTATTGTTTGGGTTCTTGTGCGATGTAATCGGCTATTTCACTGGTAAAACTCGCCTTTTTGAAGTGGGTTGGTGGAATATGTTTTTTGCCACAATCGCCATCTTCGTCGCTGTTATTTTCGGGCAATTTGAAGCAGGTTTGGCACAACCTTATAACGCCGCTAAATCAGTTTTGAGTATGCATACACTGATTGGCTGGTCGCTTTCAGGAATCATTACGGCGATTACAGCATGGCGCTATGTAATGCGTATCCGCAACCCACACAAAATATCGATTTACTATCTTGGAGTAGGACTGCTTTTAACTTGTGTAGTTGGCTTACAAGTGTATCTTGGTGATGAACTTGTTTGGGTATATGGACTGCATACAGTACCAGTTGTTGAAGCAGTAAAAGAAGGTATTTTGCAATGAATTCAGAACTAATTGACCAATTAAACAATCAACTAGGCGCGAACGGATTACCCTACACCATCCCCATTCATCCCAACTTAGTTCATTTGACTTTAGGTCTGTTTATTATTGGGATTACCTTTGATATTATTGGTGTACTCTTTCCGTTTCAAAAATGGGTCTTCAAATCTTTAGCAATTCCTGTGGAACGTGCCAGCTTTTTTGATGTTGGTTGGTACAACATGCTAGCTTCATCTGTGATTACATTTTTCACAGTCGGCGCAGGTTTTTATGAAATGATGCTGGCAAAACCACCGGCTGACGTCAAAAGTGCCTGGGGATTGCAAGCAATGGAAACCATGCTTTGGCATGGTGTGGGTGGAGTTTTATTATTAACGCTAATTGTCGGCATGACCGTCTGGAGAGGATGGCAGCGCTTCGTTTGGTCAAAGGAAGCAGATAGACAAGTGCAATTAAGTTATCTGCTGATGGGCATGGTAATCATGCTTATTATGTTCCTGCACGGCACACTAGGAGCACAATTAGCAACAGAATTTGGAGTACACAATACAGCAGATAATTTGCTGCGATCTGGCAAAAAATTGAACGAAATGTTTTAAGGTTTGGTGGATAGAAGTAGAGACGCGATTAATCGCGTCTGTACAAAGTTATGAGTTAGTAGAAGAACCAACAACTATCAACTATCAACCATCAACTATTACCTAACAACTAACACTCAACTGATATGCAGAAAATATTGCGGATTTTTACATTAATTACAGGCGCGATCGCTCTCACTTTTACTAGTATTTGGATTGGGAAACAAGCTTATTTCTGGCTTCCCCCCCAAGCGGCAGCCGAATCGGTACTAATTGATGATTTGATTAGCTTCCTCGTCACGCTAGGTGCATTCATCTTCTTGGGAGTAACCGGAACTTTGATGTATTCAGTTATTTTCCATCGCGCAATCAAAGATGACTACAGCGATGGTCCCCCGATTGAAGGTAATATAACTCTGGAAGTTGTTTGGACGGTCATCCCAGTTTTGTTAGTGTTTTGGATTGCAAATTATAGCTACCAAACCTACGAGCAAATGGGTATTCAAGGTCCGATGGAGCATGTACACTTCCATAATCCGATGGGAATAGAATCGGCATATGCTGCACCAAAAGACGCTACAACTGAACCTGTAGAAAAAATTGACGTACTTGCTAAACAATGGGCTTGGGTATTTCACTACCCAGAAAAAAACGTCACCAGTACCGAACTGCATTTACCAAGCGATCGCCGCATAAGTTTAGCACTGCAATCTGAAGACGTTCTCCACGGCTTTTATATTCCCGCTTTCCGACTCAAGCAAGACATCATTCCCAACCAAACTATCGACTTTGAATTTACTCCCATCCGTCCAGGCAAATATCGCCTAACTGATTCTCAATATAGCGGCACCTACTTTGCAACCATGCAAGCGGATGTAGTGGTTGAATCACCAGAAGATTACCAAAAATGGCTGACACAAGCAGCAAATCACAAACAGGCGATCGCTACCAACCAAGCAGCCTCTGAATATGCCCAAGCATCAAATCAGTCAATCAAACCTGGTTGGGCAACAGTTGCCCCTGCTGCACCTCCTCTAGTCAACTACAGCAACTGATTGTAAGTACCCACAACTAACAACTATCAACTAACAACCAACAAACAAATGACCAACATCCCCATCGAAGGCATCATAATCCCTAGTGAGGCTCACCACGAACCCCCAAACCACTGGAGGCAATACTTCAGCTTTAGCACCGACCATAAAGTAATCGGTATTCAATATCTCGTTACCGCGTTCATCTTCTTTCTTGTCGGCGGTATGTTTGCGATGGTAATTCGCGGAGAACTGATTACACCAGATTCAGACTTAGTAGACCGCACCGTATACAATGGCTTGTTCACCATGCATGGCACCGTCATGCTTTTCCTGTGGACATTTCCGTCCCTGGTTGGTTTTGCCAACTATCTAGTACCTTTGATGATTGGCGCACGGGATATGGCATTTCCGCGCCTCAACGCCGTCGCTTTTTGGATGGTGCCAGTCGTCGGAATTCTCCTCATGGCAAGCTTTCTTGTCCCCGGTGGACCAGCCCAAGCAGGCTGGTGGTCTTACCCGCCAGTTAGTCTCCAGAACCCCACAGGTAACTTAATTAACGGTCAAGTTCTCTGGCTGTTGGCGGTAGCAATATCCGGCGTATCTTCCATCATGGGTGCGGTTAACTTTGTTACCACAATTGTGAAGATGCGCGCACCAGGCATGGGCTTCTTCCGAATGCCTCTGTTTGTTTGGGCAGTGTTTAGCGCCCAGATTATCCAACTGTTTGGACTGCCAGCGCTGACAGCAGGCGCGGTAATGTTGTTACTTGACCTCACCGCTGGTACTGCCTTTTTTGACCCCAGCAAGGGAGGTAATCCAGTTCTCTTCCAGCACTATTTCTGGTTTTACTCCCACCCCGCCGTTTATGTAATAATTTTGCCCATCTTCGGTATTTTCTCGGAAATATTTCCTGTCTATTCCCGCAAACCGCTATTTGGCTACAAAGTAGTCGCCATTTCATCGCTCTTGATTGCGGGAGTCAGCGGTATTGTTTGGGTACACCACATGTATGTCAGCGGTACAGCAGGCTGGATGCGCTTGTTTTTCATGCTGACAACGATGTGCGTATCTGTACCCACGGGAATTAAGGTGTTTGCTTGGGTAGCAACCATCTGGGGCGGCAAGATGCGGCTGAATACACCAATGCTGTTTGCTCTTGGTGGATTGATCATGTTTGTCTTTGCAGGTATCACAGGCATCATGCTTTCCTCAGTGCCTGTTGATGTTCACGTAAACAATACTTACTTTATAGTAGGTCACTTTCACTACGTCCTTTACGGTACGGTGACGATGGGCTTGTATGCAGCCATCTACCACTGGTTCCCGAAAATGACTGGACGCATGTATCACGAAGGCTGGGGTAAATTGCACTTCTGGTTAACATTCGTCGGTACCAACCTCAACTTTTTCCCCATGCATCCCTTAGGATTGCAAGGAATGTTACGTCGAGTCTCTTCCTACGCACCAGATGCAGGATATGAATTCTGGAATATTATTGCTAGTCTTGGTGCATTTCTATTAGGAATGTCTACTTTGCCTTTTATTTTCAACATGATAGTTTCTTGGATGCAGGGTGAGAAAGCACCTGATAATCCTTGGAGAGCAATTGGATTAGAGTGGTTAGTTTCTTCACCACCTCCAGTAGAGAACTTTGAAGAAATTCCTATTGTCATCAGCGAACCCTACGGATATGGCAAGTCTGAACCGTTAATTGCAGAAGTTCATAGCCATCAATACGAGCCGACAAACCCAACTTTGACAGGGGTAGATTAACCCCGTAACCTCGCTCCCAGTCTCTGACTGGGAATGCCTAGAGTGAGGCTCTGCCTCATAGGACTTTCCTAAACAAGCAAGAATTTTTTGACAACAAAGGAGGCAGAGCCTCCTTTAATGGATTCCCAGTCTCTGACTGGGAACCAGAACTAGACACAAGATAAAGGAGAATTCAAGCAATGGACAGTTATTTAATTTCCGAAGAATTGCAGCCACCTTTGCATGAGCATACTCATGATGAAGAAGGCAACAAGATGTTTGGCTTCATCGTTTTCTTACTATCTGAAAGCGTTATTTTCCTAAGTTTTTTCGCCGGATATATTATCTACAAAACAACGACTCCCAACTGGCTACCAATCGGTGTTTCTGGACTTGAAGTTAAAGATCCAGCAATTAATACGGTGGTTCTGGTTGCTAGTAGCTTTGTCATCTATTTGGCAGAACGCGCTTTGCAAAGCCATAAATTGATGCAATATCGCTTGTATCTTTCGGCAACAATGGCGATGGGAACTTACTTTTTAGTGGGGCAAGGAATTGAATGGAGCAATCTTGCTTTTGGCTTCACTTCTGGTGTATTTGGGGGAATTTTCTATCTGTTAACAGGTTTCCACGGTTTACACGTTCTCACTGGTATCCTGTTACAAACGATTATTCTTGTGCGTTCTTTCATTCCCGGCAATTTCGATTCAGGACATTTCGGTGTTAATGCAACTTCTCTATTTTGGCACTTTGTTGATGTAATCTGGATTATTCTGTTTGTTCTTATCTATCTTTGGCAGTGAATATTCAGGCGATCGCCTGAATAAGTACGTCAACATTAAAAAATATAAAATGTAGAGTCCGACTTAAAGCGGAAAAAGCGTTGTGAGGCAACCAGCTTCGCTAACACAACGCTTTTGCCAAGACAGGAAATCAACAATGTCAAATTTTTTCGCCAAAAAATCCGAAAAGCTGCAACTTGAATTTGAAGCTTAGAGTAATCAAACTTCAAGACCTACAATGAACAGCTTTAATCAGAAACAAAAGAAATCATTTACGCTCATTTTGGCTACAGCTTGCTCTACCGCTTCACTACTGGCTGGAACATTTGGGACATCTTCCTCTGCTGTTGCCTCAGAAGTAATGGCTACTAAAGCTTCAGCAATAAATACTGAGATTATAGCCTCGGCATATACTTGCCCTAAGTATGCAGGAGCAGGAATATTAGAAGCGCAAATCGAAACTCGTAATTTTTCTATTTATATTTGTAAAAAGAGTGGAAAGCTTTTTTATACAAGCACTTCCAAGCTTAATGGTAAAGGTATCCGTTCTCTTCCAGCCTACTCAGAAGAGGGAACAGGATATATTGCTAAGAATGGAAAATATGAATATGTTGTCAATGGTGCAAGCCTAGAGATTCTCAAAAATGGCAAAGTTTTGCAAACAGATCCTGTGATTAAATATGTAAGAGGTAACTCAAATTAATCATAGTGCTGCATGAAACGGGTTACATTTTTAATCAAAGAATGGCTAAATTAATAAGCGCGGACATATAAAGGCAGAGTGTTGGTTATTTAATAATTGCTTTATTAGACATATCCGCAAATGAGGATCAAAGTCTTGTCAAAACCTAATTTTCGGATAAGTCAATTTGCGCGGTGCTTCACTAGCTATACTAATATTTCAGATAAAATCAAATAAATGATGCGCCATTTGTAATTTAGAACAAGGTTCAATTACTATTTGCCGACCTTGATTATCTAAAAATATCGCTTTATTATTATCGCTACCAAAACCACTATCCGGCTCATCTATGGGATTAGCAACGATCGCATCTAATTTCTTTCTCTGCAATTTCTCTAAAGCTGGCTTGACAATATCACCACTTTGTGCAGCGAATCCAATTATCTTTTGATGTGGTTGTTTTTCGCGTGCTAATTGAGCAATGATATCGGGTACTGGTTCTAAAGGTAAGGTTTCGGGAAGCGATCGCTTGGGCAATTTCTCCATACTATAATCGCGTGGCTTTACATCTGCCACCGCTGCTGACATGACAATTACATCAGCATTGGGTAAATACTCTAGCATTACCTGCTGCATTTCCTCGGCACTAATCACGGGAATTGCTTGCACTCCTAAAGGTGCATTCCAACTAGCTAACCCATGTACTAATGTCACATTAGCACCTCGATGAAGTGCTGCTTGTGCTAAAGCTAGTCCCATTTTACCTGTGGAAGGATTGCCAATAAACCGCACTGGGTCGAGATGTTCTCGCGTTCCCCCAGCACTTATCAACACTCGCTTACCAGTTAAATCTCGCTTGCCTGCGGTGTGTAAGAGTGATTGAATATAAGCGACAATTTCCGGTGGTTCTGCCATTCTGCCTGCACCGACGCGATCGCACGCTAATAACCCCGATGCTGTACCCATTCCATGATATCGGCTGTCTGTCAATAACTCTCGCCAATTTCGTTGCACCGTCAATTGTTCCCACATCTCCGTATTCATTGCCGGCGCCAGCAATACCGGACAAGTAGAAGCTAAAACGGTATTCGTGAGCAAATTGTCAGCCATCCCGTGAGCTAACTTTGCTAATGTATTAGCTGTTAGGGGAGCAATGACAAAGAAATCTGCCCATTCACCCAACTCTATGTGTAACGGACGCGAGTATTTGGCTTGCCAAAAGTCGTCATCTGTGTATGCTTGATGACGAGATAAAGTAGCTAAAGTCAGAGGTGTAATAAATTCTTGTGCTGAACGAGTGACAATCACCCGCACTTCCACCCCAGCTTTAAACAGCCTGGAAACGACTTCACAAACTTTATAGGCAGCGATACCACCACCCACACCAATTAAAACTCTTTTCAACTTTGGATTGGGCATAGGAAAAAGTTAGGAATAATGAGTTAATATTGTTAATTCATAACTCATAATTCCTAACTCTTAAATTCTCAAGCTTCGTCGTAGGGTTCCAAATCTAAAAGGTGGATATAGGGTTCAACTAACTCTGGACGCGCAAATGCAATCGCTCGCAGTAAATGCCAATCATTCAAACCCTCAAAAGCATTGCTGTAATTATCTTGATCCAAGCGTGTAGCCAACTGTTCCACCTCTGTCGCAGTTATGACAGCAATGTCTTTTCTAGAAATGCTTAGAGTTTCCATTATGCTTGCCCCTCCCTTATGCAGCATTCGCCATAGCGCATGAATTGAGTTGCGTGCTGACGCAGCCACCCAATATATCTTACTCATTTGGGGGCGTTTATTTCGTGAAATTTTTCCGGATTTTTAGCTGAATTTGTAAAAAGTTTACAGCTGTGACAAAATAATGTCTAGAAATTCTACAGATTCACCACGAAATTCCGTACTATATCTAACACTTCTGGACGAATTTCATGCCCCATATCAAATTCATGATATTCTACGGCAACTTTTAAAGATTCCAGAGTTTCCCTAGCCCTCATCGCAGCTTGTAATGGCACGACGGTATCTTGTCTACCATGCGTAATTAAAACCGGCGGAAAACTACTTTGAACGGATGTTGCTGCACCAGGATGCAAATACCCACTCATACAAATTAAACCTGCTAAGGGCAAAGTTAATCCTACATCCAAAGTCATCGCACCACCTTGAGAAAATCCACTCAAAATTGTTCGCGACAATGGTACTCCGGTACTACTTTCTAAAGATTCCAGACAATCTATGAGAATTTGCCGACTTTCTGCCAATCCCTGATACATATTTTCCATTCTCAAGTCGTACCATGCCCTACCGAGAGAGGAATTAGGAAAGGGAAAAGGTGCATTGGGAAAAATAAACTGATAATCTGGCAAATTAAAAAGCGGTGATAAAGATGCTAAATCGTCCGCATTTGCACCCCAACCGTGCAAAGTGACAATTAAGCCTTTAGGTACTTGCCCCATTTTTGGCGGAAAGGTAATAAATTCCACGCGATAGATATTTTCTCCAGCGATAAACTCTCTTTATAGATATTACTTCTTTTGGGCATTGGGCATGGGGCATGGGGCATTGGGCATTGGGGAGCGCTAGTTTCGTGCGGAGGTGTCCTTTGTTGTTCGCGCAGCGTCTCCCTAAGGAGAGGCAACTGGCGTCATTGGTAATAATTCTTCCCCTTTCCCCCTCCGAAAAAAGTCCCTTCGCCCTTTCCCCTTTCCCCTTCCCTATGCCCTCTAACCTTTCTTCGGTAAAATAAAGTGCATCTTACAAAGGAAACTGGGGAATTATGGCGCGTCTGGCACTGCTGAGTGTATCTAATAAAACTGGTTTAATTGACCTTGCCCGCAGCTTGGTAGAAGAATTTGGCTTTGATTTAATCAGCAGTGGGGGAACAGCCAAAGCAATCAAAGATGCAGGATTACCAGTTACAAAAGTTGCCGATTACACAGGCTCACCAGAAATTTTAGGCGGTCGAGTGAAAACGCTGCATCCCCGAATTCATGGAGGAATCTTAGCACGGCGAGATGTACCTGATGATCTGAGTGATTTGGCAAGTAACGAAATTCGCCCGATTGATTTAGTGGTGGTGAATCTTTATCCTTTTGAGGAAACGACAGCCAGACCTGGTGTCACTTTAGCAGAAGCTGTTGAACAAATCGATATCGGCGGTCCAGCAATGTTGAGAGCGGCATCGAAAAACTTTGCTCATTTGACAGTTTTATGCGATCCGGCTCAATATCACGATTATTTGCAGCAATTGCGGCAAAATAACGGTGAAGCTTCTTTAGAGTTTCGTCAAAAGTGTGCTTTAAAAGGATTTTTGCATACTTCGAGTTATGACCAAGCGATCGCCTCTTATCTCAGCCAGCAGTCAGCTACCGAATCAACATCAACCGAAAAATTCACGCTTTCTGGCAAACAATTACAAGCTTTGCGCTATGGCGAAAATCCCCATCAAAGCGCCGGCTGGTATGAAACTGGAAATACTCCAACCGGATGGGCAGCTGCTACCAAACTTCAAGGCAAAGAACTTAGTTACAACAACTTAGTTGATTTAGAAGCCGCACGGCGGATAATTTCTGAATTCCCAGACACGCCCGCAGCGGCGATTCTTAAGCATACTAATCCGTGTGGTACGGCTTTGGGAAGCAATCTTAACGAAGCTTATCAAAAGGCTTTTAATGCGGATGCAACTTCGGCGTTTGGGGGAATTGTCGCGCTCAACCGTCCGATTGATGCTGCGACTGCTAGCGAGTTAACCAAGACGTTTTTAGAATGTGTAGTTGCACCCGGTTGTGATGAAGATGCTCAAACAATTCTCGCGGCTAAATCTAAGGTGCGAGTTTTGATTTTACCAGACTTGAGCAGTGGACCGAAAGAAACAGTTAAAGCGATCGCCGGCGGGTTTCTCGTGCAAGCTGCTGATGATATCATCGCTGATACGAGTCAATGGCAATTTGTAAGCGATCGCCAACCCACCCAGACAGAGTTAGAAGAATTATTGTTTGCTTGGAAAGTTTGTAAGCACGTTAAATCTAACGCGATTGTGGTCAGTAGCGATCGCACTACATTAGGTGTCGGTGCCGGTCAAATGAACCGCGTCGGCTCAGTTAAACTAGCTCTAGAACAAGCTGGAGACAAAGCAAAAGGTGCAATTCTCGCTAGTGATGGATTTTTCCCCTTTGATGACTCCGTGAGAACAGCTGCTGCTGCGGGAATTAGTGCGATCGTTCAACCAGGAGGAAGCTTGCGAGATGCTGACTCAATCAAAGCTGCAAACGAACTCGGTTTGGTAATGGTGTTCACAGGTGTGCGTCACTTCTTACATTAATTAAGACTTACTCACGTAGTAAGCGATTCATCGCTTATATTGGGCGCTAAAGTGCCCAATATAAGATTAAATTATTTTAAATAAAATAAGCACTTTACAAAGTGTCACTTAAAATACTTGCATTTTGATTTAACTAATGATATGTTTTAGTTGTGTGTGAGGAGCAAGTTAAAAATTAAAAAACGCCTGGGGTGGAAACACGGTCACACTCCCAGGCGTTTTTTGTGTCTATTAACCAGCGAGCAAAAAGAAAATTCTGTCCAGTCGCACAACTGTCACTCGATATACTTGTCATTCGATAAAAGCAGTGATATTCTTCAGTTGTGTGTGAGGAGCTAGTTAAAAGTAAAAAACGCCTGGGGTGGAAACACGGTCACACTCCCAGGCGTTTTTTCATGGCTATAAAAGAGCGCGTAAAAAGAAAATTCTGTCCACTTGTGCAAGTGTCACTCGATATACTTGTCATTTGATAAAAGCAGTGATATCCTTCAGTTGTGTGTGAGGAGCAAGTTAAAAGTAAAAAACGCCTGGGGTGGAAACACGGTCACACTCCCAGGCGTTTTTTCATGGCTATAAAAGAGCGCGTAAAAAGAAAACTGTGTCCACTTGTCTAACTGTCACTTGACATACTTGCGGTTTGATAGAACCGATGATATTCTTAAATCGTGTGTGAGGAAGAAAGGTTTAACTAAAAAGCGCTTGGGGTGGAAACACGGTAACACTCCCAGGCGCTTTTTAATTGGGGAATATAAAAGATAGCTATTTCTCAGTTTTAACTTTCCCTCGCGTCATAGCCTGAATAATTTTCTTGAATTACCACCTTCCCACTTGTATAACGCCAAGCCATCTGAAGACAATATGTCCATCCATTGACACTCCTCGACCTAAAGGTATGAGGATTCTTGCTTCACGGGGAATCTAATGACCTTGCCCTCCACAAGCTTACACGGTCTGCCCGACCGCGTTTAGACTATTCAAATAGCTTTTTTTTTCTTTCCTACCTATGTCGCACGCAGCTGATCACGTAGCTGGGGAGTACCCAAGGAGTGGCTATCTAGGCGTTTGCTCGCAGTGCCACTATTATTATAGCAAAAAGCTGCTTGACGGCTGAATTTATTCAGCCCCGAAGCTTATATCCCCCGGATGAATCACGGGGGCTTTACGCATGACGACTCGTAAGGTGAAGCAATGATTAATCAGACATACACGGCTGATGTTTTAGTTGTCGGTGGGGGAACCGGTGGAACTGCTGCTGCTATCCAAGCAGCGCGTTCGTTTAGCGTCTCCGACAGGAGAAGAAAAGCAAAAACTATCCTGGTGAGCGAATTTCCTTGGTTGGGGGGAATGCTGACTTCAGCCGGGGTATCTGCACCCGATGGGAATGAATTAGAAGCGTTTCAGACAGGTTTATGGGGTGAGTTTTTGCGAGAATTGCGTTCTCGACAGCCGGGAGGATTAAATAATAGTTGGGTAAGCTTTTTTAGTTACGATCCCCGCATTGGAGCGGCGATTTTTGCTGATTGGGTGCGAGAATTACCAAATCTGCATTGGATTGCTGGCAAAGTTCCGTTAGAAGTTTTGCGACAGGGAGATTGTGTTACTGGCGTTCGCTTTGCTGATTTTACTGTCAAGGCAAAGATTATTCTCGATGGCACAGAATTAGGAGATTTATTAGCTTTAGGGGAGATACCTTATCGCTGGGGTTGGGAATTGCAATCTGAGTGGGGAGAACCAAGCGCCCCAGCAGATTTTAATTCTATCACACAAAAATATCCTGTGCAAGCGCCGACTTGGGTTGTGATGATGCAAGATTTTGGTGAAGAAGTCGCTCCAGAAATTCCTTCTGCACCCAATGAAGATTTATCAATGTTTGCAGGCGCTTGGGATGGTTATGGTGGCGAGAAGTTTTTGAATTACGGACGCTTACCGGGGGGTCTGTTGATGATAAATTGGCCCATCTGTGGCAATGACTACGGCAAAGGAGCCGGGCGTTTGATAGAAAGAGAGGCATCAAGAAGTGAGTTTTTACAAGAATGTCGCTGGCACAGCCAAAATTTTGCCCGTTTTATCCAAAATCAGCTAGGTCATCGCTACGGCTTGGCAGAACAAGTTTTTCCCGAATACCAAAATCGCAACACGGCTTACGCCCTACATCCCTATTATCGGGAAAGCCGCCGTTTGGTGGGACTAACTACTGTGCGAGAACAGGATATTTTGCCAGTAGCTGGGGGTAGAGTTGCATCTTTGGATATCGAAGCCTTCCCCCCTGGCGTTTGCGAAGCGATCGCTATTGGTAATTACGCCAATGACCACCATTATCCCGGAGTCAACTACCAGGTGCAACCCAAATCCATCCGGTGGGGGGGACGTTGGACAGGGACTCCTTTCACAATTGGTTACCGTTGCTTAATTCCCGCTCAAACGGATGGTTTATTAGTTTGTGAGAAAAATATCTCTGTATCACATATTACTAACGGCGCTACAAGATTGCAACCTGTGGTGATGGGCATCGGTCAAGCGGCAGGAATGGCAGCTGCTATGTGCGTTGAGTTGAACACTCAGCCGAGAGATTTACCTGTCAGAAAGCTGCAAAATGCTTTATTGCAAGACTTACGCTCTCCTGCGGCAATTATTCCCTTATTTAATTTACCTCCCGATCATCCGGAATGGCTGGACTGGCAACTGTATTACTTAGACAACCCAGACGCTTATCCAGCCACTGGGAATTGTCCTATATCATCTAATATTCAGTACATAGATTTGAAAGAAAACAACGTAAAATCACTTAAACAAGAATGCTTCCGGGGCATTTTCCATCGCCTAGATGAACAGGATTACAGATTTAGCATCACTACACCAGTTCAAAACCAATTGCTTCTACAGCTTGTAACTTTGCGATCGCATATAGACGAACAGCTGCAAAATTTTCTTGATAAGCAACCGCTACAAATTTGCGGTCACTGGAATCGTGCCGGTAATTGGTTATTAGTTGAACATATTCAGCAATAATTAAGTCATTTTTTCAAGTAAAAAAGGTTACTCTTGTCAAAATGTCCGGACGCAGTAAAACAAACTAAGTATAAGTGAAGTGGAGAGTTCCAAAATAGACACTTACTATGCGTGCAACTATTTCACTTCTAATCACTAGCTTAGTATTCGGCTCCTTAGCTTTTAACTGCCAAGCGATGGCAAATCGCTTATCTAATATGCTGCTATCCTTTTCTGATTCAGAAGAACTTATATCGGTGAAAGCCAAGTCCAAACCCAGAACTAACCAACCAGAACTGCCAATACCTCATCGGGGTAGTGGACGCAGAGAGTTAATGCAATATGTCAGTCAGACATATCCTGCTGTTTAATAACTATAAGGGAAGGTAACTTGTTAAAGCGACAATATTCTTGTAGCAAGAAAATCTTCATTCAGTTAAACAGGGTATTATGCAAAACATAGTTCATACATATACCCTTAGTAAATATATAACAGTAGAGATACAAAAACTCAGGCGATCGCTCAGTACTTCGTCAGTAAGCTTCTGTATACATACTTAGTCCTAAACCGTGCGTCAAAACGCCAAGCTGTACTAGCTTTCTGCATCGACAGCATCAAAAATTTTTCAATTACAACAATTTCCCTCTTGAAAATGGGAAAATCCCAAGCTCAACTTGAACTTATCTAGAAAAAATCTTATTAAGGCTATGAATTAAGCTTTAGTAGTTCGAGCTTTAGATATTTGCAATGTTGTTTGCCTTAGGAAATAGCGTGAGTAGTTCTTTACTCTCGTGCATTCACAGCCTTTCTCATGCGTCGAAAGCAGCTAGCTAGTTATTTGGTGTTGATGAATTATTGACCATTATACCATTTCACGACCGCAATACATATAAATACTGTAGAGACGTAGCATTGCTACGTCTCTACAAAAATCAACGCTAAAGCCCTAACTAAAGAAAGATGAGCTTACGATTGCTTAGTCTTTTCTGTGCCCTTAATGCCGTTAAGGAACATCGGCACGAATTTATCCATAAAGGCTTGTGGGTCGCGCTGCCAAGCCTTTTGTGCCGCCATAATTCTGGTAAACTGCAAATCAGGTGCTAATAAAGTCTGCGGTAAGCGCTCCATTAAATACTGGGGACGTTCCCAAACAGGCATTGTGTTTGCCACTTCTACCAAGTTGGCTACTCGACGCAATTCCGCTCCTAAGGTAATATCCATTCCGGATTCAAAAGCTGCTTGTTCAATTGCTGCATATTTCCGCTTTGCCTTTTCCACCTTTTGTTGGTGTTCTGGACTCTTGCGAGCAATTTCTGCTAACCAACGATTACCCCAGCGAACGTGTCCTGCTTCTTCTGGAAGGATTTTCTCAATCGTTTCCCGAATTTTAATATTTTCTTCGGTTTGCGGTGCTTGCTTGAGAGCGTAAATGTGTGCCGAGAAATATTCGCAACCTCGTTTTTCAGTGATGTTAATCGCTGCCAAAGCTGCAATTATACCGTCTTCTAAGTTGCTTTTGCCATCGTAGGCATTTTTGTCCAGTAGCCGATCAAATTCATCGATATAGGAAGATCCAGGAGGAGTTCCGACATCAGCTCCCAAATGGATCAACAAATCAGTCAACCACATCGCGTGACGAGCTTCATCTGAGATATGGTGCGATAAATCTCGCACTAATTCTGGTGGTTTGCCATTGAGTGTTTCAATTACCTCAGTGAGGTCTTTGCAACTGCGTTGTTCGCTGTAGCGGTAGCGGTTGAGGGTGATTAAATGAATTTCGCGATCGCGCACTACCTGATTTAAGATATCTCTCGCACCCAAAGCATTTTGAAATTTACGTGGGTAAGCAACAGTCATAGTTTTTATTGAGTTTTATAAATCAGTATTTTGATAGTAGCTTAGTACTATCTTGGTAGATAATTATAAAATGTAGCGATCGCCCTACCTTTTTTATCAAGGAAGGTAGGGCGATCGCGCGTGCAACCAGTATCCGCAAAAATGTTACGCTGGCTTATGAGCAATCAAATACTTACTCATAAAGTGATCTTGAGTTGTAATATTCAAGAAACCCGCTTTCTCTAAACGCTCCACCAAATTATCTGTGCTGTAATGCTTGTAGTAAGGTTCATGGAAAGTTTCATGGAAGTTTTCCATCAGCGGTTCCAACTCAGGAGCATCGCTCATCTGAATTGAATCACAGATAATAAACACCCCACCTGGTTTTGTCACCCGGAAGCATTCCTCAATTATCCGCTGACGTACCGTCGGGGGTAACTCATGGAAAAGGAAAACAGAAGTTACAGCATGGAAATAGTTATCTAAATAAGGTAACTCTTCCGCATTAGCTTGTACGAGTTGCGGTAACTCCCCAGGTATTTGGGATAACTGTTCTATAGCCTTACGCAAATAAGCCGGCGATAAATCTGTACCATATAAAGACGCTTGAGACAAAGCAGCGCGAATCGACTTTAGAGTGCGACCTGTTCCACAAGCTACATCTAAAACACGTATTTGCCGAGGTGACACGTCACTGAAAACTTTCAGTCCCTCCTTCAACGGAGCGAGAATCCGACGCCGCATCGCATCCGCAGAGCCACCAAAGAGAATTTCTACCTGCAAATCATACAAATTAGCTGAGTAATCACTCAAGTAGCCATCAGTTTGGTGATGGAAGTTCTGCACATAATAGCTGGGATAACCCTCAATATCCACATTTGAGGAAAATTCTTGATATTTCTTTTGGTTAGCCCGCTCCCAAATTTGTGGTAAATCTAGCCACACTGCTGGATAGTATCGGAAAAAGTCTTCCCAAGGGTTATCAAATAGTAAGCTTGTAGGATATACACCTCGTTCAGCATCTTGCCAATCAACTTCAAGTAAGTTATTTAGCCTTTGTTGAACTTTCACTAAAAGCTCAGTTGGGATCGGTTTAGTCTGCTGCTGAGTGGGAGAGATGATATTCATTAAGCGCGTGCTTAAAATTTTGTGTGCCAGACCAAAGTAATTTTTACCTTGCTGAAAAGTCTGATAAGTCAGTTTAGTTAAAGTGTCAGACATGAGTGAGAATGGCTGGGATTATTTTAGCTGTAGTACTTTGTTGTAAATAATTGTAAAACTTTTCTCATCAATCTTCAGAAAGATGTTGGTTAGGGACTGGGGACTGGGGACTAGAAATGAAAATAAGCCTAATAGCTAGTCGAAAATCATAAATATTAAGTTTTATTGAGAAAAGGCATTTTGTAACTTTGGTTACAGAATTTATTGATATACTAGTAATGTAGATGAAAAATGAATCTATAAATCATTTAAAGAATAAAGAGGAACTTGATATGTCTACCCAAGAAAAAGCGCGTGCTTTGATGATGCGTCATTACCAGCTAGTTAAGAATCGTCAACAATCAATGCTGGAACGTGTTGGTGAAGAACTTGGTCTTCCTGCTGGCGAAGCATCCCACTACTGGAACCCGATTCAAGGCAAGATAGATCCTACCGTTCGTATGACTTATGATCGCAGCAATGCCACAATGAGCTAGGATTTGGGGCTAAAGGCTACAAATGAAAATAAGCCTGCTTGCTAGTCAAAAAAAAAAGCCACCCTTAGTGGTGGCTTTTTTATGTTCTCAAATACCGCATTTAGGCTGACTGGCATTGCTATTTTCAGCAAGGCAAGCAATGCGCGTTTTTGATTTAAGGGTTGAAACGGTTAGTGATTACGAATTTAACAATCGTAGTAAAGAGCAAATTCGTAAGGATGAGGACGCAGACGCATTGGGTTGACTTCGTTATCTAACTTGTAAGAAATCCAAGTTTGAATGAAGTCTTCAGTAAACACGCCTGGTTCGGTCAAGAAGGCGTGATCATTCTCTAGTGCTTCCAATGCCAATTCCAAAGAACCGGGTGTAGAAGGAACCTTAGCCAGCTCATCTGGCGAGAGTTCATAGATATTCTTATCTAGAGGTTCACCTGGATCAATTTTGTTCTTGATACCATCTAAACCAGCACAAAGCATAGCAGCGAATGCCAAGTAAGGGTTAGATGTTGCATCCGGACAACGGAATTCTAAGCGCTTTGCTTTGGGATTGTTACCAGAAAGAGGAATCCGCACAGAAGCAGAACGATTTCCTTGGGAATAAGCTAAGTTTACAGGTGCTTCATAACCAGGTACTAGGCGCTTGTAAGAGTTGGTGGTGGGGTTGGTGATTGCTAACAGTGCTGGTGCGTGGCGCAGAATACCACCAATGTAATGCAATGCCATTTCACTCAAACCGGCGTACTTATCGCCGCCAAACAGCGGTTGACCATCTTTCCAGATAGATTGGTGACAGTGCATCCCAGAACCATTATCGCCGAAGATTGGCTTGGGCATGAAGGTCACGGTTTTGCCGTATTTCTTAGCAACGTTTTTAATGACATATTTGTAAGTCATTAACCAGTCAGCAGCTTCGATTAATTTACCAAAGCGGAAGCCGAGTTCGCACTGTCCACCGGTGGCAACTTCGTGGTGTTGTTTTTCAATGGGTACGCCGCACTTTGCCATTGTCAGCAGCATTTCGGTGCGGATGTCTTGGAAACTGTCCGTGGGCGCAACTGGGAAGTAACCCTGTTTGAAGCGTGGTTTGTATGCGAGGTTGGGACCTTCTTCTTTACCGGAGTTCCAAGCACCTTCTACAGAGTCTACATAATAGTAGCCGGAATTGGCGGTTTGGTCAAACCGAGCATCATCAAAGATGAAAAATTCCGCTTCTGGACCAAAGAAAGCTGTGTCACCAACTCCTGAGGAAACCAAGTAATCTACTGCTTTTTGGGCAATAACGCGGGGACAGCGATTGTAAGGTTGACCTGTACGCGGTTCTTGGATACTACAAATTATACTGAGCGTCGGCTCTGCCATGAACGGATCGATCCAGGCTGTGTTGGGGTCGAGAACCATTGACATGTCTGATTCGTTGATCGCTTTCCAACCCCGAATACTCGAACCGTCGAAAGCCACGCCGTCAGTAAATGCACTCTCATCAATTTGGTTATAGTACAGCGTGAGGTGCTGCCAAGTTCCTGGCGTATCGATAAATTTCAGATCGATCATCTGAATGTTGTTGTCCTGAATCAATTTCAAGACTTCTTGTGGGGTTGTCATGATTACTCCTTGTATGCCTATTTACTAAGGTAGAACTGAAATCTTCAATGCATTCTGACCCTGCTTGGTGAAACCAAATTGTGAAATACCTGAAATATCCTAGAGATAGGACATTAGGTAGTTTTGTAGCCTAGGCTACAAAATACTATGATTAAAGTTTATATTCACCTTTGCTTAACCACTTTCACAAAAGTTAACAGTTCATTTCACAAGGTCAACTTTGACATAGAATCCTTTAAGTAGCCGATGGATTATTTTTTGTGCTGAGACTTTTGCCGTAGCACAAAGATTTATAGGCGCATAAAAGCAGCCAGATAAATATCAAACCATAAATAGGATTGATTGGGAGAAAACGGAATGCGGGATGCAGTAACAAGTTTAATTAAGAATTATGACGTAGCCGGACGGTATTTTGACCGGAATGCGATCGACAGCCTTAAGTCTTACTTTGAAAGTGGTACAGCACGAGTACAAGCAGCTGGGGCAATTAATTCTAATGCGGCATCAATTGTCAAACAGGCTGGTTCTCGGTTATTTGAAGAACAGCCGGAGTTGATTCGCCCTGGTGGAAATGCTTACACTACTCGTCGCTATGCGGCTTGTCTGCGGGATATGGATTACTATTTGCGCTACGCTACTTATGCGCTGGTTGCTGGTAGTATGGATGTTCTAGATGAGCGGGTGCTGCAAGGGCTGCGGGAAACTTACAATTCTTTAGGTGTGCCTATTGGTCCGACGGTTCGCGGTATCCAGATTATGAAGGATATTATCAAGGAGCAAGTGGCGGCAGCTGGTGTTGCTAATACTGCTTTTTTGGATGAGCCTTTTGATTATATGACGCGTGAGTTGAGCGAGCAGGATATTTAGTTAATTAGGGTTCGCCTTGTACCAATTGTTTGTGATGTTGCGCTTTATTCCCTCAGGGTGGAAGCCTGGGGCTATAAGAACAAAGCCTGCCTACGCAGGCTATTAATTACAAAAATGGTATTACAAGATGAAATAGGGCGAGTTTCTTTTGGAGACTCGCTTTTTTTACGAACCGCACTCTTACACAGAGGACGCAGAGGGATTGGTTAAGCAGCGATTGGATATGTTATTGGTTGAGTTAAATTTGTGTGCTTCCCGTGCTTTGGCGCAGCGGTTGATTCAAGCGGGGGAGGTGACTGTTAATCAACAGGTTGTGGATAAGGCGGGGACGGAGGTTGATGTTGCGGCGGATATTAAAATTAAGGAGCGATCGCGTTTTGTCTCTCGTGGCGGTGAGAAGCTGGCGAAGGCTTTAGAATTTTTTAATATATCTGTGGAAGGTCGCGTTTGTTTGGATGGCGGTATTTCCACGGGAGGCTTTACTGATTGTCTTTTACAAGCTGGGGCAAAGCTAGTTTACGGGGTTGATGTCGGTTACGGTCAAGTTGACTGGCGTTTGCGAAATGATTCTCGTGTGGTGTTGCGCGAACGGACTAATTTACGACAGTTACAACCGCATGAGTTATATAGTCAGGCACAAAAAGCTGATTTGGCGGTGGTGGATGTTTCGTTTATTTCTTTAACCAAGATTTTGCCTGCTTTGTGGGAGTTAACTCAACCTCGCCGAGAAGCTGTTTTACTGGTGAAGCCACAATTTGAGGTTGGGAGGTCCCGTGTGGGCAAAAAAGGCGTTGTTCGTGATTCTGGCGACCAAGCTGAGGCAATTTTTCAGGTTTTGCAAACTGCTCAAGGATTAGGATGGAACTACAAGGGCTTAACTTGGTCGCCGATCACTGGTCCTGCTGGGAATATTGAATATCTTTTGTGGCTGGATATGGAAAGCGAAACACCACCGCCTAATTTAGAAGCTGTTCAGCAAGTTACTAAATCTGCTGTTGCTGAATTGAGAAATTAAAGGTCGTAGATTAGACACTCTACTGCTTCGGGATGGCGATCGCAGTAACTTTCTAATGAGGTTTTGCCTTTTGTTGCTTGCTTTTTATGAGCTTTTTCAGCTTGCAATTCTTCGACGATATCCCAAGCTACAGCGCAGTTAGCAGAATTGCTACCGCTTAAATCGCAGGTTTGACGGGCTTCAGCGATCGCTTCAAATATTGCTTCTTCCAAGGTTTGAGTTTGATTCTGGTCGGAGTTAATGGCAGCCTGGACTACGTTTGAGATGTCAGCCATGATACTTACCTTTGTGGGTTGATTTAGAAACCGACTGCGAGCTTCTGATGATTTCAGGAGCTTAATTTCTAGTTTAGATAGGCTTCACAAAAAATGTCGGTGGGAAAAACCGTCATCTTGTAAGCAAAATATAGTGGGAATCCTCATCTTGTTATCTTTGTTTCCCAACAAGATGAAGGCTTCGCCACACGTTGCAGATGCTAGCAAAAATCTAATACCTCAAACTGGCTATTTTGGCAAGTTATTGTAAGATGTTGAAAAACTTTAACAAACTTGAGATAAATTGACAAAATGCAATGGGCAATTTGAGGAGGGGGAAAGGGAAAAGGGGAGCCACTGCGTTGGGCGGCTCTGCCGACAGTCACGCATGTGGCGTTAAAGGGTAAAAGGCAAGAAAGAAGAAATATTTCTTCCCCTGCTCAAGAAAGCTCCCTCATCTCCCCCTGTCCCCCTGTCCCCCTGCTCCCTCATCTCCCCCTGTCTCCCTGTCCCCCTGTCCCCCTGTCCCCCTGTCCCCATTCCCTAATCCCCCAACCCTAATTCTTGTTGCAAACGGTACAAAATTGTATTTTGGTCAACTTGGGAGAGAATTTCTTGAATGACGGTGCTAGCGCCCAATTGACCCCATGTGCAGCCTTTTTTAAGATACACTTGTGCGGCTTTACCGATGGTGTATGCGCCATAACCGGCGATACCAGCTTGAGCGATCGCACCTCCGGCGAAGGCTGTAATATTGGTGGGATTTTCACCACTGGCTAAGGCTGCGGTACTTTTGCCTAAGCCTAAAAGCAAGCTACTTCCTAATTCTCCGAGAAGTAAGCCACCAGAACTAAAGAAAATCGTCTTGAGAATTTTGCTTGCCTCGTAACCGGTCATCGGTAAGTCGTATAATCTTGCTAAGGAGCGAATCAACGCTAAGTCGGCAACAGTTCCACCGAGGACATCTAAAAAGGCGACAGGATTTAAGGCGACTGCTAAAGCTTTGTATTTGGTAAACTGCCAAATGAGGTCTTCTGCTTGTTGTTCGCGTAAGTCGATGGTTTTTTGAGCGATCGCTGCTTCTGCATCTCTTGCTTGGATCAGTGCATTTAAAGCCAGAAGCGATCGCCCTTCACGATTGAGAATATTTAAAATTGTCTGTTTGAGTTCCTCTACTTCGATTGGTGGTGTCTCCCATTCATAAGTTACACGACCATCAGTCCACTCAACCCGCACCTCCATAGGTGCTGGTTCCGCTGCTACCATGACAATTTCATCAGGCAATAAAGGCTTTTGTTGAGGATGTCCTGCGCCCAGTTGTTGCAAATTTTTGTAAATAGCGGCTCTATCTGTATCTGGATACAAATCTATTTTGTTAAATACCAAAATTAGCGGTTTTTGCGATCGCCGCAACTCTAGCAGCGCTTGATACTCTGTGCGCGTAATATCACCTGACACGACAAACAATATTAAATCAGCTTGCTGCGCTACATCTCGCGCCATTTGTCCTCTTACCTCCCCCTGAATTTCATCTAATCCGGGAGTATCAATTAATTCTATCTGCACCTTTCCGCTAGGAGTCCACCGCAGGGAACGAGGGTACTGAGTCACGCCATTTAGGGGACCTGTTTGCAGAATTTTTTGTCCCACCAAGGCATTCAAAACTGCTGACTTACCACGACTCACCAAACCAAAAGCGGCAATTCTAATTACGTTAGAGTCTAGTTTATTAAGAGTATTCGTCAATACCTCTAATTCTGGTTTCACAAAAGATGCTAATTCCAGGTTTGATTGCGGTTGTCCTGGCTTGCGAAGATATCCATACCAAGACAGCACTTGTCTGAGACTAGCACGAGCGCGGTTTAAATGAGTTTCTTGCAGATTAGGCACGTTCTCGCCTTTGATAACAAGTTACATATCTATTTTGCTTCAATTGCAACACTAAACTGGTGTAGAGGTGTAGCGAATGGGTCAAGAACGGGGTGTAGAAGCCTTCTACACCTCTACACCCTAAACCTTGCTACACCAGTGTAGGATTTTTGGTGAGGTGTAGAGCAGGTGTAAGGCAAGTGTAGAGTTCCTTACTGTTAATTTCGACCACAAGTTACACCTTAAATACTATTAATTCTTATCAAAATATAGGACACGTACAAATGATTACGTCAGGTTACTTTTACTTAATTCGCGCTGGTAATACATAAACCAAAAGGATGTCGTGAAAAATCAAATGAGCAAACCCAGTATCAGTCATTAATTAACTGATGCAGATATGTGTATATTTTAAGTAATCCATATCAGATGTAACTAAAATTCAGGGAGCTCCGACTGAATGATTTTTAATTAATCAATAAATTTATCCAAAGCTTTGACTGCGGTGGATATTGCGATGCGGTGGTCGCGATTTTCCCCCGCGCTGAAGTTAGGGATTTAAAAGTAAACTCAGCAATGCCTAAAGACGCTACTGAGTTATTAGTTATTTAATTAGTTTCCACAATGTGTGGTTAATTACGCGTCTCGATTATGCCAGGTCTATTAAAAAAAATTAGAAAAATCGCGCTTTTATGACAGAGTTTAGTTCTCAGCCAGAAATAAAAATTCCTGGCTTATTGGTTAACTAGCAGCATTCATTGATATCTACCGCCAAGTCCGATTTCCGTCTTCGTCAACTCTTGCTTGACGAATCACATCAGAAATTTCTTCTGCATCTTTAACGTGGTGAAGTGCCTTTTTCTCTCCATCTGGTTCATCGACAACGAAGTATGTCGGTACTGTAATATGGTCGCCTGTAATGTCTGGTGAATCTACAGCAACTTGTTTAGCCTTTTCTTCAACTGATTCAGACTCATCGGCAATTACATCTCCCGGATTCGCCGTTAAGTTTCTTTCCTTAACTGTAGGCTCTTCTCTGGAATGCCAATCTTGACTTACTGGCTGCTTAATTTCATTTTCTGATTCATTAGCCATAATTTTTAATTTTCCAGAATTCATCTACTTACATCACTTTATAGAATCAAAGCCGTGAAGAGTTCCTTCTCAAGAAAGACTTTGAGCATACTACTAAATGATGAATTTCTTAGGTTATACCAATTCTATGTGAGGTTGCGTTTTATTCGCCCTCACTCTTATAGGGTGGGGCTATGCTATACAAACAAAGCTTACCTGCGTGGGCGATCTTAGACGCATCTTCAGAGAGAAATGGTATTAATGCTGATATTATTTTTGAGGTTGAAATGGTGTATACTTACCGCCTAGAGCCTCAACAATGGTGCGCGTATTCGCTTCCATCATTTTGATGTAGGAATCACCTTCACTTCCAGACGCACCAATGGAATCAGAATAAAGTTGACGCGGTGCTAATTTTACGCCGGCTTCTTGGGCAACCGTGGTAATTAAAGCTGGGTTAATCGTTGTTTCGGCAAAAATGGCGGGAACGCCAATCTTTTTAACTGACTCTACCAAACGTTGTACTGTTTGAGCGCTGGGTTGTTCTTCGGTGCTGATGCCAATTAAAGTTCCGGCGATCGCTATTCCATAACCGCGTCCATAATATTGAAATGCATCATGGGTTGTCACTAATTTGCGTTTATCAGGTGGGATAGTTGCAATCTCTTGTTTAATCCAACTATCTAACTGTTGTAGTTCTTTAGTTAGTTGCGTTGCGTTTTGGGTAAATTTCTCTTTATCTTCGGGCGATAACTCAATTAAAGCATCCCGAATCACGTTTACCATAGCTCGCGCATTCTCTGCGTTACCCCAAACATGCGGATCTGGTACTATTTCACCTTTGCCTTTATCTAGCTGCAATGGCTTGACGACTTCCCCCACCGCTACCTGACGTGCCTTTCCCCCAGTAGCTTTCATGATTTTAATCAGTCCCGGTTCCAGATTGTAGCCGTTATACAAAATCAAGTTGGCTTCTTCTAAAAATCTACTATCTTCTGGTCTTGGTTCATATACGTGAGGATCTGTACCAGGTTTAAGAATTCCTGTCAGCTTGATTTCGTCTTTGCCAACATCTTGCGCTAAGTCAGCAATGATGGTACTTGTCGCTACTACCAAAGGTTTGCCATCTGCCTTTGGGGTGTTACGGCTAGAGTTTGTTTGGGTACAACTAAGTAAGGTAAAGGGTAAAAGCATTCCCAGCCAGAGTCTGGGAACGAGGGTAAAAGTAATGATTGTTTTCAACTTTTGAGCTTTTGTCTGGCTAGAGGTGCGAACTTCTGTCTGGGGTATTACTTCCATTTATATCTGATATTACTTCCAATTATAGATGTTTTCATATTTGTCTCATATTTATAGTAAGCTCAAGTAAAGCAATATTTAACTTCATTATGAAAACTGTCTCGTACCCAAAATTTGATTTATCCAAAAGGAAGCTAGACGAGATGCCTTTAGAAGTTGTCAAAGCTAGTGAGGCAAATTCCACTCAAGCGATTAACATTGCTCATTTAGGGGTACACTACCGCACGCAAGAAGCGCTGAGAGACGTTAATTGTGTGATCAAACCAGGTCGGCTAACAGGGATTTTTGGTCCCAACGGTGCGGGTAAAAGTACGCTGATGAAAGCGATGTTAGGGTTGGTTCCTGCTAGCAGGGGTACGGTGTTGTATCACGGTAAACCTTTGATGCAACAACTTGATAAAGTTGCTTATGTACCACAGCGATCGCAAATTGACTGGACTTACCCCGCTACAGTTTGGGATGTGGTGATGATGGGAAGAGTCAAGAAAACAGGTTGGTTTCGTAACTTTTCGACAGTTAGCCGTCAGGTAGCAAAAAGTGCCTTAGAAAGAGTTGGAATGAGCGAATATAGCGATCGCCCAATTGGACAACTTTCCGGAGGACAACAGCAACGAGTATTTTTAGCCCGTGCTTTAACGCAAGAAGCGGAAATTTTCTGCTTTGATGAACCGCTTGTAGGGATAGATCAGAAAACCCAGTCAGTAGTTTTTCAAGTCTTTGGTGAACTCGCTGCCAGTGGTAAAATCGTCTTGGTTGTTAACCACGACTTAGGTGAATCAATCACCCACTTTGACGATTTGATTTTGTTAAATCGTGACTTAATCGCCACAGGAAGCCGTCAACAAGTACTAACTGAAGAAAATTTGTCAAGTGCCTATGGTGGTAAAGTTATTTACTTTTCTGATGCAGCGTAAATTGAGCATTGGGCATTGGGCATTGGGCAATTTGAGGAGGGGGAAAGGGAAAAGGGGAGCCACTGCGTTGGGCGGCTCTGCCGACAGTCACGCATGTGGCGTTAAAGGGTAAAAAAGAAGAAATATTTCTTCCCCTGCTTCCCCTGCTCCCCCTGCTCCCCCTGCTCCACTCCCCCTCTCCTTCGCGTAACGGTTCGTATTACAAATTATTATGCTTCAATCATTAATTGAGCCGTTGCAATATGGCTTTATGCAGCGATCGCTTGTAATTGCCATTTTAGTTGGTTTGTTGTGTGCGGTTGTTGGCAGCTACTTGATGGTACAGCGATTAGCTTTGCTGGGTGATGCTATCAGTCACTCAGTTTTGCCAGGATTAGCGATCGCATTTTTGCTGGGTGCAAATATTTTTATTGGGGCATTTATTGCCGGTGTCCTCAGTACAATGGCGATCGCCTGGATTAAAACGCGATCGCCTATCAAAGAAGACGCAGCAATGGGGATAGTTTTTTCTGCGTTTTTTGCTCTTGGTGTCACCCTAATTACTGTCATTCAAAAAGATAACAAAATCGACCTCAACCACTTTCTTTTTGGTAACATTCTCGGTGTGACAGTTGACGAAGTTAGAGACACATTAATCATCGCCGCGATAGTGCTGATAGTCGTCTTTTTGTTATACAAAGAACTGTTATTTTATACCTTTGACCCTTTAGGCGCTCAAGCCGCCGGATTGCCAGTAAATCGGCTAAACTTTGGATTAATGCTGCTGATTGCTTTAACAATTGTTGCCAGCATGAAAGCTGTCGGTGTGATTTTAGTTTTAGCACTTTTGATAACACCAGGAGCAACTGCTTATTTATTAGTTAAACGCTTGCATCAAGTGATGATTTTGGGGGCAATAATTGGGGTAATTTCTAGTATTAGCGGTATGTACCTGAGCTATTTTTATAATTTGCCCTCAGGTCCGGCAATTGTTTTGGTAGTATCAGGATTGTTTTTCTTGACATTTTTATTCAGTCCCCAACACGGAGTTTTTACTTATCGTTCGCGGAAAGCACAGGAAAATTGAAACAGCGCTTTATTCACCAACCACAGGCTAGAAGCCTGTGGCTATACGAACGAAGGCTGTGTAGGCAGCCTCGAGAAGCCCACGCAGGTGGGCTTTGTTTGTATAGCCGAGGCAGTGCGTTGCGGTGAGTCCACTCGGCGGTTGCCTGTACCGTCTATTCGTAGTGGCGATAGCGCAGCGGTAGCGATAGCGAAGCGTTAGCGAGGAACGAGCGTCGGAACGAGCGTCACCCGTTCGCACATCAAGGAGCGTCTCGTAGAGAAACGTCTCCGCATCTGAGAAGGGAGGTGTCCTCCGTTGTAGCACCTGCCGTCCAGACTTCCAGTCTGAGGGCTAATTATTCAACCCGAAAATTGCTCGCTCATCCGCTGTTCTAAAAGCTCTAATAAAGTATCTACATCCTTACCAATTTGCTCAAAACAATTCGGTGGTGCAGGTGACGGTGCAAATTGAATTAACTTAACTTCACCGCTACCAATACCAATCATCACAACTTCTACTTCCGGTTGATAATGCTCGATAATTCCTAACAGTTCCTGAAGCCTATTGTCAACTCTATCATTTAGTTTCTCTACGGATTCTTTGGGACAATAAACAAAATGCGGTTTGGGTTGCAAATCAATGCCGATAGTACCCTGAGTGTCACTATTTTCTAACCATAACGCCCACGATAACGCCGCTAATTCTAGCTGATTTGCTTTGACAAATTTATCCAACTGGCGACGCCACTTGGTATCTCCTGATTCCGACTGGGTACTACCAAACATCATAAAAATTCAAAATTCAAAATTCAAGATTAAAAAAAAATTAGACTCGTGCCAAGGTGCAAAGCTTCTCAAGGCGTCTTTGCGACGAGTGGGCGAAACTCATTTTAAACCAGATTGTACACGCCAGAGACTTTCATAAATGCCATTTTTATCTAGCAGTTGTTCATGGGTTCCGGATTCTACTAATTTTCCATATTCCATGACATAAATGCAATCGGCATTGCGAATGGTGGAAAGTCGATGAGCGATCGCTATCGTCGTCCGATTCGCGGTAATCCGTTCGAGCGATCGCTGAATTGCGGCTTCTGTTTCATTATCCACCGCCGAGGTAGCTTCGTCTAAAATCAAAATGGGTGGATTTTTCAAAACTGCGCGAGCGATCGCAATTCGTTGTTTTTGTCCACCAGATAGCTTTTGTCCTCGTTCTCCCACAATTGTGTCATAACCTTGAGGCAGTCGCGTAATAAATTCGTGAGCCTCACCCACCTTAGCTGCCGTGATTATTTCTTTTTCAGTGGCATCAAAGCTACCATAAGCAATATTCTCTGCTACAGTACCATGAAACAGAAATACATCTTGACTTACCAAGCCAATGCAGCGGCGTAAATCTCGCAAATTCAACTTTTGTAATTCAATACCATCTACTGTAATATTTCCCGATCGCACTTCGTAAAACCGTAACAAAAGTTTGACTAAAGTGCTTTTACCGGAACCAGTAGAGCCAACAATTGCAATTGTTTTTCCGGCTGGGATATGTAATGATAAATTTTCAATTATTGCTTGTCTATCTTGATAAGCAAAACTGACATTTTTAAATTCTACATCGCCGCGTACAGTCTCAACAGGTAAAGACACATTTCCCGGATGAATAGCGATTTCTGTACCCAACAAATCCATTATGCGATTAGTAGAAGCCATTGCTCTTTGATATAAATCAAAAGTATCTCCTAATCTAGTTAAGGGCCATAATAACAGTTGAACTAAAAAGACTAAAACGCTGTAAGTTCCTACAGACATTCTTCCCGCGACAGCTTCCATACCGCCAAAAATGAGTAATACTGTGAAAGCTGTTAAAATCAGCATCCGAATCAATGGTATAAAGGCAGAAGAGAGAGCGATCGCTTTCGTATTACTTTGCCGATAAGCTTCACTATCTGTTCTTAAACGTGCCTTCTCATAATCTTCAGCAGTAAAACTTTTAATAGTAGTAATGCCGCTGATATTGTTGGATAACCTTCCATTGAGTAAGCCTACCTTTTCGCGCACATCAGCATAGCGTGGTGCCAGCATTTTTTGAAAAGCAACCGAACCAAAAACGATAAATGGCATCGGTAATATTGCCATCCACGCCACACTAGGAGCTAGAATAAAGAAAGCACCACCAATAACTACAATAGTTGTAAGAACTTGGATGATATCATTTGCTCCCACATCCAAAAAGCGTTCTAATTGGTTAACATCATCACTGAGGATAGACATTAAACCACCAGTACTGCGTTCTTCAAAAAAAGCTAATTCCAATTCTTGCAAATGGCTGTAAGCATCCAAACGCAAATTATGCTGAATCTTCTGTGCCAAATTGCGCCATAGCAAGTTGTAAAAGTACTGAAAAACGGATTCTAAAATCCAAGTAACGGCAGTCAGGAACGCTAGAATCAAAAATTGCCCAAAGGTGTCTTTTACTCCCACCTGTGCAATAATAGAATCTTGCTTTTTTACCACCACATCCAAAGCGATACCAATTAAAGCTGGTGGCGCTAAGTCAAAAACTTTATTGAGAATAGAACAAATAGTCGCGAACCAAATTTGTTGACGATATTCATGTCCATAATCAAGGAGACGCCGAAAGGGATGTATTGAATTTCCACGCCTTCTTAACATCCGACGAGATTTTAATACAGTAGACACAGCCGTTTACACTTGAGTGAGCATTGATATTAGCACGTTAGAAAGTCCTGAGTCTTGATTCTTAGGTACTGAGTTATGAAAATGGAAGACTTTATTGAGAACTCAAGACTTTGCGTAACTGATGATACTCTTGAGCTAGCAGAACTTCGCACTATTTGCTACTGTCGCATTTATGCGTAGTATTTTACTTTGAACTCAGCATTACTAAGGAGAAAAAAAGTTGAAAACTCAGCAATTTGGGAATTGGCAAACGACAGTAGCGGCATTTGTAGCGGCAATAATTGTTATTATCAGCCTGAATGCTTTTATCATTATTAACCCAGGACAAGCAGGGGTAATCAGTATCTTGGGTAAAGCCAGAGATGGTGCTTTAGGGGAGGGTATCCACCTGAAACCGCCTTTGATTTCAGTAATAGATGTGTATGATTTGACAGTGCAAAAATTTGAAGTGCCGGGAGAAAGTTCTACTAAGGATCTGCAAAATTTAACTGCAAGATTCGCTATCAACTTTCGTCTCGACCCTGTAAAGGTAGTCGAAGTCAGAAGGAAACAAGGAACTTTAGCAAATATCGTCTCAAAAATCATTGCTCCCCAAACACAAGAAGCTTTCAAAATAGCGGCTGCTAAAAGAACAGTAGAAGAAGCAATTACTAAAAGAACTGATTTAAAAGAAGATTTTGATAAGGCGTTAAGCGAACGCCTAGAGAAATATGGAATAATAGTATTAGATACGAGTGTAGTTGACTTAACTTTTTCGCCAGAATTTGCCAGAGCAGTTGAGGAAAAACAAATCGCGGAACAACGAGCACAAAGAGCCGTCTACATAGCACGCGAAGCCGAACAAGAAGCGCAAGCAGAAGTTAATCGCGCTATAGGAAAAGCCGAAGCTCAAAGACTCTTAGCAGACACTCTCAAGGCTCAAGGAGGGCAATTGGTTCTACAAAAGGAAGCCATTGAAGCTTGGAAAAGCGGTGGTGCTCAAATGCCCAAAGTCCTCGTTATGGGTGGAGATTCTAAGAGCAGCGTGCCTTTTCTCTTTAATATGGGCAATCTTCAAAATGAACCCTGATGTAGGGCAATGACCACCTAAAATATTAAAGTGAGCAATCCTCAACTAAAATACAACCATAAACACCAAGGACATAATAAACATATTTATGTCAACACCCAACCACAGCAATCTTCAAGTCTCAGAAGCGAAAAAAATTCTGAATAAATTCAACTGTCTGGATATCGCACCTGTTGTCAAGCCATCAGAAAAAGTTTTAATCCGTCAGGCTTTACTTTTGTTAACCAGCCTTTCTGATTATCAAATTTTAGGAATTTGCGCTGATACAGAAGAAGAAGGAATGCTTGCCACGAAAACTTATTCCCAAGCTTTGGGTTATGAAGTACCGAGTAATTTGCCGCCAATCGAAGGTCCAGTTTATATCAAATTAAACGGCAAAAACGGCTTATGTTATCTCGATTCCTACGCAGGACATCATCGAGGTGTATTGGTATCTTGCCAATCTTACAAGGAAGGGGGAATTAACGAAATGTATGGACACTTGCCCCTGGATTTATTTGTATAACTTCATCAAAGGTAGGGTGAGCACCACTGCTCATCCTACTCACTAATAACAACTAACTCTTAACTCTGTAGAGACGCGAGCAACCGGAGCGTCGCCTAACTCTTAACAACTAACTACTATCCAATAACCGCTAACCATTGATATGAGTATTATTACATTACAATCAATCAAAAAAGACTTTGGCATTAAAGAAATTTTAAAAGATGCCAGTTTTAGTCTCGATGCTACTGATAAAGTAGGCTTAATTGGCACTAACGGTTCTGGCAAATCAACATTATTAAAAATGATCGCCGGACTAGAAACGCTTGATAGTGGTCAAATTTTAGTTAATAATTCTAAAATTATCTATCTTCCTCAGCAACCAGACTTAGATGAAAATCGCACAGTTTTAGAGCAAGTTTTTGCTGACAGCGGTGAACAAATGGCTTTAGTGCGTGAGTATGAAGAACTTTCTGATAAATTAGCTCACAATCCAGAAGATAATCAGTTAATGTCCCGCTTGTCTGTAGTAATGCAGCGGATGGAAGCGACTGGCGCTTGGGAGTTAGAAACTAACGCCAAAATCATCCTGACAAAGTTAGGAATTTCTGACTTTAACGCCATTATCGGCACATTATCTGGAGGCTATCGCAAGCGCATTGCCTTAGCAACAGCTTTACTATCAGAACCGGATGTTTTGCTCATGGATGAGCCAACAAACCATCTGGATGCTCTTTCTGTAGAATGGTTGCAAACTTATCTGCATCGTTATCGCGGCGCACTCTTATTAATTACTCACGATCGCTACTTTTTAGATCGCGTTACAAATCGTATCATTGAAATTGACCGAGGCGACATTTACACATACTCAGGTAACTACTCATATTATCTAGAAAAGAAGGCTTTAGCTGAAGAATCTGCTGTTAGCAGTCAACGCAAACATCAAGGGGTATTGCGACGCGAGTTAGAGTGGCTAAAAAAAGGACCCAAAGCCAGAAGTACGAAGCAAAGAGCGAGAATTGATCGCGTTCATGCGATGCAAGAAACTGAGTTTAAACAAGTTCAGGGTAAAGTTGATATTTCTACAGTTGGTCGTCGCATTGGCAAAAAAGTTATTGAATTAAATAATATATCTAAAGCATACAATGGACGCACTTTAATTAAAGATTTTACCTACGAATTTAGTCCAGAAGACCGCATCGGGATCATTGGTGGTAATGGTGCAGGTAAATCGACTTTAATGGATATTATCACCAAACGCATTCAGCCAGATTCGGGGAATGTAGAAATTGGTTCTACGATTCACATCGGCTATTTTGACCAGCATTCTGAAGAATTACTCACAGCGTTAGACGAAAATCAGCGCGTAATTGACTATATCAAAGAAGAAGGAGAATTTGTCAAAATTTCTGACGGAACTCAAATTACAGCTTCGCAAATGTTGGAGCGATTTTTGTTTCCTGGAAACCAGCAATATTCACCAATTCATAAACTTTCCGGTGGGGAAAAACGGCGTTTATTTTTGTTGCGCGTTCTCATGAGTGCGCCTAATGTCCTGATTCTTGATGAACCGACAAACGATTTAGATGTGCAAACATTGGCGGTGTTAGAAGAATATTTAGAAGATTTCTCTGGTTGTGTAATTGTAGTTTCTCACGATCGCTACTTTTTAGACAGAACAATTGACAAAATTTTCGCCTTGGAAGATGGCGGAAATTTCCGTGAATATCCCGGTAATTACTCAATTTATCTCGACTACAAAAAAGCCGAAGAAGCCGCACTACAACAAATTGCTCCTGCTAAAGAAAAGCCAAAAACTGTAGATGCTGAACCGAAAAACACAGAGAATAAAAAACGCCGCATATCCACTTGGGAAAAGCGAGAATTTGATCAGTTGGAAGGTAAAATTGCTCAGTTAGAAGACGAGAAAGCACAAGCCGAAAAAGCGCTGACAAATGTCCCCTCAGGGAATTATACTCAAGTGCAAAAATTGTACGATCAGATAGAAGCACTCAAGCAAGCGATTGATGTAGCGACTGAACGTTGGATGGAATTAGCAGAGATGGATTGAGAGAATTAAATTCCACCGACGAGGATGTTTGCGGATATCAGCTAATAATTCTTCTCGTGTCAGATTTATGGCTAAAGTCGAATTTAATAAGCAAAATGCCATTTGACTTTCTCAAAATGCCATTTGACTTTCTCATTTCGGTGTTTTCCGCAAGCAAAATGCCATTTGACTTACTCAAAATGCCATTTGACTTTCTCATTTTGGTGTTTTCCGCAAGCAAAATGCCATTTGACTTACTCAAAATGCCATTTGACTTTCTCATTTCGGTGTTTTCCGCAAGCAAAATGAGCTTTTACTTACTCAAAATGCCTAATTGCTTTCTCATTTTCCTTCATTCACGCAGTCATCACAACTATCGCTAATGCGATCGCTTGCCGATGCATTTAAAAACACTTGGATGCAGTTCCACAACACCCCTCTTTTTAACAAGCTACCGTGGTGTACACAAGTCGAAAAACCTCACCCTCGCTTTACCCTACGGGTAAATCTTTCCCTCTCCTTACTAAGGAGAGGGATGTCCGAAGGACAGGGTGAGGTTTTGAGGGAATTTTGAGTTATTCGATGACTTGTGTGTACACCGTAGCCTTAACAAGGGGAAGGGGGTGAGGTTTTATGTATCTCACTCAACCGACAATCGCTATAGTTGAGGGATTTTGGCGTTAGTATAAATAAAATCGACAAGCGATCGCTTAACTATCTTTTTTCTGACCGGAATCGTAGAATTTGAAAGTGTAACTTATCAGTGCGTAGATACAGATATCTTGCATAAATCAAAAATTAAGAACCCCACCCCGCAAAAGCTGTGCTTTAGCTCCCCTCCCCGCAAGCGGGGAGGGGTTGGGGGTGGGGTGTTATAGAATGAGTGCAAGAAGTCTATTAATGTCTAGGCAGAGGCTCAAAGGAAGATTTTAACCCTAAAATATTATGTAATACAACCCTTCCCTGTGATGAACGATGAAATTCCAGTCAAAAAAATCTTAGTGTTGTTAGCGAATCCCAAAGGTATGAAACAACTGCGTTTGGGTGACGAGATTCGTGATATTGAGGAAGGGTTACGACTAGCGAAACAACGCGACAGCTTTAAGATAGAGTCGGCAAAAGCAGTGCGCGTCAGAGATATTCGCCGCTCTATTCTGGATCACGATCCCTACATTGTCCATTTTTCCGGACATGGTGCAGGGGAAGAGGGTTTAATATTTGAAGATAACACCGGACAACAAAAGCTAGTGGATGCAGCAGCATTAGCTGGATTGTTTGACTTGTTCGCAGATAAAGTAGAGTGTGTATTACTTAATGCTTGCTATTCTGAGATTCAAGCCAAAGCGATCGCCCAACATATTAATTATGTTATCGGCATGAGTCATGAAATTGGCGAGAAAGCCGCCATTGAATTTGCTGTTGGATTTTACGATGCTCTGGGGGCTGGAAAAAACGTTGAATTTGCATATAAACTTGGCTGTAATGCCATCAGCACAGCAGGGATTCGAGAGCATTTGACACCTCAACTGTTGAGAAAAGAAGATTTGCAGGGAGAAAGTATAAATACCACCCCTGTACTCACTTCACCCCCACAGGATGCTCGCAAAGCAAGCGTTGTTTCTTCTTCACCCACACTAATACCAACTCCCCCTGTAACCAAACAGGAAGAAACTACTATTACTAAGTATCGTCAGAAAGTTGAAGAATTTGCTTCTGATGGGGTGATTGATGATATTGAATCCTACATATTAAATGATTTACAGAAAAAGTTAGGATTAACGGATGAACAAGCTTGTGCAGTCCAAGAAGAAGTATTAGAACCATTAAAGATTTACAAGCAACAATTTACCAAGAAAGTAGCTGAACAAGGATACCCACTGGGGGAAAAAGCTGAAGCTGAATTAAAGAAGTTGCAAAACTACTATGAGATTAAAGACGAATTCGTAAATTTACTGAAGCAGGAAGGGGAACAACAAGAAGCCGAAAAACTCCGACAACAACAACAAGCTCAGAAGCTTCAACGACAACGGGAACAACAAGAAGCCCAGCGACAACAAGAAGCCGAAAAACTACGACAACAAGAAGCCGAGAAGCGACGACAACAGGAACAAGTAGAAGCCCAGAGACTGCAACGACAACGGGAACAAAATGAAGCCCAAAGACTGCAACAACAGAAACAGAAGACAAATGACCTGCTTTCTGAAAAGGGAGTAGACTACACCAAACTCCGCGATTTGCTAGCAGCAGGCAAGTGGAAAGACGCAGATCAGGAAACTCTGGCAGTGATGCTCAAAGCCGCTGGCAGAGAAGAAGAAGGCTATTTAGATTACAATTCCATCGAAAACTTTCCTTGCACAGACTTACGCACCATTGACCAACTGTGGGTAAAATACAGTAATGGGCGATTTGGGTTTAGTGTGCAAAAGCGCATTTGGGAAAGTGTAGGAAAAGACTACAACAAGTTTGGCGATCGCGTCGGTTGGCTGAAGTATGAGAAAGTTGTAATAGAAAAATGGTTTGGATTGAAACAACAAGAAACGAACGAGGCGAGATGGCTTCAACTTGACGACCTCACATATAATTTAAGTGCCTCCGAGGGACACCTACCTTTTTTCGCTCGTCGTAATGCGTTGAAGTGGGGGGAGGATGAGGATTGGGTTCGGTTCTTTCTTGTGGGTTTGTGTGGATTTTGTTTTGAGTTGGGGGGTAGTGGTTCTTCTGGTTCGTCGAGACTTGTAAACTGTAACATATAAGGCTTACAGGAAATTGTAAAGATTCATAAACAAGTCATTAACCACGAAGTATTGCGGGTTCTAGGTTTCCGTTACCTGGCACTGGGCATGACAAAAAGCATCTTGTTGTTTTTGTAGTACGATGCTGGCAATTTGCGGGTTATAACAATTAGCAAAAATAAACTTGCACGCAACATTTTCTACCTCTTCGTTAGTCGCTTCCCATTCATCCCAAGGCAGTCTCATTTGTCCTGGAAACGATTTCTTCGCCTTTTTTTTAGCTTTCAACCCTGCTAATAACTTGCTTCCCCAGTAGTTGCGAGTTTCTGGCTTGGCTTTAGGGCGATATTTTTTACAGAATCCTCGATACTTTGCAGCGCATTCATCTAGAGTTTTACCCAACTTCAAAAACGCTGGATGCCATTGAGTGATACCATCATCACCTAATCTATCGTGAATGCCATAATTACTAAAATCATAGAAAAAGCCTTGCTGCATTCCGGCGGCTTTTGGGTTAGCGTGGATATATCTTAAAGTATTTAATGCTCTTTTACTATCTGTGTTGGCAAAGCCACTACTGTGATAACGCTTTTCCCAAAAATGTCCTGTACGGTTGAGCATTCGATTAAAGCACATGGCAGTGTACCAGTTTAGCCAATGCATAATTTTGGGTAAATCTTCTGGTTGTGCAGGTTCTAGCAAATAATGGACGTGATTGCTCATGAGGCAGAGCGCATAAAGCTTAAATCGATATTTGTCCTGAGCTTTTTTGATAGCGTAGAGAAACACCTCTCGACACTCTATGGGTGTGAGACGAAACTCCCGATTATTGCAGCGGGTAGTGATGTGATAGCAAAAGCCCGGTTGATGATTTCGTGGTTTGCGCGACATGAGAAAAAAGTTAATATCAAAACGGACATGATATCATCCAATTATCCAATAACAACTAACTTGTACAGACGCGATTAATCGCGTCTCTACTATACCAATAACAACTAACAACTAATTTTCTACGGCTCATACCGTACAATCACCTGACGCGATAATATATAATCTGCACAATTAGCATTTGCCGTCAAATTTTTACAAGCATCTCTAACTTCAGAAAGACCGATGGTAATCCGAACATGCAACCCGTAATCAGTTGAGTAAACCTCATACAAAAACGGTTTTCTAGTTTCAGCAGTTAACGCAGCTGCTAAAGCTGGTGTCGTACAAATTATCGCTTTTTTATCTGGTGGAATGTAAAAATCTATAAAAAAATCGCGATCGTCAATTTTATTTGTCCAGCCACTACCCACCGGATATGTAGACCATGATAGACATTTAAAATCGAGTCCTTTTTCATACCCAGAACCCCTTCTTACAGCAATTTTGCCAGGATTATTTATTTTTTTTTGGCTTTGTTCTTCTAATTTTTTAAGCAAATGATCAACATTTATAATTCTGGCTCTGACAACATCAGCCATCAAGCAGGTAAATAATCCTAAGAAAATTGCTGTAAACGTTATGACTGTTAGTCCACGACCTTTAATTTTTTGGCGTCTAAATATTTTTTTCATAATTTAGCGATTAATACTGTAAATACTAAACAAATCTTTGTTGCGATTTTCCGGAAAATATTTCCCAAAAAATTAACATCTAATTTATTAATTATTAAAATTTTCACAAAGATTATAATGTTAAATTATTTAGTTACGTCTTCGCGTGAATTTTATGTAATACGTTTATTATATAATTTTTAATTTTATGAGAATAGCACCGTTACCTATTTCCATGACAAAAGAAAAAATATTACCAACAGTTATGTTAAAACTCACAACTCAAGACCTCCGGTACAAAGCTATCCACTTTTTAGAACAAAGTCCCGAACAACGTTTGCAAGCTCTCATAGAACTTGGTATAGCTCGTTACGATTTTTTAACTAAAATACGTCTTAACGAAGCAAATATAAATTGTTTAATGCGCTTTTTCCAAAATCCAAGTCAGTTAAAATTTCCTAATTTAATAGAGGCAGATTTATCTAATTTGGTTTTGGATGAAATAAACTTGATTCGTGGTAATTTATCAGGAGCAAATTTGCAAAACACCAATTTAATAAACGCAGACTTGCTATTTGCTAATTTTACTAATGCAAATTTAATAAACGCGGATTTGCGAGGCGCAACTCTGAATGAAACTATATGGTTAAATACTCTTGTAGATGAGTGTCAGTTTGGTAAGGGTATTGGTTTAAAAGAGGTTCAACGTAAAGATTTACAACTTCGCGGTGCTAGGTTTGACTCTTAGGAAGATGATAATTAAAATAACGAACCGGCAAGAGCGCCAAGAACAGGTAGAACTATATTAATGAGTAATTATATGAAGTTACCACAAAAGTTGATGCTGCTAGGTTCGGGAGAATTAGGCAAAGAGTTTGTAATTGCGGCTCAACGTCTAGGAAATTATGTGATTGCGGTTGACCGCTACGCTAATGCTCCAGCTATGCAAGTTGCTGATTGTTCTGAAGTTATTTCGATGCTGAGTGGAGATGATTTGGAGGCTATAGTTACTAAACATCAGCCTGATTTTATCATACCCGAAATTGAAGCGATTAGAACCGAAAAATTACAGGAGTTTGAGTCACGAGGAATTAGGGTTATTCCAACGGCAGCGGCTACTAACTATACAATGAATCGTGACAGAATTAGGGAATTAGCACATAAGCAATTAGGCATCAGAACTGCTAAATATGGTTATGCTGAAAACTTAGAAGAGTTGATTGCTGTTAGTAATGAAATTGGCTTTCCTAATGTTGTTAAACCTGTGATGTCATCATCAGGAAAAGGTCAATCTGTAGTGCATAATTCAAGTGAAGTTGAGAAAGCGTGGCAGAGTGCGATCGCTAATTCTAGAGGTGACAGTCAAAAGGTAATTGTTGAAGAATTTATCAATTTTGAAATTGAGATAACTTTATTGACAATTAAGCAGTGGGATACACCAACTATTTTCTGTTCTCCTATCGGTCATCGTCAAGAAAGAGGAGATTATCAAGAGTCTTGGCAACCTGCTATAATTTCAGAGAAAATGATATCAGATGCTGAAGAAATTGCCAAAAAAGTTACTGATGCTTTAGGAGGTGCGGGAATCTTTGGAGTTGAGTTTTTCATAACCAAAGATGAAGTGATTTTTTCAGAACTTTCTCCTAGACCTCATGATACAGGCATGGTGACGTTAATCTCCCAAAATTTGAATGAATTTGAATTGCACTTAAGAGCTATTTTAAATTTGCCCATTCCCAATATAGAACAGTTGGGAGCATCAGCCAGTGCGGTAATTTTAGCTGAACAAAAGTCAGATAATATCGCTTTTACTGGTGTTGCTGATGCCTTGTCAGAAAAAGATGTTGATATTAAACTATTTGGTAAACCTAATGCTCATCCATATAGAAGAATGGGGGTAGCGTTAGCTAAAGGTGTTAATGTTCAAGAAGCACGGGAAAAGGCAACTAGAGCAGCAAGTAAAATAAAGATTGTTCAACAATGAAGAAGTCAGAAGTCAAAATAAAATATGGGTAGGCTTTGTTACAGTTACCATTATGTAGACCACCAAATTTATAAGAAACGTAGTAATTTTAAACTTATTTATTCATCATCAAGTTATATCATTTCAACTAATTAGTTATGATTGCCACGTTGACTGCACCCCACCCCGCCAAAGCTACGCTTAGGCTCCCCTCCCCAAGGCATCGGGGAGGGGATAAAGGGGTGGGGTTCTTCAGGAATGATAAGTAATCACCGAACCTGATATTATACAGAATCTATGCGCTCCCAAATGACTCCTGAATCCTAAATTATTTCTTGATAAAAAGGTATGGCGAATGTGTAATATTTAATACTAGCTAACAAGATAACATGATTTAATTTTGACAAATACAACGCAAGAGTGATGTAAATAATTTGCGGAAATGCTAGTTTAATTTGGGTATCTATTATCTAACCGTTCTTTTGTCAGACAAAGATGAGTAGGTTAGTTGTTTTAAGCTTAGGACAGGGTAATTTAGAGGATGGCTTTCCAGCGGTCACTGTCCAGCTTGGGGAACAAAACAACCCTTACGGAATGAAATTTACTGCTAGTTTGCCAGCCGCACCAGAAATTGTTGTACTATACCGCAATTGGCGATCGCTTTATTCATTTTTTTATCAACGTATCGGTTTGCGTGTTCAAACCGACATTGAAGTTGACGACGATTTTGAAATTGAAGAAGCTTATATAACTAATGTTTCCGAAGTCGATCTACACGATTTATCCGAACAGTTAGACAACAGCATCAATGCATGGCTTAATTCAACGCAGTTTCACAAAATTGACCAGCAATTACGCACGCAATTAGAACCATCCGCAGAAATTCGCTTCATTATTGAAACCAATGATAATCAACTGCGACATCTTCCTTGGCATTTATGGAACTTTTTTACAGATTATCCTCACGCGGAAGTAGCCTTAAGTGCAGCAGAATACCAACAACCGAATATAATTACTGCAAATAGCAGTGAACAAATTAAAATATTGGCTATTTTTGGTGACAGTAAAGGAATTGAAATTACTCAGGATCGAACTTTTTTAGAACAATTATCGCATCAAGCAGAGATTGAATTTTTAGTAGAACCATCGTTAAACGATTTAAACGATCGCCTTTGGAAACAAGGTTGGGACATTCTCTTTTTTGCCGGTCATAGCTGGACTAAAGAGAAAGGATGGTTGCAAATTAATCAGACAGATAGTTTAACACTAGATCAATTAAAGTATGCTCTCAGGAAAGCGATCGCACACAATTTAAAGTTAGCAATTTTTAACTCTTGCGATGGTTTGGGTTTAGCGCAGCAACTACAAAGTTTGCAGATTCCGCAAGTGATTGTTATGCGAGAACCAGTCCCGGATGTGGTAGCGCAAAAATTTTTAAAGTATTTTCTGGCGGAATTTTCCAACGGACAATCTTTATATGCAGCGGTGCGTTATGCGCGAGAAAGATTGCAAGGATTAGAAAATGAATATCCCTGCGCTACTTGGCTACCCGCAATCTGTCAAAACCCCGCTGTAGCACCAATGATTTGGTCACAATCGCCAAAAACGGTTATTTCTACGCAAAAACAATCTTCGGCTATCAAAAGCGACGAAATTCGACTTCAACCGGATAATTCATCCGTAAAACATCGTCAGCATAGCTTGTCAACGCTGTTGATTGCCAGTGTACTTGTGGGAACCTTAGTCATGGGAGTACGCTATCTAGGGATGCTGCAACCTTGGGAATTACAATCTTATGACCATTTAATGCAGTTGCGATCGCCTGATGAAAAGCAAGATTCACGCTTATTAATCGTCACAATTGATGAAGCAGATATTCAATATCAAATACAGCAAAAAATGAATCTGCGTTGGTCGCTATCAGACCAAGCATTCAATCAACTTTTGCAAAAACTAGACTCATATCAACCAAAAGCTATTGGTTTAGATATATATCATGATTTTCCATTTGATAGTAAATATCCTGATTTAGCTAATCGGTTGCTTTCTGACGATCGCCTGTTTGCAGTGTGTAAAGTTGCCGCTCCGAATGATAAGGCACAGGATGGCGTTCCCCCACCACCTAAAGTCCCAATACAACGCCAGAGTTTTAGTGATTTTGTCGCCGATGAAGGTGATATTGCTCGTCGTCAACTTATACACTTAACCCCGCCGGCGAAATCTCCCTGTGTGGCAGAATATTCTTTTAACTTTCAGTTAGCACAACACTATTTGAACGCACAAGGTATTAGATGGAAAATAAATTCAAACAAATACTTGCAGATTGGCGATGTAGAATTTAAGGAATTAAAATCCCACACTAGCGGTTACCAAAAAATTGATGCATCCGGTTATCAAATATTGCTGAATTATCGTTCTTTACCTTCTCCACAAAAGATTGCTCGGCAAGTAGCTTTAAAAGATGTTTTAAGCGATCAAATTAAGCCTGAGTTAATCGAATCAATGAAGAATCGCATCGTTTTAATTGGCGTTACAGCCTCAAGCAGTTCTGATTATTGGAAAACCCCCTACAGCAGCAACGCAGCAGACAATGATAAGCAAATTCCGGGGGTATTTGTCCAAGCACATATGATCAGCCAGATTCTCAGTGCAGTACTTGATAAAAGACCTTTGTTGTGGTGGTGGTCTGGGTGGATGGAAACGCTTTGGGTGTGGGGATGGTCATTGCTAGGAGGAATAATTGGTTGGAGGATTCAGCAACCACTTTATTTAGGATTAGCGATCGCTATATCGCTTTACGCAATTTTTAGCATCTGTTTTAGTATATTTACATTCGCAGGGTGGATACCACTTGTCCCATCAGCATTAGCATTAATTGCAAGTGCAATTGTCCTGAAAATATTACCGCGTCCCCGTATAAACAAAAAACATTTAAATTCGTGAATATGAATCAAAATAAATCTTTTCAAAAGCAGAGAAAACTTACTTTCATTACTTTAGTATTTTTTAGTCTGGCGACATCACAAGTTCAAGCGCAATCATTCAATAACATAATTTATAACAAACAAAATAAACCCACCGATCAACAATTTCCCGATGATGATGCTCCTACAGGTCGTCGTCGAGGAGGAACAAGCCGTCGTGGTGATTGTCCCAATTTAAAAACGCCGTTGACAGCTTTAGTTCCTGGTGAGGAAACTAACAATAAATCTTTCTTAGGAACAACAATCAGCGAGTATCCTAGCTTTTGGGTTTATCTTCCACAGTTAGCCAGCGATATCCGTTCTGGAGAGTTTGTCTTGCAGGATCAAGAAGGTAACGATATTTGGCGTACACCAATTACCTTACCAGGAAAACCGGGAGCGATCGCCGTGAAACTGCCGCAAAATCCTCAATACGCTCTTAAGCCAAACTTGAAATATCATTGGTATTTCAACGTTTATTGCAGTCCGGCTCAAAAGAGTTCTGCGTATTTTGTTGATGCGTGGGTGCGACGAGTGACACTAACCCCTCAACTGCAACAACAATTAAATAACGCAAAATCACAGAAGTACAAAGTTTATGCAGCTAACAATATTTGGTATGATGCGATAACTAATTTAGGAGAATTACGCCGCAATAATTCAGGGGTTGGCGCCTTTGTTGAAGATTGGACTAAATTGTTAAAATCGGTTAATTTGCCAGAACTTGCACCAGCACCAATTGTGCAAATTTACACCCCCTTCATTTGAGCGAGGACACCCCATCAGCCAAAATCATTGCAGAATCTACCTTTTGAGCAATAGGATCGTGGACGTTAGGAGTGCGATCGCACTCTTATCGCTCTGAACTATCCCAAAAACCTCGCCTGAAACCCGTATTCTTGCGTTGACTGACAAAACTTTTCGGTGTGCGATTCGTTGTGAGTGAATCCCGGTAACCAGCCCGTAAATAAGCTCACCAACCCGACCCAATATGGGCAAGGTTGAACTCTCGGATAGATACGGGTGAAAGCCCCGTCTGCCAGACTCAGGTATGACTCCCTATCTGCCCACGCCGACCAGACTCGGTTTCTGGAGAGCGAAAAATTTTGGTTAAAACATAATGCAGAAATTATGCTACATCTCCGTTGTCAATGGATGGCTGGAAGTTGGGATAATTTTTGCAATTCAATTTTAACCTCTTTCATCAATCCTAAAACAGTTGGATAAATTTTATACTTACGATGCATCTTCTGTGAGTTAATCGTAATAATAAATACTTTTTTATTGATTACTGACGCAGACAGTAACAAGATTAATAAGCATCAAATCATTTAACCGAAATCTTCTTGGGATATTTCAATAAGATAAATTGTGGTGCGGAGTCATCACATTGCTGTAATAAAATTTGCTGCTACTCTCAGTATTAGTGTTCGGTGATCGCACTTTTTCGGGTTCATCTAGCAAAATCGCATTGCTCCCCTTTTGTTTCATGAGAAAATTTTCATCTTTACCGGATTGACAAGCCGAAACCAGGGAAGTATACTAGTAGTATGCTACTTGCTGTAGAACAAACTGAATTTCCTTCTAATTTGGAAAATTTTGTTTGATATTTTATCGTGCTGGTAAAAACAGTTTAACTCGTTGTTTACCTATCTATTTAGATAAAAAGCATTAATTTATGAAAAAAAATTTTTGTCCTAATCTGTAAAGCTTTAGGAAGACTTGCAAAGAATCAAAAATGATACTTGAGTGGGTACAGCGCAGGCAGTCTTAACTGCTGAAGGGGTTGCGTATCTACTATGGTTGCAAACCATGAAAAATGTTCGTCGATTCTAATTTATCGGGTTTGATTTAACTGGTATTTAAATCATCAATTCATCTCTTGCACTGGCAAGTCAAAGCTTTGATTTTTTCAGCATAGCTGCTTGACGGTAGTATAACTTCAACTCAGCCTTACCCTGGGGGAAGTCCCTATAAGTCTGGATGAACTTTGGTACACAACAAACATGTTAGCACAGTTTGGCGTTAGCCATAAATAGTTCTTAGTCTACCGAATTTAGTGAAAGTCTGCTATGTCTTTGACACCCCTCTCTCAACTTTAAGTAGGGGGAAAACAATAGTGACAGTGAAAAGAGACTTTGTATTGTGCATCTACACATTCTAAATTGCAAATACTTTTTTAAAACAGGAAATTACAACTATGGCGGTAAGAAACGGAACAGAACTATCTGATACCCTTACGGGGACTGCGAATGCTGATACGCTTCGCGGCAATGGGGGGGATGACACCTTATATGGCTTAGGGGGAAATGACCTGCTTCGAGGTGGAAACGATAAAGACACCCTTTATGGTGGAGCCGGTGCCGACAGACTATTTGGGGATGCAGGCGAGGACACCCTTTATGGTGAGGCTGGCAATGACACCCTAATTGGCGGCACGAACGTTGATGATATCAATGACGGCAAAGACTTCCTTGATGGTGGTGCTGGTACTGACTGGGTCTATGGTGGTTTTGAGGATACTGCACAGGGCGGTGCGGGTAATGACACCGTAATTGGTAGCTTCTCTAATGACGTGCTGTACGGCGATGACACAGAAGGTACCATTTCGGGTGGTGCTGATTACATCGATGGTGCAGAGGGTAATGACACTCTCTATGGTGAAGGTGACACATTGGGTTCAGGCGGTGCTGATACCCTCATAGGTGGTGAAGGCGATGACATTCTCTACGGCTATGCCGGTAATGACTCCCTCGTGGGTGGAGATGGTATTGACACCCTCGATGGCGGCGACGGCAATGACATTCTTGATGGTGGAGCAGGTTCTAGCACCCTTTTGGGCGGTGCTGGCTTAGAAACCATCAATGGTGGTATTGATGGTGACTTCATCGATGGTGGTGAGGGTGCTGACAACCTCAATGGTCTCGGTGGCAATGACACCATCTATGGCGATCTCGGTGTCGATGAATCCCTTGCTGGTAATGATGTGATTAATGGCGGTGCAGGCGATGACTTCATCGATGGCGGCGCAGGTGTTGACCGCGTGATCGGTGGTGCTGGCAATGACCTTCTCTTTGGCGGAGAAGACTCAGAAACCCAAACTGCACGCGATACGCTAACCGGCGGGGCTGGTACTGATTTCTTTGAATTGCTTTACAAGTATTGAAGCAGAAAGCCCACCAGTAACAGCCTGAAAATCCAAAAAATTTTCAGGCTGTTACGTCCTTCAGGGGTGGGATGAATGCGAAGCACCTTTAGGTGCAGTCCCTTCGTTAGCG
>JAESGY010000046.1_pt1 | contig 128756 bp, 106 predicted proteins | sample 9269841 | NCBI WGS metagenome assembly JAESGY01 (sample SAMN17022865, study PRJNA683097) | algae metagenome | isolation source: Spirirestis rafaelensis WJT71-NPBG6 and co-occurring heterotrophs from... | place: USA: Pinto Wells, Joshua Tree National Park, Colorado Desert, CA | collected... | reverse complement strand
AATTGAGGGGGGAGAAAGGGGTTGCCGTCGGCAACCCCTTTCTCCCCCCTCCTAATGATTATCATTCTTATAAAGATGCTGTCTTTTGTTTTTTTTGGAATATTTTATTCTTTGGAAGTCCCTTAGATAAGAAATAATTTCTTCCCTATTCCGTAATAATGTTACATTTATTATAAATTAAGATTTTTAACATAACTTTTTATCATTTTCGGTCGTGCCAGTGTGAGACTTACTCACCAAGCTAAACAGATACTAACGCTGAAGGAATAAAGCTTTCAGAATTATGAGCAGCTTTTTAGCTAGCGCGATAGGATCAATAAAACCCTAAAAGACTTGCAACAATCATTTACAAGTCTGACAAAGAAAAGTAACAGCGTCTGAGAATAACCAGCCATGATTCTGGTTGGTATATTTCCTTATGGGCTAAAGCTGAGGTTTACTCGGAATTAGAATTTCAGGCGGTTTGGGCTAAAGCGGGTCAAATCCCATTGACTAAAAGCTAGTATAGGTCGGCAGAAAAAACTAGACAGTTATAGAGAAGCCAAAAGGTAGATCATATAAATATCATTTGCTTCTGCCTTCTTTTACTAGGGATTTGGGCAGCAGATCCAAGCAGGATAGCAAACTACAGTAGTGCAATTTGACGAATCTGCTGGTGTATGAATACCAATAACAAAAGTTCCAATAACCTAAAAAAGGAGAATAGGGGCTTGTTAATCGATCGCCTAAAACAGGACTTCAAAAATGACCTGATTGCTGGTTTGTTGGTGGTGATTCCCCTAGCAACAACCATCTGGCTAACGATTACCATTGCCACTTGGGTAATCAACTTTCTCACCCAAATTCCTAAACAAGTGAATCCCTTTGATGGGATGCATCCTATTGTAGTAAATCTACTGAATCTCTTAGTTGGTTTGGCAGTACCGCTATTCAGTATTCTCTTGATTGGTTTGATGGCTCGGAATATTGCTGGGCGGTGGTTACTAGATTTTGGTGAGCGAGTATTGCAGGCGATTCCCTTAGCTGGACAGGTGTATAAAACACTGAAACAGCTTTTAGAAACATTATTAAAAGATACCAATGGGAAGTTTCGCCGCGTCATTTTGGTAGAGTATCCACGCCGGGGAATGTGGGCGATCGGCTTCGTCACTGGCACAATCAGTAGTGAGATCCAATCTCAGATGTCTCGCCCGGTGTTGAGCGTTTTTATCCCCACCACTCCGAATCCCACCACTGGCTGGTATGCAGTACTTCCAGAAGATGAGGTAGTAAATCTGTCAATCTCGATAGAAGATGCCTTTAAAATCATTGTTTCTGGTGGGATTGTTGCCCCAAATACCCCCTTACCTCCCTTAGTTATCGCCAAAGACCGCAAACTTGAAGCGCCACAAACCGAAACACAACGACAGATTATACCTCTAGAAGAAGCTTGAGATTTATAGAGAGAATGCGTGCGGGAGAAACTGGTTCACAGTTTCACCGCTGTTGCAATTCCTAATCCGCAACCAAAATCAATTCAGTTATCAGATACTTAGATAGACTTTTATGCAACCCCGTAAACCCCGTCAAATTTCTCGTGAGTTGGCGCTTTTGAGTATTAGTCAAATGCCAATTAACCCCAAAAAATTGACAGAACAACAACTACCTAAATTAGTATTAGCCGCAGTACGTACCCTGACACTAGAAGTGCAAGACTCTCTGGATAATGCTGCTGGAGAATTGCAACGCAGTAACGATCGCCTTTTAAGCAGCCAAACTCGCACCACCGATGTAAATACTGCCAGAAGTATGGTACAAGAGGCGATCCAATATACGCAAACGGCAATTAATCAACTTGCCACCGCGATTGAGTTTCCAGAATTGATTCAGCTAGCTAACCAAGACAAGGATGTTGCTAGATACGCCATTGAAATTGTCAAAACAGTCAATGAAGAACGAAAAGCGATCGATCAATTAATCTCCGACGCTTTGGTAGATTGGCAAGTAACTCGTTTAGCCCAAATCGACCTAGATATTTTGCGAATCGCTGTGGCTGAAATGGAATTCTTAGAAGTTCCAGACAGGGTGACAATCGACGAAGCAGTAGAGTTAGCTAAACGCTACAGCGGAGAGGACGGTCATCGATTTATCAATGGTGTTCTGCGTCGAGTCACCGAGCAGAAAAAAACTGCGTAAGGTTTGATTAGCTTAGTGTCGCCGTTATGAGTGCTAAGTTTTGAGTTGAGAGTGAGGATAACCTGGGGTTTTCACCCCAGCAAGAGTGAGGATAACCACAGTTTAAAATTCATAAAAGCGTGAGAAGTTAAATTAAGCTCATAACTCATAACTCATAACTCACATAACAACTAACACTTATAGCTGCAATGGTTTTTAATTGGTTCCGTCGTCAACATAACGATTCTACTAACACCCCCGATCAACAAAAACAAACAGAGACTCCTCCTACACAGGAATCACAAACAGAGTCAGCCGAAACCTCAAGCAATGATGATTCACCTGTAGCAGCGACAGACTTGTTAGCATTCGCTAAATCCGCTTACAAAAACATTCAGCAAAAGCAACAACCGCTGGAAGTAGAAACTGCTTCTGTGGAGGTCACAGAAGCGCCAACAGAAGCGCTAAAAGTAGAAACAGCATCATCAGAAGAAACAGATGCTGAACAGGTAGTAGATGAAATAACTGCTGATGAGCCAGCTCCTGAACAGTTAGCAGATGAAATAACTGCTGATGAGCCAGCTCCTGAAATTATAGATATCACAGCGACTGAGGCAGAAGCAACCTCCACCGAAGCAGTTGTTAGTCCAGAGGATGTACAACCCGCAGCACCAGCAAGTTTATCCTTTTTAGAACGGGCAGCGGCAGAAAGGCAAGCAAAACAAGAACGATTGATAGCAACTGCAATTGAAGTACCAGAAACCGACGTAGTACAGCCACCTACACCAGAGACAATCGAAGAAATACCCGGACTTGCCTTTGATGATGGATTTGTGTGGTCAACAGAAGTTTTGGCGGCGCAAGGTAGGCGTGCAGAAGACGTTTCTATTGAAGAAATTAACTGGCTGAAAAAGCTGCGACAAGGCTTAGACAAAACTCGTCGTGGTATTGTTAACCAGCTGAAGGCGATTGTCGGTCAAGGACCGCTAAATCAAGCAGCAGTCGATGAAATTGAATCGTTGCTGTTGCAAGCCGATGTGGGTGTGCAAGCGACAGACTATATTATCAAAGCACTACAGAAACAGCTACGAGAAGAAGTTACTCCACCAGACAAGGCGATCGCCTACCTGAAAACAATTCTGCGGGATATGTTGGATGCGCCGAACAAAACATCCTACAAGCCAAGTTTTACTCCAGAAAAAGAAAATCTTAATATTTGGTTAATAACTGGCGTGAATGGCGCAGGCAAAACCACCACCATCGGCAAAATCGCTCACTTAGCACAAAAATCCGGCTATAAATGCTTGATTGGTGCGGCAGACACATTCCGTGCTGCCGCTGTTGAACAGGTGAAGGTTTGGGGTAGCAGAAGCGGTGTGGAAGTTATTTCCAATCCCGGCAAGAATACAGATCCAGCAGCCGTTGTATTTGATGCGATCGCCGCAGCACAAGCACGAGAAACAGAATTACTTCTGGTCGATACCGCAGGACGACTGCAAAACAAGAAAAACTTGATGGATGAACTTAGTAAAATCCGGCGAATTATCGACAAAAAAGCCCCTAACGCAAAAGTAGAATCGCTGTTGGTTCTTGATGCCACTTTAGGTCAAAATGGATTGCGGCAAGCCGAGGTGTTTTCTCAAGCTGCACAACTCAGTGGCGTAGTCTTAACTAAGCTTGATGGTACCGCCAAAGGAGGTGTTGCCCTCGCCGTTGTTCAGCAGCTAGGTCTACCGATTCGCTTTATTGGTGCTGGAGAAGGAATTGAAGACCTGCGTCCATTTTCTAGCTACGAGTTTGTGGAAGCTTTATTGAGTGGTTGATCAAGAGACTGGGGACTAGCACTCGACCAATTCAAAGAAAGTTTTCTTTACGGGTGGTCAGATTACCGACTTCGTAGAAGTTGTTGAGAATGTTGCAGCCATAGCAAAGTTAGTTTGGCGGACTACTAGGGAGTAGTCCCTAGTACCGCTGCGCGGAAGTCAAAAGTCAAAAGTCACGCATTCAAAAAGCTTATAATGTAAGCTTTTCGTTGATTTGGAACGGTAGCTTTATTTCCGCCAACGTGTACTAGTCCCTTATGAAAATTTTTTTCCAGATTAATAAATTTACGACTTACCGACTTCGTGTTCTCAATTAAATTAAGTCAAAACAAAAAATCGCCTTTATTCGTAAGTCCTAAAATTATTAATTCGTCACAACAGTGCTAAAATCTGACACTAATGCCGTCTTTCTCCAACCCTTGTGGGGTTTTTCGCTCTTTAGCACCCCTTAAGTGAATTGGCATAACTAAGCTGGAGCAATACTTTTATATGTATTACCCGTATCTGCTTCAAAAAACGTCTCTGAATATTCTCTGTGAAAAAATTATAAATTTGAAGTGAATTGATTAAACTAAAACACCATTACTAACTTTCAGGTTAAACGTCTTGTGCTATGCTTTTTCTGGCTTTTGTTTCCTAAGCCTGTAGATTTGTTGTCATGGAAGTATGATCAATATTATTTACATAACTTAAACTTGGAAATAAGCGTAAGTATATCTGCCCTCAACTGTTTCACCCATAAGGTTGTAAGCCCCCCAACCCCCAGACCCCTCAGTCTCAACACTGACTCCCAGAGCGTAAAAATTTATCTGTTTACCCAAGTATTTTCTCTATCTCAAGATATATGACTTCGTTATTAAGTTATGAAAGAATTGAAGTTTTTCTAGGATCTAAGAGAAATTGCTGTCAATATCAGTCTCTTTTTGAGCAAAAAACTTACTTAAAAGTTATCTTTTTACCCATCAATACAATTAGCAAATGCAATACTTCTAAAATCCACATATTACGTCTTTTTACTCTTGCTAAATTGACAAACCTTGTTTCAATATGGTTTAGCAATTGCCTTTGCCAAGGAATTTATAAGTAATCTAAATTCAGTTTTTAAGTTCAGTGAAATAATAGCTGTGCCTGTGTCCCAACTGCCCTCTCAACCAACTGATAGTAATAGTAGTGCTGCAACGGATGTCACTCCAGTTGTAGCGCTAAAAGAACTCGTGGCACGGCTGCACCGAGAACAAAACAAAATTCAAGATTTGTTAAGTTCTTTAGGATTTGCTCTGAGAAGTTTCAATAATTTGAATCAGTTTTTAGAGCTAATTCCCTTGATGGCTACAAGAGTTACAGATGCAGATGGCAGCGCTCTGTTTCTGTATAAAGCAAATGGTCAAGTTCGATTAGAGCAGTTGCATTGGCAGGATAGTCACCAGCGCAAACATATTCGTAAAGCCCTGGAAACAGCTACCAGTCAAATCACACTTCTACCAAATACGGCACCTTTAGCAAACGCTACTGGTATTTTGGATGAGCAGATGCACCGCTACTTAGGATCAGATATGCAAATATTTGGTACGGCAATTCTGGTGAAACATGCAGAACGAGGATGGCTGTATGTTTTGAGCCGCGATCCAGAATATACGTGGACGGAAACTAGACAAAAATTAGTCCGGTTAGTGGCAGACCAAACAGCAGTAGCGATTGAAAATGATGAACTGGCTGTAGAATTACGAAAAAAAGAACGCTTAGATCAAGAATTAGAAATTGGTGCAGAAATTCAACGGAGGCTTTTACCTCGTCAATGTCCCTCGATTCCTGGTATAGCTTTGGCAGCGCGTTGTAAACCGGCAAATCGTGTGGGGGGAGACTATTATGATTTTATTCCTACCAAGCAGAATCAGTTTCAAGTAAATAGCAAAGATATTATCAGCTTGGAAACTGGTCGTTGGGGTTTTGTCATTGGTGATGTCATGGGCAAAGGTGTCCCAGCTGGGTTAATTATGACCATGATGCGGGGAATGCTACGAGGAGAAGTATTACACGGTAATTCACCAGCAGCAATTCTCCAGAATTTAAATCAAGTCATGTATGCTGATTTGGAAAATTCTCACCGTTTTGTGACACTGTTCTACTCAGAGTATGACCCCCAAAATAGAATTTTGTCTTATAGCAATGCAGCACATAATCCTCCTTTGTGGTGGCACGCAGCTACAAGAACGGTGACACGTTTGGATACATTGGGAATGTTGATTGGGTTAGATACTAACAGCGAATATGAAGATGCTCAGGTACAGTTAGAACCTGGGGATACAATTATTTACTATACAGATGGTTTGACTGAGGCGGCTTCTGCCGGAGGCGATCGCTTCGATGAAGAAAACTTTGTTAATGCCTTTAACTTGGCTTGCAGGCATTGCAGTGGAGCTGAAGAAATTCTCGATTACCTGTTTAACCAAGTTTATCAATTCATCGGTGCTGATAAACAAAACACCGATGATATGACGTTGGTTGTGCTACAAGTTCAGAGGTAGTGGGAGCGTGGATAGTCGATAGTGGATAGTGGAAAGTCGATATTGGTTAACAACGCTCCAACTATCAATTATCAACTAAGAACTAATCAAAACACAATTGTCCATCCCTGGTCTTTGGCATCATCTTTTGTGTAAGAAACACCGTCAACTTTAATACCTTCTTGATTGAGAATGGTGATAATTCCACCATCATTAGAAAGCTGAATTTTTTCTTTATCTAAAGGCACTGCGACAGATTGACTAGGCTCGATTTTTAATCCATCAAGAGGTTGTTTTTGTTTTACTTTATTAGTAAGTGTCCAACCGCTAAAGTCTATTTTTTCGGGTGAGCAATTGATTAAAGTAACTGACTCCTTTCCTGAATCTTCTCCTGGAGGATTTACTAAAGCAGCAACGATCTTTACTCGTGCCTTCACTGCTGGAACGCTGGGATCTGGTGGTTCAGTTCCTACTTTCTTATCTATTGGATTTCCTGTAGTATCGTCTGTGTGGAAAGACTGCGATTGAAAGGCAAAAAATGCTGCTACCCAGTATTCTTGGGATGCGATCGCACTCGGAAAATGAATCAACAATGCCCCATCTTGGTAAACTCCATTTTCCTTGGCAAAGCTTCCGCTGTTGCCTTGATTCATGTGAATATTATGAACCCCTCTCCCTGGTTCAAAGCCGAATATTTTGTCAGGCTTAGGTTCCGGTTTATCGACTCCCCACGGTTCCCCGAATACGTAGATAAGCGCTTTAGTCTCAATTGCCCTTTGAATATAGGAGTCAATTAGTTCGTTGAGGTCGTTGTTTTCTCCTGGTAAGTTGAAGGGCAAAGGTTTCATCTCACTGACTTTAAATAAATTTGCTCTGATGTAGTCCAGCGCAATTCCTCCGGCTTTTCTATCTGTCTCCGCAATCTTCGTAAAGCCAAAGTCTAATTTATTGAGTTTGTCGGTGATGTAATGTTCAAAGTTGTTCTCGACAAGATACAACAAATCAAAAGGTTTTTGACTTGATCTAACATTAACTGCAAGGCGATAAGAAAACTTACCGTCATTTACATGAACTTGATAGTGTGGGGTATCTGTGCCAAGTTCCATTTTGCCAGCGATCGCATGACACTTTAACACACCATAACCTTCGCTTAAGTTCATTGGACTTTCTCCTTTTTAATTAAATTGATCGAAATTTATTTGCAAGGCAATTGCAATTACAGAAGTCAGCAAGAAAGCTTGGAAATGCCTGACTCCAAAAGGTGAATCGCGGTATTTTTTTAGTCAGCTATTCGCGATCGCAAGAGCCGCGAATAGTATAACCTTTTACTCTTAACTTTTCCCTAAGCTTTTGTAAAAGGTGGCGCTAAGTAATCTGTAGTTATTCAGGGTAGCAATGATTACGGCGCTCTTCTAGAAGATAACTTAGTATTATGAGGCACGGTAGTACCCATGAGGGTGGTTTTTGCATCGCAGCTAAACAGTCACCTACAAACAAGTTCTAGCCAAGTGGGATAAGCGAAAGAATCCGCAGCAAGCAACTTTGACCAGTGATAAGTATTAAATATCCAACTAGCTGTTTTTTGAAGATTATCCATCAAACAAGCTTCTTGACCGCTAGCTTCAAATGCTAAACTCCACCAAGGATTCTCCCGAATCAGTAGACGAGTAAGTTCTACGCTGCAACCGTTGTCGATACCTTCATTAGCTGAAACAGCTTGCGGTGGAAACTCCGGGACAATTTGGTAAAGTTGCGAATAACGAACTTTTTGCACACTCACCCATGAAGGGGTATTTGCAACCGTTGTTGGCTGAAAACTTTCTTTTGCAGAATCTTCGCACAGCCACTTGCCCCATTTTTCTGCTTTGCCTTCTACAGAATCGCCAAAACGGATTATCCCTAATTCTGATTTGCGCCATTTGACTTCTAGACGTCCTTGCCGGAGTTTGATTCCCAAAAAGTCAGATGGTGAGTACAAATATACATCTTCCCGTTCTTCTGGTGACTGCAACGGGTCAAGCAGGCAATTTTGTTTGAACCAAAGTTCGATGTCTTCCGGTATACTGCCAGGGTAAAACCAACGTAGTTCGTTACTGTTCAGCATAATTTGTTGAGTTAGGAATCAGGAGTCAGGAGTTAGGGGTTAGGAGTCAGCATGAAGAATTGGTGATTATTGAAAAATTTTCTCTCATTTCCCATTCCCCATGCCCTATTCCCCAGTGCCTAAATGTCCCTGTTGATGGGAGAATGAAAACGGTAAATTTAGCGTGCCTTGTGTTGCTTCCAGCCCAAAGGAATCTGTAGAAATGTGGAAACGAATTGTATTGATTTTGCTATTGGTGTTTAGCTTCAGCCTGAGTAATTCTGGTGTAGCGGTTGCCGCTGGACTCAACAGCTTTGTAGACACTACTGATGGCTATCAGTTCTTATATCCTAACGGTTGGGTGCAAGTTAAAGTTGCCAACGGACCGGATGTAGTGTTTCACGATTTGATTCAGGTGACAGAAAATGTTTCTGTGGTGATTAGTCCGGTTCCAGATAACAAAACTTTGACAGAACTGGGCACGCCGGGAGAGGTAGGATATAAGTTGTCAAAAAATGCGATCGCTCCTCCTGACTCTGGTCGCAAAGCGGAATTAGTCAACGCTGCACAACGAGAATCTAACGGTAAAACTTACTACTTGTTAGAGTATGAGGTTAAACTCCCCAATAACAAAAAACGCCACAACCTCGCCAGTGTTGCTGTTAGCCGAGGTAAACTTTTTACCTTTAACGCCTCTGTTGCCGAAAACCGTTGGCAGAGAGTTAAACAGATAATAGAAGGCTGTGTGAATTCTTTTTCTGTATATTAGTCAAGAGTCAAAAGGAGCCAGTGCGTTGGGCGGCTCTGCCGACTTGAAGCAACTGGCGTTCAAAAGTCAAAAGTCAAGAGCTTCCCCTGCTCCCCCTGCTTTCCTATGAGTATTCCCACTTTCATACTCGCCTCTGCTTCGCCGGCACGACGCCGTTTGTTGCAAACTGTTGGAATTGAGCCGACTGTTTGCGTTAGTGATTTTGATGAGTCGCAAATCAAACTGACTGAGCCAGGACAATTGGTGCAAACTCTTGCTCAGTGTAAAGCGGAAACTGTAGCACCTCAGTTTGCATCTGGCTTGATAATGGGTTGTGATTCGGTTTTGGCGCTAAATGGTGAGATTCATGGTAAACCAGCAGACGCTGAAGAAGCGATCGCTCGTTGGCAAATCATGCGAGGTAATTTTGGCGATCTGTATACTGGTCATGCTTTGATTGACAAAGATCAAAATAGAACTTTAGTCAAGTGTCAGGTAACAAGAGTTTATTTTGCGGAAATAAGCGATCGCGCGATCGCTGCATATGTTGCCACAGGTGAACCCCTCAAGTGTGCAGGTGCTTTTGCCCTTGAAGGTTTTGGTAGTTTATTTGTGGAAAAAATCGAAGGGTGCCACAGTAACGTGATTGGTTTGAGTTTACCTCTGCTGCGGCAAATGTTGGCGCAACTGGGGTACGAGGTTACTGATTTTTGGCAGTTGCCCTCATCCTAGAAGGATGGGGCTATACGAACAAAGCCCGCCTGCGCGGGCTTATTAAGGGTATATTTTAGACAATTGGTACAACGACTAACTAATAAGTACGTACAGAGGCGATTAATCTCGTCTGTACCAATAAGACGCGATTAATCGCGTCTCTACTAATAACTAAATTGCCTGGTATTGAGTAGCGCTTCCCCGTGATCGGGAATCCAGGCTAGCCATTCGTCTTCTGTAACCTGACATAATAACAGCGCTTGGTCAAAACTATAGGCGCTGGGAAGTTCTAAAAGCTTTACCCAAGTTGAAGCTTGCAACTTCTGCTGCGAATTGGGGTAAGACTTACTTGATAGATCTAGATTCAGTCTTTGCCCTGCTATCCTAAAACCTAGTTTACGGGAATCTAGTTTCATGGCTTTGTGTTCCCTTTAATTGATTGGTCTATCTAATAATATTTCTGTAACCTAGACTACAAAATAACTAATTCTGTTGCAAAGTGCTTGTCTTATAACTTTACGTTTGGTGAAATGGTGAGTGTGATCGCCATAAAATTACCTTGAATAGGCAATATCATGTCCGCAACCGTTGTAGAGACGCGATTAATCGCGTCTGTGCCAAGATTAATCGCGTCTTGATGTTTATTTAGGGCAATAATAAAATTACTCTATCTGTAAAGACTAGATGAGCAGTTGTAGTGGTACTGGTAATAGTACGGGCTTGTACAAACCATTACACTTATTCTCTGATGAATAATAAAGCGCGTGTAAAAACGATTTTGCTGTTGGCAGCGAATCCCAGAGATACTTCTAAACTGCAACTTGATGTAGAAGTGCGGGAAATTGATGAGGGATTGCAACGAGCAAATAAGCGGGACGAGTTTGATTTAAAGCAAAAGTGGGCAGTGCGATCGCGTGATTTTTACCGCGCTATTCTCGACACTCAACCGCAGATTGTTCACTTTTGCGGACACGGGACTGCTGAGGATGGCATTATCCTGGAAAATGAGACGAAGCAGACGGTGTATGTACAAGCTGATGCGCTGGCAAGTATGTTTAAGCTGTTTGCGAGAAAGGGTGTAGAGTGTGTTGTTCTCAATGCTTGTTATTCAGAAGTGCAAGCAGAGGCTATTAGCCAATATGTAAAATATGTCATTGGCATGAATAAAGCTGTGGGTGATAAAGCAGCTGTTGCCTTTGCTGTGGCTTTTTACGATGCGCTCGGTGCTGGGGAAGATGTGGAGTTTGCCTATGAGTTAGGCTGCACTCAGATGATGGGTTTTTTGGAGCATCAGACTCCGGTTTTGAAGAAAAATGAATTAACTGATGTCTCGACTACTTTTGAAACTGATGTTATTCCACCCAACCCTTACCAGGGATTGTCTGCTTTTGGGGAAGAAGATGCAGCTTTCTTTTTTGGACGGGAAACTTTTGTAAATGAGTTAGTTCAGACGACTCGCAAACAGCCTTTGGTAGGTGTGGTTGGTCCGAGTGGTAGTGGTAAATCTTCTATCGTGTTTGCCGGACTGATTCCGCAGTTGCGAAGTGAGGGAAACTGGCTGATTTCATCTTTCCGTCCTGGTAATCAACCATTTTATCAGTTGGCTTGTGCGTTGGTGCGTTTATTAGAGCCAGAACTGAGTGAAACTGGACTACTGCGGGAAGCTGCGGGACTGGCAGGTGATATGCAGTCCAGTAGAATTACTTTGCAGCAAGTAGCGTATAGCATCAAAGAACGCAACGGTGGTAAACGTCTGTTGTTAGTTGCAGACCAATTTGAAGAACTTTATACGCTTTGCCAGAAGGAAGAACAAGAAAGCTTTGCTGATGCAATCCTCTCGGCTATTTCTCCAGAAATGACACTGGTTTTCACGTTACGAGCTGACTTTTACGGTTATGTGCTTTCCTACCGTCCGTTTCGGGATGCGTTGCAGGAGTTTACACCTCAGTTGTTGAGTTCGATGAAACGGGAGGAACTGAAAGCAGCGATCGCACTACCGGCACAAAAGCTAGAGGTGCAATTAGAAGGGCAACTGACGCAACGAATTTTGGATGATGTCGGACAAGAACCGGGTAACTTGCCTTTGTTGGAATTTGCTTTAACTCGACTGTGGGAGAAGCAACAAAACCGGGTGTTAACTCACCAAGCATACGATGAAATTGGCGGTGTGAAGAAGGCGATCGCTAATCATGCAGAACTGGTTTATCAACAACTTAATGAGTCACAGCAAAAACAGGCAGAGCGAATTTTTGTGCAATTAGTGCGTCCTGGGGAGGGAACGGAGGATACTCGACGCATCGCGACTCGTGCGGAGGTTGGGAAAGATAATTGGGGCTTGGTGAGTTATTTAGCGGGATATCAAGCTCGGTTGGTGGTGACGGGGGGAGACCTAACCCCCCTGCCCCCTTCCCTGCAAGGGAAGGGGGAGACGGATTCTCAAAGCCCCTCCCCTCGTAGGGGAGGGGTTGGGGGAGAGGTTTCTCCGGAAGATACGGTAGAGGTGGTGCATGAAGCGCTGATTCGGGAATGGGAAACTTTGCGAGAGTGGATAAATGCTAACCGTCAGTTTCGCACTTGGCAAGAGCGGTTAAAGGTAGGATTACGAGAGTGGAAAAATAGCGATCGCAATTATGGAGCGTTTTTGCGAGGTGCGCCGTTGGCTGTAGCAGAAGATTGGCTGCACAAACGCGGGGAGGAAATGACCCAGGAGGAACGAGATTTTATTGCAGTTAGCAGACAACAACGAGATACGGAGAAGCAGCAAGAGAAACGCCGGCGACAACAAACTATTTTTGGGTTGACTGGTGGTTTTGTAGGTGCTTTGATATTGGCTGGCTTTGGCTTTTGGCAATTGCAGCAAGCACAACAAAATCAGCTTGGTCAAATTGAGGCTCTGGCTATGTATTCCACTGAACTTTTCAATCAAGGCAAAAAGTTTGATGCCCTCATCGAAGCTTTACGTTCTGCAAAACCACTGCGTTCAAAACATAATCCTCCTCTACAAGTTGTAGGTACGTTGCTCAACGCTGTTTATAATGTCAAAGAACGCAACCGCTTGCAAGGGCATAGCGAGTCGGTCAATAGCGTCGCTTTTAGCCCCGATGGCAAAACCTTGGCTTCTGGCAGTAGTGACAAGACGATCAAACTTTGGGATGTGGCAACAGGCAGCCCTAAGCAAACCCTGACTGGGCATAGCGAGTGGGTCAATAGCGTCGCTTTTAGCCCCGATGGCAAAACCTTGGCTTCTGGCAGTGGTGACAAGACGATCAAACTCTGGGATGTGGCAACAGGCAAACTTTCGCAAACCCTGACTGGGGATAGAAATCTGGTCTTTAGCGTCGCTTTTAGCCCGGATGGCAAAACCTTGGCTTCTGGCAGTGAAGACAAGACGATCAAACTCTGGGATGTGGCAACAGGCAAACTTTCGCAAACCCTGACTGGGCATAGGAATGTGGTTATTAGCGTCGCTTTTAGCCCGGATGGCAAAACCTTGGCTTCTGGCAGTGAAGACAAGACGATCAAACTCTGGGATGTGGCAACAGGCAAACTTTCGCAAACCCTGACTGGGCATAGCGTCGCTTTTAGCCCCGATGGCAAAGCCTTGGCTTCTGGCAGTGAAGACAAGACGATCAAACTCTGGGATGTGGCTACAGGCAAACTTTCGCAAACCCTGAGTGGGCATAGCGAGTCGGTCAATAGCGTCGCTTTTAGCCCGGATGGCAAAACCTTGGCTTCTGGCAGTTGGGACAAGACGATCAAACTCTGGGATGTGGCTACAGGCAAACTTTCGCAAACCCTGACTGGGCATAGCGAGTATGTAAGGAGCGTCGCTTTTAGTCCCGATGGCAAAACCTTGGCTTCTGGCAGTGAAGGCAATACCATCAAACTCTGGGATGTGGCAACAGGCAAACTTTCGCAAACCCTGACTAGGCATAGCGAGTCGGTCAATAGCGTCGCTTTTAGCCCCGATGGCAAAACCTTGGCTTCTGGCAGTGCTGACAGCACCATCAAACTCTGGGATGTGGCAACAGGCAAACTTTCGCAAACCCTGACTGGGGATAGGAGTGGGGTCATTAGCGTCGCATTTAGCCCCGATGGCAAAACCTTGGCTTCTGGCAGTGCTGACAGCACCATCAAACTCTGGGATGTGGCAACAGGCAAACTTTCGCAAACCCTGACTGGGCATAGCAATGTCGTCTATAGCGTCGCATTTAGCCCCGATGGCAAAACCTTGGCTTCTAGCAGTGAAGACAAGACGATCAAACTCTGGGATGTGGCAACAGGCAAACTTTCGCAAACCCTGACTGGGGATAGGAGTGGGGTCATTAGCGTCGCATTTAGCCCCGATGGCAAAACCTTGGCTTCTGGCAGTGCTGACAGCACCATCAAACTCTGGGATGTGGCAACAGGCAAACTTTCGCAAACCCTGACTGGGCATAGCAATATCGTCAAGAGCGTCGCATTTAGCCCCGATGGCAAAACCTTGGCTAGCAGTGAAGACAAGACCATCAAACTCTGGGATGTGGCAACAGGCAACCTAAAGCAAACCCTGACTGAGGATAGCGATGGGGTCAATAGCGTCCCTTTTAGCCCCGATGGCAAAACCTTGGCTAGCAGTGAAGACAAGACCATCAAACTCTGGGATGTGGCAACAGGCAAACTTTCGCAAACCCTGAGTGGGCATAGCCATGCGGTCAATAGCGTCGCTTTTAGCCCGGATGGCAAAACCTTGGCTTCTGGCAGTTATGACAAAACAGTAATTTTGTGGAATTTGGATTTAGATAATTTAATGGTGCGCGGTTGCGATTGGGTGCGTAATTATTTGCAGAATAATCAGACTGCGAGTGAGAATGACAAGCATCTGTGCGATGGGGTTGGTAGTGCAAAGTGAAAGTGGACTAAATTCTTTATTCAGTCGTCTTGAGACGACTTTCGTTATTAGCCTGGGGTTTATAACCCTAGGCGATTGTGATGTTACACACCATTCTCATCTTAAAACTGTGCCCTTACCCACCTCGGATTGAAATCCAAGGCTAATAGCGCTCATTCCACTTAAGTGGACTAAATTATCTGTATCAACGTCAAAGTTAAATGGTGTAGCGATCGCGCTTCGTGTCGTTACCACAGCTTCAACGTTTGTAATGAAAGCTTTAATCTTGGTAGCGATCGCGCTGAGTGTCATAACCACAGGTTGAATATTTGTAGCGATCGCGCTGAGTGTCGTTACCACAGCTTTAACATTAGTAGCGATCGCGCAAGTTGTCGTAATACCATTTATATATATGCGCCTAATTAGCCCACGCAGGTGGGCTTTGTTCGTATAGCCCCAGCATTCCATGCTGAGGGTGATAAAAAGGAGCCAGCATGACTCAAGCACTAACCAAGCCAATAACAGTTAAAGAATTTTTAGAATGGATTCCCGAAAATTCACCAAAGCGCTACGAATTGCATAATGGGGCAGTAGTTGAGATGGCACAACCAACAGGAGAACATGAAGATGTAACGGGATTTTTAAACATTGAAATCTCTGCTGAAATCAAACGTTTGAAACTACCATACTCTATTCCCAAAACTGCTCTAGTACAATCAGCAAGTAGCCAATCTACTTATTCTCCAGACTTATTAATACTCAATAAAACCGCCCTAAAGCTTGAACCACTTTGGACAAACTATTCCACTGTTGAGTACGGTGCTTCTATTCCTTTAGTAATTGAAGTAGTTAGTACCAACTGGCGCGATGATTATCACAAAAAGCTGGGTGAATATGAAGAAATTAAAATACCTGAATATTGGATTGTAGATTATTTAGGTAATGGTGGTGTCAAATTTATAGGCAAGCCAAAACAACCTACTTTGTCCATTTATAACTTGGTTGATGATGAATACCAGGTTGCTCAATTTAAAGGTGATGACCGCATTATTTCTTTCGCTTTTCCGGAATTAAATTTAACCGCAAAGCAAATTTTTCAAGCTGGCAGTCAACCAAATCAAACTTAAAATAATACCACAGACAATTACAATAGTTTTATCAGCATTCCCCAATCACAACATGTCACTAGCTTCTACACCCTCACTGCGCGAGCAACAACATCCTTTAATTCGGCAATTGGCTGATACTATTGAAGCTGCTTGGCATCAGCACCTTGATTTATCACCTTACCATTTGCCAGCCGAGTTGGGATATGTAGAAGGTAGACTCGAAGGTGAAAAGCTGACGATTGAAAATCGCTGCTATCAAACACCGCAGTTCCGCAAGATGCACTTGGAACTAGCCAAAGTGGGAACTATGTTAGATATTCTGCACTGTGTTATGTTTCCCCGTCCAGAATACGACTTACCGATGTTTGGTTGCGATTTAGTCGGGGGTAGAGGTCAAATTAGTGCTGCGATCGCTGATTTATCTCCGCTTTCACAACGCACTTTACCAGAAGCGTATAACTCTGAACTCTCTGCGTTACCTGCACCCAACTTTTCTCAACCCCGTGAATTACCAGAATGGGGAGATATCTTTTCGGAATTTTGTATCTTTGTTCGTCCCGGTTCTCCGGAAGAAGAAACGCTGTTTTTGTCGCGTGTGCGAGACTTTTTAGATATTCATTGTACTAGAGCGATCGCTTCCAATCCTGCTTCCCCAGAACAAGTATTAAAAATCATCGCCGGACAGCATAATTACTGCACCAAACAGCAACAAAACGACAAAACCCGTCGCGTACTTGAAAAAGCATTTGGTTCAGATTGGGCTGAAAATTATATGACTACAGTGTTATTTGACCTACCAAATTAATTATTAGCCTTATACCGTTTACCGATTAAGATGCGCTTAATTCAGCCCACGCAGGTGGGCTTTGTTCGTTTAGCTCCAGGCTTCCAGCCTGAGAGAAATAAAGCAACATCACAAATACAAAAAAATAAAGTGACAATAATTCAATAATTATAATTATTGTCACTTTTTCTGCATAACTATCATCTCAAATGCTGAAAACTCCTTATCTGTAAGCTCTGCTACGTTTTCCTACAAATCATGAATGTAGAATTCAGAAAACAACAGTTTAACGGAGTCAAAAAATAGCACGACACAAAGCAGCGAGTAATTATACTAACAGGATGACTATAAAACTCAGGAAACTGTGAAGTTGATAATACTCTAAATTGTTTCAAATTAGAAGAGTAATTAATCAATAACCAGTAGTGTTGAATAAACCAAATTTTGATAGGTACAAGTGCTTTATCACTTGCCTGTGAGACGTGTAGTCTAGGATTTGAATGAGAAATACTATAACTTCATTTGCGTGTAAAACTCCGTAAATGATTTGTTAAAAAAACAAAATGCCCGACTTGTCTAATAAATCGGGTATCTGAAAAATGGCAATTTTCAATCCGGAAATAAGATTGCTATAGCATGAACTAAAATTAACCAGGTGTATCTGACCAGACAAGCAAAATTTGTAGTAACTATAGCCATCTTAAATAATTAGTAAATATTGCCTTTTGCTCGTAAAAGGCTAGATGCTGCACTGCATATTTATTTGCTTAGTTAATAGCTAAAATGCTTTGAATTCGTAGTGAGTGGTAAACCCTTCGGGTTCGCCAGTCGCTCATGGGGGAAACCACGCCACTCTCCTCAACGCGGGGAACCCGCGCACGGAGGTGGCTCCCCAAGACCGCGCTGGCTCACCGCTCATAGCTTTGCTTTTAAGGGCTAAAGCCTTTACTAGATTAAATCCGCGTTTATTTATCATTATTCAGCTAGAAAGCTAAATTTTTTTTGACTAATCCAACTACGTCTTTTACTTCAATCACCACAATCAAACGGACAATATACCATGTCAAGGGTGAATGAAAATTTAAGGTCAAGGGAACAACCACTTGATCAACCTAAGATTTGGTGGGGTATTGCTGTTGCCCTACCAGTAGTCATTGCCTCTGGAGTACTAGCTACAGCCAGAATTGAGCAGCTAAAAAAACTTAGCACCTCTGTACCAGTAGCACCAGTTGTTACTAGTATCAGTGCTGTAGGACGCTTAGAACCGCGAGGAGAAATAGTTAAATTATCTGCTCCAACCGCAGGACTGCAAGCTTCTTCACGAGTTGACCAAATCTTGGTGAAAGAAGGAGAGCGAATTAGGAAAGGTCAAATAGTGGCGATTTTGGATAACCACGATAGCCAAACAGCAGCAGTGGAAGAAGCCAAAGCAAAACTGCAAGAATCCCGCGCCAATTTAGCCCAAGTAAGAGCCGGTTCACCAAGAGACATTCAAGCTCAAAAAGCGGTAATTGCTCGTTTACAGGCTCAGTTAAGAGGTGAAAGTCAAGCTCAACAAGCAACGATCGCTCGCATTGCTGCTCAGTTAAGTGGAGAAAAAATCGCCCAACAAGCAACGGTTAATCGTCTAGAAGCGGAGCTACAAGGACAACGAGATACTTTAAGAGCCACGGTTAATCGTGTCCAAGCAGAAGCTAACAACGCCCAAGTCGATGCTCGACGCTATGAAACATTATACAAAGAAGGTGCGATTTCTCAGCAAGAATGGGACAGAAGACGCTTGAGTGCAGTAACTTCTTCTCAGCAAGTTGCTGAAAGCCAAGCCAGCTTGAGGCAAGCAAAAGCAACTTTACAACAACAACTTGCCGAAGCCAGAGCAAACCAAATACAAAGTCAAGCAACCTTACAACAGCAGTTGATTGAAGCCAAAGTCAACCGCGACAAAACTATAGCGACATTGCAAAGGCAAATTGACGAAGAAAGAGCCAAATTCAACAGACTTTTAGAAGTTCGTCCCACCGATGCACTGATAGCACAAGCTCAAGTTAGTAATGCGATCGCAGCTGTCAGAAAAGCCCAAGCAGAACTTAAATTAAGCTACGTTGCCGCACCCATCGCCGGAGAAGTCATCAAAATTCACACTAAAGCGGGAGAAAACATGAGTGTAGATGGCATCGCTGAGATTGGAAGAACCGATCAAATGATTGCGATCGCCGAAGTTCCCGAAGACAGCATTGGCAAAGTACGTCTGGGTCAAAAAGCCACAATTGCCAGCGATAACGGTGCTTTTAGTGGCGAATTCCAGGGAACTGTCGTTGAAGTTGGCAGAAAAATTGGCAAAAAAGATGTCTTAAATACAGATCCAGCAGCAGATGTAGATGCCAGAGTCGTAGAAGTAAAAATCGCCTTACCTCAAGAAGCTAGCCAAAAAGTAGGTGGTTTAACTAACGCCAAAGTAGTTGTCGAAATCAACATCTAGCCATTAGCTATTAACTATTATCTACTAATACTTTTTTACCATAAAATGAGTTCCAAAATACCTTTAGCATGGCTACAATTAACACGCGAAAAAACTCGCCTTATCGTGGCTCTGGCAGGAATTGCTTTTGCCGATGTTCTCATGTTTATGCAACTTGGTTTCCGGGATGCCCTATATTATAGTAACGTCCGGATGCATAGCAGTTTGCAAGGTGATATTGTTTTAATTAACTCTCAATCTAACGCCGTACTGGCAATGAAAAGCTTTTCACAAAGGCGGTTATACAAAGCTTTAGATTTACCAACAGTACAATCTGTTCATCCTATATATTTAGGGTACGTAACTTGGAAAAATCCTGTTACAGGTCGCCCTCGTAGTATTCTCACCTTAGCTATGAACCCAGAAGTTAATGTATTTGACTTGCCTGGAGTTCAAGAAAATTTAGATAAACTTAAACTGCCCGATGTAGTTTTATATGACCGTTCTTCTCGAACAGAATATGGTCCGATTGTTGCTAACTTTGAGCAAGGCAAAAGTGTAACAGCAGAAGTTGGAGCTAGGCAAATTAAAGTAGCTGGACTATTTACTTTAGGTGCATCATTTGGAGCAGATGGAAATTTAATTACTAGCGATGTTAATTTTTTTAGAATATTTGGCAATCGACAGCGAGGATTGATTGATATTGGTTTGATTAAATTAAAGCCGGGAGCAAATGCTAACTTAGTTGTCCAACAATTGAGAAGTTATTTGCCGAAAGAAATCAATGTATTAACTAAAGAAGAATTTATCGACTTTGAAAGAAATTATTGGGCAAGCAGTACAGCGATTGGATTTATTTTCACCTTAGGTACAATCATGGGTTTTGTTGTCGGAACCGTGATTGTATATCAAATTCTTTATAGCGAAGTTACAGAACACCTAGCTGAATACGCTACCTTAAAGGCAATAGGCTATACACAAAAGTACTTATTATTTGTGATTCTTCAAGAAGCTTTAATTTTAGCAGTTTTAGGATACATGCCTGGATGGGCTTTTACGATGTTTTTATATAATCTGGCTAAAGATGCAACACTTTTACCAGTTTTCATGAGTTTGGAACGCGCTATAATGGTGCTAATTTTAACTATCTTAATGTGCTTTATTTCCGGTGCGATCGCCGTGCGTAAATTAGAAGCCGCTGATCCAGCAGATATATTTTAATTTAAGCCCTAACTCCTAACCTGTAACAATAATGACAATGACAAAAAAACCTGTAATCGATATCAAAAACATTAACCATTACTACGGTAAAGGCTCGCTGAAAAAACAAATTTTATTTGATATAAACCTTGAGATTTATGCCGGAGAAATTGTAATTATGACCGGACCATCAGGTTCAGGTAAAACAACATTACTGAGCCTGATTGGTGGGCTGAGGTCTGTGCAAGAAGGAAGCTTAAAATTTTTAGGTGAAGAACTATCTGGAGCCAGCCAGAGTAAACTGGTAGAAATGAGACGTAATATTGGTTATATTTTTCAAGCTCATAACTTGTTGGGGTTCTTAAACGCTAGGCAGAATGTGCAAATGGCAGTAGAACTGAACAAAGAGGTTTCTAAGCAACATGCGGTTAATAAATCAGAAGCGATGCTTCAAGCTGTAGGTTTAAATGACAGGGTTAATTATTTCCCAGATAATCTTTCTGGGGGACAAAAACAAAGAGTAGCGATTGCTCGCGCTTTGGTCAACCATCCCCCTCTAGTCCTAGCAGACGAACCCACAGCAGCTTTAGACAAACAATCAGGACGCGATGTGGTAGAAATAATGCAAACTCTTGCCAAAGAGCAGGGAACCTCTATTTTGCTAGTAACGCACGATAACCGCATTTTGGATATTGCCGATCGCATCTTGGAAATGGAAGATGGTCATTTAGCTCGCAATTCCCAAAGCACCCTCAATAATGATGAGTCAAAAGTTAAACATCATAACTCCTAACTCATAACTGGTCGCTGATAAGTTATAAATAGACTTCTTGCACTCCCAAAAAGAAAAAAAGTAGGAAGAATCTCTCTAACTTGGGGTGCAAAAAGAAATAAGTGCAAGAGGTCTAATATACACAGATTGAATACTCAAGGCATAATTATTGCCTAACATCTGATTCTTTGGTTCCAGATAGCTTATCTGGTAACGGAGGATTTAGTTGACGACTAGTACGGAAAGTCACATTCACCCCTTCATTTGACTGTTCCAGTACCAATAAAGGCGTAGGTTTACCCTTTTGATCCCAATGCATATAAGCAATCCTACCTTGAATCGTCGGTTGCCAAGTATCATAACCTTCAGCAGGGCTAAGATAAGTTTCAATACAATCGATTATTTGGCTAATGCTAGTAGAAGTTGCTTGCGTGGGTAACTTCGTTAACCGGATTTGAATGCGAAATAGCACTCCCTTGGCAAGGACTCCCTGTATATTAGTCTCGTATTCTACATCAAAAACCTCATCTACCTGCCGTCCAGAACTATTGGCAATCCCAACAATTCCTTGTTGAGCTTGATTTGGACGTAGTACTTGAGAAATTTTATCTTTGATTTTGATTTTTACTTGATTGATAATCGCAAAATGAAACACCTCCTCAGCCATCCGCATTCGCAAATAATCTAGATTAAAATCCCGTGAGTTAATCAAATCAGGATTAGTCTCCATTTTTCTAATCGTTTCCAGCGCTAACTTGAACTTTTTCTCTATTTCTAGCGCTCGAAATTTTTCAAACTTGATTTTCTTCTCCAGCTTCTTAATCTGAAGTTTGCCATATACAATTAAAGCAATCACCGTCAAAGTTAGTATTCCAGAGGTTATAACTGACAAGTGCGGTATTTGCGGATTGTTTGCAGGCATCACTGAGACTTGCTGAGTTGCCTTAGTAGTGTTTGACTCTAATGATTGGGCAACAGATATCAAAATGGACATGGTTGCAAAGAAAAATACTTAACTGCTGATTTATAGGATGCCCAAATCCTGATGTTATCTTGCGATATATTTGTTAATTTTTTACTAAAGGACTTAAGTATTACGAATTAGGGCATTGGAAATTAGGAATTGAGAATTGGCTAAAAGCTTACTCAAGATGGCTCAGAAAGTGCATGATGTAAAGATTCCTTTTATGTTCCATCCCCCATGCCCAATGCCCCATGCCCATTGCCCATTGTCCCAATCAATTCTTTTAGCAATATTCGTCTGATTGCTACAGATATGGATGGTACTTTAACACGGCAAGGTAAATTTACTTCTGCCTTATTGCAAGCTTTAGAAAATTTAGCGGAAGTTGGAATAAAGGTAGTAATTGTAACTGGACGTTCAGCCGGATGGGTGAGTGGGCTAAGTAACTTGATGCCCATCGCTGGTGCGATCGCTGAAAATGGCGGTATATTTTATTCATCTAATAGTGAGACTGTGGCTTTAACCCCCATTCCCAATTTACTTGCCCATCGTCAACATTTAGCCGCAGCTTTTGCACAATTACAAAGTCACTTTCCCCAAATTCAAGAATCTGCCGACAATCGCTTTCGCGTCACTGATTGGACTTTTGATGTAGCTTCTTTGACTTCAGCCGAATTGCAAACCTTAAATAATCTCTGTCAACAACTTGGTTGGGGATTCACCTACAGCAACGTGCAGTGTCACATCAAACCCTTGGGGCAAGATAAAGCTGTAGGATTATTGCAGATATTGCGAGAACACTTTCCTAGTTATTCACCTCAACAAGTTGTCACCGTTGGCGATAGTCCCAATGATGAAAGTTTATTTGATCAACGTTATTTTCCCGTTTCTGTGGGTGTAGCGAATGTAATGGAATATGCCAATCAGTTGCAGCATAAGCCTGTTTATATAACCACTGCTGCTGAAGGTGCAGGATTTTGCGAGTTATCTGATTATTTGTTGCAAACCGTAAAAATACTGAATAACACGTAGTCGGCGCTTCAGCGCTGAAGCATTAACTACAATACAAAATAATAGGTATTTGTCAAGAACGCTTCAGCGCTCACTACATTCTCAATTCATCTAAAATAAACTCGTAGCACCAAATACAACTATGACAGCTACTTTACCTGTCGCTCAATCAGAAATTTTCTACCCCAGTGCTGATGGTGAACCCGTGGCAGAAACCTACGACCACCTTTATGTCTTGCTAACCACCCTAGAAGTATTAAAACAGTATTTAGCAGATACTCAGGCAACTGTTTTAGCAAATCAATTTATGTATTATGCTCAGGGATATCCTAAATTGCGGGTAGCACCAGATGTGATGGTGATTTTTAATGTCACCCCAGGAGGTCGAGACAATTATAAAATTTGGGAAGAAGGTCAAGTACCCAGTGTCATTTTTGAAATGACATCCAGCGGTACTAAGGATCAAGACCAAATCTTTAAAAAGACTCTTTATGAACAGTTAGGAGTCAAAGAATACTGGCTATTTGACCCGAAAAGCGAGTGGCAAGAAGAACAATTACGCGGTTATCGCTTGCGGGGAGAAATTTACGAGCCAATATCTGATAATCGCAGCGAACCCTTAAAATTGCGCTTACAAGCTGAAGGACGACTAATTAATTTTTATCGAGAGGATACCGGAGAAAAGCTGCTCATCCCTGGTGAACTAGCACAAGCGCTACGAGATGAAGTTGTCGCAAGGCAGCAAGCAGAAGAACAAGCACAACAAGCACAAGCAGAGGTAGAAAAGTTAAAAGCAAAATTAAGATCGCTTGGTATAGATCCCGATACTGAGTAATTTAATTTGCAACGCTTTTATCACACTACTCAAATCATATTAAGATGAAATAAAAAAGTTGCACTTGCTCCGGGTTTTCGCTGATGCTATGTAAAAATAAACTATGTAGCTTCTATGCAGGGCAAGCAATCACAAATCAAGCCGAGGGTAAATAAGGCGCGAAAGTTACGATTTTGGAGTTTTTTATTACTCTTGATTGTTAGTGCGATCGCTATTTTTCTGTTTTACCCCCGACCGCAACAAGTAGTCAAACGCGAAAGCAATTACGCCATTCATAGACGGCAAGAATTTAATCAGCCGGAATTTTACCCAGTCAACACAAACGAAAATTTAAAACTCTACCGACCTGTTGGTGAGTGGGTAGGAAAACTAATCCTACCTACCAAAGAACAGATGCAGGGAAAATCGGACTGGTCGTGGTTACTAGTTCAACATGCGCCGGCACAAGCGCAAAACCTCATCGGTCAAGTCGTTCGTTTGGAATGGAAAAACAAGCCAGAGTTAAACTCTTACGTAAAAACGGCAACCAGAAATGTACGTTTTACTCCTGGCACTATCAAGAGTCAAAATAAAGGCATAGTCCATCCAAATCGTCTCGACGGTCGTCTTGGTGTCGGACCGCTCCAGTCACTCGCTGGCGCAAAACCGAATGATGATATGATTGTCACCTTAGACAGTGCCGATGTCGTCGCGGGTAGCGACGGTAAGCCAGTTCTGCAAATTGAGCAAGAACCAGTTCAGGCAACCGGGCGCTTTTATGCTTTAGTGAAAATTCTGAAGCCAGAAGTAGCAAGCAGTACCTATCCTGCACCGAAATTTTGTCCGGGAAAGCGCCCCTGTCCGAGCGAATACTTCCGCGTTCGCCATTACAATCAGGCATCCGGTGACTTTGATGGACCAGAGGGAACAGTGAGGATTCCCCAGCAAATTTTAGATTCACGGGCATTTTTCTCATCTACTCCCCGCCAAATAGAAGTATCCCCCGCAGGCAAAGAAGGGTGGTATATATACGGGGCAAGAGATCCTAAAGGTATGTTTGTTGCTCAAGCAGTAGCACCGCGATCGCTCTTTAAAATAGAACCAGATCGGGTATTGTTGGGAACATCCGCAGGGCTAAAATACATTAAAGTAGATAACTGGCGCAATACCGAGCAAAACAAAGGCAAGATTGAAACAGTTTTGCTCGATCCGACAGTAGCCCAACCACTGATAGCGCTATCAAACTGGAAAGCAGGAGATAAAGCGATCGTCATGCACCTATTTGGCGGTATTGGTGGCAAACAAGGTGAAATCAGTGGAGTGATGCGTTTAGCAAACACTGTCCCCGGACACTTTGCCTTTGGGGTAGCTGAAGTAATTCGCGATCCCTTCACGCAAGAGTTACGGTTTGACATCAAATATCATCAGGTTTACGCTCACAGTCCTGATGCAATCATATCCGGGACACACCGCTGGGCAGACTATATGGGCAACCTTCAATGGGGATGGGCTGCAACGCGACCCGTTTCAGATGTTGTTGTCAAGTTTGAACCTGTGACGCAAGATTATGATTTTGATGGCATTAAGCTTTCACCCTTGCAGGAATTTACACGCCAGTTGCAGATTATGATGGCTCGCTATCGAGTCGGAGATGGAACGGGAAGTGCGACAGTTAGCCCTGCAACTTCTTGCGTTCAAGATGCCAGTCAAGCACTCTACATTACCTTGAAAGTTATCGAACAGCGAGTTACTTCAAATCCTGCAATTCAAAAGTGGCTCAACGCTCATCCTAACGATCCCCAAACTGTGCGTTTTCAACAACTAGTTTCTCTCGGTTCATCTTTAGAACGGCAATTGAGTCCTTTGGGGATAGTCCGCGCAGACTGGGAAAGCAATGCATCTGCTTTGAGCGGAATCGGTAATGAAGAAGAGCCAAGGTTGTCTCAAAAGCGTAGTATTTGGGCAGCACTGACCACTTGGCGAACGATGTTACCGCGACAAGCGCACGATGAACTCGCTAGTATCTTCTTAAGCCAAAATGCCAAACTCTGGTTTCTGCGAAGCAACCAAATTGGCGGATGGCAACAGGATATTATTCCAGAGGAAGCAACGGCAGTACTTGGCAGGTTGAAGCTTCCCTTTACGAATGTTGCACCGATCCCGATTCTGTTCAATCGTGTATTAGCCTCTTTTGTCATACCCAATCAACGAGATTGGCTGATAGTGGCAGTGGCATTATTGATTTATAGCGCGATCGCTTTACCCTTGGGCTTCTTATCCGGATTTTTGCGGTTTAATTTTTCCCCAGTCAATTTGCCTAACCAGCTATTTAAAGGATTAAGAGCCTCGATAATTCCCGCTTTTGTCGAAGAGTTTGTATTTCGCGTTTTGATGCTTCCCCACCCGATAGAACTAGTCAACTGGGTAACATGGTCATTGTGGGCAGCATTCTGTTTATTACTGTTTGTCGTTTACCACCCGTTCAACGCCAAAACCTTTTACAAAGCGGGAATACCCACCTTTTTTCAACCCGTTTTCCTTGTATTAACGGCACTGTTGGGTTTAGTCTGTGCGATCGCCTATGCATTGACCGGTTGTTTGTGGACAATATCCTGTATCCACTGGGTTATATTACTAGTTTGGCTGCTAGGGTTCGGAGGAATGCAAAAGTTGCGCTCAAAGCATACACACCTAGCCTGATGGGTGCAAAGTAACGCATATTATCACATACCTAAATAAAACCCAAGGCTCGTAGCCGTGAGGTTCAAACTTTGCACAGCATCTTTCGTATGACTGATGCAGATTTTTCAGAAGGTGTTAATTTCACATTTCCACAAGCGATTAATTGTAGTTTTGGCGAGGTATTTGAATATAAACAGGACTTACGCAACTGGCACATTTATCTTCAAACTGGCACATTAAATTAATTTGGCTCTAACGTTTATAAATCAATGGTTACAAGTATTAACGTCAAATTTAAATATATGTGCCAGTTGATATTATTTTGTGATCCTTGCGTAACTCCTGATAAATTCATCTTCAATTAGTAGTATTTCCGAGGTATTTGAATATAAATTTATGTTCAATGAAGTTAAATTTAAAGGTAATTTAAACATAAGTTAATGGCAATTTAACTAATAGTTTGGCGGAATGTCCAACTATTTATTTTTGTAGTATTAATAACATTAATTGAAATCATATTCATATTTTCAAATTGATTGACAAGGATTACTTTCTCTTCTACTATAGTTTTCTGTAGCCAAGTAGATACTGAGGCTAAAAAATAATCTCTAGTAAAATTCACAAGTAAAGTAATTTTTTTGAGGTAGCAACTTATTAAGACAACCCGAAGCAATACTGTAAAAGAATCTTAGTACTTAACCAACCCGAAATTGACAGGTGTAGGCTGAGATTAGGACAGGTCGATACGGGTACGGGGAGAATATTTATACACCGCAAACTTGAATTGTGGACTACTAGTTTAATCAGACTAATAAATCTCTAATTTTTTTTTGTAACAATGCTTCAGCTTTTAGTAAACGCTTATGTGGTAAGCGTAATACTCATGCTGTTAGCTTCTAAAGCTGATTTATCACTAATATAAATTCTTCAAGAATTTAGTTCATCTTGTATGATTCAGCAAAATTTCCATACATGACGATACTTTTAAAGTATCAATTCTATATCTGCACAGACAAAGTTTGACTGAAGCCCATGCATCTAATAACTGGAGTTTGCCTATGTCTCTTAGCTTGTCAAATAAAACAAGTCAATTAGTTACAAAATTGAAAAACTCTTTGCGATCTGCGAATCAACATTTTCGGCAAACATGTGAACGTTCTCTTGAGCAAGCTTATCAAGCTGTGTTAAAAATTAAAGCCATTGAAGATGAGTACTTTGATGGCAACAAGATCTCCACAGAATCTACCAATCATACTACTTCTGTAACTTCATGTCTGCAAGCAGATTTAGATAAAAAGTTGAATATTGCCAAGCTGAGAGTACTAGAATTTAAAACGAGTACTTTTGTCTTTGGTAATCTCAACCCTAATCATTTGGCAAAGCTAAAATTGGTGGATGAAGTATTAGATAAGTATAAAAATGTAGCCGAAGATTATACTTCCCAAGCTTTAGTCCCACTTTCGGAAACTGTAAAGAATAATTCGAGCCAAGCTAACCTTCAATCAAATTCCACTATAGAACCGATTCCGGTTGAGAGTATTAATAATCAGAGAGGAGCGCTCCCCAGGTCAATCGGGAGAACGATTAATAGAATAAAAAATGACTTCAATCCGAAGGAGGAAGAAGAACTGATCAGAAAGTTTCGTAGCTCCAGAGCTAAGACAAAAACTGCTGTTAGGTTTCTGCTAACGCTGATTATTGTTCCGCTCTTGGCTCAGTTGCTATCGAAAAACTTGTTAATCAATCCAATCGTAGACCGTGTAAGAGTTGAAAGTATCCCGCAAATTTTTCTTCATTATGAAATGAAAGAGTCAGCTTTGCGAGATTTGCAAAGTTTTGAAGAAGAAATCAAATTTGACAATATAATAAATCTCGCTCCTCGAATGTCAGAAGAAGCACTTGAAGAGCGAATAAAATATAAAGCGGCTGAGATAGCCAAAGAATATTGGCAAAAAAGCAATAGTTCTATCAGCAATGTTTTTGCAGATTTAGTAGGACTCTTCGCTTTTAGTTTAGTACTGTTGATGAGCCGAAGAGAAATCGCCATTTTAAAGTCGTTCATGGATGATGTGGTTTATGGTCTCAGCGACAGTGCTAAAGCTTTTATCATCATTTTATTTACCGATATTTTTGTAGGATTTCACTCACCCCACGGATGGGAAGTGATTCTTGAAGCATTATCGGATCATTTGGGCGTCCCTGCAAATCGCAGCTTTATCTCTCTTTTCATTGCGACATTCCCAGTGATTTTAGATTCTATCTGTAAGTATTGGATATTCCGATACCTCAGCCGAATTTCTCCTTCAGCACTGTCAACTCTTAAAACCATGAATGAGTGATATTTATAGGACTTACGAACTTGACAAATAGAGCATTATGTGGGTGCTAATATTAGTCCGGTTTTGCAATAGTCAGACTCAGGAAAAAGTTCCTATTTCTATCTAACTATGTGCAGAAATTAATTTTGCTTGCGCTTATATAAAAAAGAAAGCAAGTAAGTCTTAATCACAGAGAGCAGCTTTTTCCCAATCCGTAAGTCCTAATTTATAATCCACAACATATCTGAAACTGGGGCTGCTATTGTAGCCAAAGAACAAAAATCAACAACATACATTCGAGGATTAGATTATGAAATATAACAGCATTGAACAAATTCTCAAAAATAATCAGGCTTGGGCTGCACAAAAACAAGCCCAAGACCGCACTTACTTTGAAGAAATGGCATGTGGACAAAAACCGCCTTATCTCTACATTGGCTGTTCAGACAGTCGTCTAGCCCTAACAAGATTTACCGGCACAGAACCCGGAGAGTTATTTGTCCATCGCAATATTGCCAATCAAGTTTCTCTCACAGATATGAACTTTTTAGCAATTTTAAACTACGCGATTTCTCATCTTGAGGTTAAACACATTATTGTTGCTGGTCACTACGGTTGTGGTGGAATTAAGGCTGCTTTAGAAGGCAGAACAATTGGAATTATTGATAATTGGGTGAATCCAATTCGAGAAATATATTTACAGAAACAAGACGAAATTGATGCTTTGCCAACACAAGAAGAACGTCTGAATCGTTTAGCAGAGTTAAATGTGATGCTGCAAGTTAAAAATATCTACCAAACTAGCATTATGCGTCAGTCACTAGAACAGCAAAAAGCGCCTGAGGTTCATGGCTGGGTGGTGGATATAAGGACCGGGTTGATCACAGACCTGCAAGTCTCAACTAAAAAATGGGAACTGCGCTTATTATCTGTTGCTGCACTTTGAGGTTGGATGACCAAAGGCGATATAGGAAGCGATCGCCTCCTATATCGCCAACGCTCTAACGTCATCTGTCCTTGCAGCCATAAATATTAAATATTCCAATACCTCAGTCAAATTTTTCCTTCAGTAGTCGCTACTTTGAAAAATATGAATGAGTGACCATTCCTTAAGTGAAGCTAGCAGTAAGCAAAGTGCAGTTATCAAGATATTGATTAAGCATTTATAAGCATAGCTGCTTTTGGTTTCTCAAGTGACTCAATTCATGATTTTATCCTTTTCCCGTAATAACCTAATTTTCTGTAAAATATCAATTTAAGAACATTTTTCGGAGGTTTAGATATGCAAGATCCCAATAATAAAAAGACTTATTATCCTCCAGAACATAACCAAAATAACATTAGAGAATCTAAAGAAAAGCCTTCGAGTTCGAGTACTCAAAGAAACATTTTCCTAGGAAAATCTAAAAAAAGATTTTTCTTAGGAGAGAAACAGGTTGCGAAGAGATCATTCAGCGAAAGGTTTGGACTCTACTCTGGCGAAGAATTTTCTGCGATTAAAGTCATCTTACACCTTACCGAGTCAGTGATCCTGGCAATTCTTCCTTGGGTAATCTTGTGGGGAGGATACGGCTTTTTGATTTCACTGCTCAACTATTCTGGGCATCTAGCAAAAGTTAATACTGAGCTTAAAGCTATTCCTAACATTCTCATTTCTCTCAACATTGTCTTATCGTTACTATTAATTTTCCGAACAAACACAGCGCATGATCGCTTTTGGGAAGCTCGTAAATTCTGGGGAGGAATGGTCAACACTGTTCGCAATATTACTCGGAGAATCTGCATCGTAATTGAAGAACGCGAGCCAGAAGATAGAATAGAAAAAGAAGCAATATTGCGATTAGTGGTTGCGTTTGCTGTGGCAATGAAGCTGCAACTGCGAAGAGAACCAGTGAATTCTGAATTAGCTTCTTTAATGTCATCCTCGAAGTATTACACGCTCCAAGACGTAAATCATCCCCCGCTAAAGATTGCTTACTGGATTGGGGATTATTTCCAGCATCAATATGAGCGTCAATGTATCGATGACATGGAGTCGAATGCTCTACATCAATTGTTGGATGAAATGGTTAATCTCTTGGGTGGCTGTGAGCGCATTTTGAAAACACCAGTGCCCCTAGTATATACCATTACTCTCAAGATGCTGTTGACGTTTTATTTCCTGCTACTTCCTTGGGAATTAGTCAATGGTCTAACTTGGTGGACTGGACCGATATTAGCTTTCTTGAGCTGTATATTGCTTGGTATTGATGAAATCGGGGCGGAAATTGAAGAGCCTTTTGGTCACGATCCAAACGACTTACCTTTAGATGTCATTTGTAAGACAATGCTTCGCAATATTGATGATCTTTACCCTTCCTGCCAGTCAATTAGGTAGGCTCACATTCCCAAAGGGGCGAGCAAATTCCTCAAGGCACACGTTTTTCTTTCAGCGGCTCTAAAAATCGTGCCTAAGTACAGTATTTATGGTTCTTCATAGTGAATTGATAGCAAGATCAAGTGTACGACAGGCAAGATACTTAAGTTATTTCATAGTATGGGATTAATGTAATGAACACAACAGTACGGCGGTGGGGAATCCCCCTTGGAATTCTTGCTTTAATGACTGTTATTACAGCAATAGTCAACGATCCATTCAGTAAAGCCGAAACGCGAAAAGAGGCTATTGAGATTGATGGTTCTAGCACGGTCTATCCGATCACAAAGTTGATGGCTTCCGAGTTCAACAGCAGCCGAAACAAGAAGGTGGAAATAAACGTTGGCATCTCCGGTACCACTGGCGGGTTTAAAAAGTTCTGTGAAGGTAAAACTGATATCAGCGATGCTTCGCGCCCCATCCTCAAAGAGGAAATAGCAGTCTGCCAAAAACGCGGGGTCAAGTATATAGAACTCCCTATTGCCTTTGATGCCCTCACCATAGTAGTCAATCCCAAAAATGATTGGGCAAACGACATCACGATTGCCGAGTTAAAGAAAATCTGGGAACCTACTGCCCAAGGCAAAATTACCAAATGGAACCAGATCCGTAGCAGCTGGCCCGATAAACCCCTCAACCTGTATGGTCCAGACAAGGATTCTGGCACCTATGACTACTTCATGGAGGCAATAAAGGATGAATCCAAAACGACGCGCAACGACTACACCAGTAATAAAGATGATAATATGCTGGTCAAGGGAGTCAGCCAAGACCCGAATGGCTTAGGTTACTTTGGATTTGCCTATTACGAAGCCAACACAACTCAACTAAAAGCTTTAGCAGTTGACAGCGGCAAGGGTTCTACGATGCCTTCACCTCAAGCAATGGCTAAAAATCTATATCAACCCCTGACTCGCCCATTGTTTATCTACATCAACTACCACTCTGCCCAAGTCAAACCCGAAGTGAAGGAATTTGTAGATTTCTACCTGGCAAAGGCTCCGAAGTTGGTTAATCAGGTTGGCTACATTCCTCTATCAGAGGAAGTCTATCATCTGGATTTGGTTCAATTCAATCAAGGTGAGGTTGGGACAGTGTTTAATGGGGTAGCTGAGTTAAACCTGACCCTTGCCGAAGTGTTACGCAAACGAGCAACCTTATTTTAGGTGGAGGGCGATCGCGCTTTAATTGCCATTAATGCGATTTTTGCGTTCATCCATCGCCCCATACGTTCATCATAGGAAAGCACATTAGCAGAGCTATAGAGCGGCAGCGTTTTTCGTTGCCGCTCTATTTTGACAATCCGCAGTTTTATTGACTGAGAATTTTCCCAAATTTAAGCAGGCTAGGCGATCCCCATTTTTTATTAGTTAATTCTATCAACTTACTTGCTTAAACTTATCAAAGTATGCTCTGTTAATTACTAGATAAAATATATTATTAAGTTTTGTAATCTAGATAACATTTCACTGAAGAGTGGGTAGCCTAAAATGAGTTACTTTCCTGGCTATCTCCGGCAAAATCTGGCTATAGTCATAGTAAAACCGCGTTTTAGGCAGAAAAAGTACATCTCCAGATACTGTTTGATTTACGGTTAATCCATTTACATTGAAATTATCAAACCATGCAGCTAACAACGGCGCTTAACAGACTAATAATTTAAAAAAATACCAATTTTATAATTTCTTTGTTATTTTGTATTTAACGGGACAGTTCTAAGTCTGGAGGGTGAGTTTAAATATCAATTGATTACACAATTTGACTATTTTGTCGTTCGTGTAAATCAATTCATTCTCTGTTGCCATGATTGTATTTAAAACACAATTAAAATGGCTAAAATAGATAGTGTATTAATACCTAATCCTTGGCAATTCATTCATCAAAACCAGGAAAATCTTAGTTAAGAATATGCTCAGAACAAACAATCGACCGATTATCTTCTCTGCTTTTATTAACTCGGCAGAAGAAATCAAAAAGGCAGAAACCAAAAGTCCATTTGCTCAACCTAAGCCTGATTCCCTGCAACCATTACGTCAATGGCTTGATTCCTTAGAGATTCAAAATCGGAAATTAGCGAAATTTATTGCTAAACTAATTCCCGCACAATGTCCTTTCGAGCGCGATATAATGCTGTTTGGTCGCAAAATAGCTCATATTCCACCGATGTGCAAGCTCAATCCTCTTTACGATCAGTTTGTTGGCTTGCGTTTTCGCGCTTTGTGCTATCTAGTAGATGAATGTGGTGAAGACATCCAGTCTTACTGCTGATTGTAATTACGATTAAGGCAGCATGGAAATTAAAGTTGAGCATCAACCTAGTCAAGAACATTTGAAAAATTTAGGTGTGTTCACATGGGACATTTGGCAAAAGGAAATATCAAAATTTTCCTGGAGTTATGATTCTCAAGAAATTTGTTACTTTTTAGCAGGTGATGTCATAGTTACCCCTGACGGGGGACAACCTGTAAAAATGGGTCAGGGTGATTTAGTAACCTTTCCAGCGGGAATGTCCTGTATATGGGAAATTACCAGCGACGTGAAAAAACATTATTTCTTTGATTAGTCAAGAATCAAAGCAATGAGCTTTTAGCTGAAACGCTATAAAAGACAGCTAGACATTTTAAATTGAACTAATTGGCAAGTTCGATACGATAGCAGTCTGCAAAAATTTTTTCTTCTCTTCACACCGCGCATTTGATAGCTAACAGCTTTTTGTACCTTTATAAGGGTGTAGGCTGAAAACCCTTTGGCTTTAGCGCTCATATCTTCGATTTGCACGGCTTTAGCCGTTACTACAAAGAAGCGCGTTTAGTTGTGCCCATGTACTAAAGACATCTCCAAAAAAGAATGTAGAGACGCGTTCGCGCTTCGCGTTCCCGCAGGGTAATTTCGCGTCTCTACAAGGCTTTCAGGTAACGCATAATTAATTTCTGGAGATGTACTAAGTAAAACCTATTCTTCAGACATCGCTCATAATCATGTTAGTGGGTGTTTAGCAGATAAAAATGCTCCTCCCACCGCAATTTGGATCGGGATTCTGAAAAAAGATGTTATTACATTTGAGTACATGGCAGGAAGTCGAAGCTTATTTACAGCAGTCTGGTGGTATCATTCTTCCTATTGGTTCCACCGAGCAACATGGACCAACAGGATTAATTGGTACTGATGCCATTTGTGCAGAAGCGATCGCTCGTGGTGTCGGTGAAGCAACTCAAGCAATAGTTGGTCCGACAATCAATGTCGGCATGGCACTGCATCACACCGCTTTCCCCGGTACAATCAGTTTGCGTCCCAGCACTTTGATTATGCTGGTTAAAGACTATGTAACTTGTTTAACCAAAGTCGGTTTTACTAAGTTCTACTTTATCAACGGGCACGGTGGTAATATCGCCACCCTGAAAGCCGCTTTTTCCGAAACTTACGCGCACTTAGAAGACTTGCAGATTGCCAACGCAGAAAAAGTGCAATGTCAAGTTGCAAACTGGTTTATGTGCGGTTCTGTATATAAACTAGCTAAAGAATTATACGGCAATCAAGAAGGCTCTCACGCAACTCCGAGTGAAGTAGCTGTTACCCAATACGTTTATCCAGAAGCGATTAAGCAAGCACCCCTGTCAACAGAAGTCGCAACTGGACATAAAATTTATGGTGCGGCTAACTTTCGCCAAGATTACCCCGATGGACGCATGGGTTCAAATCCTGCCTTAGCGACACCAGAACATGGTAAGCAGTTTTATGACTTGGCTGTGAAAGAACTTAGCAACGGGTATTTAGAATTTGTGAACGCAGAATAAACCTCGTCCAAAGACGTGCAGCGGATGTAGCGGATGATTTAACCGATGCCGTTAAATCATCCAATAACAAGTCTCAAGGGTGACTGAATCGTAAACGAGACGGTATATTTTCGATATAGTCGCAGTTATATAGCGAACTACTCCAAGTTATAGAGTCCTTGAACATCCAACAAAGAATAAGCAAATTATGATCGACTTCAGCCTGACTCAAGAACAACTTTTGTTGCAGAAGACAGCGCGTGACTTTGCCGAAAGCGAGATTAAGCCGATCGCTAAGATAATTGACGAGTCTAACGATCCTGAAATCATTCCTTGGGATTTTTGTCAAGGGGTGTTTCGCAAAGGAGCCGATTTAGGATTTACGTCTTTGCTGCTTCCACAAGAATATGGCGGCATGGGTGGAAAGTGTATAGATTTGGTTTTGGTTCAGGAAGAACTCGGCGTTGCCGATGTCAGCATTGCCTGTAGCTACTTCAATCTTACCGCCAGTATGTCCCTTTTCCTTACCAGAGCTGGCACCCAAGAACAGCGAAAGCGGATGTTGTCGTATGTAAGCTCTTCTGAGCCTCATCTGTTTAGTGTCGCAGAGAGTGAGCCAAACGTGGCAAGCTCGGATCTCTTCTGTCCATCACCCGATCCCGAAATTGGAATGAAGACATTTGCTTCTTCAGATGGCGATGGCTACGTCCTCAACGGCAATAAGTCGGGGTTAATTACAAATGCTGGGATCGCTGATGCATACTTCATCATGGCACGCACATCTTTAGACAAACCGATGCGAGAGAGCATGTCCATGTTCTATGTTCGAGCTGATACACCAGGTCTTAAGTTCGGCAAGAGAACTCAGATGATTGGCTGGAAACCCTCTCATCACACTGAAATCTACCTCGACAACGTGCGGGTGTCTGGGGAAAATCTCATTGGGCAAGAGGGACAAGCCGGTGCGCTTTTGATGTTGCTTCCTGAGGTGTCTATCGGACTCGCAGCTAGCCATGTGGGTTTGGCTCGTGCAGCGTATGAGTACGCGCTCAATTATGCCAAGCAGCGGGTAAGCTGGGGTCGTCCGATTATTGAGCATCAGGCTGTGGCTTTAAAGCTAGCTGACATGATGGTGAATACGCAGGCTGCACGATTGATGGTATGGGACGCAGCGATCGCAGCAGACACCGATCCTCAACTTGCGGCGACGGTTAAGGCACCGGCAGCCAAGACCTTTGCTGTGGATGTGGCAATTAAGAACGCGCAAACAGCAGTTGAGATTCTCGGTGGCTCTGGAATCACCAAGGAGTATCAGACAGGCAAATTTTTGAATGATGCTTGGATCGGATATTCGTGTGACTTCACGCGAGAGATATTGCGGCTTGGTTTGGTAAACTTTCTATGAACTACAGATAAACACTAAAGAAGGAGCCATGAGCCAGAATTCAGGAGTCAGGAGCCAGTATTCAGTATGAGTAAATGGGTTTAAGGAAGAAGCTAAATCTTTCCCAACATCGGTATACCATTAAATTTGGTATGAAACCACACTTTTATTCTGACTCTTAAATTCTGATTTTTGAATTCTGATACCAATTTGAAAAAAGAATGCAACACATTGGCAAAACCCCTCCCCTTACTAAGGGGAGGGTGCCCGATAGGGCGGGTGGGGTGATGATCTGTCGCAAACATTTTTTGAATCGGTATGACTCCTAAATTCTGTAGTTAAAACAAAATATCAGTTATTCAACTACGAGCGATACCTTCTTCACGCGCTGCACGTTGCACAGCAGCAGCAACAGCGCTAGCAACTCGCTCATCAAAGACTGAGGGAATTATATGTTCGCGATTCAAGTCTGAAGGTTTAACTAAAGAAGCGATCGCACTAGCAGCTTCCAGATACATTCTGATGGAAATCGTCCCCGCTCGACAATCTAAAGCGCCACGAAACACTCCAGGAAACGCCAGGACGTTATTAATTTGATTTGGGTAGTCACTGCGTCCGGTGGCAATGACAGCAACATCCTTACTCACCAATTCTGGCTGAATTTCGGGAATCGGATTTGCCATTGCAAAGATGATCGCATCTTTTGCCATTGATTGTACCATTTCCGGTGTCAACACTCCGGGTGCGCTGACGCCGATAAAGACATCTGCACCTTGCATCGCACCAGCTAGAGTACCCTGCGCTTTCACAGCAAATTCGCGCTTTTCCTCGGTTAAGTCGGTGCGACTGGTGGAGATAATGCCTTTTGAGTCGCACATCCAGATTTTTTCTGCGCCGGCTTTGCGGAGTAAGCGAGCGATCGCCACTCCAGCAGCACCCGCACCGTTAATCACAATGCGGATTTCCGCCATTGACTTATGTACTAACTTTAGTGCGTTAAATAACGCTGCTAAAGTGACAATTGCCGTACCATGCTGATCGTCGTGAAAAACGGGGATATCTAACTCACTTCGCAGTCTCCGTTCTATTTCAAAGCAGCGAGGAGCCGCAATATCCTCTAAATTCACTCCACCAAAAACCGGAGCGAGATTTTTTACTGTACGGACAATCTCATCTGTATCTTGAGTTGCAAGGCAAATTGGGAAAGCATCGATGCCTGCAAACTCTTTAAAAAGCATTGCTTTCCCTTCCATTACTGGCAGAGCGGCATCTGGACCGAGATTACCTAAACCTAAAACTGCACTACCATCTGTAACGATAGCTACAGTATTTTTTTTGATGGTTAGGTTGTAAACTTCTTCTGGATTTTGGGCGATCGCTGTACAAATTCTACCGACTCCAGGCGTGTAAGCCATTGCTAAGTCAGAGACACTTTTGAGGGGAATTCTGCTAGTAACACTGATTTTACCGCCGCGATGTAAATTAAAGGTGCGGTCATAGACATTCAGCACCTTGATGTCTGGTAAAGCTTTTACTGCTTGCACAATAGTTTCCGCGTGTTCGGTGCTAGCTGCATCTACAGTGATATCGCGGGTGGAAAAAGAGCGTGTTTGCTCGATTAAATCAATTTGACCAAGATTACCGCCATTGTTAGCGATCGCTTGTGTCACTGATGCCAACATTCCTACACGGTTAGGAATTTCTAAGCGAATCGTCAAACTAAAACTCGAATTAGGTGTTAAGACTACCATCGTGATTTGAGATTTTAAATATTTGATTTTATACTGAAAGATGCAGAAGAGCGAATTAGGGGTATCGCACCTCACAGAAGGATTTTTCGTCATTTCACACGATTGTAGAGACGTTCGGTGCGGAACGTCTCTACGAGGATTTTTTGATAAGTTATCCTTCAGGGTGTCGGTTAAGAGCGAAAACAGTCCCTAGTCGGCTTTACGTCATCGGTTGAGGTTCTTTGACTTTTGCGGCTAACGACGTTGGGTCAACTGATTTTAGTTCACCGTGGTTAAGTGTCCAACAGCTGTCAGCGATCGGTAACATATCGCCCGCGTCATGTGTCACCACTAACAGGGTCCAATGTTGTTTCAGTTTCGCTAATAAGTTTACCAATTGCCGACGCATTGACCAATCTAATCCCGCTGTCGGTTCGTCCAACAGCAGTACATGTGGCTGGCGAATCAATTGTACCGCCAAAGCCAAACGCCGCTGCTGCCCCCCACTTAAGGCGTGAGGTGATGTGTTCAGAGATAAATGGTCTAATCCAACTTCACTTAACGCTTGTCTAACTCGGTCTGACCCTAGTTCTGGATGCCCCAAGCGCAATTCTTGTAAAATAGTACCACCGCAAAAATGCCGCTCTGGAAACTGAAACACCAACCCGGCTAATTGTTGTAGTTGTTCAGGTATAAGTCTTTGTTCGCGCCATAAGACGGCGCCAGATGTCGGCTCGGCTAATCCAGATAAAATTTCTAATAAGGTACTTTTGCCAGAACCACTCGGACCAATAATCAAACCTAATTGTTGCGCTGGTAAGTCCAAATTGAGTGATTTAAGAATTGGTGTAGGGCAAGCTGTGGGGTGATAAATTAGATTTCTGAGATAGAGCATTTGTTAAGATTACCAAAAAGTCAGCCAATTACTGATTAACTACACTAAGAGCAACTAAAAAATTCCGAAAATTTTCTCTAGTTAATTACCTACCTAAACAAATTAATCTAGCAGCAAGAAAAATCCACCTTTTTACCGAAGTGTACTTTTCTTTATTGTGACAGACTTACCCTTGGTCAATAGCTACAACTAGCATGGAAACTTGAAAACTTACTAGCCTCAAAAAAGGATAAAATATCAAGGATGAATGCTAAAGTAACCCTCCAGAAGGGCAGAGCATCAAGCAATTTCTTCACTCTATGATTCATAGTTTACACCTAATAATTTTTAATATCCGGTATAAGTAATTACTAAAATTCCCCATAGAAGTTAAGTTTTTTGCATTTTAAGTAACACATAAAACTATTTCAACCGTAATTATTCTGAGGGTAACAATGACTAAATGGTTTTACGCTCCTAAAAAAATATTGCCTGGTAAATTTTCTAGGTTGGCTCAAGCGGGTTTTGCAGTAGCGATCGCCCTCATGTGGATAAATCCATCTCTAGCTGCCGATCCTTTTCGTACTAACGACCAAAGGAAAATAGGCGACAAAACGGAAGCAGCTTTTAAGGCAATTTTCCAACAGGGCAACTACAAAGAGGCAGAGCGTTACTTACAACAAGCAGAATCTAGTGAGCCAAATGAACCTTTGGCTTATGCCATGAAGGCATCTTTAGCATACGTTAATCAAGATAGGGCTACCCTAAACACATACAGCAAAAAAACCCTGGAAACCGGACAAAATCTAATTGCTACTGACCCATTACGTGGCAATTTATACGCTGCTGTGGGTTATTTTTTAGAGGGTGCGGTAATTCTCCAGCGCGAGGGTACACTCAACGGTGCACCGCAAGCTTTAACTAGGCTGCAACAAGTTTATCGACATTTAGACAAAGCCGAAGCCGTTTCAGCCAACGATCCAGAACTTAATTTAGTTAAGGGCTACATGGATTTGATGTTAGCTGTCAATTTGCCTTTTGCTAATCCAGGGCAAGCAATTGAACGTTTAGAAAAAAATGCAGCTCCTCAATATTTAGCCGATCGCGGTGTTGCACTTGCGTACCGTGACTTAAAACAGTACTCTCAAGCACTAGAATATGCAAACCGAGCGCTGAAAATGACATCTGATAACCCGGAGATGTATTATCTAAAAGCGCAAATCTTGCAAGAACAGGGTAAAAAAGAAAAAAGCCAGCAAATGATACAAGAAGCGATCGTTAATTTTGATAAAGCATTGGCGAAAAAATCCCAACTTCCGGGTGATTTAGTCAAACAGATTGAACGTGAACGCCGTAGCGCTACAAACCGCCTCAATAATACTAAAAGCTAATTCGGCATGGGGCATGGGGGAGGGGGAAGGGGGAAAGGAAAAAAGCGGAAAATCTGAGCGGAGGTTTCCTCCGTTCGCGTTCGCGGAGCGTCTCGTAGAGAAGCGTTGCCGCAGGCATCAGACTTTTTCAAGACAGGGGAAAGAGGACGGAGTTATTTAAAATTACTTCTTCACCTTTACCCTTTAACGCCACATGCGTGACTGTCGGCACAGCCAGCCGCCCAACGCAGTGGCTCCCCTTTCCCCTTTAACTCTCTTCAATTGCCCATCCCCCATGTTTGGTATGCTTATTTTTGATGATAGTAATTAAAATAGTTGCCACAAATGCATATTCAATTTCGCGATTTTAACCCTTTTGATGTATGGATTTGGTTAAATTTTACTACAATACCTTCTCAACGAGAAAAGCAGTATGTAGAAGAAGTTTTCAATTCCTGGTTTTATTTAGGCAAGTTAGGTGCATTTAATGCAGAAAATCTCCAGGTACAGGAAACCGGAGTTGATTTGAGTTACATGAATTATGACTCCCAAGGTTATGACAAAAGTTTGCTAGCGCTGATGCATAACATGGGTGAGTTTGAATATGAGGGAACTTGGGCGCGTTGTTGGTTTGATTTGGGAACTAGTGATGCGATCGCTCTCGATATTTTGATCAATTCTCTCACACAATTGAGTGAGGAATATGTCACCATTGAGCAATTATATATCGGCGGCGAAAATGATGACTGGTCTATTGAAGACAGCGACAATCGTCACTTTTCGCAGAATAATTAATTATTAACTATAACAATGCATAAACCAGGCGAAATTCGCGTTTTAGCTTTGGGACTGATTACACAAGGCGATCGCACTTTTATTTCTGAAGGCTACGATCCAGTAAAGCAGCAAACTTTTTACCGCGCAATGGGTGGTGGTGTTGACTTTGGCGAAACCAGTAAGACCGCACTTCAGCGAGAATTTCAAGAAGAAATTCAAGCGGAATTAACTAACATTCATTATTTAGGCTGTATAGAAAATCTTTTCACTTTCAATGGTAAACAAGGTCACGAAATCTTGCAGGTGTATCAATGTGATTTTGTAGAGCCAAAATTTTATCAATTAGAAAACTTAGTCTTTGCTGAAGGTGAAAGACAAAAAACAGCGCTTTGGGTAGAAATTAGTCGTTTTAAATCAGGAGAATTAAAGTTAGTACCTGAGCAGTTCTTAGAGTATTTATAATGAAGCAATCAGGCAAAATACGAGTGAAAGTATTTGGTTTAATTCGCAATAAAGAAAAGCTTTTTGTTTCTGAAGACTACGATAGCCTCAAAAAAGAAACATATTATCGCGCTTTAGGTGGTAGTATTGAATTTGGTGAAACTAGCCACGCTGCGCTACAACGAGAATTTCAAGAGGAAATTCAAGCGGAATTAACAAATATTCGCTATCTAGGTTGTCTAGAAAACCTATTTATTTATGAAGGTAAACCAGGACACCAAATTGTTCAAGTTTATAAATGTGATTTTGTCGATTCTAGATTTTATCAAGTTGAAAAATTAGTTTTTTTTGAAGCCGGTAATTCTCAACATCAAGCGATGTGGATAGATATTCCCCGGTTCAAATCTAGAGAATTGAGATTAGTACCTGAGCAGTTTAGCGATTATTTGTAAAGATGAGACGGGGCAATATGATAGTAACCTGACTTCTCCCCATCTCTTAAATTCACTTTCCGCCGTAGAAAAAAGCAACTTCTTTCTCTTTTAAAGGAGCAAAACCAGCATCTACAAGTTTTTTGTCGAGTTCTGCTTGAGGAATGTGTTTTGCCCCAATCCGCACGATGCGCGATCGCATAGTATTAGATACGCCACTGCGCTGTCTATTTGCCTCTAGCCCCATCACTTGGGTGTACAATTCTAATTTGGCAGGCGGAATCGGAGAACCGTCGAAATCAATTCCTTGCGCGATCGCTTGATCAATCGCATCAGCACCTGTCGTAGTTTGGTTTCCTGGGTTAATTTCAGCAGGCATGGCAGTTTAATTTAGTCTAAAGGCTATAAGTATATTTTACCAGCCTTAGGTATTGAGTAGTGGTGAATAGACAATGGGCAGTAGTCAAAGAAAAATTTTGTGCTTTCTACAATCTTATTACTCTCTATATTGCTTGCAGATACGCTTGCCACTTTTAGAGTTTTTGGTTTAATCTCAAACCAAATGGCAGATTGCACGAGCGGGGTGAACCCCCTGCACGTGACTGCCTTTGGTGTAGCAATAGGTGGTGCTATGTCTGAATCTCATACTCCTCATCAAGAAGAGCGTGCTTTAGAAAAAGCTCTGACCAATAAAATAATAGATGATTGTTTTGCTTACTCGGAAAGCTGGCTGCGAGCCATTTTGCGGATGTGCATCTTCTCTTTGGGTTATTTAGATGGACAAGCAGTGTTTGTCGTTGAATGTCCCAATCAAGCCGTAGCTAAACGCTTGAGTCGTAAAACTTATCCTTTTCGAGGAATGGTATATTATTTAACAGATGAATTGAATGATAGCGATCGCAGTTTATTCTGCTATAAAGAACGCACCGGGGGTAATTGGCGCTGTTTTGATACTAGCACCAACTCTTGGAAAACCTTGAGTAATTTACACACACCAATTGCGCCAACTGATAGTTAATTAATAGATCAAAAGTCAAAAGTCAAAAATAATTACTATTGACTCTTGACTCTTGACTAACTACGAGATTGACGCGTCACTAAACCGCCGGCAAAAGCTCCCAAGACTGTCCCCGTCCATAGTCCGGTAGTGCTACCTTGCCAGATTGCTCCTGGTGTCACCCAAGCGTTACAAGCTTCCTTTAATAGCCAACCTTGATTTTGACACTTTTGGCTATGAAGCATTGAAGTAATTTGCCCACTCATATAACCACCAACCAATCCTGAGGTTAGTGCTAAAAAGGTGCAAATTAGAACTCGATTTTTAGTCATTTTAGTGAGCGGTTTACCGCTCAAAGCTAAGGTTTTAAGGGCTTCAGCCCTTACTAGGTTCAAGAGAATTTCTACCCATTTACTAACACCTCAACCCGTATTTCTCATCCCGGCAGCAATACCGTTTATAGTTAACAATGCTCCTCGTAGCAGTTCACCCTTGCTGTAACGAGAATGGATAACCCCAGAGGTGGTATTAGTCATGGACTGCCGTAACCGTTTTATGATAGACACCTGTATAAAGCCTAACGGGACAATTGTCCCATTACGTAATTGCACTGAACGCTGTAAAACCGGATCGCCATCCAAAAGTCGTTTGTGATCGGTGATTTTTAGCACCAAATCTCGTGTAAGATAGAATTCGCTGGCGATTTGGTCAAATACCTTATTAAAGCGGGGCTTATCTTCTGGTTGCGACAATTCTTGGACGTAATGTTGCGCCATTTGAATGTCTACTTTTGCCAAGGTCATTTCTGCCTTGGAAATTACCATTTTGAAGAAGGGCCACTTCACATAAAAGTAACGCAATAATTTTAGGTGTTCTTCGGGTTCTTCATTCAAGAATTCTTGTAAAGCTGTGCCGACACCGTACCAAGAAGGTAGCAAAAATCGAGTTTGTGTCCAACTAAATACCCAAGGAATAGCTCTTAGGCTGCTTAAATCTTTCTTACCAGATGGACGACGTGCAGGACGGGAGCTAATCTGTAATTGGCTGATTTCTTGAATTGGGGTTACTTGATGGAAGAAATCGATAAAGTCGGGTTGCTCGTAGATTAAAGAGCGATAATGCTGACGCGATCGCGCTGCCAATTCTTCCATAATCTCATTCCAGGGTTCAATATCATCAAACCCTGTTCGCAACAAGCTAGCTTGAATTACGGCTGTGGTGATGGTTTCCATATGATACAAAGCCAAATCCTGCAAAGAGTATTTGGAAGCCAAAACTTCACCCTGTTCTGTAATCTTGATGCGACCATTGATACTGTGACCCGGTTGCGCCAAAATAGCCTCATAAGCAGGTCCACCACCACGTCCCACAGAACCCCCGCGACCGTGGAAAATCCGCACATTCACGCCATAATCTTCGGCTATTTTTTGCAATGATTTTTGAGCTTTGTGAATTTCCCAGTTACTGCTCAAAAAACCAGAGTCTTTATTGCTGTCAGAATACCCCAGCATTACTTCTTGCAAGTTGGGGGTGAGGGGGTAGGGGAGGGGGAGAGGGGGAGAGGGGGGGAGATTCTCCTTGTCCCCTTGTCCCCTTGTCTCCTTATCTTCCTTGTCGTCTACTTTATAACCGCCGGCTAATAAAGCGCGATATAAAGGTAGTTCAAAAAGTTGACGCATGACGCTTCTTGAGCGTTGCAAGTCTTCCACCGTTTCAAATAGAGGAACTACCTGGATACTGCCGATCGCAGTACCTGGATCAAAAAGTCTTGCTTCTTTGGCTAAAAGTAATACCTCGAGTACGTCGCTAACTTCGCGGCACATGCTAATGATATAAGTTTGGCAGATATTGAGACCAAACTCTTGTTGGAGCGATCGCACTACGCGGAAAGTTTCAATTACATCGTTAGTTTTTTCCGAGAATGGCAATTCTGAGGGAATTAACGGACGCCGGGTTTGCAATTCTCCTACTAACCAAGCTACTCTTTGAGCTTCTGAGAGCTCGTGGTAAGATAACGGCAGTAATTGGAGGTATTCGAGAATCTCATTCAATGCATCAGCATGGCGAGATGATTCTTGTCGGATATCCAATTGGGTTAAGTCAAAGCCAAAAATTTCGACTTGACAAATCAGATTATCTAGTTCGCGACAGCTTAAACCTGTTTCTGTCAGGTTGTGTTGAATCAATCGCAACTCTGCTAAAAATTCGACTCCCGAACGATACATTGGTGCGTCTTCATTTTTGGGCGTTTCCCGTTTATATAAAGCTATATTGCGATCGCGTGTATTTTCTAGCCTTTTATGCACGTAAGAAAGCTTCAGCCGATACGGTTCTTGCCGATAACGCAGCGCTAGCGCGTCATATATTTCGCTTAACTGCGATTGATCCAATTCTAGAGATTCCAGCAAGTCTGGTAAAACATCACTCCAGTGCATCGACACACTCAATAATTCAATCAGCTGCTTCACTGACTGAATATATTTCTCTAGCACCATTTTGCGTTGATAGCAAGCTGTTTGCCAGGTGGTTTCTGGTGTGACTGATGGGTTTCCATCTCTATCTGAACCTACCCAAGAACCAAACCTGCAAAAGTTTTTGCTAGGTGGTTCTAGCCAAGGAAAGGTGTTAGCTAAAGCGTATTTGAAGCGTTTATACAGTAGGGGAATGCCATCAAATAAGACTTCTTGGAAGTAATGCAGCGTGTAGTCTACTTCATCGAGTACACTTGGTTTGAACTGATGCAGCTCGTCAGTACGCCACCACAGGCGAATTTCTTCTAGCAATTGTTCGCGTAAATCTGCTGCTTCCCAAGGATATCCTCCACCTGTGTTGCCGACGCGGTTTTCTACAGCATCGAGTTTTTGCAATAGTATTACCACCTGTCGCTGTTTATCGCGGATTGTATGACGGACAATTTCTGTCGGGTGCGCTGTAAACACTAAACGCACATCCAACTGAGAAATCAAGCGTTGAATTTGCTGTGGTGGTACATTAAGTTTGAATAGTAAAGGAAATAACGCGGCAAAAGTTCCTTTTTGTTTGTCGTTGGCAGATACACGCCAGCTTTTTGCTAGCATATCCGCTCCCAATCCGCTGTTTACAGGTATATCGTTTTCTCCGTGGTTGGATGATGAAGTGATGTTTGCTAGATTTTCCGGTTCTGTCGAATCTGCTTCTACTTCATAACGAGTTAATTGCTGCCGTTGTTCGTAGTCTTGTTCGATAATATTGATCAACTGGAAATATAAAGCGAAGGCACGAGCTGCGCGGATGGCTTCGTTAATATTGAGTTGTTCAATCAAATTGAAGACTTCTGCGGCTTGATCATTTCTAGCTTGTCCTTCTGGCGAACAAAGATCCCGTAGCTGTCGCAATAAATCTACCATTTTTTGACCGCATTCTTGCCGCAGAACCGACTCCCACAAGTCTTCGACTACTTGGAGACGATGGCGCAAAAATAATTCTGAAGCGGGGTAGATATTCTCAGCCTGAGCCAAAGAGTATAAAACGGAACTCATATCTTCTATTTTAGTAGAGCCGATTACTGTTTACAATTCTTGGTTTGTAAAGTTAGCGCGTCATCATTAAGGTGATCACACTAACTTTAATTTGAGAAACTTCAGACTATAATTTCTAACTTCGGCTTAATTCGTCTTCATTTGGGAAGTTGAGGATGGGTAAGCGATCGCCCCGAAAAATTTCTTCACTGGCTTGTCCCATCGCTTCTAGGGCAGATTGGGTTGCTTTTTGTGCTAAAAGCAACAGTAGTATAGACGCTGTACCTGTTTGCGTCATTAAAGACTGGGGAATAGTAATTAAACCCAGATTTAATCCAGAGTTGGATGAGTGCTCCATAAAAGGTATCGGTAAGAGGTGATTATTGAAGGAATAATTGAAGCAAACGTAAAATTCATTCAAAACGCAACTGGCTTCACAAAACTCTCATTGTTTATTATGCAAGCTTATAGGCTAACAAAAGTGTTAAAAAAAACTTCAGTTGGGTAATAAATCTATGGTTTTAGTTTACAGGGCATTCGGGCATCGTCCAAGTGGGCAAAGAAGGGCAATGGGCATCGGGCAATGGGCATCGGGCAATGGGCATTGGCAACGTGAAAATGATAAAAATACGTTCCCCATTACCGATTACCCATGCCCGATGCCCCATTCCCTATAAACTAGCTTTTTGTAAAGTCTACTGAGCATGAATACAGCATCACTAGAACGCCAGAAATCTTTAGCGCAGTGGGTCAGCCAAGCAACAGGTATCAACACTTTCGGTGTAAAAGTCCAGTTGCAAGGAAACGACTTACACATTCTTTGTGAAGGTCGAGACTGTCCTCAACGTTGGCAAACTCTGTCGGACTTGCTGCAAGCGTTACAGCAAACCGATTTAGAAATGTTGACAAAAAATCAGGAACCTGCTATTTACCAAGTATTTGTTTATGGTCGCACAAAAGGAGAAAAACGACCGGAATGGTGTCATCGAGTTTATTTAAATCAACTCGACAGACATTTAGAACAGGTAAATCAAGCCTTGATAGAAGATGCGGAAAAATCCAGCATCAAACCTGGTGGGGCGATGATAGTCTCTAATGAAAGTTTGGCACGTCAAGGACACCCAGATGCGATCGCTCGTTATCTCAGCGAAACTTTGAGTACTTTGGGTGTGTCAGTTGAAGTTAAGGTTAAGAACCAACAGCCAGAAGACAAGGGTTCTCCTGAAGAAAGTCGTCTGTGGATATTTTGTCAGTCGAGTTACAGTCCCGATCCATCTTTAATTGCCGAACCTGTAGCTCAGAAACTACGGGATTTGAAACTTAGAGGCTATAAAGATGCTGTTATCGTTTCGCAAGTTGTTGGCGAAATCAAGCCGGAGTGGTTGCTGCGGATAGATTTAACGCCAGAAGAGATAATGCTGAAAGAATGGGCACGTTGGGGAGATATACAAGCGATCGCTCGCATTGTCAGTGCAGCTTTGTCAGAATTAAAAGTTACGGTGCAAGCTTCTTTGAAAGAATCGACGCTGCATATATTTTGCACCTCAACTGCTGAGTCCGCAATTGTCCCAGATAAAACAGCGTGCTGGAACGCAATTGTAACTCAGTTAGAAGCGATCGCTCCTCAAGGAATTCTCGCTGCCACTGTCTACGGACAAAAAACTACAGAACAGCAACCAGATTGGATTGATTGGCTCAATTTACCCGCTTCTGAGCATCCAGCGCTTTCCGCATCAGCTTTGGAGTTGGCAAGTTCTGGGGATGAGCCAGCGATTCATTTTTTAATCGAGCGTTTACTTAATCCTGACTTAAATTTACGTCTGAAAACAGGTGGTATTCGCGTACTTTTGCTTCGTAAAGGTGACTTACTACACATCATGTGTGATGCACCTGTTTGTCCAGGAAGAAAAAAAGTTGCCCCGAAAGTTATTCAGTGCGTCCGCCAGTTAAAAATACCTAATATAATCGGAGTAAGGGTGTACGGTCGGCGTGCTGGTAATAAAGAACCTTTTTGGAATTATGGCGTTGATTTTGAGCAACGCGAACGTTTAGTACCAGAAGCTACCCCAGAGTTTGCAGCGACTTCTGCCTACGTTAACGAGCTTTTACCCTCCGAGAGTAGTGAGCCAATTTTGCGTCCCGATTTAACAACCGAGGAAGTTCACAGTTTTGTCACCGAAGTGGCTCGAGATTGGGGTGCAACCGCGAGAAAAAGCCTTTTGGCGACGCAGCTATTTATAGAAAAAGACTCAACCGAGCGAAATGCTGATTACCAAGGGCTAAAAACCGCTTTGGTTTGGGGAACGCTGGGATTATTGCTTACCCTGCAAACCGATTGGATATTAGGTCAAATCGTTGCTCTGACTACGCAGAAACCAAAAGTTGCTAACGTCGCATCGAAATCGACTTCTGTGAATGATGACGAGAATAATGATAAGAGAACTGCCTTTTTTGCGGATACTTCCGGGAAAAAATCTCAAACCCAAGGCTCTGTATTCAACGCTTCTGGATTTACAAAAGATGATAATACGCCCCGAAGAGGAAAGGCAACCGCAACGGCGATTTTATTAGCAGCGCGATCGCAAATGCCGAGTTTCAATGCAAGACAGTTAGATGAGCAACTGGCATTGTATAAACAGCGTCTAGCTAAAAATGGTACTCCGCCAAATGTTTTAATTATTGGTTCCTCCCGCGCTTTGAGGGGAATAGACCCAGCAGCACTTGACAAAGCTTTGGCGAGCCAGGGTTATCCGAATGTAGATGTGTTTAATTTTGGTATAAATGGAGCCACAGCACAAGTTGTAGATTTTATCATTCGCCGAGTTTTAGAGCGATCAGAATTACCGAAACTGATTATTTGGGCAGATGGTTCCCGTGCTTTTAATAGCGGTCGAGATGATTTAACGTTTAAAGCGATCGCTGCATCAGCCGGTTATCAACAAGCAATTCAAAAAGTACTAGCTAGTAGTACGAATAATGTTCAATTGGCAACCAAAGAACAAAAAATAAAAGCCGTAAATCAAAATGTGAACAGCTATCAAGCTATTAATGAATCTTTAAATGAAGCTTTAGCTAATTTTTCGGCTACATACCAACAGCGCGATCAATTCAAAGCTTTCTTGAACAAAAAATTCAAATCTTTGCCGATAATTAGTAGTTCTCAAACCGCTGCGTCAAATTCACAAACAACTGAGAACCTTGAAGAAGATTATCAACAAACAGTTGACTTTGATGGATTTTTACCTTTATCTATTCGCTTCAATCCTAAGAATTACTATCAAAAACATCCCAAAGTTAGTGGAAATTACGACAACGATTACAAATCATTTCAAGTAGCAGGTGAACAAGATGCTGCCTTCCAATCAGTGCTAGAGTTTACCCAAGCTCAAAAAATCTCCCTAGTTTTTGTAAATATGCCCTTGACGGCAGATTATCTAGACCCAGTACGCAACAAATATGAGCAAGAATTTAAACAATATATGACGAGTCAGGTAGCAAATTCTAGCTTTATTTATCGAGATTTAAGTCAACTATTTCCCAAGACGAGTAAAAACTTTTCTGACCCTAGCCACCTTAACCGCTTCGGAGCATACGAAGTCTCCAAAAAGCTGGCGAATGACCCGATGATTCCTTGGACGGCAAAGTAGATAAGTGGTTACTGGTTAATTGTTAGTGGTTAGTTGTTACGAAAAAATTAAAATTAACTGCTAACAATTGTTTATTTTAAATCATAAGTTATGAATTAAATGAGCTTTATATCAATTTTTTACGGGCTGTTCTTACTCAGTGTACTGGGCATTTATTGGTCTTTAGCAGAAGAAAAATTCCGGCTATGGACATTGTTGATTGCTAGCTTGGTGTTTTATGCATCTTTGCAAGCTCAATACATACCGCTACTATTAGCACTAGTTTTTATTAACTTTCGTCTTGGTTTGGCGTTAGGAGAAAACACCTCACCAGGAGAACATACTCTCGATTGGCGAATTTCTAACGAAGAGTGGCAATTTGCTCAAGCAGATTGGAATCGACGGCGTTTAAAAATTTTGTGGCTGGGTGTAATTTTAAATGTTTTACTTCTATTAGGTTTCAAATATTTGCAACCTTTTTTTAAGTTTGTTTTCCAGTTACCTGCATCAAGCGATTCTTTTAAAGTAATTGCACCATTAGGCATTTCATTTTTTACATTTGAGTGCATTGCATATTTAGTTGATGTTTATCGCGGTGCGCCGGCTACTGAGGAATTTATCAAGTTTGCTAGCTACAAATTTTTCTTTGCAAAGTTGATTTCTGGTCCGATTACTCGCTTTCATAAGTTAGAAAATCAATTCAGTGCGCTGAAATTTCCTACTCCTGATATTCTGGCAGAGGGATTATGGTTAATTGCTAGGGGTGCAGTCAAAAAAGGTATTTTTGCAGACCGTCTGGGGATTTTTGTAGATTTATGTTTTGGTAATTTGCAAAGGGCAGGTAGTACTGATTTATGGTTGGCTACATTTGCCTACGGTTTGCAATTGTATTTAGATTTTAATGGTTACGTAGACATTGCCCGTGGTAGTGCTTTGCTTTTTGGCTTGGTTTTGCCAGAGAATTTTGACTTTCCTTATTTCAGTACAAATATTGCTGATTTTTGGCGACGGTGGCATATGACTCTCGGTGATTGGCTGCGTAACTATATATATTTTCCTTTGGGTGGTTCTCGTCGCGGTTTGGATCGGACCTGCTTGAATTTATTTATTGTGATGTTAATTGCTGGCATTTGGCATGGTGCAGCATTGGGTTATGTAGTCTGGGGTGTTTATCATGGTTTAGCCTTGGTGTTTCATCGACTTACTGATGCAATAAGCGATCGCTTTGAAAATCTCGAACACTTCTGGCAAAATCCCATAGGTATAGTATTAGCTTGGCTGCTGACTCAAATAATGGTTTTCACCTCTTGGATCTGGTTCCGCTTACCCAACCTCCAAGACTCTTCTTTAGTAATTCAGCATCTTTGGGGTCATTCCGCAGACGCGCAGTTTGCCGAAAAGGTCTATGTAGAAGCTTTGAATCTTAGCCAATCCCAACTCGCTTGGGTGTTAACGATTTTAGCTGCACTTATGTCTGTAGTGTATGCCTTTAACCGTAACTTAAAATTACAGTTCCATTGGCCCGTCAAGCTTTTCTTCGTGCCATTATGTCTCTACGCTGTTTGGTTATTAGCACCTGAAGGCAGCTTGCCTTATATTTACTTTGATTTCTAGCATTCGCTGGCTTCAGTTCTCAACTTAAGTAGTATTCTCAACCACCTCAAAAGGTGGACGACTCTATCCTACACCATTCATAAGATAAATTTATTAACTTCATTGAATTCATAAGTAGATATAAATGCCACAATTCCGTAAAAACATGTAAAGTATTAATACAGGCAAAAACAAATTTGCCTCATACATTGTTCAAAATTCACAGCAATCATAAAAAAATGACCACAACCTTACAACGTCGCGAAAGCGCCAACGTATGGGAACGGTTCTGTAACTGGATTACCAGCACAGAAAACCGTTTATACATCGGTTGGTTCGGCGTATTGATGATCCCCACCCTGCTAGCTGCAACCACCTGCTTCATCATTGCGTTCATCGCAGCACCTCCAGTAGACATCGATGGTATCCGTGAGCCTGTTGCAGGTTCATTGATTTACGGAAACAACATCATAAGCGGTGCAGTTGTACCTTCTTCTAACGCAATTGGCTTGCACTTCTACCCAATTTGGGAAGCAGCATCCTTAGACGAGTGGTTGTACAACGGTGGTCCTTACCAATTGGTAGTATTCCACTTCCTAATTGGCGTATTCTGCTACCTCGGTCGTGAATGGGAACTTTCTTACCGCTTAGGTATGCGTCCTTGGATCTGCCTAGCATTCAGTGCCCCTGTTGCAGCAGCAACCGCAGTATTCTTGATCTACCCAATCGGTCAAGGTTCATTCTCTGACGGTATGCCTTTGGGTATCTCCGGAACCTTCAACTTCATGATTGTGTTCCAAGCAGAACACAACATCTTGATGCACCCCTTCCACCAACTAGGTGTAGCTGGTGTATTCGGCGGAAGTTTGTTCTCTGCAATGCACGGTTCACTAGTAACTTCTTCGTTGGTTCGTGAAACCACCGAAACCGAATCACAAAACTACGGTTACAAATTCGGTCAAGAAGAAGAAACCTACAACATTGTTGCAGCACACGGTTACTTCGGTCGCTTGATTTTCCAATACGCTTCATTCAACAACAGCCGCTCCTTGCACTTCTTCTTGGCAGCATGGCCAGTAGTTGGTATCTGGTTCACCTCCTTGGGTGTGAGCACGATGGCGTTCAACCTGAACGGTTTCAACTTCAACCAATCAGTAATTGACTCAAGTGGTCGCGTAATCAACACATGGGCTGACGTAATCAACCGCGCTAACCTAGGTATGGAAGTAATGCACGAGCGTAACGCTCACAACTTCCCTCTAGATTTGGCTGCTGCTGATTTCGCTCCTGTTGCATTGACTGCACCTGCTATCAACGGCTAATCTTCAAGTCTTAGCTAAATAAAAAGCGTCTCCTGGGAAACCGGGGGGCGCTTTTTAGTATGATTTCATAGTTAGCGCTACCCTGCGGTAAGTCCCTGCGCGTCTACAGCGCTGAAATAAGCTTGTGGTAGTTAATGCGTTATTAATGAACAATGACTAACTTCACAACTCCCTTACTGCCATCTATGGTAGACATTTGGCAGCAAACTTTAAATTGGCAACCTACTACTCAACAGCAAAAGCAATTCCAGCGACTTTATGAATTAATTCTAGAAGGCAACCGCCAGTTAAATTTAACTCGCATCATCGACCCCGAAGAATTTTGGGAAAAACATCTTTGGGATTCCTTACGGGGAATTGCGCCATTGCTATCAGGTAAGATAAACTTTGCTGTTTCCTCTACTTCTCCCGCGTTCATTGATATTGGTACAGGTGCGGGTTTTCCGGGTATTCCTGTCGCATTTGCGATCGCTAATTGTCAAATTACTCTTTTAGATTCAACTCGAAAAAAAATTACTTTTATTGAACAAATATTAACCGAACTTACTTTAAGCAACGCGAAAACCCTTGTTGGGAGAGCCGAAGAAATAGGTCAACAACCCCAGCATCGAGAACGCTACGATCTTGCCTTAATCCGCGCTGTAGGCACAGGATCTGCTTGTGCAGAATATGCTCTACCATTATTGAAAACTAAAGGTTTAGGGGTAATTTACCGGGGCAATTGGACAGAAGATGAAACGACAGCTTTACAGAATGCTGTTGAACAACTAGGTGGGACGATTGAATTAATTGAAAAATTTACAACTCCCTTAAGTAACAGCATTCGTCACTGTTTGTACTTGCGGAAGGTAACTAATACGCCAGCTAAATTTCCCCGCGCTGTTGGTGTACCCACTCAAAAGCCGCTTTAGCGCGTATTTCTCACTAGTTTTGAAACATTCCACAAAGGTGATGTGATTTTCCGTTTTTGGTAAAGTTACGTAATAGCGCAATTTTCCTGGTTTCCAAGACGACTATGCTTAACTTCCGGAGACATTTCACTTGCACGGTTGACAGAAAACTGTTTCAGCAGTCGAGGAAATGGGAGACGCGCACCTGGCATAGCGTTTCCATCCCAAATTAAGGCAGTGCTCCACTTGGGTTTCCCCAATAGAGCACTGCCTCCGTTGTCGTTTAAGTTTCAGCCTGCGGGCTTATGCGAACCCTATTGCTTAGTTATATTTTTGCTATTCGGCTATAGCCCAAGAGCAGTTAATACATCGCTGGCGTGGCTGGCTGTGCTGACATTAGCATCAACGTGGGTGATTTTACCGTTAGGGTCAATCACATAAGTGACGCGTTTGGCATAACCGCCGCCATCGACATCGTAAGCTTTGATTAGAGTTTTGTCGTTGTCAGCTAAAAGGGGAAAATTGAGATTAAATTTTTCGGTAAACGCTTGATGAGAGGCTTCGTCATCGGCGCTAACACCTAAGACGACGAAATTTTTATTTTGATATTCAGCTTGAGCATCCCGGAAGCTACAGGCTTGTTTGGTACAGCCTGGAGTATCATCTTTGGGATAGAAATACAAAACTACCGTCTTACCTGCAAAATCAGATAAAGAAACGGTGTTACCATTGGTGTCTTTGGCGGTAAATGCAGGTGCATCCGTACCAACTGCTAGAGGCATACTTGACCTTTCCTATTTGTTGATTGTTGGTGCATCTGAGATTTTACAATAATTTACAATGAATAAGTAAAGAAAGCTGTGACACATCGAAAATAATTAGTGCGGAAACAGACAAATTCTTTTATGTTCTTGAAAAAAACCCAAATACAAAATGCCTGCGGTTGATTTGCAAAGCCAAAATAGTTTTCCTTATCCTCCCAGCACAGTAGAACGAGCCGAGCGATCGCTTGTATGTTCTCCCTTCAATCTGTGTTTATTTGTAACGATGCGTCATCAGAGTGTACCAGTCGGTGCGATCGCCCTTGATTCTGGTGTAAAAAGTGCCTACACCAAACGACCTTTGTCAGAATTAACATGTGACAACGCGTTGGATTGGCTAATTCAAGTCGGTATATTGCGACGCGAAGTTGATGGTCAGGGAATTACAGATAGTTTTCGCCTCACTCCCCTTGGTCGCCAAGTCGTAGAAAAATTACAACAAAACCCAAGTCGTTCAGCTTCATGGCGCGATCGCCTTTATGACTCTTTAATTCGCTGGTTTAGACTACCTTTTTAGATTTTAAAGATAAAGAGTTAGCATTAGGGAATCAAAGGGAACAATATATACCGAAGTCTCATCCCCTTTATGAAGTCTTTACTATAGCGATTGAGAAAGAGGGGAAAAGGGTAAAGCGTAGAAATACTCATGTATGGAAATAAAGAGTTATTTAAATACATGTATGATATTCTTCCCCTTTTTCCCTTTTCCTTTTTCCCCATCCCCCTTTCCCTTAAAATTCAGCCCTTATCTGGAAAAATCAATAGTTTTTTATGAAATCAATTATGGTAGTGGGAACAACATCCCACGCAGGGAAATCACTGATAACCGCAGCTATTTGTCGCATTCTGGCGCGGCGTGGCTGGCGAGTGGCTCCCTTTAAAGGTCAAAATATGGCTTTGAATGCGTATGTGACTGCTAATGGCGGGGAAATGGGTTACGCGCAAGCAGTACAAGCTTGGGCGGCTGGAATCGTCCCTTGGGTGGAAATGAACCCAATTTTACTTAAACCCCAAGGAGACATGACCTCCCAGGTAATTATCAAGGGTAAGCCTGTAGGCAAAGTAAGTGCAGCAGATTACTACGAGCAATATTTTGAAGTGGGTTGGCGAGCAATTGAAGAATCGCTTCAGCATTTAAGTACAGAGTTTGATATAGTGGTTTGCGAAGGTGCCGGTAGTCCGGCGGAAATTAATCTTAAGCACCGCGACTTAACCAATATGCGGGTAGCAAAACATTTGAATGCAGCCACGCTACTTGTAGTTGATATTGACCGGGGCGGTGCTTTTGCCCATGTTGTGGGAACATTGGAGTTACTAGACCCAGACGAACGCGCTTTAATTCGCGGTGTAGTAATTAACAAGTTTCGCGGACAGCGATCGCTTTTAGAACCGGGAATCAAATGGTTAGAAGAACGTACTAATATCCCCGTTGTTGGCGTAATTCCTTACTTAGAACATATGTTTCCAGCGGAAGACTCGCTTGACCTACTGGATCGGAAATCTCACAAAAACATCAGCGAACTGAACATTGCTGTTATTCGCTTACCGAGAATTGCCAATTTTACCGACTTTGACCCCTTAGAATCAGAATCCTCAGTTAACGTAAAATACTTAAGCCCAAAGCAAGATTTAGGACATCCAGATGCCGTAATTATTCCAGGGACAAAAACCACAATTCCCGACTTGCTATTATTGCAAAAAAGCGGTATGGCAGAAGCAATTCAACATTATGCCGCATCTGGTGGAACAGTCTTGGGTATCTGCGGCGGGTATCAAATGCTCGGTCAGATGATAGCCGATCCTGAGGGGATAGAAGGGCACGCCGGCAGATATCAGGGTTTGAATCTATTACCGATAAAAACCGTGATTACAGGGCAGAAAATCGCTCGCCAGCGTCAAGTAACCTCGAATTTTCCGCAAATGGGCTTGCCCGTAAATGGCTTTGAAATTCACCAAGGGCGATCGCGCATCGAAATGCCAGGAACAGATTCCAAAGCTTTCCAACCTTTATTTGACGATATTAATTTAGGTTTAGTAGATAGTTGCCAATCAGTTTGGGGTACTTATCTCCACGGGATTTTTGACAATGGTCCCTGGCGTCGCGCTTGGTTAAATCGCCTGCGTCAACAACGGGGTTTAAAATCTCTACCTACAGGCGTTGCCAACTACCGCGAAGAGCGAGAAAGTATTCTAGACTCCCTTGCCACGGAAATAGAACGCCATTTAGACTTAACTCCATTTTTGTCTCCGTAGGGTGGTGTTTTATGAGTGTCCGTATTCGCTTTTTACCAGATGATGTCACGGTTGATGCCGAAGTGGGAGAATCCCTGCTGGATGTAGCAGATAAAGCCGGGGTATTCATTCCCACTGGTTGTTTGATGGGGTCATGTCATGCTTGCAGTGTGGAATTAGATGATGGTAATATCATTCGCGCTTGTATTACCTCAGTACCCCCAGCAGATGAAGAGTTGACGATTAATCTGTTTAGCGATCCAACTTGGTAATGGCGTTTATCGCAGAAGTCACAACAAATTTCTAGAACCAAAGTGGATGTAGCTGAATTAGTACAGATTTTAATTATTCTTCTGGTCCTTGCCACTGGTGTAGCCCTGCTATCCCGTCGGTTGCGAATGCCTTATGTAACAGGTTTAGTATTGGCAGGTTTACCAATTACTGAGCTATTGTCTCGTCGCATTGGTTTAGATCCAACCCTTGTTTTGAATCTTTTCCTGCCAATTCTAATCTTTGAAGCTGGTATCAATACAGATGTTAGCCGCCTACGCAGCACCTTTAAACCGATTGCTCTCCTGGCTGGTCCGGGGGCTGTGCTTTCTAGTGCTATTGTTGCCGTCCTTTTAAAATTTGGGCTGGCACTGGCTTGGATACCCGCTCTATTTGTAGGAGTCATCCTGGCAAACACTGATACTGTTTCAATGATTGCCGTCTTTAAGGAGATACCCGTACCCTCCCGGCTTTCCACCATCGTTGAAGGAGAAACTCTATTCAACGATGCGGCTGCCCTAGTTTCGTTCAACCTGATTTTGCAAGTATATTCCACAGGTTCGCTCACGTTACTAGAGGGAATCCAACAACTGCTATTTATCTCTCTAGGAGGCTGCCTCGTGGGGTTAGTCTTAGGCTACTTGAGCATACCTGTATTTGCCCGTTTAGATGATCCCCTTAGCAGTCTCTTACTGACGGTAGCAGTTGCATTAGGAACTTTTCAGGTAGGGCAATTTCTTGGTGTATCAGGTGCTGTGGCTGTAGTTATAGCTGGATTAATTTTCGGGAATTTTGGGATTTCTGGCAATACTTCTGCTTCCAGTCGGATCACCTTGTTGAGTTTCTGGGAATATGCCAGTTTTACCGTCAACACCTTTATTTTTCTGCTGATTGGTGTAGAAATAAACCTGTTAACACTCTGGAGGACTTTACAGTCTATCCGCTGCTAGCAGGGATTCGTTGGATTGACGGCCCAATTCCGCTGCGCTGGCAACATTTACTCTTTTTCGGCAACATTAAAGGTTCACTCTCAATGGCTCTGGCGTTGAGCTTACCCACCACGCTACCAGGGCGAGAATATCTCATCGCTTTAGTCTTCGGCAGTGTGCTGGTGTCGTTAGTGGGACAGGGTTTAAGCTTGCCGTGGGTGGTAAAACGCTTAAAATTATCTAAATTTTCAGAGGCTCAACAGCAAGTTGAAGAATTACAAGCTCAGTTAATCACCGGTAAGGCTGCACAAGATGAATTAGATAGCCTGTTGAAGTCAGGGGTGTTGCCAAAAGCCGTTTATGAAGAAATGCGATCGGCTTATCAGGTGCGAGTAGCAGGAGCAGAAAAGACATTGCGTGAATTTTATAATCGCCGTCCACAGGAGTTTGACACAACAAGTGGGGAACACACAAAACTTGATGCTATTCGTCGCCGTTTACTGCTAGCCGAGAAAGCTGCACTCAACGAGGCAATGCGTAAACGAATTCTTTCAGAAGAAATTGTTCAAGCGCGGATACGAACTATAGATGAACAACTGCTCCGACTTGAGGATGATTGATAGCTTTTTAAGAACCCTGCACAGAAGATGAGCGCTTGCGATCGCTTTGACTTTTGATAACCCTGCCAGGACTAATAAAAGAAATTCCTTGCTGGAAGTCAGTACCAATCATAACTGCCTCAATCACAGGCTCAGAAACTTCTGTTTGGGCTACCCACTCCACAATAAAGTTTGCTCCTAAACCGCCACTGGTGTCAGTTTTATTTACAACATAATCTGTAGAAGCGATCGCACTAAGTTCGATAGGGCGCTCTAAATATTGCTTAACTAACTTACCATTTGAATCGTAGTAGCGTACAGAAGTAATGATGATAGGTTTAGTCAAATCTGTATTACGAATACTCAGCGTAGCCGCTAAATTGAAAATCTTCTGCTGATCCTGCTGATCCTGATGATAGATATGAGAATAGACGGGGACATAGATAGTTTGACCCATTGCTATTTTGAAATTTTCATCCAAAGTGACCACCTTTTGAGATGGAGTTACCCCTTCGGTATTTGATTGTGACTTTGGTTGAATTTTAGACGATGTGCAAGACGCAAGAACAATAACAGCAATTGCTAAATAAAAATTTAGATACAGCTTCATTAAAATTATTTACAGCCTTCGATAAAATCAATGACTTGATGTAATGAGCCTGGTTTTGTCACAATTAGCACAGTTGAACCCGGTTCCAGTACTGTACTGCCGTTAGGAATCATCAAATCTTCGTGGGGATGGGGTTGATAGCCAATAATTAGAGAGCCAGTGGGAAACCGGGAATCCTGAGCAATTTCGGCAATGGTACGACCAACCACGTAGCAATTGTTGGGAATGGAAAGTTTCAAAACTTCAATCTGCCCCTGGTCAAAATGCATCATCGATTGTACTTGCGGATACTCAATGGCATTTACCATCGTTGAAACCGCTAGCTCAACAGTACCAATGATATGGTTGGCTCCTGCCAAACGAAATGGTTCAGCAAAATCATAGTGGCGCATCCGAGCCAGAATATGAGGAACACCGTAATGCTTGGCGAGAGTCACCATTGCCAAGTTCAAAGCATCATTTCGCAGAGCAGCCACTAAAGAGTCGGCTTTACGAATCCCAGCTTCTAACAATACTTCTGTACTCACTGCACTGCCTTCAAAAGCCATCGCTCCTACTTGTTCACGCGCATAGCGGCAAGCGTTAGCATCAATGTCAATGACAGCAACAGTATGCCCTAGTTCTACCAATTTTTGAGCCAAACTCACGCCCACTAAGCCTGCTCCACCAATTAGCACGTACATAGCTGCTCCTGATGTTCAACTTACTACTTTACTTTACAGGTTTGCAAGAAAGTGAAGGTATAGCTTGACTGGCTTGTTTGACATTTTTGAGAGATAGCTTGGTACACTAACAGATGCAAATGCTTCAACTCATGGGGTGGAACAAAAGAACAGAATTACGAGCAACCTTTTTGATGATCTGCACTACAACTGCTAGATCTCTCAAACACTTACGGAGCGGGAAAAAAGATTTCGGTATAGTTATGATACTTTTATGCCGCTCTCCCTTGGCGAAGCGCCTCTCTATGAAGGAGAAGGGGAGACGCTGCGCGAAGGATTTTGTTTTTGCATAGCCTCTCTATCAGGGAGAAGGTTGCTCGGCAGATCGCGCTTTTATGCGTCCCCACTCCTGAACATCCCAACGCCTAGGAACAGGTTTGGTATGACGGATATCGTCTCTTTTTAGAATCAATTACCCGACTGGGGTGTTGTAGCTGGTCTAATTATCGGCGCTATCCCCACACCTGGGTTGACTGGCTGCTGTTTACCTTGAAGTAGCATTTGTTGTTGTCTTTTTCTAAAATCTAACGCTGCTGTATCCAGTTGTTGGTTTTGTTCTCTGGCAAAGTCCTGGTTCAAACCGCCAAAATTAGCGTTATGAATCAACTGAAACAAACTGAAAGGATTTTGCTCAGTATTGGTGCGAGATAGAGGATCGGTACTGTTTAGAGGATCGACGTTTTGCGGATCGTTAATCGAGCCGATTTGAGCCAAGCTAGGTTCAGACATTAGCAAGGAAGTAACGCCAATTCCAGTCACAGTAAGAATAAAGAGTTTGGTAAGCGGTAAAAATGGGATTTTCATGCAGTTTTGCCCCTTGTTGAATATATTTCCACATCAATTATGCTTTATCTTAAGCAAGAGTCCGGCGCAATTGGGGCTGAATGCTCAATAAGGCGACAACAGCAAAGCCCAACAATATCAGCAACGCTTCGCCAAAGGTAACAGCACCCCAAGGAGCTTGCATTACTACACTACCGAGTCCCCAATCACTGTGAAGATAAAGGTAGCGAATTGGTTCGATCGCGTAACTAAGAGGATTAAGGGTAGCGACAACCTGCAACCATTTAGGCATGAAGGATAAAGGAGCCAAAGCAGTGCTAGCAAACAATAGCGGTAGGTTAGTTACAAAAATTACCGCAATTAGTTCGATGTGTCCGGGTAAAGCAAAAGCCAAACCGAGGGAGATAGCTGTAACGCCCAAAGCCAAGAGAAAGACAATTAAGGCGATCGCACTCAAACCAGCCAAATCCGGTAGTCCAGCCCCCAAAAACGCCGCCGCCGTGACAATCACCGCTGCTTGCAACAAACTTTGGCTGATAATAAAGATTGCCGAAGCCAATACAATCGAAAAGCGCGATGCCAAAGGTGCCACAAGTAAGCGATTCAAAAACCCGAATTCTCGGTCAAACATCACTGGCAAGCCCGCATTCAGCGCTCCGGCAAAGGCAGTAAAAACAATTACCCCTGCACTCAAAAACTGTCCGTAATTTGTGGTACTGCCAAATATACCTTTTGGCGCATTTTGAAATAAAGCACCAAACAGCACCAACCACATCACCGGCTGAATAATTCCCGCAAGCAAAGTTGATGGACGACGCTGCAACTGAATAAACAAGCGACGAGTCAAAGCAAGCGTCTCTTGCACCAATTCACCAACAAAATTAGGAGCCGCATCAGCCTTAATTGATGGCGATGCTAGTTGTTGCCAACTTATATCAGATTTAGGAGTAACACTCATATTGATTTTGGATTTTAGATTGGGCAATGGGCAATGGGCAATGGGCAATGGGCAACGGAAAATGAGAGATTCTTTCCATGACCCATGCCCGATGCCCGATGCCCTTATCTCATATTTTGTTTCTTTTCTGCTTTCGGATCGCGATTTGCTACGGCTGCTAGTTCTGCATCCATCAATGTGCGTCCTGTGGCAGCGAGGTAAACATCATCTAAACTAGGGCGAGATTGGGCGATACCAAACATCGGTAAGCCTGCGGAATTCAGCTTTTGTTGGATGGTAATTAAAGCATCATTCTGCTGTGTCACCACCAAGTTGAGAGAATTACCTTGTGCGCTATTAATGATGACTTCTTGGACAAAAGGCAAAGATTGCAATAGGCTTTTAGCTTTTTCGGCTTCTTCGACGGGGGAAAATTCACGGATTCGCAAAGTAATGCGATCGCCCCCTAATTTATCTTTCAACTCTGATGGTGTGCCGGCAGCAATTACAACGCCGCGATCAATAATCGCGACGCGATCGGCTAGCGCGTCAATCTCTTCTAAATAATGGCTGGTAATTAGTACTGTTGTTCCAGCCGCACGCAACTTTCGTAAAAAATCCCATACCACAAGACGGGTGTCTATGTCAAGTCCTACCGTTGGCTCATCTAAAACTAAAACATCCGGTGCATGAAGTAAGCCAGCCGCCAAATCTAGACGCTTGTGTAAACCCCCAGAATAAGTTCCTGTCTTTTTATTGGCATATTCCTGCAAACCGAGTAAATCTAATACCATATTTACCCGCTGCTTTATCATTGCACCGGGTAAATGATAAAGTGCCGCTTGTAGTTGTAGCAGTTCTCGTCCAGTCAGCACTTTATCTGGAGCAACTTCCTGAGCTACATAGCCTAACTTTTGTCTGGCAGCTTTCGGATTGTCCAGCACAGAAATACCAGATACTTCGATTTTGCCAGCATCTGGTGTGGTAAGAGTACATAAGGTACGCAAAGTAGTTGTTTTACCGGCTCCGTTGGGACCGAGTAAACCAAAGATTTCTCCTGGTTCTACCTGAAAGGAAACATCCTTCACGGCTTCAACTGTGCCGTAGCGTTTTTGTAGGTTTTGAATTAAAACAGCGGGAGCCATGACAACAGCTTATCCCTAATTTACAAATCTCAATAAAGTCTAACTAGTTTCATTGTAGCTGTCTTTCGCCTACCCAATGACTGGGCAATGGGCACCTTCGCAATGGGAATTAAACAAGTTTAATAAAGTAATGCGTGTTCTAATAGGATTCTTTCCATGACGCGGCTATGCGCGGCTGTCGGGCACTGCCTCCCCAACGCACTGCCTCCACCATGACGCGGCTATGCGCGACTGTCGCAAAGTCTGCCGGATAGAATCTTCAGTTCTGCGCGAGCGAATGCGGGAAACCCTTGTCACGGCACTGGCTCCGCCATGCCCCATGCCCTATTGCCTATTGTCAATATCTAATTTTGACAAATCTTCACCTGTATCTGCTTATAATATAAGCAAGTAATTACTTGCATTCGTTTTGTGGAGAATTTTGGATCGAAGACAGCACAAACTCGTGCGCGATTAATTAAAGCAGCAACTGAAGTATTTGCGAATGAAGGTTTATCTGGAGCGACAACCCGTGAGATTGCGCGTGTTGCAAAGGTAAACGAAGTAACTTTGTTTCGTCATTTTCAAAACAAAGAGCACCTACTAGCAGCCGTGATCGAGCAAATGATAGCTTTGCAGGCTGAAGCCTTAGCCAACGAGGATGAGTGGACTCAGGATCTACTCATAGACTTAAGACATTATGCAATACTATTCAATCAGATGTTGGAGGAACATGAAGGTTTAATTCGGACATTTATTGGGGAAGCGAAGCGACATCCTAATGCTGCCTGTCAAATATTACATGATTCTGCTGAATCGCTGTATAAAAAGCTAATTCTATACTTAGAAAGGGGTCAGAAAAACGGCACAGTACGTCCAGATATAGATGCAGAAATAGCAGTAGATATGTTTACAGGTATGCTGCTTTCTGGAATGCTGCGTCGCACTGCTACCCCAACTACAGTAAGCTATAGCTGTGAATGCTACATCGATGCTTGCGTTGATTTGTTTATCCGTGGTATTAGCACTATGCCAATAAATACAGAGAATTTCTCTGTCAAAAAATTAGAAGAGCATTGACCTGAGTTTTTTATAACTATAAATATAGGTTTATAAAACACACATAAAAGAAACTTACGTAGACAAAAAATCGTTGAAAAATCTCTGTAAATGATTTTTCAACTAACCACAGGTTACCCAAGTCTAAGTAAAAAAAGAGAAAACAAGCATGTCCCAATCTAATTTATCTGAGTCTTCTGTACCCCTAGAAATAGAACAGGTTGCTGTTAATGATGACCGTCAGTCTGAACAAGAGTCCATAGCACAAGAGCAATTTTTGCAGCCACGTAAAAAGCGAAATTGGCTGGTGATATTGGGAATTATGCTTATAGTGATTGGAGGTGCAGGTTTTGGTTGGCGTTGGTGGCAAAGTCGTGGCGAGAATGCAGCCTCAGGTGCTGCGGCAATGGCTGGTAAACCTATGGCAATTCCTGTCAAGCTAGCTACTGTAGAGACGGCAACTATAAGACAGACTTCGGAATTTATTGGCTTTTTAGAGGCTGGACGCTCTGTAACATTAAAGCCAGAAATTGAAGGGCGAGTAAGTCAGATTTTAGTGAAAGAAGGCGATCGCGTCAGAGATGGGCAAGTAATAGTTCGCCTGCAAAGCGACGATGCGGAAGCTCAACTAGTACAAGCAAAAGGAACACTAGAACAATCCAACGCACGTCTTGCCCAGCTAAAAGCGGGTACGCGCAAAGAAGAAATTGCCCAAGCCAGAGCCAAGTTAGCTCAAGCACAAGCCCGTCTGGCAGATGCCCAAGCCGGAGCGCAACCAGAAGAAATTGCTCAGGCTCAAGCGCAAATTGAAGCAGCTCAAGCCGATGTCGTCTTGGCACAGTCAAGAGGCAAGCGATACCAACAATTAAGAACAGAGGGTGCGGTTTCCCAAGATCAGCTAGAAGGATATCTGCAAGAACAACGAAGTGCTGAAGCTAGACTGCGAGAGGCTCAAAGAAAGCTAGAGCAACTTCGCAAAAGTAGAAGCTCTGATATTAGCGAGTTAACCGCAGCCGTTGAACAAGAAAAACAAAATTTGACGCAGTTGGAGAACGGACCGCGCACTGAAGAAATTGCCCAAGCGCGATCGCAAGTTACTCAAGGGGTAGGACAAGTGCAAGCTGCACAAGCCCAACTAAAGTATACAAGAGTTCTAGCTCCTTTCACTGGCGTTGTTGGTGATATCCCGGTGAAAGTGGGAGACTATGTAGGCAAAGGAGACGAACTCACCACACTCACCAAAAACGACTCTCTGGAACTGAATATAAACGTTCCTCTCAACCAAGCCAAACAATTGCGCTTGGGATTAGCAGTACAAATGCTCGATGCCCAAGGCAAACCAACAGCAGGCGGTAGAATAAGTTTTATCTCTCCAAATGCTAGTGCAAATTCGCAGACAGTTTTAGTTAAAGCGACTTTTGGCAATGCCGGTGGACCATTGCTCAATCGTCAGTCAGTGCCAACCAGAGTCATCTGGGATCAGCGCGCAGGAATTTTAATTCCAGTTACAGCAGTCTCTCCTATCGGTGGAGAGACTTTTGTATTTGTGGCTCAAGCGGCAGAAAATCCCAAAGCGGGAATGCCGACTTTAGTGGCTCAACAAAAACCCGTGAAGCTAGGAGCAATTGAAGGAAATAATTATCAAGTTGTTGAAGGATTGAAGGCTGGTGAAAAAATCGTTGTTTCCGGCATTCTCAACTTAACTAATGGCGCTGCTATCAAGCCTGAAGAAGCCAGCAATCAGAATCCCTAACATGGCTAATAAGTAAATGAGTGTAAATAAACCAAACGCTCGCTCGCAAAGACGGTGCACGTTCCGTGTCGCCACTCAGCGAGTAGGGGGAACCACGGCAGGTGCGGGAGTGTTGGCAAAGCCGCGATAGCGCACTGCCTCCCCTTCGCCCTTGGCGTCTCCCCTTCTTTCTCATAGAGAGGCGCTTCGCCTTTGAAGAAGACCGCGCTGGCTCACTACGAACAAAGCGTATTTTATGTTTAATTACGCCCACTTACTTAGCAATTAGCCATTAGTAATTCCCAATGCCCAATCCCTAATATTACAAAACAATGTTTGTTGATTTTTTTATTAAGCGACCAGTCTTTGCTACGGTCTGCGCTATCATTATCCTTTTGTTGGGATTAATTAGTATTCCAACACTGCCGATCGCTCGTTTTCCAGAAATTAGTCCCAACCAAATCAGCGTTACCGCCAACTATAGTGGAGCCAGTGCGGAAGTCGTCGAAAGTGGGGTAACAAATATCTTAGAAAGGCAAATCAACGGCGTTGAGGGTCTAAGATATATGACTTCCAGCAGCAGTAATGATGGCACCAGTACAATTACAGCCACCTTTGAAGCATCGCGGGATAAAGATATTGCTGCTGTCGATGTTCAAAATCGTGTTTCTGTAGCCCAACCGCAACTACCAGATAACGTACAGCGCACGGGAGTTAGAGTATCAAAGCAATCTAGCAACATTCTCTTAGCATTTGGTTTATATACCGATAACAATGAGTACGACAATATCTTTTTAAGCAATTATGCTGACCTTTATGTGGCAGACGCCATAAAAAGAGTCAAAGGCGTTGGTGATGTGCGAATTTTTGGCGAACGTCGGTACGCAATGCGGTTGTGGTTAAACCCAAATCAACTTGCTAGTCGGGGATTAACGACTCAGGATGTCATCAACGCACTCTCCGAACAAAACTTGCAAGTCGGCGCTGGGAGAATTGGACAAGAACCAGCCCCAAAGGGACAAGAGTATCAAATTGACGTGCGTGCTACCAGCAGATTGACAAATACCTCTGAATTTCAAGAAATTGTTCTGAAAACTGAGGATGATGGCACTTTAGTTAAGCTTAAAGACGTCGGCAGGGCAGAATTAGGAGCAGAAAATTATAACACATTTTTGCGATTTCGCGGCAAAGATGCTGTAGGCGTAGGTATTTATCAGGTTCCTGGTAGTAATGCCTTGGATGTTGCTAAAGGCGTGAAAGCAGAAATGCAGCGATTGGCTGTTAGTTTTCCGCCTGGGTTGAAATATCAGATAGGTTTTGACACAACAACATTTGTGGAAGAGTCTTTGGCAGAAGTTGTCAAGACTTTGATTGAAGCGGTAGTGCTGGTTATTATTGTTATTTTTGTTTTCTTGCAGGACTGGCGCACTACTTTAATTCCAACGCTGACGATTCCTCTAGCTTTGGTTGGGACATTCATTTTCATCAGAGCTTTTAACTTTTCGATTAATAGTTTGACTTTGTTTGGTTTAACTTTAGCATCGGGGATGGTAGTAGACGATGCTATCGTTGTGGTTGAGCAAATCAGCCGCTTTATTCAAGATAAAGGAATTAACCCCCGCCAAGCTGCTAGTGAATCAATGGCTGAACTTTTTGGAGCAGTTATTGCTACTTCACTAGTATTGATGGCGGTGTTTGTGCCGGTGGCGTTTTTTCCGGGAACAACCGGAGCGCTTTATCGGCAATTTGCGCTAACGATCGCCTTTTCGATTGTCATTTCCACATTTCTGGCTTTGACGCTGACACCTTCTTTGTGTGCATTGTTACTGCGTCCAGGTCAACAAGCTTCCGGCTGGCTTGGTTGGATTTTTAAGCAAATTAATCGCTTTTTAGACTGGGTAACGCGGGGTTACAAGCGATCGCTTACCTTTTTAACAGGCATTAAAAGCATCGTTATTGGGCTGTTTATCGTCTCTTTAGGGATGACTGCTTGGCTTTACACAACAGTACCTACAGCCTTTCTACCTGAAGAAGACCAAGGCTATTTCCTGACAATTATCCAAGGACCTCAAGGAGTTTCGCTGCAATACACCAGCGAAGTCATGGCAAAGATAGAAAAAGAAATTTTACCACTTCCTGAAGTTCTAGGAACTTTTGCTGTGGGAGGCTTTGGTTTTAGCGGTAGCACTGCCAATAGTGGCATCATATTTACAACTTTAAAACCTTGGGACGAGCGCTCGAAACCCGATCAATCAGTCCAGGGAATTTTGGGTAAGTTGCGTGGGAAATTATCCACAATTCCAGAAGCGCGAATTTTGCCTGTGAATCCACCTGCTATTCAAGGTTTGGGTAACTTTGGCGGCTTTGCATATCAACTTCAAGACCGCAGAGGTAACACTGAGTTACAAGATTTAGTTAAATCAATGGGACAGTTACTCGGTCGCGCCAATCAGACACAAGGATTACAAGCTGTATTTAGCACTTTTGCCGCCAACACACCACAATTGCTAGTTGAAGTAGACCGCAACAAAGCTAAAACATTGCAAGTCTCTATAGATGATATTTTCAGCACCTTACAAACTGCTTTGGGGTCACAATACGTAAATGATTTCAATCTCCAACGGCGCAATTACCGAGTGTATGTCCAAGCCGACCAACAATTTCGCTCTAATCCAAAAGATATCGAACAACTGTATGTTCGTTCTCAAAAAAATGAAATGATTTCTTTAGGTAACTTAGTTAAAGTTACTCCGACTGTGGGAGGGCAAACAATTAATCATTACAATTTGTTCCGCTCAATTGAAATTAACGGTGCCGCTGCTGCCGGTTTTAGTTCTGGAGATGCTATTAAGAAAATGGAGCAGGTATCTAAAGAAGTTTTACCAGCAAGCTATGGCTATGAATGGTCAGGAACTGCTTTAGAAGAAATCGAATCTGGTAATTTAGCACCGATTATCTTTGGTTTAGGACTTGTCTTTGTCTTTTTAGTTCTAGCGGCTCAATATGAAAACTATATTGACCCAATCATTATTCTGCTTTCGGTTCCATTGGCGATTTTTGGCGCACTTATCGCTCAATCAATGCGCGGTTTTTCTAATGATGTTTACTGTCAAATTGGTCTAGTAATGTTGATTGGTTTGGCTAGTAAAAATGCTATTTTGATTGTGGAATTTGCCAACCAATTGCGAGAACAAGGTATGTCGATTACGAAAGCGACAATTGAAGCTTCTCAAGAGCGGTTGCGTCCAATTTTGATGACGGCATTTTCTACTTTGTTGGGGATTTTCCCCTTGACTACTGCCACAGGTGCAGGTGCGGGAAGTCGTCAATCTTTAGGAACAGCCGTGTTTGGCGGTATGTTGATTGCTACTTTTCTAAGTTTGTTTGTAGTGCCAATTTTGTACATCGTGATTAAAATGACAACCGAGCGTTTTACTAATCCTAATCGACGGCATCAACTCCAAACAGATACAGCTGTAGTCGAAAGAGAAACTGTTTCCCATTCGACAAAAACAAAGAGTTAATATAGCGATTTTCGGTTTGGTGAGGTACAGGCTATGACCTCACCCCGATAAAGCTTCGCTTTATCTCCCCTCTCCTTGGTAAGGAGAGGGGTTTGGCGTGAGGTTTTCAATGGTTATTGTATAGAACATCATTCAAATTGAAGTTGAGGCATCAGCTGGAGAGTGCCAATACCTAACTCTTTCGGCGAAAGCGATCGCGCTTCAAATAAAGCCATCATATCGCGCAACTGAGGATTTCCGCGAGAAGCACCTGTAAGTCCTTTGGCAATAATTAAGCCACAGTAGCCATGAGTATTTTTACACCGCTGATTCCATTTTTTCCGTGCTTCTACATGAATCGGGTCATCATCCAAAAACTCACCAAAGAGAAATAATTCGCCGTTGTTAGTTTGCAATAAACCTAAGTCGTAGCGATCGCCATCGAAGGCATCGGCACCGGGATTAAAACAAATTGCTTTAAGTTTCCCTGCCGCTTCAATATTTTCAATTACAATCTTCGCCTTGGGACGAGAAGTCTGAATTAAAATCACAGGCAATCCGTCACCTACTTGTTCAATTTCGCCTGCTTGATGGTATGTTACACCGTTGCGTAAATATTCCAACATTTCCCAAGACACCACCCCCAAACTGAGGAAGGAATCTTCGGGAATCAAGTCATCTCGCAATGACCGGAACATCGGGTTATCGGGAAAATCCCCCTCGTCTTGACTGCCAAAGCCTGCCATTTCCTCTAATTCGCCTGCTAACTGCGGCATCGTCGAGACAGTAACACTCACTGATTTAGTTAATTCATCCGATGGCAGTGTAATACGATAGCGACGGCTTAGGGTAACGAAAGTTTCTCCTTGAAGCTGGCGTCGATGGTCGCGGATAAAGCGAGAGAAGCTTTCTAGAGCCACCAAGACTACAATACCTTCTTCGTCATACAAAACAGACCGCAGCCCTTCTAAAGGGTGGATATTGCCGAATGTAGGGTCAATTTCCGATAACGGCAAATCTGCAAGATCGTCAACATCATCCTCATCTTCATCAATGGCGTTGCTACGCTCAAAGGTGAGAAACAGACAATCTTGCTTGAGGAAAGCTTCTTCTAAACGCTCTTGCGATTCATCATCTCTTAAAACCGTGGCACGAAATCGCTTGAGAGAATCTTCTGAGCGATAAAACAAAATCCCATACTCCATCCCCAGCATTCCCATGACTGAGGCGTAAAGTGTACCAACATCCCACTTATTAATTTCTATTGATAAGATTTGTTGTTCTTCCAAAAATTCCCAAGGAGCTGCGCTCCATATTGCCAATGCTTTATCGCGCAGGGTTGAGGCATACTGTGGAGGTAATTCGGGGACTTGGCTATCAACGATTTCCGCAAATCCGCGAAATAGTTCATCAATTAAATGCAATTCGGGTGCGTAGTCAATGGCAATATCCAAATCTTGCAGTACCCCGCGCAAGTAAAATTGGATCTCCCGGTCTCTAACTACTATTCTTTGCGGACGAGCTGGTTTAGCGGGACTGTGGGGATGCTCCATTGCTCGCATGAGAGTGCGAACGATCGCCTCTGGACCAGTGTCGGGATCGACAACATCCATTCCGCGCACAATTCCTTGAGAGCCATCCACCCAAAGAATGCATTCTCCTTTTCCTTCCGAGTCATCTCTACTTGGTGATGACATCGGACGGCGATCGCCCTCCCATACAGAAGGAATTTGAATTAATTTCTGCAACCGACGACTGGTAGAGCGATTAAAACTTGTCATAAAGTAAAGAAGGTCAAAACAAGCAATGTGCAAGTAAAATTAAGCAAAATGGCGACCGTTAGCTAAAAATTAATTAACACGGCTACACTTTTATAGGGGTTAGGCTGCTGGCTACCAATGCCTGCTATTCAAAAACACCAAATTAGAAAGACCGAGTCCCTCAATTCTAGAATAAAAATCTTTGGCAGCTTTTTGCGGCTTTTAAAGGAGTATTTACAATTTGGTACTCTGGGACATCAATGTCGCTAGAATGGATACACTCAACAGCAAGGAGCGACCTCGGCGCGAGAGCTTGGGGTTTCAACTTACAAACTTGCCCAGATAAAGTTCTGGTTATACCACATAAAGGAGTTGAAAAGCAGATGACACAAGCACAAGTATCTCAACGGGGAATTCAACTGAGTGAAGCCGCATTGCAACAAGTGAAACGGTTGCGGGATAGTCAAGGTACAGACCTCTGCTTGCGGGTAGGAGTGCGTCAAGGTGGCTGTTCTGGGATGTCTTACATGATGGATTTTGAAGACGCTAGTAAGATTACCCCCGAAGATGAAATGTTTGATTATGATGGCTTCAAAATTCTTTGCGATCGCAAAAGCTTATTATATCTTTATGGCTTGATGCTTGATTATAGCGATGCCATGATCGGCGGTGGTTTCCAATTCACTAACCCCAACGCCAATCAAACCTGCGGTTGCGGTAAGTCATTTGGTGTTTAGTCATTAGTTCAAAGTCCATAGTCAACAGTCCACAGTTGAAGGGTTTTTGACTATTGACTAATACACAAGCAATTAATGACTATTGACTCATGACTAATGATTCTTGACTCTTGATATGACTAATACTGTTGACTCTCTGTTTGATACAGGTTTAGAACGCTATAAAGCCGGAGAATCAGTAGATTCTTTAATCCCTGTGTTTCAAGAAGTATGCGATCGCGCTCCTAAAAGTAGTTCCGCTTGGACTTGTTTGGCGTGGTTGTATCTGCTAGATGATAAACCAAACTCTGCTCATAAAGCCGCGCAAAAGGCAGTAAAATTAAATCCACAAGACGCTCAGGCAAGAATTAATCTTGCCCTGGCGATGCTCGAAAAAGGCGAAAAAGGGTTAAGGCAACATATTGATTTTGCCCAACAATTAATATTTGTTAACCCAGAATGGCGGGATGATATCAAGAGCAGCATTGAAGACGGTTTAACCAGAAAACCAGATTGGCAGAGTTTGACAAAAGTCAAAAACTGGCTGTTTCCAGAGTAATTAATGATTGGTAATTGTTAGTGGGAGCGTGGTTAGTTATCAAAAATTCTCACTAACCACTCCCCACTGCCCATTCCCTACAAGCTATGCCCATTTTGCATATGAAAGATAAATTGTTAAGCTGGTTAAACTTGGTTTTGGTGGCTGATGTATTCTTGGTTTTGTTAGGATTTGCCTGGTTGGTGATCGCTGCGATTGGTGATGCTGCTGGAATAAATCTAGGTTTAGATTTATGGCATCAACTTTGGCAACCTGTATTTAACCCTGCGATCGGCATCCTCATGGGTGGTGCTATTCTTAGCGGTATTATCAGTTGGGTTTCGCGGAAATTCCTTTCAAGTCAATAGTTAGCTGTTCACGAAGAACCATAAAAAATATAAAATTTAGGGTGCGTTACGGACAGTCGTCCTAACGCACAAAAAAACTTGTATTTTTGATGCCGTACTTCGGCTAACATAAGCTACTAATAATGAGCGGTAAACCGCTCACTACCAACTAATACAGCAGATTGCAGGTTTATGAAGTACAGTATCTAAGGAAAGAAAGCTAAATATAAAGCCTTTTCCACTTCTGACTCCTGACTCCTGACTCCTGACTCCTGACTCCTGATGCCTTTATTTAAGAATTTGTGCCAGTGCAGGGTTCAAATTAGGATATTGGTACTTAAACCCAGTTTCTAAGGTGCGTTTAGGCTGGACTTGTTGACCTTCGAGAACTACAATTGCTCCATCACCCAAAAGAGCTTCAATTGCAAAACTAGGAACCGGCAACCAAGAAGGACGATTCATTATTTGCCCCATAGTCTGCGATAATTCTCCCATGCGGACGGGGTTAGGCGCAGTGGCATTATATACGCCTTGCATTTCTGGTTTGCTTAAGGCTTCCACTATTAAATTAACTATATCATCTAAGTGAATCCACGAGAACCACTGCTGACCGCTGCCAATGGGACCACCAGCGAACAGTTTGAAGGGGGTAATCATTTTGCCTAAAGCACCCCCGGTTCCCAAAACAATACCGAAACGTAGAATTACCAATCGCACACCAGATGCTTGTACTTTTTGCGCTTCAGTTTCCCAAGCTTGGCAGACGTGAGCGAGAAAATCGTTACCAGAAGGGCTATTTTCGTCAAACGTAGCGGTTTCACTAGTGCCATAGTACCCAATAGCCGAAGCATTTACTAACACAGTTGGCTTAGGGTTAGCTTTGGCGATCGCTTCGACAATTTTTTGCGTACTGAGTTGGCGACTGTTGAGGATTTCCTGCTTCCGTTCTGGTGTCCAACGTCCCTCACCGATGGGTTCTCCAGCAAGATTAACTACAGCATCACAACCTGATAAGGTATCCTGCCAAGAACCAGAGACAGTTGGTGTATAGGCAATAATTTTTACATTCGGGAAAGCCTGAGAAGGAAAAACTTTTTGGGCAAAGGCGGTGTTACGAGTTAACACTACCACTGTTTGACCTTCCTTGTGAAGTCGCTCTACCAAACGACTGCCGACAAATCCTGTTGCTCCGGTAATTGCTACTTTCATTTTGCTTTTCTGCCCAGCTTAGTATATTAAAGTTTTTTATCAAATTTTTAGCTTGTTTTACCTTCCACTTTAGGTAACAGAAATTTGATTGTCTGTTGTTTTGCTTTATTTTTTCACTAACAACTTTGGCTTTCTCATGAATCTATAACTAAATAACTATGCATAAATAAAAATATCGATGTAAACAAATGTAAAAAGCATGTTTTCTTCCTATGTCCCATGATGCCAGATCCCTCTTTTTACGGAGACCAAGGCGAACAACGTTTGTGACCTACCTTCAGCTTGGTGGAGAGCCGGCACAGGCGATCGCACGGATTTGTGATTGAGAGGGAAAACGCCACATGTAAACGCTGCCCAAAGTGATATTTAATTGTACCAACCTACTTACTTGGCTTTTACATGCTTCGATATTATAGGATGGACGGAGTGTTGCAAGGCTTGGGGCTATTATGGCTCGCTATACGTGTTCATTTATTGTTTCTGTGACTATTGACCATCTCCAGCCATTGCTTGTAGAACTTCTACATGACTGTGAGTTTGATGTTCAGTACTATACAGCCGATTACATTATGGCTCGTGAAATTCCTGGTAGTGTTTCCTTCTCGAAGTTAGTGAGGGTGGAAGTTTTGATTGATAAGTCAACAGCTACTGAAACCGAAACCCGGATGAGTATTGTGATTAAAAATGAGGAACTGCCTCTTCAACTTGATAATCACTGCCGACAAGTGTTTGAATACGTCAAGCAGGCGATCGAACATAATCGCCATTGGCATTTGATTGAAAGCATTGCGGGGTAGCCAGTGGCACATACGAGCAAGGCGTTTGCTGTAGCTAGCGCGAGAATATCAAGCTAGCTTAAGCAATACGCCTTTGGCAAAAAAGGAAAGGAAAGGAAGATCATAATAAAAACACACCAGTCTTGGCAGGTTTTCAATCTTCAATATCCTCGTCTATATCTTCAGCCATGCCGGGGTTTATGAGTGTGATATCATACTCTGTGGCATCTGTTTGTATTACGGGTCGTGCAGTATCTCTTAACAAATAATAAATAGCACGTACCTCAGGACCAAAAACAATCTCGTCTTCATTTTTGAGATCATGTGTTGGTATCTTGCGACCGTTGATCATTAAACCGTTGGCGCTAGGCTTGCCTTTGGCATCACCATCGACAATGCGATAATAATAATTATGACTTTTATCGTCTCGTGGCAGTCTAACTAATGTGGCATGACGGCGTGAGACAAACTGCGATACTAAAGTAATATCGCACTCGCGTCTACCGATAGAATACAAAGGGCGATCAAGCGTAAATTCTTTGCGCCCTTGATCATCTTCAATAATCAGTAGATGGCTTTCATTAGTTTCTGCTAGCTTAGTTTCTGCTGCCATTGACAAATCGTTGCTAGAAGTGGTTGTGTAATTAATTAAAATTTGTTTAGTGTAGTTTCTTGCCATTCTCGCGCACTCAAAGTCTGTACTACTAATTTAATATGCAGTTCAATTGCATATTGACTTGCAATATGAAAGAAGAACTTGGTTCTACTGTTTTGGCTGCTGTTGCTCTTTTAAGAGTATCAACAGGCTTTCTGAGATGCGATCCGAAGCTGACTAACGACTTAGTTTAACCTGATATGGGCAAAACCAAGACCTGCGCTGAAAAATTTTACCTCTAGAGGGGGATTTTACGCACTAGCGTGCAAATCGACGTAATAATAGTGAATTGCTAACGACGCTAACAGAACTAAACGCCATTAAAGCAGCAGCACCAGATGGACTCAGGACAAAACCGAAACTGGGGAACAACACACCAGCAGCTAAGGGAATGCCCAATGTATTGTATGCAAAAGCCCAAAATAAGTTTTGACGGATTTTGTTGAAAGTTGCACGACTAAGCTGAATAGATTCTACAACGTCGGTTAAGCGATCGCGCATCAGCACAATTTCAGCAGTTTCCATTGCCACATCCGTCCCAGAATGTAAAGCAATTCCCACATCGGCTTGCGATAACGCTGGAGCATCATTTATACCATCCCCGACCATCGCCACTAAGGATTGGGGATTGCGGATTGAGGATTGGTGATTGGGAAGAAGTTTTCCCAGTCCCCAGTTGCTTGTCACACCAGTTTGCTCAACGTTCGTGACCTTTGCACCTTTCTGCAAAGACTCAATTGCAGCTGCTTTTTTGCTAGGAGGGACACCTGCCATTACATTCTCGCTATCTAGCCCTAATTGGTTGGCTATAGCACTAGCTGCCTCTAATCTATCGCCACTCAGCAGCATCACCCGCAAACCCATCAAGCGTAACTTGTCAACCGCTGCTTTAGCGTCTGGTCTGAGGGTATCTTGAACCGCGATTAACCCTGTTAAAATCCCTTCTACTGCAACGTAAACGACAGTTTTACCATTTGCTGCCAATTCCTCCGCCATCTGGCGTGCAGTTTCATTCATAGAAACTCCGTGCCAACTTAACCAGTCGCAATTACCTAAAATTACGTTTATGCCTTCTACTACAGCAGATACGCCAAGTCCAGGTTCAGTATGAAAGTCTTTGGCATCTGGGATTAATAACTGTTGCTGCTGCGCTTCTTGCTGAATAGCTTTTGCGAGTGGATGGCAAGTACCGCTTTCTACTGCCGCTGCTAGTTGTATTAGGGAGTAGGGAGTGGGGGGAGAAATTACTTTTTTCTCTTCCTCGACTTTAATTACAAGGCAGTCAGTAACAGTGGGATTACCAGTAGTCAGAGTGCCTGTTTTGTCAAAAACTATCGTATCTAGCTGATGTACTCGTTCTAAAACGTCGCCACCTTTAATTAACAAACCTCGTTCCGCACCGATGCCGGTGCCTACGAGAATAGCTGTAGGTGTGGCAAGTCCTAAAGCACAAGGACAAGCAACTACCATCACAGCGATCGCTAACTTTAAACTCAACAATAGCCCGGACATAGCTGGGGCAGGATAACTTTGCCCGTGGTGAGACATATCCATTGCGCTCTCCATGCTGACATTTTGCCAAATGTGGGTACCGAAAAAGTACCAAAAGACAAATGTCAACACAGCCGCTGTCAAGACACCATATGTAAAGTAACCAGCGACTGTATCTGCTAATTTTTGTACTGGTGCTTTACGAGTTTGTGCGTCTTCTACCAGAGCGACAATTTGAGCTAAAGTTGTATCACTTCCAGTACGTGTGGCTTGAATAGCGATCGCTCCTGACTGATTTAGTGTTCCGGCTGTCACCACATCTCCGGGTTGCTTAATTATCGGCACAGCTTCCCCAGTCAACATCGACTCATCCACCGTTGTTTGCCCTACCATCACTTTGGCATCAACGGGGATTTTATCTCCTGGCAGTACTTGCAACCATTCTCCCACACGTACTTGCTCTGCTGGAATTTCGACAGCAGGCGAGCCGGCACCGGCTTTTTCTGGGTTGGCAATTAATCGCGCTACTTGGGGCTGAAGTGCTAGCAATTGCCTAAATGCAGCAGCAGCACGACCTCTAGCATATCTTTCTAATGTCCGCCCCAACAGAATAAAGCCAATCATCATCACTGGCTCATCAAAGAAGCAATCCCAACCCATTTGGGGGAACAGCAGCGCTACTAAACTAGCAGTGTAAGCCGTAAGGGTTCCCAATCCCACTAAAGTGTTCATGTTAGGCGCATTTCGCCGCCAACCGCGCCAGCCATCTACTAAAATCGGGCGTCCGGGAATTAATAACGCCACTGTTGCTAGTCCACAGTGAAGCCAGATATTATCAAGTGGCTGCATTGAGCCAGTCATATGACCAAAATGCCCAATTCCTGACAGCAGCAGCAATATTATAGCGATCGCTAACTGCCTAAGTGAAGAACGCATTTCTCGGCGCTGTCGTTTTGCCGGATCTTCGTCATCTTGCTTATCGCCTAATATTTTATTGCCAGTTTGCCGGGGTTGAGTTGGAAATCCAGCATCGGTCAATCGCTTCGCCACTGCATCTGGATCTACCGCACCAGCTTCAGACTCTACAACTGCTACTTCTGTCGCCAGATTTACACAGGCGCTTTTGACTCCAGGATGTTCGATTAACTGCCGTTCTACGGCTTTCACACACCCAGCACACTTCATCCCCCTGACATCTAAGGTGATTTTCTCTGTTGTCAGGGCTGGTTCTGCTGGGAGTTGAGTTTTTGGGACAAGTTGCATGGAAAGTGTGGGATTTGCTACGAAACTTCAACGCCAAAATAAAAGCGTCTCTATTTCGAGGGTAGGCTAAATCCGCAACTACGACAGGCAGTAAATCCTAATAACTTTTTTAAGTTATCATCCCGACTCCCCCCCTCCCCCACTCCTCATCTCTCCGTAGAAGGTGAGTTAACGTGTTGATTCGAGCGTAAATAAGTTACATAGATGAGCGCGGCTATCTGTAGTGGTATAAACGCAATCTGGCTTTTCCAAAAATCGCTGATTTGCAAACCAGATATACCGTTAAAATACCCAAAGCCAAACAGCAGGAAAATTATCAACTTTAGTTTTTTATTTTTAAGTGTCAGCATATGAGCAGTAATAGTAATTTGTGAGGATTATTTTCTAATTATTAGAAAATAAAAATTAGTTTTTCTTGTGATTTTATTAGAACCATCCCTGCTTCTTGACATAATAAGTATTAATAAATTCTTCATGGTTCTTGTTCAAATAAATCATGGCTTCAATTAAACCTACAAGTTGCATAATTAACAAGCTTAAGCCGTAGGTGAAATAACCGCCAACTGCGGAAATAACCAGCATAATTAAGCCTTCTGGAGTGTACCCCAGAATAAACTTATGAACGCCAAAACCACCGAAAAGAATGCCACAATAACTAGCTAGAATTTGTTTATTAGCGTGACTTGGGTTGACATTTGCCATATTAATGTTGCTCCTTTATGGATGTATAAAGTTTCCGGATTTTTGTGTAATTAAAAATAGCTTCAATTCCTTGTGGCACTATTGCTTCATGAAGAGGGGTAAAGGGAAAAGGGGAAGAGGTAAAGGGGAGGCAGTGCGTTGCGGTGAGACCAGCGCTGCGGGAGGGAAACCCTCCCGCAGGCGACTGGCGAACCCGAAGGGTGAAACACTTGGCGGTTGCCTGTACCGTCCCGCCAAAGTGTTGTTAGCGAAGCGTTAGCGACGCAGGAGCGTCACCCGTTCGCCTTGGTCTCCGACAGGAGAAGGGAGCGCTAGTTTCGTGGGGGGGTGGAGGAGTGAGGCATCTGGCGTTGGGTTTACCACGTTGTAGCATCTGCCGTGGAAGAAAATGTATTGGGATTGCGACCCCACCCAACTTAATAGACCACAACCTTTGAAGTGGGGATCTTAAACCCGATTGGGGAAAGAATTGGAAAAAAGAATTCTATGCGTGTTTTAATTCTTCCCCTTTCACGCTAGTTCGCCCAAGTCGGCAGAGCCTTTCCAAGCGACTGGCTTCCCTTTCCCCCTCCTTGATAAGCAACGCTAGAAGTATCAGAGAGGTTTTCAGCTTGGTCTAAAACCATCCCTGTTCTGAATGAGTATTGGTAACTTTGAGGCGAGATAAAATCCCAGCACAGCAGCTTTATGCTTATGTGACGCGAGATAATTCAATGTAGAAAGAATTAATCGCAATAATCGTCAACAACTACTCTGCTATATGACTTTCTACAGGTAAAGGTGTTTCTGTCCGGATTTTTTTTTGAGATTGTTGCAAGAAGTAGAACGCTATTATGAACGTTTTGCAAGAGCATTTATAACAGTGTCCTTTGATGGGGAGAATAATCTTTCCCTTACCTGTATGCCAAACTAGAGCGTAGGAATGAATCTGCTTTGCAGCGGATTTTTACGCTCTTGAGTCAAACGGGGATTTGCAACTAAATAATTTCAGCCCAAAAAGGCTTGAGAATGTAATTTCTATCTCAACATTGGCTTTAATTGCCACATTGAGATTTAGTGCTACATAGCTATTTTGTTAGCTATTTAACAGACTTGGTTCTGTTATTTTTGCCCACAGCCGATTGCTGTCAAGCTAGCTTTTATTCATATTTAATTACCAATTTTAACCAGTAAATACTAGTTACACCTAGAGATGTAAACAATAAAAATAGATTTTGGCAACCGTAGAAAAAAAGTACTATTTATTACTCCCTAATAAAAATAAGCTGAGTAATGTACCACTATTCCAGAGACTGTGGACGAGCATTGGAGCGAGCAGGTTGCGCGATCGCGTGTAAACGACTCCTAAAACGACTCCCAAAGCAGATAGGGGGAGAATTTCCGATAAGCTGAGGTGAGCGATCGCAAACAACAAAGCACTAACAATAATTGCTCCCCAGACAGAAAAGTAACGAGTGAGCGAGGGCAACAAAAAGCCGCGAAACAAAACTTCTTCAAATAAAGGTGCTGCGATCGCTGCCGTAAAGAAAAATATGCTTAGTGCGGTAGTATCTTGGCTTTCTAGCGCTAGTTGCAACAAGGGATTACTGCCACCTTGTCCTTGCCATAGCTGTTGATTAATTAAAGAGACTACCACCACTATGGGCAAAGCCGCACAATAACCACCGAATCCCCATAAAAACCACTTGTCTAGCACTCGAAAGCGAAACCAGTCCGACTCTAACGGTAAAAAGCGCTTGAGCGAGAAATACAGCACTGATAACGCACCCAATGCTAACAGCAAGTAACTAACTAAAACATAAACAGCCTGAATTCGCACATTACCCACAGGACGCGGAATCGGGAGCAGCGAAAACAAAATAGGCACTACTAATTGTCCCAATAAGAAAAAGCCGACAACGAAGACTTGCACAATCGTTTCAGCATCCCAAGGGGTTGTCCAAGAGCGATCGCCATTTTGAGCTAATAAAGCGGCTTTTCCCTTTATCAAACGCTCACCAATTAAAAAAATCAGCAGTCCCATACCGATCAAAGCTGTTAAAGTGGGGATGATGCCGATGATGGCTAATTTCACCAAAGCTTGAGAAGCCGCTGCTTGTTTTGCAACTTCGAGACTTGAAAGTGCTTCTTGACGTTGCTGGAGTTGATATAGCTCGGTGAGAGCAGTAGAACTAAACCAACCTTCTAAATTTTCTTGAATGAGTTGTTGAGCATTTGGCAACAAACGCGGGGGATCGCTCCACAGCCCAGTCAACACAGCAGCAGTTTCCTTCAATTTAGAATCGATGTTTGATTCGGACAATTGTGTCCAAGTTTTGATGGCTGTCTGCGACTGTCCTTGCTGTGTTTGTAAAATTCCTAGTCGCAAGTCTAATTCAGCAATGAATTTTTGCAGCTGATTTCGCGACTGCTGCAACTGTTTTTGCTGTACTTCGCGGGAAGCGTTTGTAACGGGGGGGATTTCGGGTTGAGGTTTAGGGGTGGTAGGAGTAGTAATCGGTTGAGATTGCAGTTCTGCTAATTGGTTTTTGGTTTTTTCCAAATTAGTCTCAGCAGCTTCGCGCACATCTTGATACTGCTTTAGCGCTGCTTCTAGAGGTTTCTCGCCGAGTATTGCTTTACGCGCTGGCTTCAAATTGCCGCTATTATCGTTTTGCGGTTCCCATTGGGCAGCTTGCAGGGCAATATTTGTTTGGTACAGTTCCAGACGGCTTTGGAACTGAGGCTCTTTCCAACTCTTAAATAAAGAGGAACCAGCTATGATGATCGCCACCAGCGTCAGCACAATTAGAATTAACCGCTTAATTGTCATTTCTCCCCCCTTAACTTACCAGTGTAGAGCGCGTCCCTCTTCGGAATTATCGCACTCGTGAGTAGAAGGTGGATAGATTTCACCAGAAAATAGGGACTAGTCCGATTCCTCAAAAGTCAAAAGTCATTCATGTGAAGCACTGCGGTGAGTCCAGCACAATTCTCCTGGTTCCCCTTTCAATCGCACTCCTACGTTGCGGAGCATTAGTGCGGGCTAGGAGCGAACCCACTTATAGTGGACGGGTTTCCTTATTCAGTAAGTAAGTAGTGTTAGCGCAGCATTAGCGATCGCAACCAGCGTCACCCGAAGACAAAATAAAAAAGACTTATATCGTAAGCATGAGCGGCTATTTCAGATAATATTAGGACTTACGCAAAATAGCTCTGGAACTCTCCCAAACCCCGTGTACTCTGTGTAAATGTGTTCTTCCAGGTAGGCGACGATGTAAAAATAAATTATTTGCACTAAAATTAATCTTTTTGATATATCCAAAAAGATTGCTGGTCAATGATTTGAGACTTAAGTTGATATTGGCTCAAAGTCGATGAACTACGTCACCGACTTTTAAAATTTTTCCGGTTTCTGATGCAGGGATTTGAGTATTCGCAGTCAATCGAAAAAAGTGATTAAACTGAGATAAATTCGCCCAGTCAGGTAAGGTTTCTTTACGTTTTTCTACAAAAATTTTCTCAAAGTTCAGGTAAGCTTCCCCAGTAAATGCATCTCGTGTCGGGACAGGACAACGCTGACAGGGATAAGTGCCCTCAAACAGCACATCTCCAACCTGAAAGGCTGAAATATCACCTTTTTCGGCATATAGCTGATCTTCCCAAAATGGGGGTACGTCGTCAATTTCCAGATTTGCACGAAAGCGATCGCGTATTTGCTCCAGACTAAGATCGGGAAACCAGGAAGCGACTTCTGTTAAAGTTGCGGTACTTACTACTGTTGGTCCAGGTGAGTTTAAGTCATCTGGAAAGCCCGTAAACAAATTTTCTTGCAATTTGACTTGAAAGCCAAAAAAGTCACTAAACCAATCTTCTATCGCCTTGCGTTCCTCGTCCAATTGAAAAAGTTGTTTTTTGGTTCCCATAACTTGCAGTGAGACGGTTCTATTTTGCAAGTCAAATCGCGATCGCACTAAATGTATTTTCGCAGTACGCTTGGCATTGACAAATTTACCATTTTCGTCAACTAACGCTAACTCACGGTCATGCTGTAGTGCCCCACCAGGAAGAATTGTTGCTTGATTGACAGCAACGCCATCGAGTGACTTAATCGGGTAGATGATAATTTTGGCTAATTTTGGCACGATCGCACGTAATTACAATGAAGATTTTAGAAATTATAATAAGCCGCTAGTGTCAACTGCCCACTACTATTGACTATAGTCAGTTTTTCAGGAGATTTGGGAATGACCGCAGCAGAAGACCCGGTGAAGTTGATGAAGCAAGAAGTTGGCAAAGCCGCCGCCAATTTAGTAAAATCAGGTTCGATTGTTGGGTTGGGTACAGGGTCAACCACAGCGTATACAATACAGTTTTTAGGCGATCGCCTAAAAACTGGTGAACTTAAAGATATTGTTGGTGTGCCTACATCGTTTCAATCAGAAGTGTTGGCAAAGCAGTACGGTGTCCCTCTCACCACTTTAGATGCTATTGACCATATCGATATCGCCATTGACGGCGCTGATGAAGTTGATCCGCAAAAGAATTTGATTAAAGGTGGTGGCGCGGCACATACCCGCGAAAAAGTAGTAGACTACTTAGCAAATCAGTTTATCGTCGTTGTCGATAGCGGTAAGTTAGTTGAACGATTGGGTTCTAGTTTTCCCGTGCCTGTTGAAGTCATACCGATGGCAATTACTCCGGTTATTAATGCAATTAAAAAACTCGGTGGTAAACCAGAACTTCGCATGGGTGTGAAAAAAGCTGGACCAGTGATCACCGACCAAGGCAATATGGTTGTTGATGTTAGATTTGATAATATCGACGATCCGGTTAGCCTGGAAAAAACACTAAATAATATTCCTGGCGTATTAGAAAATGGCATCTTTGTCAACTGTGCAGATTTAGTTTTAATTGGTGAAGTCAAAGATGGTCAGCCTTTAGTCAGACAAATTTAGTTATAGGTTAGTTGTTGCTTCTTAGCTGTTGGTTGTAAAAAACTACTCCTACCCATTACCCACGCTCGCACTAACTCTTAACTTCTGTAGAGACGCGAGGGACATCGCGTCTCTACTCTAACCACTAACTAGATTACTTTTTAATAGTGCTTGTTTTTGACATCTAAATGCCATAGTTTTTCTAAAATTGCCATTTGTTTGCGTAGAACAGCAATACGATATCCTTTATAAGCTTTGACCCCTACAAATAGCATAATGGGAAACATAATAATCAAAGCTGCCATAACATTGTTAACAGAACCGTGTGCGTCATGGGAGCGTAAATCAAGGCTGTTATTTGTTGTTTGAGTTGTTGAATTGTGTTGCATTAGTTCCTCCGTATAATTATTTTGTAGTTTTACTAATAAGATTTCGATTTACACATTGACAAAAGTTTTCTTGTGTGAGTTAAGTAAGAACTTAATTTACTGAAAGTCAGTTAAGTTTGGATATGTTTGCTTCTCCTTATGTCTTTTTAATGGTGTGAGCAAAGTCAAGTTATGCACTTTTGGGATAGAAATTGGAAAAAATTAGCTTTTTCCCAGACTGAACATGAGATGTAAGCATTGAGCGAAGGGTGTAAGGCTTCGTGTTGTTAATTCACGCAACTACTTGTTAAGCAAGTGCGTCGCTTTTAAAGACTTCACATCTAACCGTTTATGTTTCTGATTTTTAAGGGTATTTTTTATATTTCGCAAAAATTGCCTGAACATACTACAATTTTTGTCATATTTACGAGGTTTTAGAACTTTTTGTAGTGGGCATGTAATTTAATTTATTTTAAATTTGAGATGAATTATCTGCGTGCATGTCTGGTTATAAATACTTATTAACCAGATTTTTGTCATCATAGGAATGAACGTACTATCGAAAATTCGCCACTATTATTAGTAACTTATCCAAAATCAAAAATTTACAGATGCTATATAGACGATTTGGACGTACAGAATTACAAATGCCTGTATTCTCCTGCGGTGGTATGAGATATCAATATAAATGGCAGGATGTTCCGCAGTCGGAAATTCCACGCCATAATCAAGAAAATCTCGAAGCTACTATTCGACGTTCTTTAGAAGTTGGCATTAATCACATTGAAACTGCCCGTGGTTATGGTACTTCTGAGGTGCAGTTGGGAAGAATCTTGCCGAAATTTCCCCGCGCAAAGTTGATTGTTCAAACTAAAGTTAATCCTCTAGCGGATGCAAAACAATTTCAAGACAATCTTGAAAAGTCGCTGCAAAATCTCCAACTCGATTATATAGATTTGCTGGGGTTACACGGTATTAATAATCCGGAAACGTTAGATTATTGTATTCGTCCCGGTGGCTGTTTGGATGTGGCAAGAAAGCTGCAAGCACAAGGTAAAGTTAAATTTATTGGTTTTTCAACGCACGGTTCAACAGATATTATTATCAAGGCAATTAATACCAATCAATTCGATTATGTTAATTTGCACTGGTACTACATTAATCAAAATAATTGGGCGGCAATTGAAGCGGCAACTCGCCATGATATGGGGGTATTTATTATTAGCCCATCAGATAAAGGGGGAAAGTTATACGAACCGTCACAAAAGTTAGTAAATCTTTGTGCGCCATTGAGTCCGATGGTGTTTAATGATTTATTTTGTCTGAGTCATCGAGAGGTGCATACTCTAAGTTTGGGAGCGTCAAAACCCGAAGATTTTGATGAGCACCTGAAGACTTTAGAATTGCTGGATAATGCATCAGAAATTTTACCACCGATTTTGGCTTCTTTGGAGGCAGAAGCGATCGCTTCTTTCGGAGAAGACTGGGTAAAAACCTGGAATGTGAATTTGCCCAGCTATGACGAAACACCAGGAAACGTAAATATTCCGGTGATTTTGTGGTTGAGGAATTTAGCGATCGCTTACGATATGACGGAATATGCGAAAATGCGCTACAACCTCCTTGGTAATGGTGGTGACTGGTTTCCCGGTAACAAAGCAGACCAAGTAGACAAACTGAACTTGCAGCAATGTCTTATCCGCAGTCCCCACGCTGACAAAATTCCCCACTTGCTTGCACAAGCGCATCAAATGTTGGGAGGGGAAGCAGTTAAACGTTTGTCTCAAAAATAGGGGTAAATTTCAGAAGGGTAAAGGGTAAAGGTGAAGAAGTAATTTTAAATAACTCCGTCCCCTTCCCCCTCCCTCCTTTCCCCTTTTTTCCTTTCACGCCAGATGCCTCAACGGGGGGGAACCCCAACGCCAGATGCCTCAAACTCCTCCACCCCCGCACGGCACTGGCTCCGCAACGCACTGCCTCCCCTTTACCCCTCAATAATGCTCTATTCCCTATTTTTATTTGTCGAATCAGGCAATTTATTTTCGCTTGGCACGACTAAAACTTTATCAACACGGTTGCCGTCCATATCCATCACCTCAAAACGCATACCCTGCCATTGAAAATTATCCGCAGCAGCGGGGATACGTCCTAAATGGGTGATGACAAAACCACCTAATGTTTGATAGCTACCGCGTTCCTCAAACTGTAACTCTTCCATCTCAAAAAGTTCTAGAAACTCATCTACAGGCAACATTCCATCCAATAACCAGGAACCATCCTCGCGTTGCACCGCTTGGGGATTTTCCTCATCGTCATTAGAAGCAACATCGCCAACTATTTCGCTCATAATATCGTTGAGTGTTACTAATCCTTGAATTACACCGTATTCATCGACTACCAACGCGATGTGAGTTATGGTTTCTTTGAATAACTCCAAAACTTTTAAACCACGGGTGCTTTCTGGCACAAAAACAGGCTGTCGCAATCCGACGGTTAAATCTAGTTCTTGATTAGAGAAACTTCGAGCCAACAAGTCTGTGACGGGTATGACACCCAACACGTTGTCAAGTCCCCCCTGACAAACTGGATATCGGGAATAACCACTATCTACAATCTTTTGGCGGTTTTCTTCCGGCAAGTCTTCCAAGTCCAGCCAGACAATATCCGGACGAGGTGTCATAAAAGAACTGACGGGGCGATCGCCTAAGCGAAATACTCGCTCCACCATATCTTGTTCTGCTTCCTCAAAGGTTCCCTCTTCAGTACCTTGTTCAATTAAAACTCTAATTTCTTCTTCTGTAATTTGTGGCTCTGTAGACGGTCTGATACCCAATAACCGCAGAACTGCCTCCGTAGAAATAGTTAATAAATGAACAATAGGTGAGCCAATTTTAGCCAACAATTGCATGGGTATAGCAACTACACTGGCAATCGGTTCTGGATGATTTAACGCCAACCGCTTGGGTACTAATTCGCCAAGAATCAGCGTTAAATAAGTAATAATTATAATGGCTAATATTCTAGCTAACTGTTGCTTATAAGGTGCGGGCAAAGCGACATAACTTAAGATAGGTGCTATTCTATTGGCGATCGTCCCTTCGCCGTAAGCACCAGATAAAATTGTCAAAAGTGTGATCCCAATCTGAACGGTTCCTAAAAACTGATTTGGGGAAGATGCTAGTTGCAAAGCAGCACGGGCTTTGAGATCACCTCGTTCGGCAAGTTGCTGCAAGCGCACCTTGCGTGATGAGACAACCGCCAACTCCGACATGACAAATACACCGTTGGCGAAAATTAGTAAGAAAATAATTAGAATTTCTATAGTTGGAGACATTCCTTGAATTGCCGATTTATTGGCTAAGTGCGCTTGACTAAAGAAGTTTGAAGTGTAAAGGATGAACGCGAGTGCGTCTTTGACAGGAGAAGGATAAAGTAAGAACTTGGTACATGTCGAGTGCAATGGTAGGCGAAAAACCCAAATTTCTCATGCCGAGTCCCCCGTTCCTTTATGGGTAGGGTGATTTCATACTTCATACTTCATACTTTATTAGTATCTAGTATCGAAGGTGTTCCAATAATAAAAGAATCGGAATGCAGAAAAACTAGTTATTAGTCATTACGGGTAGAACACTGTTCGTATCTTAGCGATTAGTCAATGGTTATTGTACTAGAGACTAATGATTCTCAAGCAAGAGTACTACCGAGAGCTGACACTTTTAAAATAATTGAGTTAGGCGCACAGCGCCTGCAAAGAGCAACGACTTCCACTTATAGTAAAACTTATGGCATTTTCTTCGATTGTGCGTGCTTTAGGGCGATCGCCTCTCACCACTGAACTCGTTTCTAAGTTAAATCGACAACATAATTTACGCTTAAGTGGCATTTCCCGCTTACCTAAGGGCTTTATTACTTCGGCATTAGCGCAAACTGATAAGCAAAATTTGTTGGTGGTGTGTGCCACTCTGGAAGAAGCTGGACGCGCTTATGCTCAGTTAGAGGCTATGGGATGGGAAACTGTACATTTTTACCCTACCTCTGAAGCATCCCCCTACGAACCCTTTGACCCGGAAACGGAAATGACTTGGGGACAAATGCAGGTTTTGGCGGATTTGGTGAAATTAAGGAAAGGGAAAGAGGGGGAGAGAGGGGGAGAGGAAGAGAGGGAGAATTTTTCCCCATCTTCCATTTCCCCCCTTCGGGTTCGCCAGTCGCCTCAACGCGGGGAACCCGCGCACGGCGCTGGACTCACCATCCTCCCCTCCTCTAAGGTGGCGATTGTGGCAACGGAAAGAGCGCTGCAACCTCATTTACCACCTCCATTGGCTTTTAAACCTTTTTGTCTCACTCTCAAGCGGGGGATGGAATTTGATTTAGGTAGCTTTAGTGAAAAATTAGCTACTTTGGGATACGACCGAGTGCCTATGGTAGAAATGGAAGGTCAATGGAGTCGGCGTGGCGATATTGTTGATGTGTTTCCAGTTTCTTCGGAATTGCCAGTAAGATTGGAATGGTTTGGCGACGAAATTGAGCAAATACGTGAATTTGACCCTTCAACTCAACGTTCTGCCCTTGACAAAATTGACCAGTTAATTCTTACTCCCACTAGCTTTGCTCCGATTGTGATGGCAGCACTCAAAAACAGTGCTGAGTTGGAATTTGATTCAGAAGTACTAGAAGGTAGTCGTCGCTTTTTGGGGTTAGCTTTTGATAAACCCGCTTCTTTGCTAGATTATTTGCCAGAAAATACTTTGATTGCGATTGATGAGCCAGAACAGTGTCATGCTCATAGCGATCGCTGGGTAGAAAATGCTGAAGAACAATGGGCAATCGGCAATGGGCAATCGCTAATAGACGATGAGGAAGAATCTACTCTCACTGCCAACTTTGGTACAGACGCGATTAATCCCAACTTTGGTACAGACGCGATTAATCGCGTCTCTACATTACCGAAAATCCATCGTTCGTTTGATGATTCTCTGGCAGATGCGGCAAAATTTAAAACATTATATTTATCGGAACTGGTAGAAGAAAATAGCGGTATTAATCTTGCTAGTAGAGCTGTTCCAGTTACACCGCATCAATTTGCCAAACTTGCAGAAACTCTCCGACAAGAACGCGATCGCAATTTCTCTGTGTGGTTGATTTCGGCTCAACCAAGTCGTTCTGTGTCTCTTTTGCAAGAACACGACTGTCCGGCACAGTTTATTCCTAATCCCCGCGATTATCAAGCGATCGACAAGCTACAAATTAATCACACACCCATCGCTTTAAAATATTCTGGTTTGGCAGAGTTGGAAGGCTTTATTTTGCCGACATTCCGGATGGTTGTTGTCACGGATCGGGAATTTTTTGGGCAACACTCGCTAGCTACTCCCAGTTATATCCGCAAGCGTCGCAAAGCTGCTTCTAAGCAAGTTGACCCTCAGAAGTTGCGTCCTGGCGATTATGTAGTTCACAGAAATCATGGTGTGGGTAAATTTGTCAAGCTAGAAAGTTTGACGATTAATAACGAAACTCGTGATTATCTGGTGGTGCAGTATGCGGACGGGTTATTAAGAGTTGCAGCTGACCAAGTTGGTGCTTTATCTCGGTTACGCAGTACTGGGGATAAAGCACCAGAACTTAACAAGATGACTGGGAAAGCTTGGGAAAATACAAAAAATAAAGTTCGCAAAGCCATCAGAAAATTGGCAGTGGACTTGTTGAAATTGTATGCAGCGCGATCGCAACAACATGGTTTTACTTATCCACCAGATATGCCTTGGCAAGAGGAATTAGAAGATTCTTTTCCTTACCAACCGACAACAGATCAACTAAAAGCGGTGCAGGATGTGAAACGGGATATGGAAAGCGATCGCCCGATGGATCGCTTAGTTTGTGGTGATGTCGGTTTTGGCAAAACGGAAGTGGCAATTCGCGCTGTTTTTAAAGCTGTCACCGCCGGTAAGCAAGTCGCACTCCTCGCACCAACAACTATTTTGACTCAGCAACACTACCATACTTTGAAGGAGCGTTTTGCCCCTTATCCGGTGAATGTTGGCTTACTCAACCGTTTCCGCAGTGCTGAAGAACGTCGCGAAATTCAAAAGCGACTGGCGACGGGTGAATTAGATGTAGTTGTTGGCACACACCAACTTTTAGGGAAAGGTGTCACATTCCGAGATTTAGGACTTTTGGTGGTCGATGAAGAACAGCGGTTTGGGGTGAATCAAAAGGAGAAAATTAAAAGCCTCAAAACTCAGGTTGATGTGCTGACTCTTTCTGCTACTCCGATTCCCCGCACTTTGTATATGTCCTTGTCCGGGATTCGGGAAATGAGTTTAATTACTACACCACCGCCATCAAGACGCCCGATTCAAACTCATCTCTCACCCGTAAACCCGGAGAGTGTCCGTACTGCAATTCGTCAAGAATTAGACAGAGGTGGGCAGGTATTTTATGTAGTTCCACGGGTAGAAGGAATTGAAGAAACGGCAACGAAGTTGCGAGAAATGATACCAGGGGCAAGACTGGCGATCGCTCACGGTCAAATGGATGAAAGCGAGTTAGAATCAACCATGCTCACTTTCGGCAATGGCGAAGCTGATATCCTGCTTTGCACAACGATTATTGAATCTGGTTTGGATATTCCGCGAGTCAACACTATCTTAATTGAAGATGCTCATCGCTTTGGTTTAGCGCAATTATACCAGTTGCGGGGACGGGTAGGACGTGCGGGGATACAAGCTCATGCCTGGTTATTTTACCCGAAGCAACGAGCATTATCTGATGCTGCCCGCCAGCGTTTGCGAGCGATTCAGGAATTCACGCAGTTGGGTTCTGGATATCAATTGGCGATGCGGGATATGGAAATTAGGGGTGTGGGTAACTTGCTAGGTGCAGAACAATCCGGTCAAATGGAAGCGATCGGCTTTGATTTGTATATGGAAATGCTAGAAGAGGCAATTCGGGAAATTCGCGGACAGAAAATTCCCAAAGTTGATGATACTCAGATTGACCTCAATATGACAGCATTTATTCCCGCTGATTACATTCCCGATTTGGATCAAAAGATGAGTGCTTACCGTGCGGTAGCAGCAGCGAAAAGTAAACAAGAATTATCAATGATTGCTGCCGAGTGGAGCGATCGCTTTGGCACAATTCCCAAGAGCGCAAATCAACTTTTGCGGGTGATGGAATTGAAACAGCTAGCGAAGAATCTCGGATTTAGCCGCATTAAACCCGAAGCTAAACAGCATATCGTTTTAGAAACGCCGATGGAGGAACCTGCTTGGAATTTGTTGGCAGCGAATTTATCAGAAAGTATGCGATCGCGCTTTGTTTTTTCACCCGGTAAAGTCACGGTGCGCGGTTTAGCAGTTCTCAAAGCAGATCAACAGTTGCAGCACCTCATCGATGCTTTAGGGAAAATGCAAGGTGCGCTTCCAGAAGCAGCTTAGTACAATTTTGCTTTGCCTAAAAGCGTAGCGTTTTTAACGCTAAGTAAGTGGGTCAAATTAAATATAAAACCTCACCCTGCCTCCGGCTTCCCTCTCCTTACACTGCGTAGAGGGATTGAGGGTGAAGTTTCTATATTATATTTAATTATGCCTCCCTACTTACGCGTTAATGGCTTAACCGCGTAGCGAGTATTGAGATTGTTTCTGATTCAATTAGATTTTACATTGAGAGCGTATTCTCTAAACCGCTCTAAATCAGCTTTAATTGTAGATTCTACCGCTCGTCCCAAAAACAAGTTATCCATGATTTTGCCAAGGATACCGGGGATAGCATAGGAAATGGTAAGTTTAACAACGCTGCTATTTTTGCGATCGTAAAAGCGGATAGCTCCCTGATTGGGCAAACCATCAATCGATTCCCATTGAATAATCTGGTTGGGAATCATTTTCAAAATGCGGGATTTCCAGGTAAACTGCAAACCGCCAGTATTAAGTGTCCAAAAAGATAGCTCTGGATTATCTTCGGGAATCTTCACAGAATCAATCCACTTCATCCAGCGCGGCATTTGCTCCAAATCTGACCAGAGGCTCCATACTAAGTCTATGGGAGCCTCTACCTCCACCTGCACACTATGCTCTAGCCAGTCTGCCATTGTTTCTTTGCGTCCTTGGCGTCTTTGTGGTTCGTTTCCTCGCTCATAATGCACCTAGCCTGGGGTAGGGCTAAACATACAAAGCCTGACGAGCGCAGGCTCTAAATCCGTAGTCCGCATAAGCGGTTCCTGCAAAATAAGAGTTTCCCTAATTTTTATTTCTTCACATTTTCTAAAATTACCTTCGCCGCACGCCGCCCAGAAATTGTCGCTCCCTCCATGCTATCGATATAATCTTGCTGGGTGTAACTACCCGCAAGAAAGAAGTTAGCTACTGGTGTCTTTTGGTGAGGACGGTAAACATCCATTCCTGGTGCTTCCCGATAAAGAGACTGAGCAAGCTTCACTACACTGTACCAAGTCATATTTAGCTCTCGCGATGAGGGAAACAACTCATGTACTTGTTTGAGGACGTGAGAAGCGATCGCCTCATTACTTTGTTTAATAAACGCATCTCCCGGTGTCAGCACCAATTGCATCAACGAACCCTCACCTTCTCGGTAATAATCAGCAGGGCTAGTCAAAGCCATATCCGCAAAACAAGAAAAGTCAGCATCAGCGGTATATAACAAATTATCTATCCCCGCCGCATGATTTAGCTGTTTGCGTTTCTCAGGATCTTGCAATTCTGTTACCCACCCATCAAAACGCAACTGCACTGTTGCTACTGGCACTGCTTCTAATTTATAAATGTTGTCAAATTCTGACCACTTGCGCCACTCTTGTGGTATAATACGCTGAATTCCGGGAACATCGCAAGCAAAGACGTAAGCATCAGCGGTGATATTTTCTTCTGTCTCACCTTGGGCAACGGTGATACCAGTAACGTGAGTTTCTTCACCTGAAGTAAACTTAATTTCCCGGACTTGGCGACGTGTATAAACTTTGGTTCCTCTGGCTTCTAAATATTCGAGGATCGGTTTATGTAAATACTCATGCGGGGAACCTTCAAGCATTCGCAGTATTGACGCTTCAGTTCTAACGGCAAATAACTGGAAAATTGTCAACATACAACGGGCAGACATATTTTCGCAATCAATAAAGCCCAATGCGTAAGCGATCGGGTTCCACATGCGTTTGATGCTACCATTACTGCCGCCATGACTGCGGAACCAGTCGGCAAAGCTGACTTTATCCAAGTTGCGGATGTTTCTCATCGCTCCATCAAAGTCTACCAAACCGCGTACTACTGGGCTTGTAGCCAGAGCGATCGCATTCTGCAATTTATCGAGAACCGAGAGTTGGGAAGTAGTAAAAAATGCTTTGAACCCATTGAATGGCGCACCTGTAAAGAAACGAAAATCTAATTCTCCAGTGCGTCCCCCTTTGTTGACAAAGGTGTGGGTGTGTTCTTTGAGGCGTAAATTATCAAACGCCCCCACTTTCTTCATCAACTCAAATAGCTGATAATAACAGCCAAAAAATACATGCAACCCCATTTCAACGTGATTGCCATCGCCATCAACCCAACTGCCAACTTTACCACCGACAAACGGACGGGACTCAAAAATCTGGACTTCACAACCAGCATCAGCTAAATCTACTGCGGTTGCTAGCCCAGCCAGTCCCGCACCTACGATTGCAACGCGCATTCCGTCTTTCCTTTTCAGCTTCTTTACAGATTGTAACTGGGTTGGTGCCGGAATTTGCTACTAGTATTCAGTCAAGAGTCAAGAGTCCTCTTTGTCCTCAGCTTTTCGTCCCGTTGGTATCGTCAGTAACTTGCAACCCTCGGATCAATTCGCGAATCACATCAGTTGCTGGTCTACCTGTTATCTGACAATATCTTTCCAGTTTTTCTGCTTCTTGTGTTGCAAGATTTACAGTAATACGCTTCACAGCCCACTTTTTATTAGTCATTATCATGTTATTTGCTATCTATTAAGATTATTGGGAGAATCTAACTCAGAGACGAAGTTGATAAGAATATCAGAGTTCTTGTCAGGAAACAAGCAGCGCCACTAAGACGAAAAATGGTGGTTTTGTCACAGGATTCCTTATTTTCTAATAAAATAATAAAAAGGAAAACTTAATTGTTGCTGTTGTGACAGGACATAGAGCGCACACTGGCTGTTAAAGGAGATACAGTCAGTGACAGAATAACTTAAGCCATAATGCAAAATTTTATAGATTAAGTTGAAATACCTTCTGCTAGCTAAATGACGCTTGCCAAAATTCGTCATAACATTGTGTGATTTTCTACCCAGATCGAGTTCGGCAAAAACTTCTGGAGAAAACATCTGCTACAAAACCTGAAAATATGGGATTAACGTGTCCGCTTGTTTGGGAATTAAGCGATCGCGAATTTCCTGTCCAAGCAAGTGCAGCATTTGACGAATAAGTTTACACTGCACTTTTAATGTGAGATAAAGCATTACAGACAATCGAAATGACTCTTGTTGAATAGCAGATATCTCTTCTAGACCACATACCCAAAGGTAGACTTGAAACATTTTTACATCTTGAATACTAGAGCTTTTCACCGCTGAATCACTTAACAAACCGATGTAAAAACGATAAATTGCATAGATTTCCACTATCCTTTGGAAAACATTTGACTAACGCTACGTAAAGATTCGATTAATTTGTAAGCTTTTTTTCTCGTACCGGTTGCGAGACAGCTTCTTTTAATTCATTCCATCAGTAGTTTCTTTCTCGTATTCATCAACTTGGAAGTTTTGCAAATACTTTTTGCGCTAAATATTCGACACCTCCTTATCTTCTTTTTCTAAGCTTGGCTTTAAACTACTGCCAAAAACTTCTTTAGCTAGAGCCATAATGATGTGTTTTTAACTTGTAGTATAAAAAGCATTGTTATATACAACTCTTTTTATTGTTTGTTCATTATAGCTATTATTGATCACCTTTAAGTAATCTTTATTCAAAGCATACCTAATGTTATTTTTTCTTATTTATAAAAAATACAAAGTTAAATCTATTAGCCTAAAGTTTTGATTAATAGTATTGACAAATAACAAATAACTTACTAAATATTTTCCAAAAAAGAAGACTTACGCATTTCAACGGAATTAGATCCGCCGCGTAAGTCCGATACAAGTATGGTGTCTTTCTCAAGCTAGTAAGTTTCCACTTTTTGCTTTCACTGAGAGGGAACCATAAAAATAAATCTCCAGCCGCATTAAGGAATTACTCTTGCGTTGCCAATATCCAGGTGTGACGGTGTTGGGAGTCGGCGGAGTCAGTTTTTGTCTATTCGTACTGATTCTCGCATTGGGCTGGAGATTTGTTTAGGCTGATGTGCCTGAGAATGACTCCACGTTCGATGCTACAAGCTCATGTGTGTACTTCTATAATTGCATATTGATACAAGAGCGAGAAATTAGTAAAGGTGATTTTACGTAGATAGTGTCGTGAAAAATTAATTTACTAAGTCAGGAAAAACTGACTGCACCGCAGGATGGACTAAGCGATGATTTTGTACATTGACACCTTTAGCTAATGCGGGGTTAATTTCTAACGCTTTGGTTCCGAAGTTCGCTAACTCGACAACGTATGGTAAGGTACTGTTATTCAGAGCTTGGGTTGCTGTCCAAGGTACTGCCCCTGGCATATTGGGAACGCCATAATGCACCACATCTTCTTCGAGATATATTGGACTGGTGTGGGACGTAGGATGTAAAGTTTCTACGCAACCGCCTTGATCTACGGCAACATCGATAATTACAGAACCAGGACGCATTTGTTTAACCAAGTCACGCTTGACTAAAATCGGTGCTCTACGTCCTGGAATTAAAACTGCACCAATGAGCAAGTCGGCTTCTTTAACAGCCGCTTCGATGTGGGCGGAGTTACTGTACATGAGTTCGACTCTAGAGCCAAACAAAGTTTCTAAGTAAGATAAACGCTCAACATTAACATCTAAAATCTGGACAGCAGCACCCATACCTACAGCAATTTTCGCGGCTTCTGTGCCAACGACACCACCGCCTAAAATCACTACTTTGCCAGGTTTGACACCGGGAACACCCCCCAAAAGCACGCCTCTACCACCTTGCTGACGTTCGAGGAACCTTGCGCCAAATTGTACAGATAGGCGACCAGCAATGATGCTCATAGGAGAGAGCAAAGGTAATTTGTTAGCACCTGATTGTTCTACAGTTTCGTAGGCGATCGCACATGTGCCAGAATCTATTAAATGCTCGGTCAATTTGCGATCGGCTGCTAAATGCAGATAAGTAAACAGTAATTGCCCTTTGTGTAAAAATTTGTACTCTGATGTCAATGGTTCTTTCACCTTGACAATTAAATCCCGATTCCAAGCAGCATCAGGTGTAGAAACAATTTCTGCTCCAGCGGTTTTATAATCATCATCTGTAAATCCAGCACCAGTACCAGCGTGTGTTTCTACAAAGATGTTGTGACCATTTTCCCGCAACACCCGCACGCTTGAAGGACTCAACCCTACCCGAAACTCTTGATCTTTACTTTCCTTAGGAACGCCAATTTCCATTTACTGCCTCTGATTTATTTTTTGTTTAACTTTAGCCTGCCAGTTTCTAGGTTGCTACTTCCGTATTACAGATAGCTAATTATTTATTGCCCTAGCTCTGTTATCCTTACTTACCCTATGCTTGAATTGCCCTTGACTATTGCTCCAGTATTCTTAGAATATATAAAGAATAATTAAAAATTGTAACGCAAGGGCAATAGTGCGGAAATTTTCCCAATTTTTTGGTTGACATTTAAGCACTACTAAGCGGCTCAAAACCCGTAGTTCCGACTTATCAGTAGACATGCCTTGCACTCATTTCTGACTGCAAGAGGTGGGAAAACAAGTTCATGGTTATTTGGCAAGGATTTTTCTTACTTTCCCTTTACCCCTTACCCTTTCCCCGAATAAGTCAAACAAGCCTAATGTAAAGTTCAGTTTGCCCAAAATAGGAGTTCTTTATGATGACACAACCACAACCGACTGTTACGCCCAAACTAGAAGAGCCAAAATTTGGCTTTAATGAATATGCTGAACGCTTGAATGGTCGAGCTGCCATGATTGGGTTCATCTTGATGGTGATGATTGAATTCTTCACCAATCAAGGAGTGCTATCATGGCTCGGTCTAAGGTAGAGCTGCTTACGCGCAAGCTTCACCATTACTTCTGGTTACTGACTTGTTGAAAGTTGTAAGCGTGAGTTGTTGAAATTTTAACCAGTTGGTATCAGGGGAATGCACCACCTACCATTACCGTTGACTAGGGCTAAAGCCTGAAGGCTGGTGCAATCTTTGAGTAAACCCAACTGGTTTTAACTTTAGTAATTTAATTGCGAACTACTTTGCGCCACAAGTCGTTTAAAGCTGCTCAACAGCACACCACACGCTTTGAGTGTAAGTGTTATCCTAGACTTGAAACTAAAATATATGCAAGCGGGTTAAATTCTACACTTCTCTCCCCTACTAGAAAAATTATAATTTCTTAGTGGCTCTGATTAAAAGTGCCTTCTTCGGGTAAGGTATTCTTGGTAAATTTAGACAAGCATGTGAACAGGAACCAATCAAGCAAAAGATGAATGCTGTATTACCTCGTTTTTTGAAGTCAGCGTACCGTAGAGAACCATTAATTAGTGTATTAATTACGATGGGTATTGTCGATGCCCTGATTGGTGGATTTGACGATAGCTGGTCGTTGTTTGCTTTTGGCTTGGGAACTGCTGGCATAACCCTTGCATGGCGGTGGTGGCGTATCCAGCAGAGTCGCCCTTTGCCAGAGGAGCCTGTGGTGCAACATTATTTGCCCTCTCGCTCGTCTAGTTCTGCTTTACCGCTGCTAACGGTTTCTAAGAAAAAACCACCTCTGTAAAAAGTTAGAGTTAAGAGTCAGCAATAGAACTCGTAACTTAGTAACTTGGAAAAATTAATTAACGCGCCTATTTAAAAAGTGAGGAAAAAGAGTGAGGAGTAAGGGAAAAGGTAGGGGCGGTATTTTCTTGCACCCGTATATTCTCGTGGCATTTGCTACTGCTGTTGCCCTTCCTGTTACGTTCTGGGAAGGGTTTTATGTTCGTGCGGCTGATGCTCCTGTTGAAGTAATACCATCCCAAGCTCCTCAAAACTTTGCCAATCCAGAGTTGGTTTATGCTTTTAGTGGACACGCGGGAACGATTAAATCTTTAGCGTTCAGTCCAGATAGCAACGTTGTGGTGAGTGGTGGTGGTGAAAATGAAGGTGTAATTCTGTTATGGAATACGCAGAATGGCAAAAAGGCGGGAACTATTCGCAAAGCGCACAAAACATCTGTGGAATCTTTGCTGATTTCACCGGATGGTAAAACCTTAGTCAGCTGTGGTGCTGACAACACTATTAATCTTTGGAATCTGAAAAACAATTACTTCACCCGCTCTTTTGTCGGGCATACCAGTAATATATTGTCTTTAGCGGTGTCGCCTGATAGTAAGGTTCTTGTGAGCGGTGCTTTAGACGGAATTCGCATGTGGGATTTGTTACAGCAGCGCCCTCTGGCTACTTTGGTACGCTTTGATAATGCGATTTATACGTTGGCGATAAGTCCCGATGGTCAGCAGATCGCTAGTGGTGATAATAAAGGTGTAATTAAACTGTGGGATTTGAGTACTGGTAAGTTAATTCGTGAATTTCCAGCGCATTCTAATACAGTCAGCGCGGTAGCTTTTACAGCAGACGGTAAAACTTTAGTTAGTGCTAGCCGCGATCGCACGATTAAACTTTGGAATTTGAACAGTGGAGAACTCGCTAAAACTCTCACAGGACATAATAACTGGGTGAATGCGATCGCCATCAATCCAGATGGACAAACTCTGGCTAGTGGTGGTAGAGATGGTATTAAAGTGTGGAATTTGACTACAGGCGAGTTAATAAAGACACTTTACGGACATTCAGATTGGGTGAGTGCGATCGCTTTTAGTCCTGATGGTAAAATGCTGGCTAGCGGTGGTTTTGATAAAAAGGTGAAGCTTTGGCGCAGTCAGTAAATTAAAGTAAGCGATCGCACGTGCTTATGCAGCTTTGCGTCAAGCACAAATACAATCAGATCAGAATTTACGCATTTTCAAAAGCATCCCAATCAATCCACGCATTACTTACAGCCACTACCGTACATATATTAATTTAGTAGCTAAAACAAAACCCCCACACCATTGAAGGCTTGAGGGGGGCAAGTTAGCGGACTATTGGAAAGGGTTGTTAGGTTTTTTTCTTGTTCAAACGTTTTTTCTTTTGTTAATTGTGGGTGAAAGATTTATATTATTTCCCGACATTCTCACCAGATTCACACAGATCGCGACCTTTGGTAAAACAGCCTTGTCAAAGAGTGCTAGCGCTCAGTTTAATAAAAAAGCACCCGTGTAAGTAAAAAGGCGCAAAAAAACCGAAGCATGTAACGAAAAGTAAAGTTGTCCAAAAACCTCTTCCCTTCTGCCTTCTGCCTTCTGCCTTCTGCCCTCTGCCTTGTCATAACGAGAATTTTTAACGCCGACCTACTTATAAAGTATGTAAGGGTGCTTTAGTTTTAATTTTGGCGTTTTAAGCTACATCTACTAATTCAAAACGTACTCGCTTACCAATGATTTTTGCTGCACGATCAATAGTGTCTAAGGTTACGGATGTATTGTTTGGATCTAAAAGTCTGTCAAGAGATGACCTGCTAGTTTTCATCTGTTTCGCCATATCTGACTTAGTTAGCTTTTTCTCTTCCATCGCATGTTTAATTTGCCAAGCTATAACTCGCTTGATGGCAATTAAATTAATCTCTTCAAGTATGCCTTCATCTTCTAGAAAATCATCAAGAGACGAACCAATATGTAAGTTTTTGTTCATCCTTTCACCTCTAATTTCCGCTCCTTCGCTAAATTCAACTCTTGTTTAGGAGTTTTTTGAGATTTTTTTATAAATCCATGAAGTAAAACCATCTCACCTTCATGGATACAAAACAGTACACGGGCTATACCTTGAGTTAAATTTGTACGGACTTCAAAAAGTCCATCACCCATTGGACGACAAATCGGCATTCCAATTGGAAAACCAAATTCCACTGTTTTAATGTCAGCACCGATTAACCTACGTTCTTGTCGGTCTAAGTTTTTTAACCAATCACGAACTGGCTCCTTACCATTTTCATTTTGATAGAACTTTGCTGGAATTCGTTTCTCTGTCATATATCAAATCTGTTTAAACTAGTCAGACCTGATACTATTACTTTTGTACCTTTTTTGGTACTTTTAGTCAATACTGAATTTTTCATGTCTTTGTCCATGAGATTGCTTCCTTCTCCTGTCGGAGACGCTACGCGAACGTTGCTTCGGACTGAGTACTACCGATGAGATTGCAACTTGGTATAAGCAAAAAATTTACTGAAATTAATAAAGCTTCTAATAAAAAACCCCCTATAACAGGGGGTTTCACTTATAGCCTCAAAAAAAATTGATAGTTAAAGTAGGTATAACAATCCAAAAAGGATGATCCAAATTACGTCAACGAAGTGCCAGTAAATTTCCGCAGCTTCGATCCCAAAGTGCTTTTCGCTATTGTAGTGATCCTTGGTGCGCGATCGCCACAATACCGCAAGAATCGCGACAACGCCGATGGTAACGTGCAATCCGTGGAAGCCTGTTAAGACGTAAAATGCACTAGCAAACAAATTGGTAGTCAGACCAAATTCAAGATGGGTATACTCATATACCTGCCCGAATAAGAAAGTAATACCCATTGCGGCAGTTATCGCCAACCAAATTCGCATTCCCCGCGCATCGTTCTTTTTAATGGCGGTGTCAGCATTGTGCATGACAAAACTGCTAGCAATCAAATTCACAGTGTTGACTCCGGGGAGCAACAATTCTAACTCTGGCGTGCCTTCTGGGGGCCACGCTGGTAAAATAGCACGAAAAGCCAGATAAGCTCCGAATAACCCCAGAAAAATCATCCCCTCAGCGACGAGGAAGACAATTAGCCCAAATATGCGATGGTCTGGATGTTCTTCGTGATGAGCCTCTGCTGTAGCCGCATGGTGATGATTAAGTTCTGTTTTAGCTGGGTCAATAGTTTGACTTTGCATGAATCTTTAATGTTTAGAGGACAAGTTAAAAGTTAGGAGTTAGAAGTGAGGAGTTACAAGTTAAAAGTTAGGATTAAGAATTCAGCAGTTAAGAGCTTTTGAATTCAATAATTTCTTTAACTCATCACTATTCACTCATAACTCCTAACTTTATTAGCGTTTTTCAGTACCAGACTCAATAGTTGGATATGGTTCGTCGGGTTTGGCGCGTAACACTGAGTTAGGACCGCCAGACAAAACTGGGTTGGGATCGTCTAAGGGTACACCTTCTTTCGCTTTTTCCAAACCGTAGTCGTAGGGTCCGGTAGCCAATACTGGGAGTTGATCGAAATTCTCGATCGCTGGTGGTGAGGTTGTCATCCACTCTAAGGTCAGTGCGTCCCAAGGATTGTTAGCTGCTTTGGGACCATACATCCAACTCCAAATCGCATTGATGATGAAGGGGAATGTGGAAACCGCCAGTATATAAGCACCGTAAGTGCAAATTTCATTCAAGAATGTAAATTTGGGGTCATACTGGGCAATGCGTCGGTTCATGCCCATCATTCCCAGCTTGTGCATCGGTAAGAATGTCATATTTAGACCGACGATAGTTAAGGTAAAGTGAACCTTACCCCAAAATTCGTTGATCATTCGTCCCGTCATTTTCGGGAACCAGTGGTAAATTGCCGAATAAATGCCGAGAACGCTACCACCAAACAGGACATAATGCAAGTGTGCGACGACAAAATAGGTGTCGTGGACGTGAATATCAAAAGGCACTGCGGCCAACATTACGCCACTAATACCGCCAATTACAAAGGTGCCGACAAAGCCCATTGCAAATAACATGGCGCTAGTAAAGCGAATTTTTCCACCCCACATGGTCGCCAACCAACTGAAAATTTTAATACCAGTAGGTACGGCGATAATCATGGTGGTGATCATGAAGAACATCCGCAACCAACCAGGAATACCGCTGGTAAACATGTGGTGCGCCCAGACGATTAGTCCCAAGAAGCTGATGGCGAGACTGGAGTAGGCGATCGCTTTATATCCGAAAATCGGCTTGCGGGAATTAACTGGGATCACCTCAGAAATCGCCCCAAAAAAGGGCAAAATCATGATGTAAACCGCTGGGTGCGAGTAAAACCAGAACATATGCTGGTACACAACTGGATCGCCACCACCAGTCGGGTTAAAAAATGTCGTTCCTGCAATCAAGTCAAAAGACAACAAAATCAAACCCGCTGCCAACACTGGTGTTGATACCAGAGTCAGTGCTGAGGTAGCAAACATTGACCAGCAGAACAAGGGCATTTGATGAAAACCCATACTAGGGATACGCATCTTCAGCAGGGTGACAAGGAAATTAATTGCCCCCAAAATCGCAGATGTCCCCAGCAAAAGGACGCTCATAATCCATATTCCCTCACCCACCTGACCTGTAACCAAGCTCAAGGGAGGGTAGGAAGTCCAACCTGCATCCGGTGCATCGCCTACTAATAAACTGCTGATTAGCAATATACCAGCTGGCGGAATCATCCAAAAGGCAACGGCATTCAAGCGGGGGAATGCCATATCTTTTGCCCCAATCATCAAGGGGATCAAGTAGTTAGCAAACCCCGCACCCGCAGGCACAATCCACAAGAAAATCATGATTGTGGCGTGCAGCGTAAATAAGCTGTTATATACTTCTGGCGTGACAAAATCGGTTTCTGGCGTTCGCAGTTCCGTGCGAACTAAGTCAGCCATTACCCCGCCAATACAGTAAAAAATGAATGTTGTTACCAGGTATTGAATGCCAATTACCTTATGGTCGGTATTAAAGCCAAAGTAGTCTTGCCATTTTCTTACCCCTGGTTCTTCACTCAGGGCAGGGGTATTCGCAGTTTCCTGCAACTGTGCTTGTGTCATAAAAGTCCAAAGTCCAAAGTCCAAAGTCTAGAGTCCAAAGTCCAAAGTCTAGAGTCTAGAGTCCAGAGTCCAAAATTCTTAATTATTGACTCTTGACTCTTGACCATTGACTCTTGACTATTGATTATTGACTAATGGTGAATTTGATGAAGTAGTTCTGGCTGAATTCCCATGTCCTTGGTGTAAGGAGCGAGAAATTTATCTGGTGATATGTCCTGCGTGTTGACAGCAACGGCTTGGTTTAGTGTTTCGGCGCTGGCAACTAGCTGCTCTTGTACCCAGTTATCAAAAGCTTCCTGCTTTTCCACAATAACTTGTGTTCTCATTGCACCGTGGTACGGACCGCAAAGTTCAGCACAGATGAGCGTATATTCACCCTCTTTGTTGGGAGTAAAGCGAATCTCGCTTTGCCGACCGGGGATCGCATCTTGCTTGAGGCGAAACTCTGGCACCCAAAAGGCGTGGATGACATCGTTCGCTGTCATATTGATTTGCACTTCGCGCCCGATGGGAAGGTGCAGTTCACCCGAAGTGACACTAGTTTCAGGGTAGGTGAAAATCCAGGCAAACTGCAAACCCGTGACGTTCACCAGAAGTGCGGGTGGTTTGCCTTCTTTTCCGGGAACCGGACCAATGATGGGAGAAACAATACCTACGCCAGAGGCATCTCGCAGTTGGGGAATTTGGTCAGCATTGCGGACTGCTGCTGTCGCAGGGTCTTGCATTGCCTTATCAGATCTTTCCTGATTGAGGTTGGGACCTGTACTGGGTGGCGTATCGTTTAAAGTTGCTGCTATAGCTGCCCCAGGCATTTTCATCGACTGCTGCTGAGTAATCGGGGCTTCGTGGACGGCGTGGGGGTTAAAGCCACCGATTTCGTTGTACACGTCAAAGCTGTAAACAGAAATACCGAGAACGATAATTGCGGGGATCGCTGTCCAGAGAATTTCTAAAGGTACGTTGCCTTCGACGGGTGGTCCGTCTTCATTGTCGCCAGGACGACGACGGTATTTAATGGCACTATAAATCAAAATACCCTCGACGAGCAAAAATATACCTGTCGAGACGGTCATCATCGTGTTAAACAGACCATCCACCAACTCGGCTTCGTCAGTTGCTGCTGTAGGCAACAGACCGTGATTTTGACCGTACCAGAGGCTGACCAGTGTCAGCAGGATGCCAATGAGTAACGTCCAGATTGAACTTGGAATTTTCACGGTTGATTAGAGTTAATGACTTTACTATTTTGGACAGAGCTGCTTAGTTACTTACTTACTTACTTACTTACTACGGTAGTCCAGCCTATAAGACATTGAGTATATAGGTCTGAAATTTTTATTAATTTTTTCGGAGCATTTTTCATTTTGAGTAAAGGGTATTTGCTAGATATTGCCAAGGATAGATGTAAACATCAGGTAAAAATTTAACAAAGAATTTAGAAGAGTTAAATGATTGCCATTAATCAAATCCTGACAAGGCACAAACCCGCGAAATAAATACCCAGCCCTGCGGGTTCATCAGTACGAATAGACGGAAACCCTTGCGGGTTCGGGGGTTCGCAATCGACGGGAACCGCCAAGACTGCGACCCCCTCACCGACCCCGCCGACTGATTCACCGTCAAACCTAGATCCACGATACTAACGTTCGCGCTACTCGTCTCCCCTTCTCCCAAAGGGAGAGGCTAGCGCCAAGGGAGAAGAATTTCAATACACGGCGCAGGATTTTATTTTTATGGTTCCCCCCAAAAGAGAAAATTCTCTAAAGCTTTTGGCTAAAAGTCGATTCGTTCATTCACAGTATAAATCAGAGCTAATGTTTAACCTTGGTTTATACGCTAGGGTGGAAATGAGAAGAGACACTTGCGCTTTTCGGGCAGAGTGTCTCATATGTGACAATTTTTAGAATTTTAAAGGCTTACAAACAGCTGGTGTGAAGGTACCATTCATGAGCGAATTTGTCCTAGAACAACAAAATCAAGCGGCACAAGAGCAGCAAAAACCCAAGCAAATGATTCGTCGCTTGGTGTGGAAAATTTGTGTAGCCACCTTAATTTTGATGGCAATAGGCAGTGCCACCCGCGTGATGAATGCTGGACTCGCTTGCCCAGATTGGCCTTTGTGCTACGGGGAACTTGTGCCAGCTAAACAAATGAATTTCCAAGTTTTTCTGGAGTGGTTTCACAGGTTGGATGCTTCGTTGATTGGATTGAGTGCGATCGCTCTTTTTGCATTAAGCTGGTGGCATCGTCGTTCTTTACCAAGGTGGCTTCCTTGGGCTTCTCTTTTCTCGCTGTTTTTAATTGTCTTCCAAGGCATCTTGGGTGGACTCACCGTTACTCAACTTTTGCGCTTTGATATCGTTACCGCGCATTTGGCAACGGCATTGTTATTTTTCACTACTCTACTAGTTATCGGCACAGCACTCGCCCCCTACCAAGGAACTGGAACTGTTGGTAAGTTACCTTGGGTAAGTTTAACCGCCGCTATTTTGGTTTATTTACAAAGTTTGCTTGGTGCTTTGGTAGGATCTCGTTGGGCGCTACATCAATGCTTTGGCGGATCTCAACTTTGTGCTGTAATGTACAGTCATATCGGTGGGGTGGTGCCGCCAACAGTAGCAAGTTTGGCTGTAGTATTTCTCTCATTGCGTACACCAGCACTACATCCAGCTTTACGGCAATTAGCTAAGATAACTGCTGGACTGCTAGTTTTACAGATTTTGTTGGGAGTTGGCACTTTTAAGTTACATCTCCAAGTCGAGCCACTTACCGTCTCTCACCAACTTATCGGTGCCTGTTTGCTGGGTACTTTGGTAATTTTCACGGTTCTCTCCTTGCGTGATTTTGCTACTAGTCGTGGTATTAAGGCTTACTCATCTGGTGTCGCGGCGACTATAAGTGTAGATGGAGTGAATCCATAAATTAAATGCGAGTGCTGCAAGTCTGTATTTTTGTTGGACTATGAAAGCCAGACGCGACAACGATAGCACAGAAGTTATTGAACAAATAAGGAATTAGAGTCAACATGATTGAGACTAATGTCTCGAAGCACCACCAAACATTTCCCCAAGTTATTCAAAGCTACTACCAACTAACTAAGCCTCGGATTATTCCGCTGCTATTGATTACCACTGCTGGTAGTATGTGGATTGCTGGTGAGGGAAAAGTAGATCCATTGCTGTTGTTAGTAACTCTAACTGGTGGTACTTTGGCAGCTGCTAGCGCTCAAACGATTAATTGTATCTATGACCGAGATATTGATTATGATATGGAGCGCACGCGGCATCGTCCTTTGCCATCTGGTAGGATACAGCCTCGCGATGCTTTGATTTTTGCGATCGCTTTGGGTGTTCTTTCTTTCAGTCTATTGACGGTATTTGCCAATTTACTAGCTGCAATGCTGGCAATGTCTGGTATTGTGTTCTATATTTTGGTCTACACTCACTGGCTAAAACGCTCTAGCACACAAAACATCGTCATTGGTGGGGCTGCGGGGGCGATTCCGGCGCTGGTTGGCTGGGCAGCTGTTACGGGAACTTTAAGTTGGGTTGCTTGGTTACTTTTTACTATCGTCTTTGTTTGGACACCTCCCCATTTCTGGGCTTTGGCGTTGATGATTCGGGATGATTACGCAAAAGTTGGGATACCAATGTTACCAGTTGTCGCCGGAAATGAAGTGACGGTGCGGCAGATTTGGTTTTACACGCTGATTTTGGTACCAACTACACTGCTGTTAGTGTATCCGTTACATGCGACGGGAATTGTCTACGCAGCGATCGCACTTGCTTTGGGAGGATTATTTATTCTCAAGGCTTGGCGCTTGTTACACAATCCAGACGATCGCACTTTGGCTAAAGATTTATTTCTCTATTCCATCTCTTACATGATGCTGTTGTGTCTGAGTATGGTGATTGATAGTCTTAGCCTGACTCATCGTGTAATTAATGTTCTGGCAAGTCAGTTGCATTTGGTTAGCTAATTGGCTGATAATAAACCGGGTTTTTCAGGAAAACCCGGTCAATCAAAATGTGCGATCGCATGCTAACTGCTTTTAATATGCCAAAAAAGGCTCAAGCAGTACTTAGTGCTTGAGCCTTTCCTAAATTAAATTAACTTAACAATTCAATCTAACTAGGCTTAGTAACGGCTGTTGCGGGAGTTGTAGCCACCGCCACCGCCGCCACCGCCACCGCCACGATTACCACCGAAAGAACCACCTCTGTCTTCCTTGGGTTTCGCTTTGTTAACTTTGAGATCGCGTCCCATCCACTCAGCACCATCAAGCGCGTCGATGGCTGCTGTTTCTTCAGCTTCTGAACCCATTTCTACAAAAGCAAAGCCACGTAAACGACCTGTTTCACGGTCGGTAGGCAACTGAACTCGTTTTACAGAACCATATTCTGCAAAAACTTCATTCAGAGCGTCTTGTGTAACTTCATAAGAGAGGTTACCTACATAGATAGACATAGATTGTCTCCAAAATCATGAGTGTGTGGAGATTTAGATTTCGGAGAGAAGTCTGTAAACACCAAAAGAAGAATACCTGTCAATGCTAAAAACAAACGCTGTCGCCGAATTAATTCTCATATCGATGGTAGCATAGCGAGTAACTTTTGAGAGGAAGCGAGAATAAATGTTATGAAAATTTATGTGTAGTTGAAGGCGATCGCTTGTCTGAGTAACTAAAAATAAAGAACAGGCGATATATGCAAGCAACGCTAAGAGCGATCGCACTAATTCATGCTCTTATGAACATAAATAAGCATCTCATTAACAGCGCTTCCAACTCAAGTCTTTTGCCGCTTTTGCTAACCTAGTAATGAAGGGTTAATTACCCAGCCACCTGCTGAGTGGGTAAAAGAGGTTTAATATGGCTCATTTAAATCTGCGGCGTCCGGAAAACGTCAACGGCGATTTTTATGTCGATACTTCCTGTATTGATTGTGACACCTGTCGCTGGATGGCTCCGGAAGTATTTATTGAAGTTGGTGATCAATCGGCGGTTCATCATCAACCAGCTAATGAAGCGGAACGATTGGCTGCGCTACAAGCTTTGTTGGCTTGTCCGACAAGTTCCATTGGTACAATCGAGAAGCCGCAAGATATCAAATACGCTCAACTGACTTTTCCAATTTTAGTTGCGGAAAATGTTTACCACTGCGGTTATCATTCGGAAGATTCTTTTGGTGCTGCTAGTTATTTGATTGAATTACCAGAAGGTAATATTTTGGTAGATTCTCCCCGGTTTACGCCGCCATTGGTGAAGCGGATAGAAAAAATGGGGGGCATACGTTATATGTATATGACTCACAAAGATGATGTAGCGGATCATCAAAAGTTTGCCGAGCATTTTCAGTGTCAGCGGATTCTCCACACTGACGAGATTACAGCCTCTACTAGCGATGTAGAAATTCAGCTAACTGGTAGTGAACCATTTGATCTGACTCCTGATTTACTAATTATTCCCGTTCCCGGTCACACTAAAGGCCACACTGTTCTACTTTACAAACAGAAGTTTCTTTTCACTGGCGACCATCTGGCTTGGTCTGATACATATAAACAGTTGATTGCCTTTCGCGATGTCTGCTGGTATTCTTGGTCAGAACAGCTTAAATCAATGCGAAATTTAGCTAATTATACATTTGAGTGGGTGCTACCAGGTCACGGGCGACGATATCATGCTGATGCTGAAGCTATGAAAGAGCAGATGCACAAGTGTATTGATTGGATGGAATCGGCTGGGCGGTAAGTATAAAAAGTTTATTTTCCTACCGCCCCCTGATTATCTATTAATTCAAGTTGCTAGTTACAGCATTGGAAGCAGAAAGCTCATCGGCTAAAAGCCGTGGGAGTGTAAACTAACTCGCCATTAATTGTGAGGGTGTGTTGCGCCACAATTGATATAACCGAGTTGCATGTATTGTTAAATACAAGATATCTCCGTCGCTGAGGTTGATTTCTAGTAAATCCCAACCGTGAAAAGTCTGGGAATTTCTTTGCACATACAAAGGCACACAGTCGGCGGATATTGCCGCATCTTTCACTTGTTGCCCGCAAAAGGGATGTGAGGGTGTAATCAAAGTTGCGAAAGCTACCCAAAGGCTATCTCCTGTGATGCCATTACCGAGGATTCGTCCACCTAATGCAGCAGCGGCAAAAGCTGGAGCCGCAAGTTCAGCAGGACTCAGTACTGCCTCAAAGCCGAACACTTGTTGCGCCATGCCAGCAAAATCAGGATCGGCATAATTGACAATTACGGGAATGTTGGGTGTCAATCCTTTTGCTTTCAGGGCAATCTCTAGGTTGGTAGCGTCATTGAGGGTAACGGCAAGCACAGCAGCGGCAGAGTTGATGTTGCTTGCTTTGAGTGTGATTCTAAAGCTAGTATCGCCTTCAATTACAGGAATACCTAATTCACGGACAGTGTTGATAAATTTGTTATTGGGGTCGGTTTCAATTACTACCACCTCATGTCCACTGGCATGGAGTTGCTGGACAATTGCTATCCCGATACCGCTTAAGCCACAGACGATGTAGTGATCGCTTTGAGGAATTCTCACGGCATCCCAAAATTGCTTGAAACGGTTTCCCAGAACAAAATCATTGAGTAGGGCATACCAAATACCAATCACCACAGCCCCAATCAACATGATAAAAACAGTGAATAATTTAATTATGTTAGGAGCTTTTTCGACAATTTTATCATTACCCCCTGCTCCAGTAATCATACCTACAGAAAAGTATAAAGCATCGATTATGGGCATTCTCACCTCGGTACACATGTAGGTGAGCGTGGCAATGATAATAATCGCTACAAGTACAATACCCCCCGCTACAACCGATCGCCCGTGTTGTTGAAGTTGCCTGAGATTGCCAAGGATTTTCATTCCTTTTTTAATCAGTGATTTTCGTCGCTGACGGATGCGGGGTTGGATAGCAACAATTAAGCGATCGCCTACTTTTAATTCTTGTCCAGAAAGTACCGCAGATACCAAATTCATTTCACCTTCGACTGGCTGATAATAAATCAGCATCCGCGCTGGAGAATTCCACAAATCACTAAGTTTGCAACCTTTCAAAGGATGATTTTCGTCAATATATTCTTCGCGGATCAGCCCAGTTTGCTGAAATAATTTGATTTGTCCGATCGCTTGATTTCCGAGTGCGGCAAACGTGAATAGTGGTGCTGCTAATTTTACAACACTCATACTCACATGATTTGGCAAAGTTTGATCTAGGCGATCGCCTAAGTTTGTATTATAAAAGCGGTTGATAATCCGAATGCACGGATTTAGCACCCGCGCTTGCATCATTATTGACAAATTCACAGCATCGTCAGATCCAGTTATCACTAAAGTGTGTGCTTGCTGAATTCCCGCTGCTGTGAGCGTACTAGCTGCATGTAATTCGCCAACAATTATATCTCCTGCTGCTTCGCCAGGAATAACTTGGTGATGAATACCAACAACTAACGCTCCCTGCTGTCTGAGCAAGCGAAAGACTTTATATCCGGTACGTCCTAAGTTACAAACAATGATTCGGGGTTTCATCGAACAGCAGCATGATTTACAGACAAAGCTGCACGTCTCAAGTTTTGATTTTCATTGTTGCTTATTTTCTTAGCTGTTAACTGTAGCTGAAAACACGATTATTGCGAGTTTGGTAGAACTTTGACTTAGAGTGAATTTAGTACAGCATTTTATTAATTTGTAGCGAATTAAATTTGCGAGCATCCCAATGAAAGCCGCAATACCCTAGAAGGGTATCGCTATACGTACGAAGCCTGCCTTCGCAGGCTGTGAGTATTCAAGCCTGCGAAGGCAGGCTTTGTTTATTTAGCCCCAGGCTTATAGCCTGAGGGGCTTTTTGCCAAATTGGGATGCTCCCATTAAATTTAGCAATACCCTGTATTGCTTGTGCATCCCGATGCATTGCTTGTGCATTTAAAAACGCTACGATTTTACGCTCATGCTGTACTGAGAAAGATTTTTTCTCAGGCTTTCATATAAAAAAATCTACCTGAGGTACATAAAACCTCACCCCCTTCCCCTCTCCTTGCTAAGGCTACGGTGTACACACAAGTTATCGAATCACTACCAGTTCTCGAATTACCCCACCCTAACCCGGACCTTGTCAAGGGGAGGGAACTAGATTTTCTTGTTTCCCCCCTTGGAAAGGGGAGCCACTGCGTTGCGGAGGTTTCCGAGGCAGCGCGTTGCGCGGGTTCCCCGCGTTGTAGCGACTGCCGTTCCGTTGTAGCAAGTGGCGTGGGATTAAGGGGGGTAAAACCCGGATCTCAAAGTAACTCCGATTTGTGTGTACACCGTAGCCTTAGCAAGGAGAGGGGTGTCCGGAACGGACGGGGTGAGGTTCTATATTGTATCCAAGTGCAACCCGCTATATATATTCATATACAGTAATTTCAAAAAGTAGATTTAAATAATATGTCTAATGCAGTTAAAGTATTTTTTTCCTACTCCCATAAAGATGAAGCCTTGCGAGACGAATTGGCAACTCATCTGAGCTTGATGAAACGTCGGGGATTTATTGAAGCTTGGCACGATCGCGAAATTAGTGCTGGTGCGGAATGGGCAAATGCGATCGATGACAATCTTAACGCTGCGGATATCATTTTGTTGCTGGTGAGCGCTAACTTTCTGGCTTCAGATTACTGCTACGACATTGAGATGCAGCGAGCAATGGAGCGACATGAAGCCAAAGAAGCTCGCGTAATTCCCATTATTTTAAAGCCGTCAGACTGGAGTGATGCACCTTTTGGTAAACTGCAAGCACTTCCTAAAAATGCTAAAGCTGTCACAACCTGGCAAGACCAAGATGAGGCTTTTTTAAATGTTGCTCAAGGAATTCGCAGGGTAGTTGAAGATATTGCTAAATCAAAATCCTCCTCCTCAACTGCTTCTGGAAGTACTACACCTGCGACTTTCAACCCTCCTGCAACGAGTGGGGGTGATCGCCAACGTCGTAGATTAGAGGAAGAACACAATTCACTACAACAACAGTATGACCGAGAGAGCGAAAAATTAAGTCGGTTGCGCCTAGCATACTCGATTGAAACAGATACAACTACAAAGTTTAAGCTAGAGAAACAAATTCAGGAAAGCGAAACAGAACTAAATCGGTTAGATCGGCAGCTTGAGGAAATCGAGCAAAAGCTTGTGTAGTCTTCTATATATAAATAATGCCCCCTATGAAATCTGTTGAAGTTTTTATTTCTTACCACCAAAAGGATAACGACTTACGCGAAGAGTTAGAGAAGCATCTAGCGACTTTGCTGCGGGAAAAAACTATTATCAGTTGGAGCGATCGCCAAATCGTCGCTGGGCAGGAATTTAAAGGTGAAATTAATAAGTCTCTCAACCAAGCTGGGCTTATCCTGTTGTTGGTGAGTCCAGATTTCATTGCTTCAGATTATCATTGGACAGTTGAAATTACACGAGCATTAGAGCAGAATGCAGCAGGGAAGGCTAGTGTTATCCCAGTGTTACTGCGTTATGCGGATTGGGACGCTCCTCCCATTGATAAACTATCTCCCTTGCCTAGTAATCGTAAACCAATAAAAAGCTGGACTGACCGAGATGAAGCATTCTTAGAAGTTGTCAAAGGCATTCGGGAGGAAGTTAAGCGATTAGTTGCTAGCTCGAATTACTCACCACCCAAACAAAATTCTGCAAACCAAAAGCCCCTTGCTCTGAAACCCTCAGCAGATAAAGCTCCACCTCAGTCTGGCAATCAAGTTGAAACTGACCTGACGCTAGAACTCCCTCTTAGCATTGGTGAATTGACCTACGGCACAGAAAAGAAGATTGCGCTGGAGGATGGCTCAATTACTGTGACTGTTCCATCTAGTTTTAGTCCTGGTAAGAAGCTGCGGATTCGAGGTAAAGGTAAACTTAACCCGATAACCAATAAACGGGGAGATTTATATCTAAAGGTTGTCAGTGTTCAAAAGGTAGAGGTGTCGCTGGAGGACTATCAGCAAAAGTTACGACGATATGAGCAAGAATTAATCAAAGTCCAGCAATGGGAGTATCCACTCAGTGACCACAGCCGTGAAGGATTAAAGAATTATCAGCACATGCTAAAACTCAGGGATGAGGATGTAACCCTGATTGAAGAGCAAGTCACTGCACAAGAGCTAGAAAAGCGCGAATATCAAGTCACTAGCCTGATCAACGAAGCAGATCGTTTACGCGAAAATAAAAAGTTCGAGGAAGCAGCCCTCAAATACAAAGCAGCCCTCAATCTTGACCCCAACTCTGTGTATGCTCACAATTGCCTGGGGATTGCGCTGTCTGATCAAGGCAAACTAGATGAAGCGATCGCCTCCTATCGCCAAGCCTTGCAAATCGACCCAAACTTAGCAGATGTTCACAATAACCTGGGGATTGCGCTCTTCAATCAAGGCAAACTAGATGAAGCGATCGCCTCCTATCGCCAAGCCTTGCAAATCGACCCAAACTTAGCAGATGTTCACAATAACCTGGGGTTAGCGCTGTCCAAGCAAGGGAAACTAGATCAAGCGATCGCCTCCTATCGCCAAGCGTTGCAAATCGACCCAAACTTAGCAGATGTTCACAATAACCTGGGGATTGCGCTCTTCAATCAAGGCAAACTAGATCAAGCGATCGCCTCCTATCGCCAAGCGTTGCAAATCGACCCAAACTTAGCAGATGTTCACAATAACCTGGGGATTGCGCTCTCCAATCAAGGCAAACTAGATCAAGCGATCGCCTCCTATCGCCAAGCGTTGCAAATCGACCCAAACTTAGCACCTGCTCACAATAACCTGGGGTTAGCGCTCTCCAATCAAGGCAAACTAGATCAAGCGATCGCCTCTTTCCGCAAAGCGTTGCAAATCGACCCAAACTATGCGCTTGCTCACAATAACCTGGGGAATGCGCTCTCCAATCAAGGCAAACTAGATCAAGCGATCGCCTCCTATCGCCAAGCGTTGCAAATCGACCCAAACTTAGCAACTGCTCACAATGACCTGGGGTTAGCGCTGTACAATCAAGGCAAACTAGATGAAGCGATCGCGTCCTATCGCCAAGCCTTGCAAATCGACCCAAACTATGCATTTGCTCACTATAGGCTGGGGAATGCGCTGTACGATCAAGGCAAACTAGATGAAGCGATCGCAGAACTGGAAATAGCTGTTCGCCTCGATCCTAGTAACACTGTGATTCGTGACAACTTAGAGATTTATAGGAATAAGAACAAGGGTTTTTGGGGACGTTTATTTGGTGCGTAGAATATTCGCAGTTTTTTTCATCTCAACGGTGTGCGATCATCTCAAAATGCTTGAATGCTTTCTCATTTGAATAATTCACTAATTCATTTTGGTGTTTTGGGCAAGCAAAATGGTAGATTGCTTTCTCAAAATGCTTGAATGCTTTCTCATTTCGGTAAATCACGCATTCATTTTGATGTTTTGGGTAAGCAAAAAGGCATATTGCTTTCTCAAAATGCTTGAATGCTTTCTCATTTCAGTAGATCACGCATTCATTTTGGTGTTTTGGGCAAGCAAAAAGGCATATTGCTTTCTCAAAATGCTTGAATGCTTTCTCATTTCGGTAAATCACGCATTCATTTTGGTGTTTTGGGCAAGCAAAAAGGCATATTGCTTTCTCAAAATGCTTGAATGCTTTCTCATTTCGGTAGATCACGCATTATGTCTTTTTTTTTGAATTTTGAATTTTGAATTTTGAATTGGAGCGTTCGCGCAGCGTCTCCCCCTGGGAGAAGCGACTTGACAAATTTAGATGCTTAGAAAAAGGCGATAATTTAAAAGACGATAAAATTTTGAGGCAATGACAACAGCACTTACTCCGTCCCTCACCCTCGAAGAATTCCTCAAGTAGAGACTGACAAGAGTAGGACACTTAAGTGTCCTACCTTAACTTAAATCTCTGGTTCACTTAAGCGAGTGGTGGGACGACTTTGGGAGAAGTCTTGAACAACTTGTACAACACAAACTAAAGCTAGTAACCCGATGACTGCAATCGGTAACAAAGATGAACCAAAAAGTGCGATCGCCAACACAACGGGAACAGCCCCAATTCGATATTTGGCACGGATTTTGCAGTACCGAATAACTCCCAAGCGGTGGAGAATACCTAATGTTAACCAGCACAAAGCTACCGAGCCACAAATTAACCAGCGGACTGCATGGGGTAAAGCTATTTGCTGCTCGCTCAGTAATAGTTTTTCTACACCAACTCCAGTTGCAGCAATGCCAATCACTAGCGGTAGATGAGTGTAGAGCCAGATAGTCATCGGACCGATTTTTCCTTCTGTCCGTGCTTTTTTAATAGGTGTGCCACCAAGGTTATCAAAGTAAACCCACCACAAACTAAAAGCAATACCTGAACCGAACAAAGCAGCGATCGCACTGGAAACATCCCATTTCTGCTCAGAAACACCATCAACTACGGCAATAATAGCCTCACCTAAAACAATTATCGTAAAAAGCCCGAAACGCTCCGGTAAGTGGGAAGGGTGAGGGGGTAATTGTATTTGTATCTTGCTGCATATCAGCGGTGTGGCAAAATCAATAATTAGTCCCAAAACCCAAAATCCAAACCGCCAAGGAATCGGTAGAAATGCGGATACTAGCCAACATAAAGCAGCGATCGCAAAACCTGTAGCATAAGAATTTGTCAAAATCCGCGCTGCTGGGATATGCATTCCCGCACGGATATATTCGGCGACAAGTACAGCACGACCGAGAGCGTAACAAAGAGCGAAACCAGCCGAACTATCACTTAAACCGTGGTGTATATTGATAGCCAATGCAGCCGCTGCCAGCATTTGTAAACCAGTCAGCACCCGATGTCCTACATCATCGCTATCAAAGCGGTTTGCGTACATTGTACTGCCAATCCATGACCACCAAACTGGTATAAACAAAACAACAAAGCCAAAAAAACCTGAGAAAGTGACATCATCATGGAGATTGTGTGCCAGTTGAGAAACTGCAACTACAAATACCAAATCATAAAAAAGTTCCAGCCAAGTAGCGCGACGTTCTTCTTCGGTTTCTTCGCCAATGCGTAATCTTGGTGGCTGTAGAAAATTTGCCATATTGTTAAACGTGATTTGTGTTTATTCTGTGTCAGATTTATCTACTTTGTAAGCCTGTAGTAAATATTCTCCATTGAAATGAATCAGATGAGTAGCATCTTCAGCAACCCAGACATCTGTTTCCCAAGCAATTTCCGCCAAATACTCCACAATAGCCTTACGGCTGAGAAACGTCGTCACCATTACAAGCGGAATTTTTGTATTAGCAAAGATAGTTTCAAGTTCTTTCTTTCGCTTGGGGTTAATTGGACCGTGAGAAGTTACAGCTTCAATTAAAACTAACCAGTTATTCTTTAGATGATGGATAATTACATCAGGCATTTTACCGTGAGAATCGACTGTCACACCTAAATCTAATAATGCCGCTTGGTTGAAATGCGCGAATTTTTCATCTGTATCGCCTACATAAACTAGTTTTCCTCCTGGTGTAAAACGTGGTGCAAACTCATTAATAATCTTCTCAATTAAAACGTTTTGACCACCTGGCGATAGAGTCTTAAGTTCTCCTTCAATCATTACAGGAATACGTGACAATTCGCGCTCTTGAGCATATCGTTTTTTCAGAGTTTCAACTGATGCAAGGTAGGTACGAATACTTTTTTCCCATTCGGGGGTTTTATAAGTACGTAATAATTCAAGTACACTTTCTTCAATCTGATATACGGTTTTCGGGCTGTTAATCGGACGACCTAGATTATCTGGATTTGCAACTATCAAAGCAGCGTCTAAGAATTGATGGACTGTTTGGCGGCGAACAGTTTCCCGCGTATTGGGTTTATATGTTTTGCCATAATGCTGTGCCATAAATTGCATCATTGGCGTGATTCCCATTAAAGGAGATACCGCAGATTTCCAAGGTTCGGTTGGCTTCAAATCTAGTAGGGCAAGAAGGGTTAATGCTGAACGTTCATTAAGTTGTGCCCGTGGAAGTCCAAGTTCAATTAGTATTTGCAGTGCTTCATCAATACGAGATTTAATTGTGAATAAATTATTTTCAAATTGATCCGTCATACTCAAAAATTCTGACACAAATTCATCAATTTCTTTTTGTGAGGGCAACTTATCCTGAATTCGTACACCCACCGACATAAGCTGCTGCATTGTCGGATATTTTAAATTTCGTAAATCAGTTGCATTAACTTGAGTGTGCCCATTAAACAGTCGAAAAAAAGTATCTACGAGGCTGGAGTTAAGATAAGCAGCAAGACCGCGTGCCAGAGTAAGATCGAGTCCCCGTCCATTTTTATGAAAGTAATTTAGGTGATTTTCAAAACCAACCCAGGAAGAGTTAATTCTTTCAGCATCGTATACAACAGCAACTACTCTTTTTTTTTCTTCTTTTGAGGTGAAGCGTTTGTTCAAAACATAGTGTTCATTCGGTATCAAAAGCGAAGCCGTTTGTTCTACATGCACCAAGGCTTGATGTTTTCTAGTTGTCTTTGGATACTCAACATATCCTTGAGATAAATTCACAGGATAAATTAAAGGAACTGTGTTTTCTTCCGGTATTAAACGCAAATATTCTTTTGCCCGAAAATCTACCACACGTCCAGTTGATACTGTCAATCCTAGGTCTTTCAAAGTGCAGGTTAAATTTCCCATTTGTTGAACGACCTGCTGACTAAAAGTATCTGGAATAATATGAATAAATTGTTCTGAGTCGTTAGGATGAACTATTTCTGTATAAGATAAGGAGTTTGACATAACAAAATCGTCATCAGCACTTGAACTTGTGCTGATGAGTACATTATCAAACTTTTGCTTTTGTTTTATAGCATGAATGATAACTGTTTCCTGCAAAACTTCATCATCGCTAAATGCTTTTTGTCGGGATTCAAAAAGATGTATCTGGCGTAAAGCCATCATCTCTAAAAACATCTTACGGAAGTCTCTAAAATACAGTCCATTACAGAAACTACGCGGTGAGATGGCTACAAGTTCCCCTCCTGACTTGAGGAGATGTGCTGTAGCAGCGATAAAACCCGTATAGAGATTGCTGGTTTCTAATCCTAAAGAACGTAACAATGTACGAACCTTAGAATTAGCTTTGATTTTCAAATACGGAGGATTGAGAATAGCGTGAGTAAATATTGAATTGTCGCTAACAATTGTAACGGCATCCTCAATAAAGTCTCTTTCACGGATTTCATAATTAAAGGAAATACCAGCTATCTGACATTCGCTTGCACATAATTTTAATGTTTGACGTAAATATTTAATTAGAAACGGATCTATTTCATAGGCAACAATGTCTAAATTTATTGGGTGTTGTTGCTGATGACAAAGGTTAGCCACGAATGCTGCAAGTAATGAACCAGATCCGGCTCCAGCATCAAGCAGAGATATTTGAGGATAATCAAGTTTTTCAAACATCCCAGCCATTAATTCTGCTACGCTCGCAGGAGTCAAAAATTGACCCAGTGTTTGCTTATCTTTTTGCTTTTGTTTCGCTCTGGCGGTAATTCTCACAAGGTCTACTTCACCAAGCAAGTCTCTGGAAAAAGATTCTGCCAAGCTGTTAAATTGCAACAGTTTCTGATGATGATCTGTAAAGTTTCTACTGCTTGATTGGAACATTACGGTTCATTAGACCTGTTGCATAAATAGTTTTTTGTCTCACGCAAAGAAGAACACCAAGAAAATGAGTTTTGTAATAAGTTTATTTTCTCAAACTGAAAATGGTTCTACTAACCACTAATTAGATACTATAATTGCCCACATACTAGCGCCTAGTGTAATAGCTGCTAAGTGTTGCCAAAAGAGCGATCGCATCGATTGACGAGCAATTTTTTGCGTTAACACTATCGTTAATAAAACTGAAAAAATCAGAGTGAAACCCTGCAAAAAGTCAACCACCGCTGGATGAGCGACCAATACAGGCAATTGCTGACCATTTAGACCAAAAGTGGCAAAAGTTACCGGGAGAATGCGTCCGCCTTCTTCTAGGCTCAAACGCAGATAGTGAGCTAAGTTACCTCCCAGAACTAATGGTAGATAGCCATAAGCAAGTTCTATAAATGCTTTTGGCTTACGTCCAAAATTTATTATTTTCGTCAAACCATATGCCGCAAAAGGAACAGCTACAGGGATAATCAAAGCTAGTAGCGATAATCCTAAATGTTGCCAAAACTGGGTTAAATCGAGATGTAATCCTAACCAAGATTGCAATTCTGGTAAACGATGCAGATACACTCCACCCAATAGTAAAAATAACAATGCTACTTCATAAGCGTGGGATACGTGAGTTGTCCACAATTCAATACCAGGGGGACGCAAATTAAACTCAACGGAACGATGGGGACAAGCTTTAAGACAAGTCATGCACAGCACGCAGTCTTTGTTATCTTCTAATTGTGCTGGGTGCGAATACAAAGGACATCCATTAGTTTCCATTCCCTCCCCTTTTTGGGGTCCACCTTTGTAGCATTGATAAGTGGTGCAAGTGGCAGAACAAATACCTTGCTGCGCTCGAAGTTCGGTCATTGAAAGTTTAGCAAATAAACCATTCATTCCACCGATGGGACAGAGATATCGACACCAAAACCGCCGTTCAAAAATGGCAGAGAAAATCATTGCGCCAGCGGTAATCAACAACAGCAAACAAGCAGAAAGGTAAGCTGTATTTTCTAAATCCCAAAGTTCTTCCCACAGGAAAATTAGGGTAAATAGTCCAAAAATAAACCATCCACCCCATTTTTCAGCTAGCTGTCGATTCCAACGTTTAAGTTGTCGAGGAAACAACCATAAAGAGAGCTTTTGCGTAATTTCCCCATAAATCATGAAGGGACAAACAGCGCACCACACGCGACCGAGAAAGGGAAAGAGAAACAGGAAAAAAGCCCACCACCAAGCCCAAAATAGATTGAGAACGAAATTGCGATCGCGTGTTTGCGGACCAATAAATAACACTGCGACAATCAAGGCAAAAGCAGTGGCAGTAAAGCCATAATTAATGCGATCGGGCCACCACGGACTGCGGAGAAATTTCCGCAAATCTGGATAGACATTCAATAAATTCACCCGAAATCGCCTTTTCTTCGTGTCCGCTGACCAGAAAATTTCTTCTGTTAACTCCCGCGCTGACCCAGCTTGAACAATTGCCCTTTGTACCAAACTTTCCAACTCTTTCAAATTGCCAGGAAAATCATAAGATTGCAAGCGACGCAATGCTTCTGGCGCTAATTTTTGTTTCTGAAGACCCCTAGCCTGAGTATAAAGACTGATGTAATAATCTACTTGAGCCTTGATATCAGATTTTCGCACTCGCAGCGGTGGCACTTTGATGTTATGACCGATACAGCGTTCTATTTGCGGCTGATTTTTTTCGGAAACAATCATAATCCGAGCGCGAGAAGTGCGCGGTGCGGCGGGTGGTTCTTCAGAACGGCTTACGGGACTAAACGTAGAATTCTTAATGACATTGACTAATTGTGGCAGCAACTCTGGGGGAGTTTCTTGAATGTTATTAAGGACAAGAGTACCTTCCCCCAACCATTCCAGCAGTCCTGGTTTGCCGCCAGCACGTCCGAATAAATCTGCACCGCTGGTTTGGAGGATACCACAGTTAACTTTGATAATCGGTTCGCGTCGCTGTTTAGAACCAAAGTGAATTAAAGCGGCTATATTGTCTTTTTCTAAACCTGGTTCGCCGAAAATCAAGACAGATTTGCGGTCATTCGCAGCTTCGCGAATTTCCTCGCGCAAACGCACCGCATAGCGACTTGTACCAACAATTCCCCGTTTGGCTTTGGTGACTAAATACGGTCGTAAGGCGATCGCTCGTTCTTGTTCGTAGGTAAAGGCTGATGTTAAATCCGCCAATTCTTGCGCCAATTGACGAGAAACAGCTTGAAAAATTTCCGGGTATTCACTGACTAAAGCGCGAAATTTTTCGGCAGGCACAACCCAAACATGGCATTCTGTAAGGGTGGTGATGGTGCGTTGCGTCGGCTGGTTTAACAGCAATTCTTGCAGGTGAATCACGGCACCAGGAAGGAAGCCGATCGCTAACGCTGGGTTAGCTTGGTTGCTGCTATCGCTTTCGAGTTGACCTTCAACAAGAATGTAAAGTGCTTCTGGTTCTGTTTTTTCTACAACTAGGTTGGTTTGAGGTGGGATGATTTGTTCTTCGATTTGTTGGGCGATCGCATTTAACACTTCAGCTTCAAGAATTCCTAAAGCTGTGCGTTCTTCTAGCCATGTTACTGTTACTGGAGATGTCATAATAAATTCAAAATTCAAAATTAAAAGTTCAAAATTAAGAAATCTAATTGATGTAAATATTCCACTCAGGCTGCTATGTATGAGAGCAATTATCGCTTTTGTGCGGATTAATTTTAAATTATGAGTCTATCAGATATTCCTAATCTTTGGGTTCCCTTGGCGCTTTTGAGTTTAATCGTTATAGCTGCTGTGTTTTTTAGTCGCAGCAGCTGAGAATTTATTTTCTAAACGAAAGTTTTATCGATATAACACCAGCGCCATTCTTCACCCGGTTCAGCAGACTTGACAATCGGATGATTGCTGGCGTGAAAGTGCTTGGTGGCGTGTTTGTTTTTTGAAGAGTCGCAGCAACCGATGTGTCCGCAAAGAAGACATTGGCGCAAATGCACCCATCTGTCCCCCATTTTTAAACATTCTTCACAACCGTTAGCGCTGGCTGTAACTTCTTGAATTTCATTGAGATGTGTGCATGTAGTCATAAAATCTCCTGATAAATTAGTAGTAAGCACTTTAGTGCTTGTATTTAAGCACTGAAGTGCTTACTACGAAGATAAATTCATCGGCAAACGAACTTGAAACTTTGTCTTTCCTGGTTCAGAAAATACGCTGATATCGCCTAGGTGTTGCCCAACGATGACGCGATAGGCAATGTGCAAACCTAAGCCGGTTCCTTGTCCCACACTTTTGGTAGTGAAAAAAGGCTCGAAAATGTGACATTGAATTTCTGGGGGAATTCCTGGACCATTGTCAGTAATTTCTACTAGCAAAAAGTCGTTTTCGCAAGCGGTGCGAATCCAGATGGTAGGGATTGAGGATTGGGAAGAAGATGAGGAGACATTTGTAGAAACATCCCCGCGTCCTCCTTTCCCAGTTCCTACTGTCATTGCATGAATGGCATTATCAATTAAGTTAGTCCACACTTGATTTAATTCACTGCCATAAACGCTGATACGCGGTGTATCACAGTCATATTCACGCTTCACGATTACACCTTGTTTCAGCTTGTGATTCAAGATTGTTAAGGTACTTTCCAACCCTTCATGAATATCTATTTCTTGTAAGGGTGCTTGATCCATGTACGAGTAATCTTTGACTGCCTGTACTAAAGTAGAAATACGGTCAGTGCTATGCTCGATTTCTTCTAACAAATCTAGTTCTTGCAAAGTTACTTGTATCCAAGTGAGGACATCACCCAGCAATAAATCGCCTACTTTTTGTTGAACATTCGCCACCCATTCGATGTCAACTCCGGCTGTAACCAGGTTTGGAGCAAGTTTCCAGCCATTTTGTATGTTGTGTACTTCTAGCCATTGTGTGATTTCATCTTCGCGATCGCTTTGAGTTATTGGATCGAGTTTTGTTGCTGATTTTGCCCGTTCTATTGCATCTTCTTGTAACTCTGCAAGAAAGGCTTTTTGGGCACAGTTCATCTGCTGTTGATTTAATTTAATTGTCAATGGTTGCAATAGCTGCACAGTTTGGCGTAATTGTCCAGCAGCTCTGCGACCTGCTGAGGCAGGATTATTCAACTCGTGTGCTAATCCGGCGGCTAAAGTGCCTAATGATACTAATTTTTCTCGATGTTGTGATATTGACTGCACTGTTTGCAGCCGTTGTGCCATGTTTTGCAAAATATTTTTCATCACACAAGTACAACTAGAAAGCATTTCCCAAAAAGCTTTATTTGGCAATTCTAAAATATGGCTGCGAGTCACGGCACGACTAGTTACCCAGAAGTTTTTATCACCCATTAAAACGGGCAATTCACCAAACAATGTTTTCGGCTTAAATGTCACTAATAAAACTTCTTGATTTCCAACTTTTTGCGAAATTCTAATTTCACCTTCTAACAGTACAAAAACATGATCTACTGGATCTCCTTCTTGGCGATGAATTTCACCAGGCTCTAACCATACCTCTGTAATTTGTTCAAGTAGCCATTGCAAACGTTGTTCCGGTAATTTTTTGAAAGTTGGTACTTGGCGTAAAGTGTTGATATCAAGCATAAATAAATTTGATATTTGGTATTTTAAACATTACCAGTCATGCAAATTACTCAACTTTATTCGTCACATTTTTCTGTAGGTATTGGCAAACGCACCCGAAAACGAGTATTACCAGGTTGAGATTCAAAGTGAATATCACCTTTGTGTCTTTTAACAATAATTCGGTAGGCAATTTCTAAACCTAAACCTGTGCCTTGTCCAACGCGTTTTGTAGTAAAAAAAGGCTCAAAAATACGGGTTTGAATTACTGGCGGAATACCCATTCCGGTATCGGCAATTTCGACTACAAGGCAGCTATTTTCTCGGTATGTGCGTATTGTTAAATCGCCTTTTCCATCCATCGCATAAATGGCATTATCAATTAGATTTGTCCACACTTGATTGAGTTCGCTAGCATAAGCGCAAATACGTGGGAGAGTCCTATCATATTCGCGGTTGACGATGACTCCTTTTTTTAAGCAATGATTGAGAATAAGTAGAGTATTTTCAATTCCATCATGCAAATCTATCTCTTGCAATGGGGCTTGATCCATATAGGAATAGCCTTTAATTGCTTTCACTAATTCCGAGATTCGGCTGGTACTTTGTTCAATGTCGTTGATAAGTCCATGAGAAGTAAGTGATGCTTCTAACCAAATTAAAACGTTGCTGAGACAGTCTTGGGGTATGTTGTCGGCAAGAGTATCTAACTTCTCGGCATCAATGCCAGCGGAAACTAATGTAGAGGCAAGTTTCCAAGCATTACTAACATCATGGTCTTCTAGCCACTCTGTTACTTCGTCTTCTTTATCGCTTTGGGTAAGTGTGTCAAATTTGGTTGTGTGTTGCGTTGCTTGCAGTTGAAAATTGATAATAAAATTTAGTTGTTCTTTATTAAGTGAATTTAACTGCAAAGCCATATTTTGTAAGCTTTGAAAATTCTCCCGCAGTTGCCCTGCTGCGCGTCTTCCGGCTGCGGCGGGATTATTTAATTCGTGTGCCAGTCCCGCTGACATTTTACCCAGCGCTGCCAGCTTTTCTTGTTGTCTAAGTTGTGCTTCTACGTCTTTAGTTCGCCCTGCCATTGCGCTAAGAATCACATCAGCTAAAGGCGAACATTCTGCCATAATTTGTCTAAAAGTATCAATTTCAACTTGCAAGACGCGACTTGGTGATAAGGCTTTAGCATTAGCAATTGATGCGGAACCAGTCAACATCGACAATTCACCCATAAATTCACCTCGGCGATGTACTGCTAACAGTCTTGTTTCATCACCAACTTGCTTAGTAATCTCGATTTCGCCTTCTAAAACAACATGAAAGTTATAGTTTGATTCGCCTTCATTAAATAGGATATCGCCTTTGTTGAGCTTAATTTCTTTGCCAAATTGCTGCATCTCCTGTAATGCTTCATCAGGCAGTTTCGGGAAGAGTGTGTTCTGGTTGGGATCGTGCAGCATGGCAACTCCGTATCAATAGTGATTGACAAATTTTGTGAGGCGACCGCGCAAAATTTCTTCTCCTTTACTACTTACCACAACCGCTGAATCGGATAAGCATCAAAAGCAGAATCAGCACTTAAAATCGGTATTTGCTCAACCATTGCTTGTGCAATTAAAAGTCTGTCAAATGGGTCGCGATGGTGAAGAGGTAGCTTTGCAACTACAATAAGATGGTCTATTTTAATCTCCAGCAAATTGAAGTCGTTAAGACTGAGTTGCTGTGTGATGAATTCCTCAAAGGGCAGATGAAAACTCAGCTTCCCGATGCTTTGTTTAATCGCCATTTCCACATGCTGGCTGTACTAATTAGCTTTTCGTTATTTTCATCCTCAATTAACACCCGTATTTGATTACTCAGTTGGGTATTGCCCTTAAAAAACCAAATAAAGGTGTGAGTATCTAGCAGTAATCTCATTACATATAATCCTTAAAGTCTTCTAAAGGCTCATCAAAGTCATCAGATATCGTAATCAAGTCTTTAGCGCTTCCAAATAGGGGGCGACGTTTCACTGGCGATACAGGAGTTAGTTTCACAACTGGTTGCTCGTCTTTTGTAATCACGATTTCTTCACCATTCATTGCGGCTTCAATTAATTCTGGCAAATTTTGAGATGCTTCAGCGAGAGTTATTTCTTGCATGGATTTTACCTCTCTATTTTTATTTCATTGTGACATCAAAAATTCATTGTTACCTAACCCCTTACCCCCTTCCCTACAAGGGAAGGGGGAGAATTGCTCCCCTCCCCTACGAGGGGAGGGGCTGGGGGAGAGGTTTCACACTACGTTGCTAAGATATTGATGCACAAATTGAACGCAAATTGATCCTTCACCGACGCTGGAAGCCACTCGCTTAACTGAACCTTGACGCACGTCACCGACTGCAAAGACACCGGGGATATTTGTTTCTAATAAATAAGGATCGCGTTCGAGCGTCCATCCTTTGGGGCGGCGTTGATTGAGTTGTAAATCGGGACCTGTTAAAATAAAGCCGCGATCGCCTTTTTCCACCACACCATCTAACCAGTCGGTGCGCGGTTGTGCGCCAATAAAGATAAATAGTGATGTCGCCGGCACCGTTTGCGTTTCACCAGTCAGCGCATTCACAATTGTCAGCGCTTCTAAAGAAGTCTCACCTTTTGCCTCAATCACACTAGAATGCGTTTGTACGGTGATATTCGCTGTTTCACCAATTTGGTCAATCAGGTACTGAGACATACTCTTTGTCAACGAGTCGCCACGTACCAACATCGTTACATGCTTGGCGTATTTAGAAAAGTACATTGCAGCTTGTCCGGCAGAGTTTGCGCCACCAATGATATACACTTCTTCCCCTTGGCAACTCATCGCTTCTGTTTGCGCTGCGCCGTAATACACGCCTGCGCCAGTTAGTTTTTCGAGTCCGGGTACGTTCAGCCGCCGCCACGAGACACCCAGCGCCAAAATGAGGGCGTGGCAACTGATTTCGCTGCCGTCGGACAACTGCACAAAACGATACGGGTTTTCTACGCGAATTCCCGTAACTTCTTGCGGTGTGAGAATCTCTACACCGAAGCGTTTTGCTTGAGTCACCGCACGCCGCGCTAAATCGCCGCCGCTCAAACCTACAGGGAAGCCGAGGTAATTTTCAATTCGCGAACTTGTACCCGCTTGCCCGCCTGGAGCCTCGCGTTCAATCATGACGGTGCGTAGCCCTTCTGATGCACCATATACCGCAGCAGCTAAACCACCGGGACCGCCACCGATGATAATTAAGTCATAAAAGGGTTTTTCTGCTTGAGTTTTCAAGCCAATTTTCTCGGCAATTTGCGCGTTGCTTGGCTGCATCAAGTTGGAACCGTCGGCGAAGAGAACAAGGGGCAGGTGTAATTTATCACAATCGGCGTATTCAACTAGCTGCTGTGCTTCTGATGATAATTCGATGTCCATCCACTGATAAGGGATTTGATTTCGCGCGAGAAAGTCTTTGGCTTGATGGGAATGGGGAGACCAGCGGTTGCCTATGACGCGAATGCCTTCAAATGGTGGATGGAATGTGGCTTGCCAATCATCAAGCAAATCGTTCAGCACAGGGTACAAGCGTTCTTGTGGGGGGTCCCACGGCTTCATTAAGTAGTAATCGATTCTTGTGGTGTTGATGGCACGGATAGCAGCATCGGTGTCTGCATAAGCGGTAAGCAGTGCGCGTTTTGCGTCTGGGAACATGGATAGCGCTTGTTCGAGGAACTCGACACCAGACATTTGCGGCATCCGCTGATCGGCGAGGAATAACGCCACTGGCTGGTTGCGGAGTTTTAGTTGTTCCAATGCTTCTAAGGCACTGGCACCTGATTCGGCACGCAAGATGCGAAAGCGATCGCCATATTCCTGGCGCAAATCTCGCGCCACAGCTTGCAAAACTTCTGGATCGTCATCAACCGTCAGAATCACAGGTTTAGCCATAGCGCCTCACTAATTCAAAATTCAAAATTCAAAATTCAAAATGGGGAATGGAGAATGGGGCATGGGACATGGGGAATCGGGCATGGAAAGAATCCTCGGATCGTTCGCGCATTACTTTCAAATAACTTGTTTAATTCCCATTGCGAGCGTGCCCATTGCCCATTGCCCAACAATTAACAGTTACACTAACAGTTCAAATAGCCCTATTAAAGTTCCGTCAGGATCTCGTAGATAAGCTGTTTTAATTCCGTAGTAGGGATTGTTCATTGGAGCTGCGGTAAACTTAACACCTTGATGTATTAATTTCTCATATTCTTCTTCTACATCATGCACTGTAAAAATTAAGGCTACGTTATCTTGACATTCGGCATGGGGTGGCTTGTGAGTGTTGGCAATCATCTGTGCCATTTCTTGTCGCCGAAATAAACTTAGTTTCATGTCTCCAACTTTAAATTCAGCATATCCGTCTTCTAGGTTTTCGATTTTTACTTCAAATTGCATGACATCTCTGTAAAACTCCAAGGAAGCTTTAAAGTCAGAGACTAAGAGTCTTGTGTATGCAGATCCTACTTTCATAAATAATCAAACTTATTAAGTTATATTAAGTCAGGTTGACTTTTTGTATATTTGAATTTATATTACGCCTTAGCTAAAATTTAATTTCCTCTTACTTGGAATTTAAAGTCTTTCAAACATGATTTGAGAAGGTTATAACTAACCCTTCCTAACTTATCTGCCAATGCCAATGTATAATAATCGATCTCTTGCAAAAGTCCCCTTCGGGGGTAGATGGTAACTGATTACAGGTTAACGCTGACTTTAAACTTAATCAATACCTGAAAATTTTTATAATTTTATCTCACCATTATAGAAATCGCCGGAAAAGATTTGGTCTTAGGTTTAATCTAATAGCTAGCAGTTATGTTTTATTGTAATATGGAGTACTACAAGTTAAATCTTTGCAGATGTGTCAAGACAGCTTTGTCAGAGTGAGAAATCATCAGTCATGTGAGTTGTAAAGAAATGTAAATATTATTCTGAATTTACGTAAAACCCAGAAATGGGACTGATTAATACTTGTAACAGTTCAAGCCCAACTCAAGTAACTGCAATTATCTGCGTTATGACCACCATTAGTTTGCAAAGTTTCAGGAGGATTTTACAAGTATTGAAGCAGAAAGCCCACCAGTAACAGCCTGAAAATCCAAAAAATTTTCAGGCTGTTACGTCCTTCAGGGGTGGGATGAATGCGAAGCACCTTTAGGTGCAGTCCCTTCGTTAGCG